>SXGU01406314.1_pt1 | contig 20907 bp, 16 predicted proteins | sample 3174531 | NCBI WGS metagenome assembly SXGU01 (sample SAMN11356863, study PRJNA531348) | freshwater metagenome | isolation source: freshwater sample F1-140 | place: China: Fuxian Lake, Yuxi | collected 2017-12-25 | reverse complement strand
GCCTGCTACCCCTTTTTTGATGCTGGAAGGAGATGTGCTCAAGCTATGAAACTTATTATTTACCCCCGCGGTGTAGATGCAATTGTTGCGGTGCTGCTTAGTGTTGGATGCAGACCGCAGGCTGAAGCACTAGCGCCAACGAGGGAAGCGCAGCCAGCGGCTCATTTATAAGTGCACTACTGCGCTGCTGCGCGCACTTTCGTAGGCAGCATCCACAATGCGCATGTTGCACAGGCCTTCCGCCGCGCCGGGCACTGGCTTGGTTTGCTATTGGATGGATCGACGCAAAGGTGTCGATCAATCCGGCTCCCGAAGTAATAGATTGAACAACTAATGCCCAATATCTAGGCGGCGGCGGTCTACTTGAGGGAGACTGAAGGCTATTTATGAAGGCTCTGGGCGGATTGGCGATTTGTTGGCAGACATTTACATGCACAAATGGGTTCACTCCAGAGTTGGCTCTCATACCCCTGCCTAGCTTGAAAGTTAGTAGCTGCCCCTATGAGCTGTTACTAGAGAAGTTACTTATGCTTTGGCCCATTTGTACCCATGGTTTTGGCCGATACGCCAAGATCATGGCCCCCACAACCAATGGGTCGGCTGAGCTCTTCAATGGGTGGATCAACGCTCGAGTTTCAGTTGAACTTGCTGCGGCGCTTCGCTCTGTATATCCTTAAGGTTCCCAATCCACTTCGAAGGGCAAAACTATTCGTGCAGACCTTGAAAGACTGGTAACAAATCGTGCCACGTCTGCACCGCACTCACCCATATTTTCGGCCGGGATATGATAATTTTAAGAATATCCACCGGTCGATTTACACGCAGAGCAACCTCTGAACCACCTGCTATGCCTATTAATGGGTTTTAGTTCGCTCAAGAAGGAAGCTTCCTGCGAAACTGCGCCACAACAAAGGCCGTGCAGCTTTTGTACCTCGAGCTTTACCCATGTGCGAAATGTTACTACCGTATCACAGGTGTCTTGCATAGTGTTGCGAATTACGAACTCCGAGAAGCGTTTCTGTACCACTTCAGTCAGTGCAATGTGGTTCTAGACAGTCTTACCGCCAGCTACACCTAGAATCAGCCCAGTCATGAACTTGGCGGAGTGCGATGAAAGGAAGACGATCGCCTGCTTAAGGTCTTGGTCGTCCCCCAATCGGCTTTTAGGGTCCCATTGATCCGGGCTTCCCTTACAACCTGTAAAACCCGGGCGTATTACTCAGTGTTTGGCAGCATTCTAGGGCAGAGCGAATTAGCACACACCCCGCAGGGAGCAAAACGCTCATTCAGATAATAGGCTATTTATTCGAGACTAAGTGCGGCAGCGAACAAAGGAGCGTTATCCCAGTGCACGCCTGAATGACGCAAACAATCTACAACAACAACACCAGAAATTGACGAGACATTTACAATACGTCTCCATCGCCGTTCAATCATCGGTGGGGCAGTAGGTGGGAATGTGCGGAAAGGTGCACCCATATTTACGGCCGTTGAGCAGCGCCAGTTCTCAGGTGCGACATCAAGGCATGTCTGCACCTTGCCACTGTCAGCGTTATTCACCAAGATGCTAATTCTTCCAGCATTTGCGTAAAGTGCCTTGAAATCATCCTTGTTCGTAGCGTAGAATGCAAGAAAACGGGCGGAGATGCCTAACCCGCGTACTTTCTCCGCTAGCTTTTCGAGAGGCTTGCGCCTGCTAGCACAAAGAATCAAGTCGGCACCAGCCTCAGCTAACTCAAGTGCCATCTGCCGCTCTAGCTCAGTGCCACCACCAGTGATTGGCACACGGAGACCGTGAAGACTTTGACGATTTAGACTCATAGCTACCCACTAGTTTACTCAGACTGTGGGACTGTAATCGAGAAGAACACACGTTGCACGTGAACGAGGCGAGTCAAAGCTGGAATAGAGAGCACAGGATGGTGTTTTAAGCGCCTTTCTGACCTCTCTTGGAGATATACCCTCAATAATTCGCGCAGGCCGACCACACCAAAATCAGTTACTTACCTGAACTGTACACGCATTTGTATTTGTGTTGCAGCACCTGCCACTCAGAGTAAATTTCACCAACGTAAATTTCTGTGCGAGGCATCCTATATTTACTTCTGAAGGAATTCAGGCAAGCAGATCAACCTCACATTTTCTCACGATGGATTCTTCTGCGGCTACGCAAATTTCCACGACACGGCGGCTGGATTTCCCGTCCACGATGGGAGTAAGATTGAATAAAACACACTCCAAAAAATGTAGCATCTGCGCACGTTCAGCACCACTAATTCTTCCGTTAGTAATCGGCCAGTGGCGGGTGTCAGGAAACTTCCACCCCTCCTTCGAGTCGACCGAATAGAGGTTCATCGGCTGAAGATTTAGGTCCATAATACCGTCATTCCCAATGACGTGCATCTGCACATTACCAAACCCATTCCAAGCTTCAGGCTCGCGCCACCCAGACCACTTTTCAGTTAATCCCCATCCGCTCTCGACTACCCCTAGACTACCGTTTGTAAACTCAAGCCATATCCAGCTATAGTCCGGGACGCCAAGTTCCTCAAAAACCCTGCCTCTGATCGCTTTTGCGGTTACCCGCCTTACTTGATGCCTTTCATTAAGCCACAAGATTTGGTCAATGTCGTGGACTGATAAGTAGCTAATTACACTGCATCGTCCACCCAACCTTCGAGCTTCGCTAATAGAGGCATTGCGACGGCCGCTAACTGACATCAACGCACCCACCATACCGGAGGACACGGCCTCCTTCATTTTCACGTAAGCGGGTTCAAATCTGAGGATGAAACCCACCATTAGTTTTACTCTGGCTAATTCGCATGCAGTGATCATGGCATCCGACTCACCTAGGTTGACAGATATCGGTTTTTCAACAAAAACATGACATCCCTTGTTTGCTGCTAGGACAACAGGGAGGCAGTGGTCAGTTTCCGGGGTTGTTACTACCACGGCATCAAGCGTTTCCCTCTCCAACATTTCTCGATAATCGGCATATTGCCTTCCGCCATATTGGGTAACTAGCGATTCTGCTTTGTCGACAACAATATCAGAAATAGCAACAATTTCGGCGAGATGCGATTCGTGCGCTGTCCGCGCATGAAGCCCTCCCATAAAACCAGCCCCGATCAAACCTAGGCGTACTTTATTCATCGCAAATTCCTGACCGTGGGCCAATAGCTCACGGCGCGAGCGAGACAAATTTGGGAGCGAGTTACCCAATCAAGGGTTTACTTGATAACCTTCCAAAGCAGAGATGGTTAGGCTTTAGTGCCACTCATCTTTGTTGCCCACATTAGCATAGACCGTGAAACTCCTGCTCCATTCTGAGTTAAAGCGGTTCCAAAAGCGCCTGACTGACCGCCCGGGACATGACAGCTGCCGAGGTAGGTTGACCCCAAAAATGCTAAAGGTGGACACAGAAAACCTACTTGCAGCGCTGAACTCCGTCACTAAAGCTGACCTATCAGGATGTCAATTTTTCGCGAGAGGTCCCAGATGCCTTCTTCTGGGCAGAACTGGTAGGGCGGTACTTCTGCGATCAGATATCCCTCGTAGCGTATCTCTCGAAGAGATCTCATCACGCTACCCCAAGGGACGTTTCCCTGAAATAAGCAGGTGAAGGCTTGAATATTGTTTATACTCTCGTTATAATCCTTGATGTGAATGTTGAGTATTCGCTGACCTAAAATTTTGATCCATTGATCTGGGAAACCATGCTGCATTATGTTGCCCACATCAAAATGAACACCAACGAACGGGCTCGCAAATCTATCAACAAAGTCCCGCATCTCAAGGGGTGAGTACAGGAATTTGCCCCAGACGTTCTCAAGGCCTAGGCCAACTTGTGCCTTTCTAGCTTCTTCAGCAAGTAGACCTATTGCGTCCTCTAGCCTAGAGTATGCATCATAATAGTTTATACGCGAAGAGACAACTCCCGGGACAACGAGAAGGTTTGGGGCACCAACAATTACCGCGATTTCAATGAGACGCTTAACTAGATCTATGCCGGTTGCCCGAAGTACAGGATCATCACTTATTAGAGAGTAATGGAATTGCGCAATTGTGAGCAGAGTGGAGAATGTCACTCCGTGGTTCGCAGCTAGTCTAGCCAATGTCCTTAAGTCTAGTTCCGGACTGTCGAACCCAAGAGCCTTGCTGTTCATAATCGAGGCGCCGACACTCTTTGCTATGTCAGCAACAAGCCCTTCTTGGGGATTACGCCTAATCCAGTCACTGAAAGGCGGGTAGTCAATGCATAGCTCAACACCACGAAAACCAGTCTTTTCGCACAGACTAAAGATGCGTTCCCAACTCCAATCGGGGGGGAAGCACCATTGGTTGATAGCCTTTATGATGGTATCTTATCCTGGATTGATAATCTGAAGTGATGCCTAATCGCCCCACTCGAATAGCACACCGATCATGTCCCGATGAACATCGCCACTCCTGTCGTAATCAGCATTTTTGGCCTCGCCAAGCATCCGGTAGACTTCGGCTGCTGCGTGAAAGGGGTACCGATGTGTCAGGAGGCTGGTGACGTTCAATCCAGCGCGCTGGATTAAGCTAAGAATCATCCGTCGGTTCCGCTGTCCGGTAAAATGGTAGTAGATCGAATCTTGTACGGGATTACGCGGTTGTTGCGAAGCAATCAAGGTGAGTTCGCGAAAGATGAACTCGTTATACATCTCCAACTCGACTTTGCCAACAATTGCTCCCATAACCACGACCCTTGCCCCTGGTGCGCATACCTGCATGCAAGATTGAAGTACGGCAGGATTCCCAACTGCTTCGATGACGCAGTTCGCGCCATCGCTGCCACTGTATTTCCGCACCAAGCCAACTAGGTCCTCGCGCAAAGGGTTGATCGTGAAGTCCGCCCCAACCTCCAGTGCAAGTTCCAGTCTGCGCGGACTTAGATCTACAGATATCACCTGAGCGGCGCCAGCCAAGCGCGCCAGCTGCACTGCGAGTAGCCCCACAACGCCTGCACCCATAACCACCACATTTTCACTCAGTTGTAGATTTGCACGATGAATTGCGTGAAGGCTTACGCTGCCAAGAACGCAGAATGTGGCGGCCTCGTAAGTAACTCCATAAGGGATTTTTAGTGTGATAGCAGGATGTGCAGGTGCGATCGCGAAGTTTGCGTGATGGTGAAGCGTGATGACTCGGTCGCCCACTGCAAATTCCCCGACGTCTCCATCCCCGCAGCTGATGACATCCCCAGCGAGCGCATAGCCCGGAAATTTACGGTTGCGATCTATATCCCAGGTGTCGCCTCGCCCATAGTCTTCGAAGTCCCACTCGTCATCGATTGGGTAAGAAGCGGCGGCAGAACCAGTACTTGTGGACGCGCCCCACCGGTGGCTCACATATAGTGTGGTCTCTGTGCCAGTGCTCACAAGCGAGCAGCGAGCCTTGATAAGCAGCTCGCCGGGCCGTAATTGCCTCAGGGCATATTCGCGCAACTCAGCCCCCCGCTCCCCGAATACGATACGCTTGGCTAATATTTTCGCGTCTTTCAAATTAGCCTCGATGAATTTGTTGTCACAGTAACTTCCCGCCGAAACTCACTCATTTTTATAGTGCATTCCGTAACACGTGACCGCTCAGCAGCAAATGCCATAAGATGGCTCTCGATGGAGCCAAAAGCCGAAGTGAGGCCTGGTTCGCCACCACCGTTCCGTACCCAATCGACGAAATAATTCATGATACCGTGATCGCCGCCCCCATAACGGTGACGAGAGACTGCAGGTCGTATGATCTCAATGCTGTCGGTTGCGAAGTCTAGAACCTCGATTTCATTAGATGCCATCGAGGCACGGATTTCTCCAGAGGTACCCATCAATTGGATCGTCCTCCCTGGTTTGCCATTAAATGCGCACATCGTAAAGACAGCTGTCACGTCGTTGTAGAACTCGAAACTAGCAACTTGATGGTCCACAACATCATTATCGCAAGCGTAGACGCAGCGGCCGTAAGGACTTGTTTGCAGCGCCTGTAAGCGGGCGGTCAGGCTTGAGTCAGGGCTGATTACCGATGCAGGCCAACCCACATTATCGGTAAGGTAGATTTTTGAGACATGGTGTGGGCAAACCAATTCGTGAGGGCAGCCATCGAGACATCGTTCAGTAGCACCCGCAGGCGCCTTTTGAGGTCGAAAATGAGATAACCCACCAAATGATGAGACGGAGCGGCAGGGAGAGCCAGCGAACCACACCAATAGATCCATGTCGTGGCAGCTGTGAGCCAGGATCATCGGGCATGATTCAGACGACTTGCGCCAGTTGCCCCGGACAAACGCATGTGTCTGATCAACTAATGGCATGTTTTCCGTGAGCTGGATCGTTACCAATTGGCCCACCCGCCCTTGATCTAATAATGCTCTAATCTTGGAGAAAAAATTGGTATAACGAAGTACGAAGCAGACTATAGCACCTCCGGGTGCAGCGTGGGCGGCTTCACCAAGCCGCACACACTCCATTGGATCCGTGGACATCGGTTTCTCGAGGAGTACATGATAGCCCAGCTCAAGTGCAGCCATGGCTGGCTCGAAGTGCATGGTGTCTTGGGTACAAACTAAGACGGCATCTGCAAGCCTCGGCCTAGCAAGTAGCTCGCGCCAGTCACTAACAGCCGCGTGGTCCGCTATCGCATGGAGTGTTGCAAAGCGCTCCCGACGTACTCGGTGAGGCTCGGCAACCGCTACAAAACGGAGGCGGTGAGGGTTCGCAAGCGCATATGGTGCGTAAGAGCCGCTGCCACGGTCGCCCGCGCCAAGCAACACAGCAGATACTGGTCTCACTCAACTCCTAAACTGAAGCGCATGCTACCGCAAGCCTCATAATATTCGGCGCGAAAAATAAATGTCTCTTGTAACATAGTCTATATCTCTGGCACCATCTGTAGGAATCTAGCACTGAACTCTATTTATTTCGACAGTTTCATTTTATCTGCTATATACTCAGCGATCATTACCGTAGTCAGGTGCGTGTTAGCTCTGCAATCGGTGGGCATTATAGAGGCATCGACAACTCGCACTCCGATGAGACCCCGCACCCTACAATCCGGGCCGACCACGCACCGTGAGTCCTCTAGCGACCCCATTTTACAGGTCCCCGCAGCGTGCTGAGCATCCGCTGCCTCGTCTAACAGCCAAACGTCGAGTTCGTTGTCTATTTGACCGTCAATAGCGGCTGTGAAATCATCAATTGTCCGTCCAGTGGAGCCCACACTCACGCTATGGCAGATCTCCGTTACGGCCTGATGCTTGCCAATAGCGAACAGACGCTTGGCCGCATCACGCAAACGTGCAAGATCGCGCACGTCAGATAACATCCGCTCCTCCACAAATGGATCGACTTCTGGATCAGCTGATACAAGAAGGATCTCGCCACGCGAATATGATTGAAACAGCGAGGCGTAGATGCCGGCTACTCCAAAAGTGTTTGGGTCTTTGTCGCTAAAACCGCCATGGTTCATTGACATTATTATCATGTCGCTTATTCCTGCACCTGAAATACCCGAGCTGTATTTCACGCAGCAGTTGGTGTGGCGGAAGTCGGGGTCGCGCGGGCGAACTTGCTCCTGAAGATTGAGTTCTATTCGGACTAACGGGTGGTCAATTAGATTTTTACCAACCGCGGAAAGCTCATGAACAAGCGCTATCCCGTGCGTTTTAAGTTCAACAGCTGGGCCAACGCCAGAACGCATTAGCACTGCCGGACTATGAATCGCGCCGCATGAAAGGATCACCTCTTGGCAACGAATTTCCTGCCAGACACCGCCAACACGGGCTCGCACACCCACGGCACGTCGACCCTCAAACAGGAGTTTGTCGACAAGCACTTCTCCTAGAATTGTTAAGTTAGGTCGTCCGCGTGCGGGCTCGAGATACGCATCATTAGTGGAGACTCTGCGAAGGTTACGACTGTTAATCGGATAGTTTGCCACACCTATCGAGTTAGGCGCATTCAAATCAGGGTTCCATGGATACCCCAAGTCAAGTGCAGCTTCACGGAGCGCAATGTCAACTGGCCCCCACGTCTCAAGTGGCGCGTGGTAAATTGGCAAGGGACCGTGGGCCCCGTGGTAGGGTGTATCTGAAAAGCTACCTTCATCTTCAAGTCGAATGAAGTAGGGCATTACTTCGGCGGCCGACCAGCCTTCGCAGCCCAGCTCGTCCCACTCATCAAAAGCCGCCTGAACTCCACGAATTGCAATCTGGCCATTAATGGCGGACGACCCGCCCACGCCCTTGCCGCGCCAGTACGGGCGCGGCTTCTGGTTCACAGTGCGCCGGGCCATCAGATTTGGCCACTGGTATTTTTTTTGGTTCTCAGCCCCCAAAATTACGCCAAAAGGATTTGGGCTTTGAATATCGTGGGGAGTATCTACTGTCCTGTAATTGGGTCCCGCCTCAAGCAAAAGGACCCGATTGCTTGGCCGCTCGGACAGCCTCGCTGCAAGCGTAGCTCCAGCAGAACCGGCTCCCACTATTATATATTCGTAATTCATCTTGGATGTGCCTACTTTACTATGTGTATTTTCTACCGCTTCGGAATTCTCGGTGCTAATCGCAAAATTGTCAACTAGTGCTTCTTTTCGTAATTACCTTAACCCATCTGTCCAGATTTTTCCACGGCATCTAAGCCTAAAGAAATGTCCGGTCTAAGTGTGACCCCTATGTAAACATTTTGTTTGCTCAATAAGAGCCCGAAAAATTTTTGGAAAGCAGGAGCGCAGGTGCAGTTTTAGCCCGTCTCTAGGTATGGTTACACCTTCAGTTGATTGGATTTGAGCCGCCAGGCCAGCGGTGCCAGTTGTGCATGCAGTGTCTACTGGGCACTGAACTGTTCTGGTCTGATGAGCTGCCCGCTAGAGTAAAAGTTCTTTCAGCGCCGTAAAGTCGGTCAACCGCTTTGTATCGACGTTTGCCCAAGGGTAAATGGTCCGGTACGGACAGAGCTTAGACCAAGGAGAGTGCACGCATGTTTTGAGCGAAGGCTTTGTAGCCTGAGCCGTGACCAGTCAGTAGGTGGGTGAAGGAAATACCATGGCTGGTGAGATTTGCGACTGGGGCGTTGAGAAACGTGCGACGACTTTTTTTCTTGTTGGTTGCAGAAGATGTCAGTCACGCTGGTGCGGGAGGCATCATCAACTGAGACACAAACATATGCCCATCTGGCACTTCGGCTATTGGGGTGGTTCATGCTGTCGCAGCTGATGTGGTCAGCTAAACCATTGGACGCGCACCATCGTCTTAGTATCCCATTAGATCAGTTCACCTGAATGTTCGCGCAGGTAGGGAACAGTTCGGTTGGATTGCGGAGCACCGAGCCCATGGTAGCCGACGATACCCCAGCCCGTAGCGCAATGCACTTGCCGCTACGGGGTTAGCTCCTGTCTAATTGAAATTAAGGCTGGACCGATAGAACGGGTTTGTTTGAGAAAAAGCCATTAAACTGCCCAAAAATGACGCTTGACAAAATCAACGAGACCAATTAAGATTGACACACGAAAGAGCAAAAAATATTTGGGGTGTTTTTTCGAAGAAAATATTAAGGAGGCGTATTGAAGCAGATAAGCATGGTAGCACGGCAAGCATAGGACATACGCGTAGAACTTACTTATATCCCAAAGGAGACATGACATGGCTGTTTACCACGAGTTTGAAAAGTTTCAAAAAGGCTCAATCACGCGACGTGAGTTTCTCTCTCGCGCGGTTGCATTGGGGGCCGGCACCTCTGCGATGATGGCTTCCTTACAAGGTTGCGCACCCGCTGCGACCTCATCTGGGTCAACAATTTCCCCCACGGCAGCGTCTGGCGCAGCAAAAACACTCTCAAAACCCGCTGATGGTGTTGATAAATCCTATTCCCCAGTCTTTAGAGGTTGGGCATATTCAGTAGATACCGTGGAAGACAATACCAAAAAGTTCAACGCGGCTTATAGCGAGAATGTTAATTACAAAACAATTACTGGTGATTACATCTCTATTATCGAGAATATGCACATCAATAAGCAGCCTCTCGATATGGCTTACAGTAATCCAGCAACCATGAACAGGTGGCGTGTTCCCGGATGGATACACGATATGGAGGGTTTTTGGGACGTTGATAAAGCTAAACAAGAAATGTACCCCGGTGTACTCGAGTCGCTCACAATTGACGGAAAATTGTGTGGGCTTCCTTATTTTGTGTCGAACCGCGGTTGCGTGCATACTAATGATGTCTTGTTAGAAAAAGTTGGAATCACTCCCGCGGAATATCCAAAAACCTACGAAGAAATGTATGATCAGGCCCGGCGGATCCAAAAGGATGGGGCAGCTGAATCACCACTACTGTCGCATTGGTTTTCCTCTGGAATATGGTTTGGAGTTTCGTGGGGGTATCTTTTCGAGTGCATAAACCGAGGCGCGGTACTTTTCGATGACAAAAATGACAATGAGCCTGTTTTTGATGAGAAATCACTATCGATTCTAAATGAGTGGAAAAAAATGTACGAGGAAAAACTCGTACCCGAAGGTATATTTACCATGGGGGAGACCGATTTTATTGATGCTTTTTGCACCGGTAAGTTTGCTTATAGTCAACAGCAAACTTATGACAATAAAGTTTTCAATGATCCCGCGAAGTCTGTTATTGCGGGTAAAAGTCGTCTTGTACCTGCGCAGGGGCAGTCGTGGGGTTTGATTGACGAGGGTGTTTATGTTCTTCCGAACCGTGGGCAAGATGATGCCAATTTGGGGCGAGCCTATCGTCTCAATGGATTCTTCGGCTATCGGGACCACAACGAGGATCTTTTTGTGGCAAAGCGCTGGGCAATTGAGAATGGTTTAAACTCTGGCTACAAAGCTGTTCTTGAAGATCCGGATGTTATTGCCGCGTACAAAGTATGGTCTCCGGACGAAAAGCACATTGAGACTATGAATGGTCTACTAGCTGTTGCGCCATTTCCCAAAGTGTGGCAGGCATTCTGGTGGGAGGAATTTAACACCTTGCTTAGTCGTGAGGTACAGTCTGCAGTACTAGGCCAGAAGCCTGTTAAGGAAGCTCACGAAGGGCTAAAAAAGGCTGCGCAGGGCCTCAAAGCGCAATATGCCAGCTAGTAAAACCCGACCTTGTTAGACCTTGCCCATATTAGAGCTTTGTCGAGCTGTTATTAGTGAAAGGCGGGTACTAGCGCAGGCGGTCCTAGGGCCTCGCATATCTTTTGATCATGTGAGGCCCTCTATTGTGAGTGCTTATGACTTTACGTAATATACACTACAGGATCAATAGTTCCCGAATTGCGGAGGGGACTTTTGCCTATCTTCTAATTGTGCCGCTGGTTCTAGTTTTGTCTGCTATTGTTGTTTTCCCCACCCTGTACTCCTTTTGGGTGAGTCTTTATGACGTGAATATGATTATTGGAAAATGGCGTTTTGTAGGGTCTGGGAACTATATAAAGGCTCTCAGCAATCCGGATCTTATTCATGCGTTTTGGATTACCTTGCTATATACAGTACAGGTCACGAGCTTTAGTATAGCGGTAAGCGTAGGCGGGGCTTTGCTTCTTAACGAAAAATTTGTTGGGCGTGAAACGTTGACGACAATTGTTGTACTTCCGTGGGCTGTATCCACGTACGCTACCGCAGTAATTTGGCGTTACATGTATAGTCCCGAGTGGGGATTCTTAAATGGCGCTTTATTAGCCCTTGGTCTTGTCGAAACACCAGTAGTATTTCTTTCTCAAGACAGGGCTTTGACAGCTATGGCAATTGCTCATAGCTGGCAGATTTCTCCGTTAGGGATGTATCTTATTCTTGCGAGCTTAAAAATCGTTCCTGAGGACTTGTACAAAGCAGCAAAGATTGATCGGTTAGGTGTCATTGGGAGGTTTCGGCATGTGTCGTTGCCTTACATTCGAGGGCCAATTCTGATTATTCTGTGCTTATTGACAGCTGAGGCCACTCGCGTCTTTGATATTATATACTTTATGACAGGTGGCGGGCCCGGCAATGCCTCTAGCACTGTGACTTGGGAAGTCTACCGTCAGGTATTTACTTCCCAGAATGTCGGGTACGGTTCTTCAGTGTCGTGGATGCTGGTGCTAATGACCATAGCAATTACGTCTGTTTATTTTATGTTGCTTACTGTGCGCAGTCGTAATCGCACCTAAGAGATTGAGCCTGAACTAGCCAGTGGTCTAATGAGGGGTAATTTGTTTACTAAGAAGACACTCACCTATTTTTTTGCCGTCGTGCTTGCTGCTTGGACGATTTTACCGATTTACTGGGTAGTTCAAATGTCACTTTCTTACAATATTGAGTTGTTAATCTCCCCTACCCACCTTTACCCTCACACTCCCACCATCAGCAACTACACTCGTATCTGGGGGGGAAGCGCACCCGGCTTAGACGGTGTTCCCTTGAAACCGGTTGGGCAAGGTCCTTTGGTGACACGAGGGTTGGCTAATAGTCTTTTTGTAGCGGTAGCCACGACACTCTTGACTCTTATTTTAGGAATGCCTGCCGCATATGCATTAGGCCGATTAAAGTTCCGCTTTAAAGGCCCCTTGCTATTTTCGATTATTTTGAGTAAATCGTACCCAACAATTAGCATTCTACTTCCCTTTTATGCCTTGTATCGCTACACAAACTTGTTGGCTACATATACAGGTCTAATAATTATTTATCTGACAGCAACTTTACCTATCTCAATCTGGATTATGGCCGGTTTTTTTTCATCGCTTCCACGTAATCTTGAGGCTGCGGCGCGAGTTGATGGCAATACCCGGTTTCAGGCTTTTTGGCGTGTTGTCTGTCGTGTAGGTGCGCCAGGGCTGGCCGCCACTGGTGCGATCAGCTTTATGGCTGCATGGAACGAGTTTGTTTTTGCGTGGCTGCTGACAACTGGCTCTGATGTAATGACCGTCCCGCCTGCGTTGACCTCGATGTTTTTCCAAATATCATGGCCAAACGAAATGGCAGCAGCGGTGGTTATGACCATGATTCCGCCCATGGTGTTGGCATTCCTGTTTCAGCGGCAGATTCGGAATGTTAACTTGGTTGATTATTTATAAGTATCTGACTTGGTGGTGAAAAATATGTTTGCTTTGAACAGCGATTCTGATGGGCACTCTACGTCCGCTGCTTTTACAATTAGACTTGAAGGAATTACTAAGCAATTCGGGAGTTCAAAGGCTCTCGCAGGTTTGAACCTTACAATAACTGACAAGGAGTTGTTGGTCCTCCTTGGGCCATCGGGATCTGGAAAGTCGACAACCTTAAATATTCTCGCGGGGCTTGAGGTACCCTCTCAGGGCGAGGTTTATTTCGGTACTAGTGTTGTTACTCAGGTACCCGCTGAGGAGCGTGATATCTCAATGGTGTTTCAGTCACTTGCACTCTACCCACATCTGAGTGTTCGAGAAAATATCATATTTCCGCTTAAGATCCGTAAAGAAGACCAGTCGGTTATAGCTAGTCGGCTTGCAGAGATTAGCTCCTTGTTAGGTATTGAAAAGTTCTTAGAGAGGGGCGTTCATGAGCTTAGTGGGGGTCAACGCCAGCGGGTGGCAATTGCTAAGGCATTGGTGCGCCGGCCGAGACTATTTCTACTGGATGAGCCGTTTTCTAATCTTGATGCTGAGTTACGCCGGCAGTTGCGTGCCGAATTGGTTCGCATCCACCAAGAGGTGGCTACTACGATGGTATTTGTGACCCATGATCAAGAAGAGGCGATGGCGATTGGTGATCGTTTAGCGGTGATGAACGAGGGTGAATTGGTTCAGCTTGGTACCCCATTGGACATTTACTACCACCCAGTTAACATGTGGATTTCCCAATTTATTGGTTCACATCCCATTAATTTTATTTCCGGCTATTTTTTGCCAGGTGCCTGCTGCATATGTCACTTCCGATCAGATTTTTGGCCTGTTGAAGTTGACCCTATTACGTATAAATCTATGGTGGATAGTGCTGCCGGGCGAGAAATTGTCTTTGGGGTCCGCCCGGAGTTCATCGCCATGGCAAGGAACCGAGTTACAGGCTCCGTCGCGGCTGTTGTTTATACACGGCAAATACTAGGGACCGAGATTCTGTATTCATTGAATGTCGATGGTCGTGAGATTCGTGCCGTGGCTTCTACTGCCGTTCGCTACGAAGTGGGCGACAATGTTTTTATCACTTTTGATTATGTAAATGCATTTATGTTTGAAACGTCAGGCGGGATGCGTCTCCAAATTGCTAACCAGTAGGGCGCGTGGCATTCGAAAAGCCACAAAAATTGTGCAACGTCCTGCGGGCAGCAGGTCGATGTTGGCTTGTCCTTCATCGTAGAAACTACGCTCTAAGCCGGTTTCTCGAGAGGCCCATTATGAACACTCACTTGATTAACTTTTTGTCGCTGCTACGGCGAGAAGCAAATTTTGCATTCTAGTTGCTAATGACAACTTGTGCTTCTATGGCGTCGGCGCTTTGGTTGTAGTGCGCTTGGTCAACCTCTAAACGTGCCCACATCGACTCCAGTAGCCAGTTTTCGAAAATCGCTACGGCCTATCATTGTGTTGTAAGTCGACGGCCTAACTTTCATAGTAAGCTCCATGGTTCGAAGTGCCTGTTTTGCTCCGTGTTCGCATCGTGAAGAAGCGCGACAAGGGCGGTGTGATCCATGCGAACATCTGGGCGTCCTTTTTATTGAGGCAACAAGACGACTTTTCGATTCATTGACGCAGGTAACCGCATCAGCGGGGACTGCGAAACTTGACTCAGCCAGCCTGTGCCTTGGGTGGGAGTATCTTCAGTGTAAAACCTTTGACTGTCGCGTTTTCTTCAAACACCTCAAACAAGGCCGGCTCTGTTCTAGATAGTCACCCGAGGACCACAAGTAGGGCTGACTGCTTTACCAAAACCTTGCTCACCGACAAGGTTGATTCCCAAGACTAAAATCTTAAAGACCAGTTCGCTGCGGGGCTCTGAAATGAATTTATTGGTATGATTCGCATCGTTCCCATCCCAGACACAATTGAGAAACACGTCTCATTGTCCTATACTTGCGCACAGACAGGGTGTTCGGGGCGATCACCTCTGTTTTTTGTGGAAAATTGAAATGCTTAGTTGAGACGTTGACACTGGCAAAACTCTTTCCGGGGTGAATATCAAACATGATACGAAAATCGATTGTTCTAATTGTTGGAGAATCTTGGACCGTGCACAGTATTCACCAAAAGGGTTTCGATAGTTTTGCCACGACAGAATATTCCGAGGGCGTTAAGTGGCTGCGCATGGCACTTGAAACACATGGGTGGCAGTTGGACTATCAACCCGCGCATTTGGCAGCGCGCCAGTTCCCGATGACGGCCACAGCACTAGCTAAATACGATTGTGTGATACTCAGCGATGTGGGCGCGAATACGCTTCTCATTCATCCTGACACTTTCACGCGTTCTCAGACAGTGCCGAATCGGTTGGAAGCCGTGCGTGACTATGTCGCGAACGGTGGCGGCTTAATCATGGTAGGCGGTTACCTTTCTTTCCAAGGTATCGATGCCAAGGCGCGATATCACGATACTCCGATTGAAGAAGCTTTGCCGGTAAATATCCACTTTGGCGACGACAGGCGCGAGACTCCACAAGGCACTACTCCGAGAGTTGTGATTCCCGATCATCCTATCGTGGCGGGCCTTCCGTCGCAGTGGCCAGATTTGCTTGGTTACAACCGCATTGAGGCGAAAGTAGACGGTACAACTGTTGCAACTGTAGGGGTCGACCCGCTGATCGTGGCGGACAGTTTCCACAATGGTCGCGCTGTTGCCTTTGCATCTGATTGCGCCCCACATTGGGCGCCTACAGCTTTTATTGAGTGGAGCGGTTATGCCCGACTTTGGAGCCAAATGGTTGATTGGGCAAGTGGCCGACACTAAATACACTTGCTACCTTGTTTAAAGGTCATCCACTCCGCGAAGTATATTTTGTGGTCGTGCTGCACCGCATCATGAAGGGTAGTCTTAAGTTGAAGTTTGTACAAGTGTTTAGTCCGCATTTATCGCAATTTGGACTGGAATCCACATTGTCTAAACCGCAGTGATCAAGTGAAAGCCGCGTGACCAGATTTCTTTTAGGTCTTGATATTGGGACTTCAATTGTCAAAGCAGTGCTGATTAATCGATGTGGGCAGGAAGTTGCATTGGCAGCTTCTCCCACCCCAACGTTTTCGTCAACTCCGGGTTGGTCGGAAATGCACGCTGATGGTCTGTGGTTAGCGACATGTGGTGTGATTGGCAAGGTGCTGCAAACTGAAGGCTTTGCTTCTACTGATGTGGCAGCCATCGGCATCTCAGGTGCTATGGTGGGAGCGTGGGTAATCGACAAGGCTGGGAACGCTCTCCGCCCTGGCATACTATGGAATGACAGCCGGACTCAATCTATGATCGAGGGCTTAGTTTTAGATAACCCCCATTTTATGTCTCAGATTTTCGAGGTGTCGGGGTCTGTTATGCAGCAGGGCTGCACGCTTCCACTTCTGCGGTGGCTGTCGCTAAACGAACCAGCAGTAGTCCGCAGTGCGCACGCGGTTTTCGGTGTCAAAGACTATATTCGTTGGCGGCTTACGAATACTATAGCTACTGACAGAACAGAGGCGGCTGTTGCTCCTGGAAGTGCAGTTGCACGTGGCCGATCACCAGCGCTCATTTCACTTTTTTGCTTGAACGATCTTGCGCATCTACTGCCTCCACCTATGGACTGCGAGAGCTTGGCTGGTACCATCACCCAGCGGGCGGCTCGCGCCACGGGCTTGGTGGCTGGCACCCCAGTAGTTGTTGGTGCAGGCGATGTCATCTGCAGCGTAATTGGCGCAGGTGCCTTGGTAGAAGGTTCTGCTTGCACCATCCTTGGTTCGACCTGCATGAATGGGATTGTTTCTCCAACGCCAATATTCGCTCCTCCCGATCTAGGGCTGCTGTTCTCAATGCCAGAGCGCCTTTGGATGCGCGCTATGGTCAATGTCGCAGGCACCACGAATATTGACTGGTTGCTCAAGGCGTTGTGCCCGGATCTAGCGGTTGCACCAGAGCCTTATGTGGCACTCGCAGATTTAGCGGCACAGGCAACACAGGGTGCATTGGGGGCAATCTACGTGCCTTATCTAAGCGAAGTTGGCATCATCGCACCGCAGGTAGCCCCGGCAGCCCGTGGTGGATTTTCGGGATTGATGCCTCGTCACCGACGGCCAGACTTGGTTCGTGCGGTATATGAGGGAGTTGCATTTGCAATCCGAGACTGTTTTGAAAGAATTGGGCGGGACTTTGGTGTGATACGCTTAGTCGGTGGCGGAGCCCGTAGCCCTTTTTGGAGGCAACTGATTGCTGACGTGGTTGGACATACCGTTGAAGTACCTGCTGGCCAAGAATTTGGATGCAAGGGCGCGGCTTTACTGGCAGGTACAGCAGTTGGGTGGTTCAACTCAGCAAGCAATGCGTCTTTACAGTCCTGCCACGTCCTCTACCGGCACCAACCAAGCGATGTAGGCGCATACGATGATGCCTTTGAACGTTACCGCGTGTATGCTGCGGCATTGGCTAGTGCCGTACCTTGAGTGTCTAATGGTCAATCCTACTACTAAGGACATTACCTAATGACAGCCGCAGCAGCGCATTCATTCCTCGATCAGGCTTCTGTCGTGTTGTCCCGAGTCTTCGCGCATCAGGCTGAAGCTTTTGAAGCATCGGCCCTGGCCATGATGGAGGCAGTGCAAAAGGACCACCTGATTTACCTATTTGGCACTGGCCATTCACATATTCTTGCTGAGGAGGGGCTTTACCGCGCCGGTGGCCTTGCATGCGTTGTGCCGATCCTCGACCCCTTGCTTATGCTGCATCTAGGCGCTGTAGCGAGTTCACAGCGCGAGCGACAAACGGGTGTGGCACAGCGCATCATGTCTCGTTACCCGATTGGGGCAGGTGATGTACTCGTGATATTCTCCAATAGTGGAGTCAACATGGTACCCTTGGAAGCTGCTCGGTACGGGCGTAGCGCTGGTGCTCGCGTGATAGCCGTGACGTCTGAGATGTATTCGCGACAAGCGGCGGGAGGAGGAGAACGGTTATCTGCCCTTGCTGAAGTATCTATTGACAACGGTACGCCACCGGGTGATGCTTGCTACTCGGTAGCGCCGGGAGCGCCAGCTGTTGGACCACTGTCCACCATCATGGGGGCAGCTATCCTAAACGCACTGCTTGCAGAAACCGTCTCGCGCCTGAGTCGGGTAGGAATAGAAGCGCCTGTATTTGTTAGCGCCAATATCCCTGGCGCCGGCAAACGCAACGCAACACTTGTAGAGTGCTACGCTGGCCGTAACCCACATCTGTAACTGTTTGTTTCAACTCTGAGGTGTAGATTCATTTGTGCCTCGGTGTAGCCATGCGAATCGGAATTGGATGCGAAACAAGACCTTGTAGATTGAGGGCATACAAATCTTCACTTCGGGCCAAATGACTAGCCACGGCACTCTGATTCGAATGTGAGATGGATCTGCGCAAATTATGTCTAGCGATGGGTGGCGACAGGTTGTCGAATAAATTGTTGTCAAATTAGTTCTGGACCATTTGAGTTGTTGCAGTATGTGTACCGACTGTCTTTGGGAATGGCGATAAGGTTGATGGGTCGAGCTATAACCCACACCTAGCTAGGCACTAGGCTTGGGGTTTCTGTCTTATTGGCGCTCAGGTTGAAGCTTAAGCGTTTTCTGGTTTTGGTCATCGTTAATAGGAAGCTTAATCTGGGTTTGGTTCTTTGATCAATCTTATATTGACTTGGATAGTGTTGTGGGATTTTTTGCGCGTAGATGCAAGGGGCTGTTGCTGTGTCCTTTGAAATAATGCTCGAAACGAGCCGAAGGCAGTATTTATTTTTGATTACTAAATCACTTGTGTGGGCGGGAGAAGATCAAATATGTGATAAAAAAGGAGGAAGAGATGGTTATTAGTTCACTTTTCGATGTATCAGACTTTGAGCTTGCGTCCGGTGTAATTCACTTGGCCGCCTCTGGAGAGTCTCCATTTCTTCGGCAGCATATGCAAGCCTTTATCGATTATTCAATTGACAAGGGTCGGGGGTTGCCGGGACGACTTGCCCAAGAACAACGATTAGAATCGGTCCGCTCAAGAGCAGCGCGCCTCTTTTGTGTGCCGCGTGAGGAAATTGGCTTTGTTGCAAACGTTGCGGAGGGAATGTCTATTTTATCTGAGAGTATAAATTGGCAGGTAGGGGACAACGTGTGTATCGATTCGGTTGATTTCCCCTCGGTTGTATTGCCTTTTGCGGGAAGAAAAAATCCTTGGGTGGAGCTCCGCATAGCGAAGGGTGATGATCCCTGTCGACTTTCTAAAATTGTTGATAGTAACACTCGGGTCATAGCTTTGTCCTCTGTATCTTACCTTACGGGCGAGAGGCACGATCTTGGGCTTGTCCGTGAACTTGCTAATAGCAGTGGGGCAATTTTAGCTGTGGACTTTTCGCAAAGCGCAGGAGTTATACCTACGAACGCATCAGTTGCAGATTTTGCTTTCTCAGCATGCTACAAATTCCTGCTTGGTTGTACTGGTGTTGCAATAGCTTACTGGAACCGTGATCTACAACCCGATTGGGAGCCCATTTCTGCTGGCTGGTACTCTGTAGATCCCTCCGAGCAGCATCCCGACTATCAGTTACACGCTCCCCTAAAGAGAGGCGCATCTCGATTTAGTCGGGGCAATGTGTCTTATCCATCAATATATGTTTTGGATCAAGCATTGGAATATCTTTCAATAGTGAGTGAAGAAACAATGAGCAAACATGTTGTTGCACTTGCTGATACCTTCTTGGCCGGCTTAGATCGCCTTAATATCGAGCCAATGACCCCCCGAAATCGCAGTCGTCGGGGTCCAAGTATCTGCTTTTCCAGTCGCGAGGCGCGGGAATTAGTCTGTCGGCTTGGTAATCGATCTGTTGTAGTATTCAATGGTGGAGAGCGCATTCGTTTTAGCTTTCACGGATACAATACGAGCGCCGATGTAATTAATGCAATTAGAATTCTCGGAGAAGAGTGGCGTGGTTGAGCCCTATGCATTGTATTGAGTATCCGGCTGGTTGATTGGTTGAACGCTTGTTTCTTACCTGTTTCGTTCGTCGTAGCCCAAGAAAATTGCGCTTATTGTGATAGTCGCACAGTGCGTTGCAGAGTCAGGCTTAGCACAGGTTGTAGTGACGTGGTTCTGGCTGGCCATCGGCGGCTGTGGGCAGGTTTTATCTCCCATCTGATTTGTGGAGTTCTTTGGCGACGTGGATGCCCAAAACGTAATTGGAATCTGGGCACCTATGCCGTGTGGCATTTACTAGAAAACGGTGTCTGCTTTCAAGGCTCGCGCGAATGCTGGTTGACGCAGTTGATCTAGGCGCCGCAGCACAGCCTTGTTACACTGCGTCTGCGGCCGGTAGTATTTTTGCCATCAGCAGCCAGCTGCTCGCTTATAAGTGCACTACTGCGCCGCTGCGCGCACTTTCGTAGGCAGCATCCACAATGCGCATGTTGCACAGACCTTCCGCCGCGCCGGGCACTGGCGTGGTTTGCTGCCGGATGCAATCCAGAAAATAGCCGAGCTGCGCATTGTAGAGCGCTTGCGGGGAGTGGTCAGCCCGCGGATGCGCAAACCCGGAGGGGTGCACGGTAGGTGCGCCGGTGGCATTGGCGCTGGTGGTGTGGGTGGGAAAGATTGAGCCAATGCCGCGCGTGCCGTATAACTGTGTGGATGCTTCGCGCCCGTCGCAGTGCGGCTGCCACCAGCCTGACTCAATGTATGACGAGACGCCGTTTGCCCAGTTGACAATGATCACGCCGGTGTCATCCACATCGTAGTTTTTGTAGTGCGTGCCAAGGCGCG
>SXGU01095650.1_pt1 | contig 20912 bp, 16 predicted proteins | sample 3174531 | NCBI WGS metagenome assembly SXGU01 (sample SAMN11356863, study PRJNA531348) | freshwater metagenome | isolation source: freshwater sample F1-140 | place: China: Fuxian Lake, Yuxi | collected 2017-12-25 | reverse complement strand
GGCCGGCCATTTTATCGCCAGCGGTGATCTTGCGGCGTTGCGCAACCGAAACTTTTACGAGTTTTTCGACGCCGGGTTGCAAATCTGGGTTTTCGGCCCGGTCGGTGGCTTTGGCGTATACCACTTTGCCACGCTCGCCATGCGGCATTCGCAAAGAAGTGTCCTTGACATCACGTGATTTTTCGCCGAAGATGGCGCGCAATAGGCGCTCTTCAGGGGTCAACTCTTTCTCACCTTTGGGGGTGATCTTGCCGACCAAGATATCGCCAGGGCCAACTTCAGCGCCAAGGCGAATGATGCCGTCTTCGTCCAAGTCCTTTACGGATTCTTCACCGACATTTGGAATGTCTCGGGTGATCTCTTCCGGCCCCAACTTGGTGTCTCGCACTTCTACTTCATACTTTTCAATATGAACCGAAGTAAAGCGATCTTCTTGCACCAGCTTTTCGCTGATCAGGATGGCATCTTCAAAGTTGCCACCTTCCCAGCTTAAGAAAGCAACGACCACATTCTGGCCGAGGGCAAGTTTGCCATCTTCGGTGGATGAGCTATCGGCAATGATGGTACCTTCATGTACGATCTGGCCCTTTTCTACAGATGGCCTTTGGTCAATACAGGTGGATTGGTTGGAACGTTGGTACTTGCGCAACGGGTAAACCTTCTCCAAACCGGTGCCAGTCTCTTTGATGACGATCTCGCGCCCGGTAACAGATATAACCTCGCCCTCTACATCTGCTACAACAACCTGGCCAGAGTCAATGGCGGCATATTTTTCCATTCCGGTGGATACGGTAGGTACTTCAGGCCGAAGCAGCGGTACAGCTTGCGCCATCATGTTGGAACCCATCAACGCGCGATTGGCGTCATCATGCTCTAGGAATGGGATCAACGAAGCGCTGATGCCGACTACTTGATGAGGTGCTACATCCATAAAGTCCAGTTGTTCCTGAGTGCTATAAATGAAACTGCTATGGTAGCGGCAACTAATTCGGGGATCAACAAATTCATTAAACTGATTCAGGGTTGCGTTCGCCTGCGCAATGTGGAATTTGTCTTCTGCATCCGCTGAGAGATAATGCGGTTCTTCTGAGACATACGCCTTGATCAGGATCTCGCGGTCCAGGCCGGCCAATTGATTGGCAATTACATCGGTGATCCTGTCGCCAGCCTTGGCAATGGTCTCGCCGTTGGCAACTACATCTTCTCGTAACATGCGGCCGACCAAATTTGGGTCGCCGGCTTTGTGAGACTTAAACACCCGACGGTAGGGTGTTTCAATAAACCCATACTCATTTACCCTTGCAAATGTACCCAAGCGGCCGATAAGACCAATGTTTGGGCCTTCAGGGGTTTCAATTGGGCAGATGCGGCCGTAATGGGAGTGGTGGACATCGCGGACATCAAAACCTGCGCGCTCACGTCGCAAGCCGCCCGGGCCCAAGGCAGAAAGTGTTCGCTTATGGCGAAGTTCTGCCAGCGGGTTCGTTTGGTCCATAAATTGTGATAACTGGCTGGATCCATAGAATTCCCGCAGAGCCGCAACCACTGGTCGAATATTGACCAAGTTTTGTGGCGAAAGATTATCCTGCTCGCGGATGGACATCCTTTCCTTGATCACACGTTCCATTCGGCGTAAACCGATGCGCAATTTGTTTTGGATCAACTCGCCAACGGTTTTTACCCGGCGATTGCCCAAGTGGTCAATATCATCGGCATGTTCCACATTATTGTTGATCAAGATCATCCGGCGCACCAAGCGAACTACATCCGACTTGGTAATAGTACGGTGCGGAATTGGAACATCGAGATCCAATTTTTGATTGAGTTTATAGCGGCCAACGCGCTCCAAGTCATAATGGCGTTGGTCAAACAGTTGTTCCTCCATGAACATGCGGGCATTCTCAATGGTGGCAGGGTCGCCTGGGCGCATTTTCTTAAAGAATTCGATCATTGCCGCTTCAGCGATGCTTAAACCACCTGAAAGATCCCATTCCGGTTCATATTTTAGTGTGTTGGCAATATAAAGGCGTTCTGTATTGGTATCCTGGTTTTCGAACAGGGACATGATCTCGGCATCAGTACCATCCTTCAACTCGTTGCTGCCACTGCCGTCATCGATGGCAGCCAAAGCACGCAAAAAGACAGTGATCGGCACAGTGCGCTTGCGGTTAAATTTCAGGATGATGTAATCATTCTTGCGGGTCTCAAACTCCATCCAGGCGCCACGGTCAGGTATCAGTTTTGCCATCGCCTGATTGCGGCCGGTGGATCGGTCTGTAGTGGCTTCAAAGTAGACGCCTGGGCTGCGGATTAACTGACTAACAACCACACGTTCGGTACCGTTGATGATGAAAGTGCCCTTGGGGGTCATTTCAGGGAAGTCGGCCAAGAAAATATCCTGAGTGATCGGTTCTGGCACGTCCGGGCCGGCAAGCAACACCTTTACCCACAACGCACTGGCAAATGTAGAATCATTTTCAATACATTTGTCAATCGACTCCTTGGGGTCAACAAACCAATACTTCAAACCCCACTGTTCCGATTCCGAGCTTCGGCTCGGAAAATACAACTTCATTCCTTTGTTGTAAGATTCGATCGGCGAAACTTCGTGGAATAGCTCTCCCATCCCATCCCTTTTCAACCGCTCAAACGAATCCAGCTGAACTTCAATGAGGTTGGGCAAACCCAAACTCACATCCATACGGGCGTAATTCTTTTCAGTTTTTACAGACGCCATTCTCGCTCCTTGTCAGGATTTATTTACACAAACACAAAAACCATCATGCTACGCTGCATGACGGCGAAATATTATTGTAAACCCTGGGTTCACATTTTGCAATGCCTATATTCACTTTTTCGGGGGGATTTTAGCCTTACCCAACAACTGGGTCGAACATTTTCCTTAGCATTGGCCAATACGTTTCAGGCGTTTTCGCCAAGGAGTCCAGAATGATCCCATCCATGATCGGTTTTCCGATCTCCGCCAGGAATACGGTCTGCGCCACACCCATTAGTTGTTGGTAAATGGCTGATGCTTGTTCGGGGTCTTCAATAAATAATTGGTCATTGATGTCTCTGGCATTTGCCGAAATCATCCAATTATTCGCCTCAGCTTTAAAATTGAAGGATCGCATCACTTTGTTGAGCAATACCCTGCCTTTAAATTGTTCAAGTAATGAGAAAAAGCGCAGAACCACTGTCGCGAAAAATTGTGATTGAATATATCCCACCCAGGCGTCATTGGGTTCGCAGCTATCTGCGCAAAACACGCCATCATTTCCAACACTTTGCTGTTCAAACAAGTCCAATGCAGGGCTGTGAATAACCTGCTCTCTGTCCATCAATAAGCTTTCCCGGCAAGCTGCCCCAGAGCCAGGGAAGTACCACATCGCCAACTTATTACTGGTAGTGCTGGCAAGCAAGAGGGGACGGTTGCTTTTACCTGCGTCAGAGATGGCCTTAATTTTTTCGCTGAGTTCCACATTCCTGGAATCCAACTCGAAAAGAATACGCAACTTTCGCAGATCTTGTGTGCTCAAACTAACCGAAGAATAGGAGAAAGGCCCGCGTTCTAATTCCGCGCCTAAAATCCATTCTGTTGCTGGCATCCTTTGAGCGAACCCATCGATCACTTGATATACAACTGTGGGCACACCAAATGAGCTGAGCAGCATGATGTACTTTCCATCGGAAAACTCAATGGAACAAACGCCAGTGATCAAATCATCAGCCAACCTTTTCAGCAGATCCGCCAGGTTACCATTGCTAAACAGCTCAGGCTCAACCAGATTAGTGATGAGGGGGAAGGTCAAGGTCTTCATTCGTTGAAATAATATCATAACGGCCTAAATTTTTACATTGTCGCCGCATTGCAAGCTCGTTTCAAATATGCAAATCGCAGGGTAACCAAATCGGTTCCAAATTGTTTTAACTATGTAGAATTAATTGACGCACTACACCCTAAAGGAGAAGGAAATGACACAATGGCTGCCATAAAGCAAACAAACGATAAAAGAGAGATTTTTGGATGGGGAATGTATGATTGGGCCAACAGCGCCTTCAGTACCACGATCGGAACGGTTTTCCTTGGCCCATATTTGGCGTCCTTGGCAAATGCGGTCGCGGTAGAAACACCCAATGGACCAATGGCATACATTGGTTCCCTGCCAATCGCTCCAGATTCCTTCCTTCCTTACTGTGTTTCATTTTCAGTATTGTTGCAAGTACTCTTCTTGCCAATTTTGGGCGCTATTGCCGATTACTCCCACATGCGAAAACAGTTGATGCAGGTATTCGCCACCATTGGCGCTATCGCATCGATCTTGTTATTCTTTGTGGAAGGGGATTTATGGGTAATGGGCGGTTTGTTATACATTGTGGCCAACCTTAGTTTTGGCGCCGCAATGGTTTTTTACAACGCTTACCTGCCCGATATTGCCAGCGAAGACCAACGTGACCGCGTTTCTTCGTACGGATGGGCAATGGGTTACCTGGGGGGTGGCCTTCTTTTATTGCTGAACCTCATGTTTTACCAATTCCATGAATCTTTGGGCATTGCTACCGGTTTGGCTGTACGGATCAACCTTGCTTCTGCCGGTTTTTGGTGGCTTGGTTTTTCATTCTTTACTTGGGTGCGCCTGCAACCACGCCATGCCCACCGCAGCCTGCCAGTTGGTGAAACCTATATCAGTGTAGGTTTCCGTCAACTCGCGGGCACTGTTCGGCAATTAAAGAATTTTCCGGAAACACTTAAATATTTGTTTTCATATTTTTTGTATAACGATGGAATCCAGACGGTCATCGCAGTTTCAGCAACCTTCGCTGCCGCGCCCCTCATCCGGGGCGGCCTGGAAATGGAAACCGGCACCCTGACGATGGTGATCCTCATGATTCAATTCGTAGCCTTTTTTGGGGCTTTGTTTTGGGGCAAGCTTGCCGGTTGGATCGGCGCCAAAAATGCCATCATTGCCAGCCTTGTTATTTGGTCTGGCGTGGTCATCTATGCTTATGGCGGGCTTCAGGGCGATTCTCGTGTGACACAATTCTTCATCCTCGGCGCTTTCATTGCCATCGTCATGGGTGGCTCTCAAGCCATCAGCCGCAGCTTGTTCTCACAAATGATCCCGCAGGGTAAAGAAGCCGAGTTTTATTCCTTTTACGAAGTATCAGAGCGTGGCACATCCTGGATCGGGCCATTGATCTTTGGTTTGATGAACCAGATGTTCGGCGACCTTCGGCTAGCCATACTCTCTTTGATCTTCTTCTTTGTGGTAGGTTTGGTCACATTGCCTTTTGTTAATGTCGAAAAAGCAATTGCCGACGTCAAAAAGTTTGATAGCGAGATCGCCTGATCCTCTCAGGCAGTTTTAAAACAAAAAACCAGGTCAGAAAAAAATTCTGACCTGGTTTTTTTATTGTCACTTCTTATAATTTGCGCTTAGTTCCCAAATCTTGGTAGTAAATGCGCTGGGGGTATCGATCGGGTTTTCCACGGTTTTAAATTGGGTCAGGCTATCAGCCAATGCTTGCCATGTTTCTTGGTCTTGCCAGCCATACCCGTGGACACTAACAGCATCCTTTAATTCAGTTTCCAGCATGTATTGCATCAGACCACGGTCCGTCTCAGGGCCGGCATACTTTAACACAATATCAACCGCTTCTTGCTGATTTTCAGAGGCGTATTCGATCCCCTTGATGACCGCGGCAAGGAAGCGCGCAAGTTCTTCGGGATGTTCCGCGACCATCTGTTCGCTGGCAGCGTAGACCAAGCCCAAAGTTGGCACATCATAATCTGCCGCGTCCCATAGGACCACGTCTTTTCCCCAACTCTTCATCAAAAATGGCTCATTGCTTTTAAACACCGGATATACATCTACCTGGCCTTCTGTAAGTACGCGCGGGTCAAAACCAACGTTTACCAAATTTACATCTGTTTCAGCCAAACCATTTGCCTTCAACAGCGCGAGCAGATCTGTTGTCGGGGATCCCTTAAAACCAATGTTTTTGCCTTTCCAGTCAGTCGGGGTATTAATACCACTTTCTGCCAAAGCAGCAAAAGCTTGCTGTCCACGCTGGCCGATCAATGCTATGGATAAAGCTGGCACTTGGGAATCTGAACGACGCTGTAGTACATTTGCTGCGTCCATGGTCGTAACCTGTACTTTTCCAGCAACCAACAATTGCAAGTGTTCACCTTTGCCCGGCGAATGCTCAATCGTGACATCCAGATTTTGTTCTTCAAAAAATCCTTTTTCCTTGGCTACATAAGCACCAACGAAAGGCAAATTGGCCTGTGGTTTGTATCCGGCCATAAAAGTAAGTGCAAACGGCGCAGGCAGGGTCGCTGTCGGCTCAGGGTGGGCCATTTGGGCTGTTACAGTAGGTTCCACCTGCTCAGGCTGGGGAATCGGGGTAACGTTGGTGCAAGCGGTGAGGTATAAGCCTGCCAATAAAACAAACAACCATTTGGATCTAATCATAAAACCTCTCAAATTTAGGATAACTGGGCATGATGCCAGTGGATAAATCGCCTTTCTAAAAGAATGATCACAGAGTAAATAACCATCCCTGAAAATGACAGGATCAATATGGAAGTAAACATTGGCGGCAGATTCAGGTTGGCATACGAAAGCCACATTACCCTGCCCAATCCCCCGCTTGCTCCTGTCCACTCCGCGACAACTGCGCCAACCAATGCAAGTGGTGCAGCAACTCGTAAACCTGCAAATAAAAACGGCAAGCTCAAATAGATCTTCAACATCCGGAAGGATTGCCACTTGCTGGCCTTCATTACAGACATAAGGTCATTTAAATCCCTCGAACCACTTTGTAATCCTACGATCACATTGACCAAAATGGGGAAAAAGGTCAAAAGACCCGTGATAATTACCTTTGGCACCCAGCCAAAACCCAACCAAATTGTCAACAATGGCGCTATCGCGACCAGCGGGGTAGATTTAACCAAAATAGCCAGTGTCATTACTCCATCCTCTACCTGAGGAAACGCGCTAACGACACTGCCCAAAACGAAGCCAGCAGTAAAACCAAGTACCAACCCCATCCCTGCTTCAGCCAAGGTAATACCCAGGGCAGAGGCAAAATATAGCGGATCGCCGGCAAATTCCAAAACTGCGTCTGAAGGGGCAGGCAAAAGATAAATTGGCAATCCTGATATGTGAACAAATCCTTCCCAAAAAACAAAAGCCATTACAGAGATCAGAATGGAAAAGGTCATCGAGTGGTTTATTCCCGCTGGCTTCATAAACCTTTCCAGCCTTTTAGCGCGCTGATCTTGATCTCATACGCCCCATCTACCTGGTTGAACAAGCCTGAACCAGAGCGGTTCCCCAAATACCTTGTGCCTATCCGCTCAGTGAGTTCCGCAAATCCTTTATCATTGCTCGCTGCCATTTTTTCGGCAATGCCTTGTACAGAAACCCGTCGGTAGGGTTTCCAAGGCTCATCAATGCTAAGAGATATTTGTGGATTCTGATCCAAATAATCCGCCCACCGCGATCCATTCCACGAAAGAATGAACAACCGTTGCCGATTCCAATCAAACCATACCGGAACCACATGTGGAGAACCATCCGGTTTAATACAAGCCATTCTGGCCATCCATGGAGAGCGCAGCATTGCGTCAATCTGGGCATCTACCAAACCTATGGTTTCTCCAAGATCTTGGTTGATACTATTTTGCCAAGGGCTAAAAAACTGCGCCCCACACCGATATGAGATCCTGGCGGCGATCTCTCTCAGCACCGGCAAGATTTCCTCAACCTTAAGATCAGAACCTCGAAATGCCGGAAATGAATAAAGCAATGCCGCATCAACATGGGCCCCTTCAGAACAAACCGGTACTGCGATGTCAATCCTGTCTTCGATTTTTCCCAATGCATAGCCATCTATGATCAATTTATCATCAGGAGATGGGTCCAATATCCTTCCTGAAGCTGTTGACTTGGCAAATGTTTGCCCAAGCGAGAAAGCCACTTTTATATTCTTCAGCGATTCAATTTGACCCAATAATACGGTCTCGCCATTTTCTGCTGGAACAATGATCGCCAAGGTCTCATCCAATCCATCCGGATAATTTTCTTGAAAAAAAGATGACAAAAGGTCCAATCCGGGTTTGGAGGAAGCAGAGCCATTTCGCCAAACTGCAAGGCGCGGTCCAGGAATGTATACCCCGCGCTTTCCCTGTTGATCCAAATATCCCATCGCCTTAAGGGTGTTAAGTATCAGGAACAAGGTGCTCCGGGAGATCTCGACTTTGTCTTGCAATTCCTTCAAAGTAAGCCCCGATGAATTAAAAAGCAATACCTCCAAGACCTGGATGGTTCTTTGTACGGTAGGGGCAGCAATGGTATTTTTCATTTTTATAATCCAATATGATGGATAATACTCCAACATTTTGGATTATATACTATTTTCAAATAATTAGGCCATGGTGACATTCTTCCTATTTTTTTTAAAAATAAAAATGCGGCTCGCAATTTTTACGAGCCGCATTTCTGGTGTGGGTTTCCCTTACTTGATCATAGTTTCGGTAACACGATCGATTGCTGTCCCTGGTATTTGCCTTTTTTGTCAGCGTACGAAATTTCGCATTCCTCATCCGCCTCGAAGAACAAAACCTGCGCCAATCCCTCGTTTGCATAGATTTTGGCAGGTAATTGGGTGGTGTTCGATATCTCCAATGTAACAAAACCTTCCCATTCTGGTTCGAAGGGGGTCACATTCACGATGATACCGCATCGCGCATAAGTAGATTTTCCCAAGCAAACTGTAAGAACGCCACGCGGAATACGAAAATATTCGACTGACCGCGCCAAGGCAAAAGAATTTGGCGGGACAATGCAAACATCTCCAACAAAATCCACCATGCTTTTTGAATCAAAATTTTTGGGGTCTACCGTCGCGCCGTAGACATTTGTAAAAATCTTAAACTCATTACCTACACGCAGGTCGTAGCCATAGGAGGATACACCATAAGAGATCACCCCGCTGCGCTCTTGTCTTTCAATGAATGGCTCTATCATCTTATTCTCGATCGCCATTTTTTTGATCCAACGGTCAGGTTTCAGTCCCATGTGGTCGTCTCCATTTCGCTTTTTTTTACTGTACAACAAAAACAACGAATGTCAATTTTCCATCATTCACATCGACTGTTTTTTCATACACTTTATTGTTGTATACCAAACTCACCCGGTAAGTACCTTGTGGTATATTGCCGGCGGCAAAATTTTCTATCCATATGTGGTCATTACCCACAGGCAGAGATTTGTTCTCGTAGGTGGTGATCGATGTGGTAGGAGAGGAGTTAACCACCCCTTCAGATATGGCTTGCACATTAAAAACACCCTCTACATCTTCTCCTTTGTTATTGGTTAGCCTTCCTGCGATCACCCCCATTCCTGGTTCGGGCATGACCCACAATATTGGGTTCTGGTTCGATTCGCTATCGTTGGTTCCTGACCGTACCTCGAAGTGCAGATGGCTTCCCCGCGCCGTGCCTGTTGCTCCCACAGTGCCAACCATTTTTCCAGTCTCAACCATTTCTCCGCGTTGAACAGTAATGCTCGATAAGTGAGCATACAAGGAGAACATGGCATGGTTTGGCCCACCAAAAAAGTGCCGAATTACTACAACATTTCCATAGAAATTGGGCACCCAGCCGATCTTTGTATCAATATCGCTATCCGCAAAAATAACTTCTCCATCCGCCACCGCCAATACAGGGATCCCTGGATTATTTGCGAATTCCACGCCATGGTGGGTTTCACGCAGTCCGCCCTGGGTAGAGCCGTAGCGGTAACTGTCATCAGAATATCTATTTCCAAAAGCGGAGATCGGATTACGCATTGCGAAATGCCCATCCATAATGCAAATTTCCTGTTGGCACTTTTCAGCAGCCTCAACTGCTGCCATCTGGGTTGGCGGAACCGTCACCGAAGCTATGGGTTTCGCAATGCGAGTTGGGGTAGACAACAATGGAGCATGAACCGACCGGATTGTTGCCACAGGTTGTTCCTGATATGCATTGATTGGCGAGCATGCAACACAAAGAAGGAGGATGAATGACGCTGCCCGAAAGAACATTCTTATAAACCAGCCCGGTCCTTCAAAATGGCTGGAACAGCATCGTTGAGGATGCGGGCTTTGCTTTCAATACCGGCTAATTGCATCAACAGATCCGTGCCAGTCTGCGGTTCGGACAAGCCGTGAACGTTGATGCGTACGTTCAATCCCGAAGCGTTGATGGCTGCGTGCGCTAACGCAACAGCCGATGCCGCGTCACTAATGGCGTTAACATTGGCATGCATCATCATCTTAATGGCCAGTTCCATCACCAATAGGCACTTTTGTGCAACTCCCAACGGCAAACGTGCTGCTTCCATTGTGGCCCGGTCTATGGCAGCAGTACGCGCCTTTGCCTGTGTGTCTGTTTCCTTGGGCAATCGAATCGCTACCATTACTTTGTCGAAAGCGTCTGAATCTTGCGTAACGCCTTGTTCGAGTGCTCCTTTTAACGCCATCGACTCCACCAATGCTTCTTGCATCATTGCCAGAACAGGCTCATATTTCTTTTTGCCTATTGTGTTGCCGGCCACCATGGCTACCAGCGAAGCTGCCAACGCGCCAGTATAAGCAGCGGCAGATCCGCCACCTGGGGTCGGAGTATTGGCAGCAACTTGATCTAAGAATGTTTCGGCTGAATTTGGGCCATCTATTTTCTTGGCCGCCCCAGATCCCATTCGGGTTTCCAGCACTTGGTCGTGGCTGAACATGTCCAATTGTGTATACCAAACAGCGGCATCCACCAACGCTTCCTGTGGGATGAGCCCTACCAGCTCGCTGAACTTCACACCTACACCATACCGCCCCGCCTCCGACCGTATGGTCTCTAATACACGGTGGATCGGGGTCTGCCGAAAGTCAGTCAGGTTCATTGATACCTGAGCTTGGCCTTCGACCAAAAATCCGGCCGCTTTTACAAATCGAAAACCGCCCGAAGAATGCCTCACAGCCTTGGCGATACTTTTGGCGATGGATACATCCCCGGTCGTAAGATAAACATTGAATGCGATCAAGGCCGATCGGGCGCCAATGACGGTAGCCCCAGCAGGTCCCAATTTCGCTGGTCCAAAATCGGGCAGTCGGTCTGGATTGAGCTCGATCTCGCTTTTTAGGCCTTCATATTGCCCTCGCCGAATATTCTCGAGGTTGGTTCTTTCTGGTTTGGCGGCTGCTGCCTCATACAGGTATACCGGTATTCCCAATTCAGAGGCTACCTTTTGGCCCAGCTCACGTGCCATTTGGGCACATTCTTCAATCGTCACCCCGCTTATGGGAACAAATGGAACCACATCTGTAGCGCCAATTCGCGGATGTTCACCCTGATGGCTATTCAGGTCGATCAGCGTTGCTGCCGTTTGGATCACTGCATAAGCGGCATTGGCAACGGATTCAGGATCACCTGCAAAACTTAGCACGGATCGGTTATGGTCTGGGTCTGATGAGACGTCCAGCATTTGGATCCCACATTTTTTTGCGGCTTCCACTACCTGCTCGATCACATCCGACCTTCGGCCGTCAGATATATTCGGGATACACTCAACAATGCGCTGTGCCATTTGTTCTCCTTATTTAACAACTGGTTTGATTTTATAATGAAAGCCAAATTGTTGCATATGGTTCAAACGTCACCTCGAGATCAACCAAGCAATCCATACGGAGTGTTTCATGCAAATACCTCAAAAAACGATCACTTTGGCACAACTAAGACGCAATAACGGCGATCGGGGGCAGCCAAAATGGGTGGTTTATCAAAGCATCGTCTACGATGTAACAAATTGCCCCCGATGGCAAAAAGAGATGCACGAAAATTTGCATTTCGCCGGTCAAGACCTGACAGAAGAGATGGCAGAATCTCCACACACACAACATGTGCTTGGCTTCCCCTGCGTGAAAGTTGTTGGCAGATTTGAAGAGGATTTGGATGGAGCGAACAATGGACTATAAATGGTGGCATTCTGCGGTTTTTTACCAGATCTATCCTCGCTCTTTTGCCGATGGCAACGGAGATGGCATCGGCGATTTCATCGGCATGACTCAAAAAATCGGGTATCTCAAGGAACTCGGTATCGACGCGATTTGGCTTTCGCCTCACTTTCCCTCCAGCAATTGGGATGTAGGCTACGACATAAAGGATTATTGCGATGTTGCCCCAGAGTATGGCACGCTCGAAGACTTCAAGCAATTTTTGGCGGCAGCACATCAAGCAGGTATCAAGCTGATACTGGACCTGGTTGCCAATCATACTTCCGACGAACACCCATGGTTTGTTGAATCACGCGAAAGCCGCGACAACCCCAAGGCGGATTGGTATGTGTGGGCTGATACCCCGCCCAATAATTGGCAAAGTTGCTTTGATGGCGATGCTTGGACCTATTGCCCCCAACGAGACCAGTACTACTACCATTTTTTTATGAAACAACAACCGGACCTGAATTGGCGCAACCCTGAGGTGATCAATGCAATGTGGCAGGTGGTTCGCTTTTGGTTGGACCTTGGTGTGGATGGCTACCGGCTGGATGCCATTGGCACCCTCTATGAGGACACGGACCTAACACCCCATTCCTTGCCGTATTCTCTGGCGGATGTCCGCAAGATGGAAGGTGACGCGATCACTACCGAAGAACAAACCAAGGTCAGTCAAGTATTTGGAGACTTATTCAAATTCCAGGTCGGTCACCCCGATGTGCACGATCGCATGAAGGAATTGCGGCTTGTTTTGGATGAATACAACGGTGACCGAATGCTTGTTGGGGAGGATGAAAACCCCGACTACCTCGGAAACGGTCAGGATGAATTACATCTGGTATTTAATTTTCCAATGATGCGATCGGATGGTCCTCTTACACCAATGCACATTATCAATAACCAAACACAGAGGCTCAGCCAATTGGCCAATGTATCTTCAGCTTCCTGGCCTTGTAATACCTTGGGGAATCACGACAGCCCGAGGGTATACAACCGATATGGCGATGGAAAACACGATGCCGAATTGGCCAGGATCTCCATTGCACTCATGCTTACCCTCAAAGGCACCCCTTTCTTATACAATGGGGAAGAGATCGGCATGACCGATTTGATCATCGAAGATGCGGGGTTGTTACGCGATACGATGGCAACATGGTATTACAACGAAATGGTGAAAGACCCGAAAATGGACAAGCTCGCAGCAGCCCGTAAAGCTGGTATTAGGAGCCGGGATAAGAACCGCACCCCCATGCAATGGAATGATGAGGAAAACGCGGGCTTTTCGGCCAAGGGTGTAACAACTTGGCTACCGATTAATCCCAATTTTCAAAATGGTATCAATGTTGCCGCGCAAGAGAATGACCCGAATTCATTGCTAACTTTTTATAAAAAAATGCTTCGATTGCGAAAAAACCATCCCGCACTCAAATTTGGAGAGTACGATTTGGTCCCTCAGGGAAACGAAAAAGTATTTTGCTTTACGCGTGCCTTCCAGGGCAATGCACTCCTAATCGCGATCAATTTTTCTGCCAGCCAACAAAAGGTGCAATTTGCTGGCAAAAACACTCGTTTTAGAACCATAATATTTTCCAGTGCCCAAAGGGCGCCAAACGAAGTTACAAAATCGGAATTGGTTTTAGGAAGTTTCGAAATTTTGTTACTTGGCGAGTAAAATATAGTTTACTTGTGAAAATAACAACAAAAGAGTTGCCTGGGGTAACTCTGCCAACCATACGAAGAAACGAAAGGGCAAACAAATGACCATCGTAAAAAAGATCATTGATCAAAATCCTGAAGGTGTGTTACATACGGTAGATGTAAAAGGGACCGTGTACGACGCCTTGGAAGTAATGGCCAAGTCTGATACTGGCGCAATTTTGGTAAGCGAAAATGGCAAGATCGTAGGTATTTTTACTGAACGCGATTATTCCCGCAATGGCGAGATAAAAGGCCGTTCAGCAAAGGATACTCCCATCAAGGATATGATGACCCAAAAGATGTTGATGGTAAAAAGTGATACAACCGCTGAACAGTGCATCAACCTGATGACCCGATACCATGTCCGCCATCTTCCTGTGATCGAAAATGACAAGGTCATTGGTGTGGTTTCGTTGCGCAAACTTGCCGATACAATTCTGGCAGACCATAAAGAGACCATCACCGAGCTCGAAAACTACATTTTGAGCACCGGTTACGGCCAATAATTTTTCAGTTCTTATCAATCCATTAGGCCGTTTTTTAGATGAAAACGGCCTTTTATTTTTGCCAAAAAATTGGCCTTGAAAAAATAGGCTTGCGGCCAATAAGCAGTTATTCAAATCGAAAAGTACATACATATTCAAGATCCTTGCTATGTGCTTTTATCACCGTATACTGCCATAATTTCCCACCCGGCAACGACCAATACCATCGGATAACTGAAATCCCAACAACCCACAACTTCTTTGCGCATTTTTGCGGTTCTTCCAAACTTCAACGCTTTTCAATGGTTTTTGGATGCTCGATTTGCCAATGGTTGCCCTTGTATCCGTTGAACATGAACTTTTTAGGGGCTAAGTCAATTGGATCTTCTTCAGCGGCTTTGACGAAATAATCGGTTGATTTGGGTAGCACAACGATCTATAAAGCACGCGCGTGGGTTTAGGATGCGGTGTTAACCGCCAATCTCACTCTGTTTGAAAAAGCCAATACAGCCAAACATACAACGCCCAACAAGGCCAATATTGCCCAATACGCAAATGGAGCAGCTGGAGATATGGCTTCAAACATATTTCCTGTCGGCGGCGCAATGATCGATCCAAGACCATTAAACATCATCGTAATTCCTGTTGCGGTGGCCAGCGTTGAAGCACCCACACCTTCGGTTTCACTTACCTGTGTAAAAAACAAGGCCATAAAACCATCCCTCGGCAATCCGGCAAGGATGACAGCCAACCATACGATCCAACCTTGAGCGACAAATAACAATCCAAAACCAGCCAAAACCAAGATCCCTGCGAACATTGTCGCGAAACGCCTTTGCATAAACCTGGCAGAGTAGAAAACAATTGGCAACGTAAAGATGAGGCTGGTGAAATGGAAAACAGTCAACGAAGCGGATGCCTTCGCGATCGGCCATCCGATATTTTGAAGATACAATGGCAAATAACCCATTACACCGGTGATTGCCCCATTCACTCCTAAAATACCACCCCCCAGTAACCAGATCCGTTTGTTTTTAACAACCACAGAGAACCCCTCCATTAATGGGGCAACCCGTGACCCTGCCCGCTGAATGAACGGCGGTAATACAAACCACCACCCAACTGAAAACAATAACCCAAAGATCGAATACAACCCAAATACGGCTCTCCACCCCCCCAGCAATGGGGCCAAAAATGTCGCTGATAACTGGGCCCCCAATAAAAAGCCCAACGCCATTCCAGCAGACATGATCCCATTCGCCAGCACGATCTCCTCTCGCGGAAAATGGTGGTGAAACACCTTGAAATTGCTAAGTGTCAACAAAGGGGACATCGCACCAATCAATGCAGTCAGAATTACGATTGATTCAAAGCTCCACGCGGTTGCCCGCACCAAACCCAAACATCCAGTGGCCACTCCCAAAATGGTCAGCACCATTTGCGGGCCAACTCTGTCAACGATCATTCCGCCAAATAAACTGGAAACGACCGCAAAAACCGAAGCGCTACCCCACAAAATACCAACTTGAACCACTGACATCCCCAAGTCTTCTGAGATCTGCTTGGAAAGTACCGACAACGCCATGGATGGCAAAGCAAAACTGAACATGTTATTGGCTACCGTAAAAGCCAAGATCGACCATTTGGAGTTTCTCATTATCACCTTTGTTTTTCTTATCGGCTGGCTGCCGCAATCGATTCTATCAAGCAACAGGTTCCCTATTTGAAATGTTTTTATTATGGGGATGCTTGGTGCAGTGCCCACTGGTCTGATAGAATATAGTTATGCGCAGACTTTACACGTTTCTCTTCCTCACCATATTCCTGATCCAGGCTTGTGCCAATACTCCTCCGCCTACTGAGCAGGTTATCCAGAATCAGCAACAGGTTGCCAATCTGGACCCGATCGCAACCTATCTTCCACCTACAAGAGACCCTGCCGCACCGGAATGGACACCCACCCCCGACATGGGCGATTTTGTTAATTATTATCCAACCTTCACCCCTTTTCCAGATCTACGCGCCGCGAATGGCGCCGTACAAACACCGGAGCCAAAAAAAGTTACCTACACAGTTGAAGAGAATGATATTTGGGGATCAATTGCAGACAAGTTAAACGTTTCAGTTGATGACCTTTTGGCCGCCAATAATGCCAGCGAATATGACATTATTTACCCCGGCGATGAATTGCAAGTCCCGGAACGTTCGATCGCCCCGCTTGCAGATAACGGAATACCCGCATCCATTGACCCAGCCGGCGAGGTACTCCCTTACTTTAAGATCATTCCCGATTCTGAATTGGTCTATGGTCCGCTCTCCGCCAAGTTTGAGATTACGAGTTTCATCCAACAAAAAGGTGGTTACCTAAGTACCTTTAGCCAGGATGTTGAAGGCAGAACACTCAGCGGTGCCCAGATCATTGAAGAGGTCTCACGATCTTATTCTGTCAATCCGCGATTATTGCTGTCTATCCTGGAATACCGATCAGGTTGGGTTACGAACCCATCTCCACCTGATCTAAACGAAGATATGCCCATCGGATATTTCGATGATTACCATCTGGGTTTATATCGACAATTGATGTTTACCTCCAGCTTGTTGAACGAAGGCTTTTACGGTTGGAGAAACAAGCAACTGGTCAATATCTATACCGTAGATGGCCATATCTTCACCCCATCACTCGGCTCGAATGCTGGTACTGTCGGAGTGTTTAATTTGTTCGCTTTTTTCGATGAGGCTGGCCAATGGAAAGTGGATACCAGCAAAACCGGGTTATCTTCTTCCTACAATGCCCTCTTCGGCTCACCGTGGGACCTTCGTGTGGAACCCCTTCTGCCCACTTCTTATATGCAACCAACTTTTAGCCTGCCGTTCAAACCCGCAGAAGAATGGCACTTTACTGGCGGCCCTCATGCTGGATGGGATAAAGGCTCTGCCTGGGCAGCCATTGATTTTGCCCCTCCTGGCGACCCTCTCGGTTGCCAAACCAGTGAATATTGGACCACAGCTGTCGCACCCGGGTTGGTGGTTCGATCAGACAATGGATCCGTTGTTGTCGACCTGGATGGAGATGGTTTCGAACAAACCGGATGGTCCGTGCTCTATTTGCATATGGCTTCCGAAGGCAGAGTTGCTGTTGGCACGAGCCTAAATCAGGGGGATCTGATCGGGCACCCATCATGTGAGGGTGGAGAATCGTTAGCATCACACTTGCATCTTGCCCGTAAGTTCAATGGAGTATGGATTTCTGCCACGGATCCGCTGGCGCCATTCGTTCTGGGCGGTTACCAGGTTATTTCAGACGGTGAAGAATACAATGGATTCCTGCGCGCCGGCGACAAATCCATAGAAGCACAGGATGGCTATCTGGACGAGAACCTGATCTCCTACTAATCTTTATTTGGCAATCCCTTCGCAAATATGCTGCCGTTATTGGCAGCATTTTTGCTTCTTCCCGAGTAAGTTATAATTTTTTCTATGCATTCAGGTATTAAATTTCGATTGGCGGTAATTTTCCACATCTGCGTCCTGGTCACTGGCTGTGTTAGCCCGGCCAATTCGTCGTTGTGGGGCGTTCCCATAACTGCCACTCCGTCCCCCAAACCAATTCCAAGTGCCACTTTTGCCCCACCAGCAGTAGCTACGGCCAGCTCACCAACCATAACCCCAACCGCCACTATTGGGATCACCCGCACGCCGTTTGTCTCCTTGCCTTTTTCGACGGTCGACTCCAACTCCACGACCCCGTTGGCGACCCTGCCACCCATCAATACCGGTGGACCGATGGACCCATACCTAAGCCAATCAGGAGATACCCTGGAAGTTTTGGAGCGCAGGTTCGATGTTTCCTCAAGCTTGTTCCAATCACCTGTCATTTTGCCAGAACCTGGCAGCTTGTTAGCCCCCGGGACTTTGATCCTGATCCCGAAGAGAGAAACGGAATGGGAGCGTACCTCCGGCGATATGCTGTTCCCTGATAGTGAATTCGTCAATGGCCCTTCAACCCTTCAATTTTCAACAACAGACTATATTAATGCCAAAAATGGCCACTTAAAAACGTACAGAGAGTATGTACTAAGTGGCGGGTGGCTAACGGGCGCCGAGGCAGTACAACGATTGGCGGATGAAAATTCGATCAGCCCAAGGGTTTTATTGGCTGTGATCGAATATGAAAGCAATTGGGTGCTCGGTAATCCCACCAACTTCTCAGAAGATGAATACCCACTTGGCTACCGCGATTATCTCTACCGTCGCCTGTTTCGTCAACTAATGTGGGCATCGGGGGAACTCTCAAAAGGATACTATTCTTGGCGATCGGGCCACTTAAAAGAATTGACCTTTCAGGATGGCAGCAAGATCCGGATCAACCCCATGCTCAACGCCGGGACGGTCGCCATTCAATACTACTTGTCGCTAACCCACTCCCGTGAAGAATGGGAGCGGGCGATCACATCGGGTGATTTTTCTTCTATGTACAACCAAATGTTTGGCTCACCCTTCAGTCGATCCTCCATTTTTGAACCAACTATCCCCGCTGGTTTACAGCAACCCCCATTGTCCTTGCCGTACGAAAAGAATAAGATTTGGGCATATACCAGCGGCCCGCATTCCGCCTGGGAAAAAGAAGGAGCCTTGGCGGCATTGGATTTTGCTCCCGGAGCCAATGAAGGTGGTTGCGTTAAAACGGATGCCTGGGTCCTGGCTCCAGCGGATGGCACCGTCGTTCGCACCGAACCAGGAGTAGTTATGCTGGATCTGGATAGCGACGGGTCTGAAAAAACTGGCTGGGTATTACTCTTCTTGCACATCGCAACCAAAGACAAAGTAAAGATCGGTGACAAGCTTCTCAAAGACGACAAGATCGGCCATCCCTCCTGTGAAGGCGGTGTATCGACCGGAACCCACCTGCACTTTGCACGCAAATTTAATGGTGAATGGATGTTGGCAGATGGTCCGGTTCCATTCAACCTGGATGGATGGATCGCCCATAATGGCCCTTATCCATACAAAGGTACCCTAACCAAGGGCGATAAAGAGATAACATCTTGCACATGCTCAGATTACAACACCAACATCATTCGGGAGTAAGAGCCTCGAGCGAAATGAAAAACCTGACCCTTATCGTTTCACTGCTGGCTTTTATTACCACATCCTGCTCTGGCACCCTCCCGGTGTCCAACCAAATCCCTGTTATTGGCCAATCAACCACCTCACCATCAGAGGCTCGCTTGGGTTTTCCTCCAACGCGTGAAGTTTACGAACCCGGCGAATTGGTGGATTATGTTGCCCAGTCGGGAGATACGCTGCCTTCATTAGCTTCCCATTTCAATACCAGCGTTGATGAGATCCGTGCTGCGAACCCGATCATTCCGCTTGACGCGACCACCATGCCGGCCGGTTTGCCAATGAAAATGCCGATCTATTATCTGCCTTTGTGGGGAACATCCCATCAGATCATTCCCGATAGCCATTTCGTTTACGGTCCTGTATCCCTAAAAAAGGATATCGGCAAGGTGATCACCAATGGCTGGCTTAACAATTACCGAGAACCACGGCCAGAAGGTAATTTGACATCGCAACAAATTATTACCCAGGTAAGCCAACATTTTAGCGTCAGCCCAATGGTATTGGTACTCTTCATTGAGGGGCTTTATGAAGGTACCACCAATACCACAACTCCCGACACAGAGTATCTCTTCGGTTACAACAACCCCAATAACAAAGGGGTATACATGCAGCTAGTATGGCTGGCCAACGAATTGAACAATGGTTATTATGGCTGGCGTGGTGGAACGTTGAAGGAATTTGAATTCCCGGATGGCCACATAGAGCGCCCAGACCCCTGGCAAAACGCCGGAACGGTTGGAATTCAATATGCGCTTTCGAAGATCGTTGATTATGACACCTACCAATATTTGGTTAATGAGGGCGGTTTTAGCACCACATACTCCAACCTATTTGGTGACCCTTGGGCAGATGCGTCCATCCACATCGAAGGCAGTTTGCAACAACCTCCAATGGCTTTACCTTTTTCAGCAGGAAAAGTTTGGAATTATACAGGTGGCCCCCACACCGGTTGGGGGGAGGGGCAACCTTTTGCGGCAATAGACTTTGCCCCAAGCGGGGTAAAAGGGTGTTCCAATGCCGAAGATTGGGTCACAGCTGTTGCCGATGGTGTGATCGTGCGAACCGGTACCGGTGAGGTGTGGTTAGACCTGGATAGAGATGGATTGGAACAAACAGGTTGGGTGATCTTTTACTTGCACCTATCCAACATCGGACAATTAAAAGCTGGCCAAAAAGTGGTCACAGGCCAAAACCTGGGGCTTCCTTCCTGCGAAGGCGGCACTTCCACCGGAACCCACGTCCACATTGCCAGAAAATATAATGGCGAGTGGATCTTGGCTGATTCCGTGCTCCCATTCAATATGGATGGCTGGATCGTGCGCAATGGCAGCCAAGCATACAAAGGAAGTTTGGTCCGCAATTCGCTGGTGGTTACTGCATCCAGCAAAGCAGAGGGTTTTTCAGCTATTGAGGCTGATCAATGATCTTTCCTGAGAAATAGATCGGCGTTGCGTTTGCCGGGATTTGTTTGTACGCCTCGGTCAGGGGCAACCCATTTAATTTACATAATAAAACTGCCAAACTCAGTCCATGAGCCACCACTAGAATAGATTCATC
>SXGU01031247.1_pt1 | contig 20916 bp, 7 predicted proteins | sample 3174531 | NCBI WGS metagenome assembly SXGU01 (sample SAMN11356863, study PRJNA531348) | freshwater metagenome | isolation source: freshwater sample F1-140 | place: China: Fuxian Lake, Yuxi | collected 2017-12-25 | reverse complement strand
TTTGTTTGGGGCGATTTTCAATCACCCCGTATTATGAAAATCCAAACTAAAGTTTGTATTTTCATAATAACATAGTCCTTTATTTTATGGAAAAACAATTAATTTTGAGTCTCAATTTAATACACTCAAATTAAGACTCCATTGATTTGCAATGGTTTCAAATTGAACTTCTATTTTTTGAAAGATGAAATAATCCAATAAGGCATAAAGAATTTATTTTGTGTTGTTATATTAAATTTTTTATTGATTGTAATTAAATTCATATTTTTTAATAAATTTTTTAAATTATATGCACGTTTCATACTTTTATACCCATCAGAACGCAAATCTTTTGAAATGCCAATTGCAAAATTGATAAATTCAGCCATAGGAATAAATGCTGGACGATAATCAATATCTACAACAATAACTCCTTTACTAGCAATACGGTGCATTTCTTCAATTGCAGATACCGCAACTTGATGAGGATGAATATGATGAATAACATGTAAACAAACAACAAAATCAAATGAATTTTCTTTATATACTTTTAAATGTTCACTAGTCGCTTGATGAATATTAACATGGCTTTTCGAAAATTTCTTTTTACTTTCATGTAAGACATCAATTTGTGAATCATATAAGTTTACTTCAATCTCAATCCCTTTTTTTAACATCCATTTTTCTAGATAAACAGATAATCCTGCTGAACCTGATCCAACATCTAAAATTGAAATAGTTTTTAAATTTGGATTTTTTTTCAAAGCTTTTTCAAATTCTGTAGTAAACATTTTATAGATTCCATAGATTTTATTTGATCTGTCAATTTCACTTATTAAACTCCATCGTTTATCAAATGGAAGATTTGGATTGTCTAACAACTCTTGAAACTCATCGACTTCAATATTATTGATTTCTGTATGAGTTGATTGTTTCATTACAATTTGACCCTTAACATTAACTAAATTTACATCACTTACATTTTCATTGTTTTTGTTTAAATCGTTATTCATAAAAACCTCCTGCTTATTGACTTATATTAGAGTGTTTAGAAATAATTTAAACTCTCGATTTTTTCTCTTAAATTGAAAAATTCGTTTTAATTTTATATAATTATGTAATTGTATTATATTAAGATTTTTAAAATACAGTAGTTTTTAAAAGTTTTATTGCTGAGCTAATCTTCATATTGTAAGATTTAAAAATTTTATTTAGTATTTGTGATTTAATCTTTTATCACTGCTCTAATTAATCAGGCAAATCTGGATAAAATCCCACAATCCCATTAAAATAAATGGATGGTGACATTTTTGGCTTAGACTGATTAAAACTTTACAGTTTTATTTTATTTAAATTATATGATAACTTAATGATATAAAATTATTTTTTATGAATGGGAATATTCCAATTCTATTTTAATTTAAAAATTACTTAGTTATTGAAAAGTGAGTTTAGATGATATTGATTTCTATAAATCAATTTATTATTAAATATAAAAAAATAACACTATGTGCTTTAGTTTTCTTTTCGACATGGTTTTTATTTGAAAATTTTGGATACACTTCTCAATTATACTGTAAAAATATTTTTGAAAAAAGGAAAGCAAACGCTCAATATGAACCTCTCATTATTAATTTTGAAAACGAATCATCACATTTATTTAAGGATTTGGTTATAAATCTTAATAATTATTTTAAGTCGAGACTTCCTGAAGATCAAAAAAGTTTAATTTCTGCAATCAAAAAGTTTCTTAATCCGAGACATATTCAAAATGTCGAAGAGACCCTTCTTAAGAAAGCTGATCAGATATATGAAATGCATCTTGATGAGATTAACAAAATACCTCATTGGGGTTATCAGGAAAAATTTAATACATATGAAAGAAAAGAAGAAATTTACTTTAATTATAATGAAATGAAAGGTCTTGTAAAAAAATTAGAATTTTTACTTTGGATGTTTGATCAACTTGAAAATACACCAAACAAACTAAATAAGATCATATTAAAATCAAAAAAGTTAACGACTTGGCAGCCAAAAGGTATCTCATATGAAAAAGTGATTGAAGAATTTGTTGATGAACTTCAGTCGATAAACGGAGTACCTGTCCGCAACTATAATAAAATTTATCTAAAAAAACATTTAATTACTAATCTTACTAATAAAACTTTGAGGGATAATAAAAGTTCTATATTACTTTGGAATCAAATTTGTAATGTTTACGCTGATTGGCTCGATTATAATTCTGCAGTTTTTAATTTCCCAATCAAGATACATCCTATCAAAGAATTCGAAGTTCAAATTCGGGATTTTTCTAGTATGGGTATTAACGGTCAAGGTGAATGGGATAACGCCGTCACTCCTATAGAGGAAATTAATAGTCCAAACTCAAGATTCTTTACTTATAGTGTAAAAAAAAGTGAAACTGGTTTTCTAGCTGCAGAAATAGCTGCACTTAGATATGCTCTCCAAGGATATAATGTGACTCCCGAATTTTGGAGTAATCCACTTACTGATTTTCAATCCTTTGCGCGCAAACCGAGTGTGGCATTTAGTTATCAAGGTCCCCATCGTAAAAATTCTCTTAACCCAGCAGGCTACATATTAGATGTCCCCCCTGAAAATATATACTTTACATGGCCAGATGATGCCGGAGGCAATACATTACTCACACATGAAGTCGCCAATAGACAGTTAAAACATAAACAAAACATGAGTCCAGATGAATTACTCGCTTTTACAAGTCCTAAATTTTATAATGAACTAAATGCGGTAGGGACCCATCCAGAGACACATCGAAGCATTAAAGTCATAGGTGTATTTGTACAAAAAAATAGCGAAGGAAAACTTTTAGTTTCAGGAGAAGAATTTAAATTTTGGTTGCTTTTAGCACATGAAAATAATATTCCCTTTTATTTTTTAGATAAAAACGAGGAAGAGCAGACTTCAATCGACTTGTCGCAACAGACACTTTTAAAAAAAATACTCAACGATATCGAACCTCAACCCTTTGCTTCTTCCCTTCAATGGAAAAACTATATTATGCCAATCATAAACAAATATTTAACACCCTCTAACATTCTTCAAACACCACTTTTTTCAATTTATAGAGGAGTAGGAGAAGAAAGAGAAAATGATGAATTTGTTAAAAAGTTTGATACTTTTTTTGAAATCGTACCATTTTATTCAAACGAAGAAAATATAAATATTCAACTTTATTATCTAAAATCTAAAATCTAAAATAGAACTTCAATAGTATAACCATTTGAGTTTTAACTTGTTATTTACATCAGCAAAAAACAAATGTGTTCTATTAATAACTACGCTATTTCGTTTAATATTGTAATTTGAAACTAATTTAGATTTCCATGAAGAAGTATCAAGTGCTCAACCAATAATGCAATTTAAAGTTTTTTTTATTGAATTAAATGTTCATATAGCTTTATTCTAGATGGTTTTGAATTAATTTGAACTCTCTTTTTTTCTCTTATAATGAAAAAATCGATTTCATTTCTTAAGTTATAGTTTTGTTACAAATAGAGATTTTAATTTACCATTAATATTCAAAGTTTCTGATTCTGAACTAACAGCAAATTTTTGAATTTTACCTAAAGACTAGTTACATTCAACATAACTTATATGGGATCTTCTCAAAAAGAGAAAAAAACTCCACATGCTTGAAAGCATGTGGAGTTAAGATTAGTACAATGAAATGTTAGCTGACTTATAACTTTTATTTTTTAACACATTTTTGCAAACCAGTAGAAGGCACATTTACAATTTTATAATCTGATCTTGCACACTTTGTTACTTTACAAAGATTTTTACTATAATCATATTCTGTTATTGAATTTTCAGGAGCAGGACAAAGACTTGTATCAATTGAACTCCCCTCAAAATTAATAGATCTAAAAGTTAAAAATAAATTTTTAACAGTTAACTCGTAAGCTAATATGTGTGTGCCATTATCTGTAATAGTAGTATTTTTATAAAATTTATTAGGTCCTTTAATACTTCCTGGATAGATAACCCATTTATTATCATAAGTTGCTTTTTGATTTGCAAATGGGTAAGCAGAGGGTATCAAGGCTGTATTGTACTTGCAAAAATTTCTACCCCCAGCTTGTACACATTCTTGCCCCTTGTCTCGAGTATATTCTATTGAACATTTAACCTCATTACTTGAGTTAATAGTTGTTTTACGTCCAGACTGACAAACTATTGGCACACAAGTATCTCCAAAAGTATTTTTTCCATAATCCCAAACAAATGCATATTGTGTAATTTCATTTTTAAGTTTTGTAACATTTTTTACTGTAGAATAATTTTCTTTTCTATTTAACTGTTTACAAAATTTGTAATTTGAAACACAACTTGCACCATCATAGTGAGTGCCATTTGCACAATTTGCAAAATAAGCCTTAAATGCAAAATCTAAATTCTCTGTTGGTAGATCAGGATCAAAACCTACTACACTAGTACGTTCTGTTACGTTAACCCCATCTGCACTAAAGTATGCATTTACAACATTTGGAACTACACATTCAGATTTTAAAAGACGAGCAAAGTTTGTACAGCCCAAAGAACTTCCTTGAACAGCATCAGAATTAAATAATATCTGTCTTTGAATACTTGACCCCAATGCCCATGTGATAGGCTTACTCATTTGTTCGCTTGAAACAGTTTGTTGTGGATTAGGTTCACAGCTTATACTAATCGGATCAATATGACATTTTGAATTTACAACTGCAAAAACTTTAAAAGGGATAACTGTTACAAGTGAGATAAAAACTAATTTGTTTTTATTAAATATAATTTTATTCATTTTTAAATATTCCTTTATTAAAAAACAGTTACTGAAGGTAATACATATGAGTCTATATTTAGATCATAAAATGTTGATATACTATCTCCATTAAATAATAATGAAGGCGATGAACTTGGCAAATTAAATAAATTTGCATTTAGATCAAGCCGTAAATTTAAATCGTTTGCTGAAACTGAATTTAAAAATGCTGTAATTGAATTACTAAAGTTAGTAGAAGAATTACTAACTGTAAGCGAACCTAAATAATCTGTAGGAGAGTTCCCATATAAAACTGAACTTGAAAGAGTTGGTTTTTCTTTAGGAAATGTAGCTAAATCATAAAAGTTTACAGTAGCACCAAAAGTAGATTTAGTATTTGTATTGATTGAAATGTTAAAATTACTTAAATCTTCTGGCGAAAAACTTGATTTTGACTTTATTCCATTTGGGTTTTTTAAATTAGTATTTTGTACTGAAACTGCAATTTTTGAATTATTTATTGGTGCACCAATTAAATTTTTAATATTATCCCCAACATCAGATTTTTTAATTGAGCTTCTCATTTTTCTAATATTACTTTCTCTTCTATCAATTTCATTTGCTAAACTTGTCATTGATTTTTTAACTATTGAGCTTTTACTTCCAGACATTTTTAACAAACCTCTTTGAACAGTTTTTTCACCCATAGTTAATCGATATGCTAATAACTCACCCAATGTAAAATTATTTGGAAAATCTGAAGGAGGGCTAGATTTGCTAGATTCAAACTTTAAATTAGCTTGTGAATTCCCATTTGATTTCCAACTTTCAAGAGCAATAATATTTGTCAAATCGGACCAATCTGTTATTCCACCATCTGATTTAATTCGTTGAAGTCTCGACTGTTTAATATCTGAAATTGCCTTCTTTAATTGCGAAAATGTAGATTGGGAATTACTATTTTTAAAAAGGACTTGAAAACATTTAATTCCAAAATTCCAAGAATCAATTGGATTTTTTATAACTGCAGCCATGTTTTTAAAGAAATTTGGATCCGTTAAATTGTTCGCAGTCACTGGTAAAAAGGCAACAACCATTGACTTACCTAATAAAGCTCCTATGGGCTTTGGTACCAATGCAAAAATAGCTAACATCCCTCCGCCTCCTGCTAATGCAATATAAGCCATATCTACAGCTTCGTTAACAGTAGAATTTATAACTGCATTTTTAAGACCTTCTGTTGATGCATTTTTAAAAGCTGAATAATGGCTTCCTACAAATCCAACTGCATCTCCAATTAAATTTAAAACTTCTAGCCCTCCAGCAACATTTAAAAAAGAATTAGAATTAAAACCAGACCTAACATATTCTACTTGAGTAGCTGGAATAGGATTTAAATTAACATTAGCCATTTTCGTATTTAATGATTGAAATGCTGGTGTTATCATTGCTGATGCTAAACCTATAGGTTCAAGTGTAAAAAAACCTTGAGTTCCTGTAAAAGTTAAATTTGACATATAAAAGGCAGCTTTAGCAATTTCATCTATTGCTAACAATTTATAATCCAAATCAAATAGACTAATTTTACTTCCAACAGGTGCATACTCATCTACAAAAAATTGCAAATCTTTTAGGGGATCTATTCCTAGTTTTATAAGCTTAGTTATTTTATCAATAGTCTCTATTTTTGCTTCTTCTGACATTGTATAATTTCCATTTAAACCTTGTTCTTGCAAAAATCTATCCAGTTGAGCCTCCATTAAACTGCCATCATCTGTATGTACACTTGAATAATTTAAACCAATTGGTTTTAAATATACATATTCTGTATCTCCATTATTTGGATTATAATACATTCCAAATTTCATATAACTATCGGATCCGCCAAGAGCCCCTCGATGCAGTTTAATTTTATATTTTAAATATTTACAATCTCATTTAGAGTCAGTTTAAACGTTTTATAATGGTACCCTATTGCAAATATTAATTGTAAAGTTTGTTCTCGAAATTCCGATACAAAGTATAGAGCAAAGACAGTTTCAATACTTCTTTGATTTAACTATTGGTTGGAGAATCAATTGAAACTTATTAGTATATTGATAATAATGATATTTATTTCTCTACTTACAGGTTGTTCGGGTTGTACTTATTTTTATCTAAATGTGGATTCAATTGATAATCAGAATTCTCAATCATCTGGACCCACTCCGACCCCGTCTGATTCTGAGCCTAATTCAATTATTACTATTGTTAGTCCAAATGCAGGTGCCACAAATAATTCAGAAGATACAATATTTAGCGATAATTCATCACCAACAATTCAAGTCACTAATACACAAGTTGGTGACACAATAAAAATTTATTTAGATGGCCAATGTCAAGCTGGTCAGGAAGTTGTTACAATTACGACTTCAACTGGTGGCACACAAAATATAACACTTACTAATCCTTTAAGTGATGGAAGTTACAATTTTGCAGTTCAAATCATTTCCAATAAAAGTATAAATACTTCGACTTGCTTCGTCTCTTCAACTCTCTATGTTGTCGACACACAAAATCCCACACTGGATTCGATTTCTCCACAGTCACTGAATTCTTTAACGGGTGGAACAATTTCTTTAGTTGGGACTCATTTTACTGTAGGAGCAATCATTACAGTGGGTGGTGTTGAGTGCAAAAATTCAATTTTATATTCAGATAAAAATATTACTTGCGTCGCTCCTCCTTACTTAGATTCAAATCAAACTGTAATGATTAGTAAAAATAATAGTGGCAGCACTATTTTTAATAGCATTGAGTATATAACCCCACTTCATCCACTTTCTCCTGTTTGTTTTAATGGAAGAGTAAATACGACTGTCATAGATGATCCCAACCATACCCTTTATTTGGGAGGCATGTTTACACATTTTGGAACTTGTACGGGAGGTGGAATACCAATAAATGTGAACACATCTCGGCCAACAATCCCCCTATGGGAGTTTCCAAAAGTTTCTGGAAGCGTTTATGCTTCTGTTAGTGATGGGAAGGGAGGTTTCTACATCGGTGGAGATTTCAATGCCGTAGGTGATTTACTAAGATCAAATATAGCCCACATATTGGCAGATGGTTCTGTTGATAGTGAATTTGCAAAAAATTTGGAATTTGATAAAAAAGTAAACGCTTTAGAGTTTGATTCAAGTAATAACTTACTCTACTTGGGGGGGCAATTTACTTCAATTACTAAACCCCTAAAATCCTCTTCTGCTGTTATTGATTTAGTATCTGGTTCATTATTAGCATCTCAATTAAATGTTTTTGGACGGATCAATAAGAGCATTAGTGATGACAATGGTGGATTTTATATTGGTGGAGAATTTTCATGGATTGGAGGGATTCCGGTAAATAATTTAGCACATATCAAAAGTAATGGTGAATTGGATTTATTTTTTTTACCAAATCCAAACGGTAAAGTGAAAGCCCTTGCCTTATCTGGGGCTACTCTTTACGTTGGAGGATTATACTCTTCAATTGGTGGACAATCCCGCAACAACCTTGCTGCAATAAATACCACCACTGGTGTTGCGACATCATTTAACCCAAATGTAAACGGAGAAATTAATGCTTTTGCTCAATCAGGAGCAACTCTATATGTTGCAGGAGAATTTTCAAACATCGGAGGTCAGTTACGAACTTATCTCGCTTCATTTAATACAACTTCAGAGTCACTAACCTCATTTGCTCCAGTTATAAATGCTGGAGTCTACGCAATTAGCATTTCAGGATCTACACTTTACGCAGGTGGTGGTTTTACTGTTTTTGGTGGTGAAACAAGAAATCGCCTTGCAGCTATTGATACAACAACAAGTATTAATACGACTTTTAACCCTAATCCTGATGGTGCAGTTTATTCACTAGCACTTGCAGGCTCTACTCTTTATGTGTCTGGGGGATTTAATTTTATTGGTGGTCAAATAAGGTACCATCTTGCAGCTATTGATACTTCAACAGGTAATGCTACTTCTTTTAACGTAAATGTAATAAATAATAGTGTAGATACTATTATCCTAAATAACTCTACTCTTTATGTTGGTGGTGCTTTTACATCTATTGCGGGACAAGCCCGTAATCGACTTGCCGCCATTGATATTGCCACTGGAAATCTTACTTCTTTTAATCCAAATATAAATAGTACCGTTTACACTTTGGCAATCTCAGGCTCAAATATATATGTGGGAGGATTATTTGACTCTATTGGAGGACTTGCAAGAAACTTTCTTGCAGCTATAGATACAACAACAGGTGTTCCAACATCATTTAATCCAAATCCTGATAGTGATATTTACAGTTTTGCGCGCTCGGGTTCAACATTATACTTAGGTGGAAATTTTACTTACATTGGAGGACAAACAAGAAATCGCCTTGCCGCAATTGATACCACAACAGGTAACATAACTTCGTTTAATCCAAATCCAAATGGATTAGTTGAAGATCTATCACTCTCAGATACAACTCTTTATGTTGCAGGATTTTTTACATCAATTGGAGGACAAACTCGAAATTACTTAGCAGCTATTGATACTTCATCAGGTCTTGCTACACCATTTAACCCCAGTCCAAATAATGTTGTAGACAAAATTGTTCATTCAGGGTCAATACTTTATTCTGTAGGAGTATTTACTTTTATTGGTGGAGAAAATCGAAATTATTTAGCTGCAATTGATACAACAACAGGAAGTGCTACAACATTTAATCCCAACCCAAATGATCGAATATTTTCTCTTGCGCTTTCAGATACCACTTTATTTGTGGGCGGAATATTTACTTCCATTGGGGGGCATTCTCGAAATTCTCTTGCAGCTATTGATACTACTTCTGGAACTATAACATCATTTAATCCAAATATAAAATCTGTTGTAAGAACTCTTACTCTTACAGACTCAACACTATTTGTTGGTGGAAATATTTCTTTTATTGGCGCTCAAGAACGCAATAAAATAGCTGCAGTTAATACCACAACTGGCAATGCAACATCATTTAGTCCAAATGCAAATGGAAGTGTTTATGCTTTAGTTCTTAATGGATCAACTCTTTATGTTGGGGGTGATTTTACTTCAATAAATGGGCAGATTCGAAATCGCCTTGCTGCTATTGATACATCAACAAGCTCAGTAACTTCTTTTAATCCAGACGCAAGTAGCTCAGTGTATACACTTTTACTATCTAATTCAACTTTATATGCAGGTGGATTATTTACCACAATGGGTGGACAATCTCGGCACCGGCTTGCTGCAATTGATTTAATCTCTGGAAATCCTACTTCGTTAAATCCTGATATCGATGCAATTGTATTAACTCTTGCTCTTTCTGGCTCAACACTATACTTGGGTGGTCATTTTACTGATATTGATGGACAAGTTCGAAATAAAATTGCTGCAATTGACATAACATCTGGAAGTGTCACCTCCTTTAACCCAAATGCTAATGCAGTTATTCGATCAATTTTAATATCAGGAACAACGCTCTATTGTGGTGGATCATTTATTACAATAGGTGGACAATCAAGAAAATATCTTGCGGCCTTCGATACAACATCAGGAACCGCAACTCCTTTTAATCCAACTGTGGAAGATGGCTTTGGCATCTTTACTCTGTTGTTAAACCCTTTGAATTTAAATCTTTATGTCGGAGGTAATTTTACAACTATTGGAGGACAGTTTAGAGTTGACCTAGCCGAAATAGAGTTGGCAACAAGCAAAGCGACACCCTTTGATTTCCAATTAAATAATTCAGTTTTTTCTTTTTCAAATTCTGGAAATACATTATTTATGGGTGGTGAATTTACAAGTATTAATTATAAACCAAGATCTAATTTTACTGCTATAGATGTTACAACTGGATCACTAGTATATTAATAAAATGTAAAGTTAATTAGATCGACCGTACATTTTTATGTATGAACTCGGAGCTCCTGTATTTTCATACTGACATGTTTCAGTATATAAATAGGGATCATCCATATTTGCACCCGCAGATGGATTAAAATAACAATATTCACCTGGTTCGCAGGCTCCATTGTCATTCCCCACTCCATCAAATAAATACTCGGTACTTGCAGATAGAGCATCAAATACAAATCCGCCATCAGCAGACGTATCATTATGAATCATATTGGACAACTTTACAGAATCAGGGCAAGGAGCATTTGCAATAAAAATTCCATTTATATTCTTTAAGTTAAAAGCCTCGGTTATTAAACTTAAATCTAAAATCCCACAACTTGGTGAGGAGCCCTTACAAGGACCCACTATGTTTAAATTTGGCAAACTTCCAAGATCAAGAGGAGCCCAAAAACGATATAGTGTTTCAAACTGGATCCAATCTGATATTGAAGCAAAAGTTTTTCCTGAAATCCCCTCTGCTCCGTGTGTATTAGTATTATCAGTTACAAACTTTTGAAATATATTGTTTGCGTTGATATTTGATAAACGAGTATTATTTAAACTTGGAGCTACTGGATCACAAGTGGAGTTTTGTAAACCTATTAAATTTGTACCAGTACCATAAGTACATGCTGGTGATGCCCTTCCAACATATAGATTATTAGTCCATTTTGCAGAGTTTGAATTATTGTGAAATTTAATTTCTGAATTTCGATTATCTATTGAGTAAATATTTGAAAATAAATTTGGAGTATTTTTTAAAATTGTATCAATAAATAAGCCTTCACTATTATTAGTCAATAAAATATTACTGTGGATGTTTAAAGAATTTTGTATATTTATACCGTAATTTTGAGAGTTACTAACTGTAATTGAATTATAAAAACTATTACCCCAACCTGGTTTAATCCATAATCCATAAGTGGCAGAGTTTACGATTAAAGTATTTTGTAAAGAACTACTTCCTATCTGTATATTTATGCCTTTCCCCCCCACACTTAATATATGATCAAAAGAATTAAAATTTGAATCTATATTTAGATTTTCATTAGCTGAATTGAAGATACCAATATTATAAAAAAAAGAGCTTAAATTTAAATTTCCAATTTCAATACCCCTATTTGCAGAATCATATATTTTTATGTTAAAAAAATTATTATTATCACCATAATCAGATTCAAGTCCCTTATTACAATTTGCTATTAGGATATCATCATAACTCCCTCCAAAATTCGATAGCGAATAAATCCCCGTACTACCATTACTTAATGTCAATCCATGAAATCTATTAAACTTACCAACACTCCCTAAATTGATATCAGAGTTAGATAAAATTCGATAACCAACATCTCCTCTAATATTACCTTCAATCCAATTAAAATCATTTTGAACAAAATCAATAAAACAAGATTGAACACCTGCTAATGCGGGAGAACAATCTTTTATTATAGCAGGTGCTGTACTTAACATGGCACTATCTAGCACCACAAATCCAATGTTACTATTTCCAAAATCGATACCCAATGATGCCACAGTTTCAGTTACTGCATAAATAGTATTAGCTCCACTCAAAGTGAGTCGAGAACTACTGTTGATTCCATCATTAATATTAGTTGAATTCAGTGGTAAAATGGGATTACTCCACCACCCTGCTAGTGAACTTGTTGAAACTATAACATTTGAATCCTTTAAGGTAACTTTATTCTGAGTCCATCCACTTCCATCTGGTTTAATCAAATGCCTGAGTCCTTTTCCTTTTTTTAATCCTACACTATAGAAAAAAACTGGAATGAAGAAATCAGAACATCTCCATTCAAATGCATCAAGATCATCTGTCATGGTGAGGTTATTACAATTAGATTTCCAACTCACTATCACTTTTCTAATTTCTCCAGCATGAATACAATAATTACTACTACCACAAGGTGAATCTCCTGGAAAAGCTTCTGGACCAACTTTAAGATATGGACTAATAAGACGAACTTCACTATTTGTAGTAACATAACTATTCCATAAGGCGCCATTTACCGGGTAATAGGGACTAACTGTTAAATTCATTTGATCATTATCTTGCAATAAAACTTGAATTGATTTTTGAGTATTTGCCAAAATATTCTCACTAAAAATAAATTCAATTTCTTTATCAAATTCTTTTAAACCAACATCTCCTTTTATTGTTAAACCAAAATATCCCATGGTTGATCCTGCTGGAATAATGATAGTCCCCGTACTCAATTCAAAATCTGAACTAGTCGCTAAACTTGAGTTCCCTTGCGCTGTTATTACCACATCCTGATCTACTGAATATTTCAATTGAACAATAAAAAATTGCATATTTGTTACATCATTATCTGTCTCTAAAATAGAAGCGGTAGCTGAAGTTACTGAAAAATCAAAAACTGTATCTACTATAATATTTTTTAACCCTGCAAGTGAGTTTTGATTATTTAATTCTGGTAAAGTCCAATCAATACTAACATTCGAATTTAACTTTGGAGTAAAACTCCAAGAGCCTGTACTTAAAGAAGTGATATCAACATAATTTAAATCATTTGAAGTATCACCTTTTAGAATAGTATAAACCCCTGAAAGTGTATACCCATCATCAGATAAATTAACTAACTGAACGATCTTATCATTGGCTCCAGTTTCAAGAGTAATAGTGGGTGGAGATTGTAAGGAGGTTGATCCCCCATTTACTAACTGAACAGGAGCGCTAAAAGTAATTACGATATCGACGACTTGTCCAACTGTATATGTCCCATCGGCTGTATAACTAGACACTGAGTTAATTCTAACAATTGCATCGTTTCCATTATTTATATCATTTGTAGATTTTGAATTTTTATCCAAAGATTCAACTTTTAAATAAAAATAAGAACATCCCGAACAACCAGTTAAAGAAAAATTAAAACAAATAAAAATAATGAAAAATAACAGAAATTTTTTGATCACATTTATTTTAATCAAATATAAAATCTCATTTTTCATCAAACTACTCATCGGTATTTTAAGCAAAAAGCTAAAGAACTAATTAAGATCATTTCTAATGAATCTTAAGGGTAAATAAGAGAACCTGTTGTAATTGAAATCCCAATTAGATTTCGGGGCTGATTTTGAAAAATATTAAAATTCCCTCCAATAAAAAGAGTATTATCATTTAGCAAAAAACTGGTTGCCAAGCCATTTGAATGAATAAATGAGTTCTCATTTTGTGGATTCCATTGAAGAATTGTTCCTGTCGTTGCGTCTAATGCTGTTAGATTATTATGAGTTTCACCATTCCAAAATTTAGATCCATTTGTATAGACTGAATTACCAACTCGAATTATTTGTTGAATATTAGTGATTGCTTTTGGATCCCAACTTGTCGGAAGTCCAGTTGTAGTATTAATTTCAGCAATGTACTTGTGATCTTGACCATTTATTTGAGAAAAAACTCCAACAGCATAAAGACTGTTGTTAAATTTAAAGAAATCATATAATGAACCATTTGGATCAGGGTTCCAGGACGTTGCTGATCCAGTTGTTAAATCTATTTCGGCTAAATAACGTCGAGGTTCTCCTCCAGCGAATGTATCAAATAAACCACCAATAAATATCGAATTCGTATTACCTTCAGAAATTGATTTAACATGATAAGAGGCCCCTGGATTCCAATTAGTTAAAGTACCTGTTGTTGGGTCTAATGCTGCAATAAAATCTCTACTGGTACCATTAACAGTATAAAAAGCTCCTCCTATGTAAAGCCATGGTGCTATATACTTTAAAGTTAAGACTTCAAAGTTTGGAGTAGGTGCCCAATTATTTATAAGTGTCCCTGTTGTAAGATCAAATGCGGCTAGGTAATTGCGATCGATAGTTCCTATTTTTTTAAATTTTCCGCCTGCAAATAGTCGATCATTAGAAATATCCAGTTTATAAACATAAGAGCTTGCCTGCGGATTCCATGACGTTGCATCACCAGTTATTAAATCAAGTGATGCTAGATTTTTTCTAGAAACACCATTTACTGTATTAAATGATCCACCAATATAAATCATATCATCATGAATAGAAAAAGTTTTAACACCGGGGCTTACTTTTGGATTCCAGTCGGTTAATACACTACCTGTTGATAATTCTAAAGTCATTAAACTCCATTGAGGTGAAGTAAATTCCCCACCCACAATGATATTATTATTATTAATTTTAATTTCACTTATTGTATCATTAAAATTTACGTTATGAGTATTTAAAACTGTTCCAGAAGATAAATCTATTGCCGCAAAATACTTTCTTGCTTGGCTCCCAGCGGTAGTAAATGAACCACCAGCAAAAAGTGTATTTTCTGATATTTCGATAGAAGTTACTGTGTTATTAAAATTTGGATCCCAAGAAGTTATACTACCTGAAGACAAATCAAAAGCAGCCAGATTATTTCGAAATTGACCACCTACTGAAGAAAAAGATCCGGCAATATAAAGAGTGGAATTTAAAATCTCAAAATCACTTATATATCCTGCTGGCATTATGTTCAAAGGTACAATTGAAAAATCGGAAAGTTTTAATCGAGATAAACCATAGGATAAAGTTTCATTATTTGAAATATGATTACATGCTAATAATAATTCTTGATTAATTTTTTTTAATTTGATGGAACTTCCATTGAAAGAAGAGCAGTTTAAATTCAAATTTGATATTGGTTGATTAGTTGTTAGATCAATAGCTATAAATCCTTTTTTTCCTTCTCCACCAATAGTGGTAAATTTTCCTCCAATAAAAATATTTGAACCCGATACACTTATTGTATTTGTCTGATCATTAACAATAGGTGTTGGCCACTTAACAAATGTTCCAGTTGATAGATCTACCACTGTCAAATAGGATTCTAAGTTATGACTTAAAAGATTAAAATCTCCACCAATAATAAGTTTAGAATCAAATTGATTTAAAGTGGCTACACCTTTTAAGGAGGATAAGCCTGGTATACCATTAACAGAAACATCTGGACGAATGAGTGTACCTGTTGAGATATCTAATTCTGCAAGAATATACTTATTTGAATTACTCCATACTGAATGAAGATTACCTCCTACAAATAATGTATTATTTGCAACAAGTAAGGAATTTACATACCAAGCAAAAGCATCTATATTTGCATTCCAACTGTATGCTGCACCATTTGAATTATTGACCGAGGCCACATGAGGACGAGTTAATCCTCCAACTGTTGTGAATTGCCCCCCTAAAAATATTGTACCTCCTGTAATAGCAATGGAGTTAATAATCGGTTGACTCCCTCCAAAGGGATTTGGATTCCAAGTGCCATCAACAGCTCCATTTCCAATATTTAATTTTGCGGCTCCTGTTCTTATCTGTCCACCAATACTAAAAAATGAACCTCCAACATAAAGATCTACTCCATTATCGGATAGTGCTAATGCACGAACAGTGTCATTGCTATCTGGATTCCAAGCCCCAATGACTCCTCCTGTTGTAGAGTTAAGTGCTGCAATGTAATTTCTGGTGGATCCATTTATCTTTGTAAAATCTCCTCCAACAATTAATGTCCCATTGGTTAAAAGTAATGTTCGAATAGAGTTATTAATTGTTGGTAAAAAAAGTGGGTCAACATTACCATTACTTAAGAGATGAACTAGTCCACTTACAGGAATACCCCCCACCCATGACATATCACCACCAATATAAAATCCTCCAACTCCATCAGGTATACTTGTTATAACTTCTCCAACTATTTTATTTTGGTTAAAATTAATGTTTCCATTAAAATCTAAAATTGCACCTTGAGATTCTAATCCAGGACTAATTGTTGAAAATTTTCCAGCAACATATAAACGAGCATTCTCTGAATCATATTCAAGTGAATTGACTTCATCATTAAATTCAGTTGTTACTCCAATATTTGGATCTAAGCTCATATCTGATAAAATATGAGCGATGTGATGACGAGGAAGCCCTCCAACAGTTTTAAAATAACCACCAATATAAAATCCTCCAGCACCATCAGAAACTGAAGTATTTACATGACCTGCAACAATAGGAAAATTTCCATAACTAAACTTCAGGGCTCCTGAATTTAAATCTAATGGAACGCCTCCTCCTGTGCATTGACCAATTTGATTAAATGATCCACCAACATAAAGTTTATTATTTACAGTATCTGCTTTGAGTGAAAAAAAAGTAGATAAAAACGAATCACTAAAACAAACAGGGGCTTTTGGAGGTGGAGTTTCATATGTTAAATTTTGCAAAAGTGTTGCAGATGTTCCATTGGGTTTAATTAATGTAATATCTAAAATAGCCTCAGAATAATTTGGTGATGTACATAAAATTTGCGATGAAGATATAAAAATTATATTAGTACACTTTGCTCGTCCAATATTTACAGTCATATCATGGACAAAATGTGAACCATCAATTGTTAAAGAGCCACCAGTATTCGTATTAAAAATAGTAGGATTTATTGTTGAAATAATTGGTGGTTCAGTATCCAAAGTGTAAGTTGCATCAAGAGTCACACAATTTGATTGAATTGTGGAATCTTTTATTGAAAAAGCCTTCGCAGAAAAAGTGTAATCTCCATCTGGGCTAAGATTTGAAGATGTCATTAAAACATTAGATGACAAATCAGTAATCGAAACAATCAATTCTGCCATGGGGGTTGATGAGCAATTTGAATCATTGAAAAGTTTTAAATTTGATCCTTGAAATTTTCCTTCAATATTAAAAGTGGGAGTTTGATCATCCGCTGGTGAATTTATTGGTGAGACTAAAGATATCCGAATTAAATTTAGGGATAAATTTTGAGATATATTAGTTTTATCAGTTGATTCTAATGTTAAATAAAAGTATCCACAGCCACTACACCCTAAAAATATAAAAAGATATACTAAATGAAAACACAATAATGAAATAGATTTAAGAATAGATTTAATTGACTTAGGATAATATTTTACAAATATATTATATACGTTAAACATACTAAACATACTAAACATATTAAGCTTATCGGTTGAAATAACTAAAACATGAGTTCATTTTGCGACGGATCTTTTTGATACGTTTAAATCGGAGTTTTGGTTCAATGCTATTAAGAAAATAACTTCATATGAATATATGTCTGATACATTTGCGCTTGCTTGCAGACTTTATCAAGATGCAAAATTACTTAAATTCTAATAATTCGATTCCATCATTTGTATCGATAGCTAAAATTTCCAATGCCGAATCCAAGTCTAAATTAACTGGCTTTAATTTTTTATAGTATTTGGTTCCAGTAAAAATTAATTCTGGTGATTCGAAAAGTCCACTCCCTTTATTTTTCATAAAATAAATTTTGCTGTTATTCTCAATAGCAAGTAAATCTAATTTATTATCTTTGTCAAAATCAATTACTATGATATCATTAAAAAAACCTAATGTGCTTATGTCAAGGCCTGCACCAAAGCTTCCAGAATTATTCAAATAAAATTTATCGTTCCAACTGCATGCTAAATCTGGAAAGCCATTTAAATCAAAATCTCCAACACTAATATCCTTCCAACATGAAGCAATCAACTGTATTGAATTACTAAAACTAAGTGTATTTGAATCAAACCGAAACCACCGGCCACCAGCTATAGTCGTAGATATTATTAAATCTTTATCTCCATCTGAATCAAAGTCACCTGCATCCAAATCATATCCAGTATTATACAAGTTAGAAATAACTTTTTGACTAGAAAAGACTCCTCCTCCTAAATTTTGAACCCATGCAATGAGTGAACTACTTTGTGACATATAAACAATATCTAGTTTACTATCATTATCAAAATCTACAACTTTAAATACATTTACTGCATTAAAACCAGAGGCCAAGGTCCCAGCTGTTGAATATTGATTATTTCCTAAGTTTTTATACCAAACTAGGTTTGATTTTCCGCTATTTGAGATGTCACTGAAAACTCCAACGACATCATCTCGCCCATCTCCATCTATATCATCAGCAGATAAAAGAGATGTTTTATCTGAACTTATCTTTATACTCTCTCCCAACTTTCCTGGAAAATTTTTATCATTTAAAAATCCATAAATTCCAATATCTGATGCAATAATGATATCATTTATACTGTCAGAATCAATTTTTCCAACTGTTGCATCATTACCCGTTAATGTTAAGTTGTTTTTATTTGTTAAAAAAAGATTCGTATTATGATCATAATAAATATAGTAGGAATTACTTGGATCACTCAGATAATATATTAAATCTTTATCTCCATCAGAATCGAGATCATTCAATTGAAATCCAAAAATTTCCTGCCCTGGTGGCAAACTAAAAACTGATTGGGCATATGTAAAGGTGCCATCACCATTATTTTTATAAAATTTTATTTCTTCATTAAGATATTCGCCCACTAAAAAATCTAAATCCCCATCTTTATCTAAGTCACTAAACACTTGTGAGTTAAAATAATTTATTTGAAATGAAATTCCAAAACTAATAAAAGATGAAAATATTTGATTACTACCATTGTTTTTATACCATCCTCCTAATTGAATTAAATCTAAAAAACCATCTCCATCTAAATCTAGAACATCTGTTATTCGACCCGTGGCATTTGATATTACTGTATAAGGAATACTAAAGCTTAAATTTCCAAGATTATTGATCAAAACCCATTGTGAAGATGTTCCCACTTGAACTAAAAAATCAAGTCTTGTATCTTGATTTACGTCAACAACTTTAAACTCACTTACATTATCTGACATTGATATCAATAATTGAGTTGTTAAAAAATAAGTATCAGAATTAGCATTGTAAACATTTTGCTGCCAAAATATTTGTGAACCTTCAGATATTATAAAATCATCTTTACCATCATTATTTAAATCGCTAAAAATAAAGTACGAATTGTCATTTGATTCCAAATTAAAATTTGAGACCTCAGTAAACAAACCATTATCTTTTAGTTCATTTTTATACATTTTAAATTCATATTTATTAGATAAGCTAGACCAAGTAATTAAATCCAATGCTCCATCAGTATCGAATTTAACAAAACTATAATTTGAAAAGCTATAATTAAACCAGCTATTACCATTTATCTTTTCAGAAATAATTTTTTTTGCATCATTAAAATAACCTTTATCTTTATATGAATTCTTATGCCAATAAATATTATTTGATTCCTGACTAAAAATAGACACGTCTGATTCTCCATCAAGATCTAAATCAGCAATTATCATATTCATCGGATAAGAAACTTGCTCTTTTAATGGTTTATTTAAGAACTTGCTGCCCCATAATTCACTTAAAATAGTTGGACTAACATTGCCAGCGGAATCAATTACTCGCAATTGGAATTGGTAGTTGGTACCTGAAGTAATATTCGATAAATCAAAATTTGCATATAAAAATGACCCGCTTGAAATCGATAAATCAATCCAATCACTATAGGTATTTCCACTTGAATATTCTACAACACGAGTTTGATATTTATTAATCCCACTTAATCCCCTATCAGTAGATTCTGTAAATACAATTTTTGGAATTAAAGTAGATTCACTCCAATCAATTTTAAGGTTATCCGGTTGTAATGGAGTCAATGAATCATGAATAATATTTTCACAAATACATTGTGATTCTTCTAAATTAGAATCTCTAAATTTAACACAGACTTGATTTACTTGATTTAACTGAACTAAATTTACAAAATTGTTCGTTTTAAATTCTTGCCAATCTTTAGAACTTAAACAACTCGCAAGATCTAAAGTAAGACTCATATCTTGAGCAGATGGGGCATCTAAAATAACTGAATTTGTTATATGATTAGTAAAAGTTGATCCATTACCAATTTGAATTTGTATATTCCACTTTTTTTGATTCACTTCTTCTATATTTGGAGTTGTTGAAGAATTATTTGATTTATCAAGATCTTCAAATTTTACCCAAAAATAACATGATATCAACTGAGTTAATAAAAAAAGAAATAGAAATACTTTTAAAAATTGACATATTTCATCTCTTTTTTTCACAATTTTATTAATAATCTTTTTACCACCAAACATATGAATTAATCGGTGTTTTCTATTAATTACTTTAGACTTATTACAGTGATTCCTTATGAAACGTTTGATCCGATTCAAAATGAAACTGAAAATATTTAGGCAAAACAAATCCTTAGGAGTCGCTACCGGTGATGTATCAAACTCCTCCTTCAAAATATTTTTCTTGACCTGACTTTCCCTTTC
>SXGU01016430.1_pt1 | contig 20920 bp, 27 predicted proteins | sample 3174531 | NCBI WGS metagenome assembly SXGU01 (sample SAMN11356863, study PRJNA531348) | freshwater metagenome | isolation source: freshwater sample F1-140 | place: China: Fuxian Lake, Yuxi | collected 2017-12-25 | reverse complement strand
GGCTAAAGGCCGGGCTGTTCGGGCTGAGATGGCCTACAACGGGTCTGGCAGCGATGCCGACCGGTTGAAGGCGGGAAAGGCGCAGGAAGCCCTAGATGTACGGTTAAGTGCCTTCTACAAAGACCTCAAAGAAGCCGCGATCCTCGATCCGGCTAAGGAGTGGTAAGTGGAAGATAAAGAAGTCATGCCTGACCTGAATGCGAAACAACGCGAGGTTGTGTCCTGGTTCCGGGTGGTGATGGGCGCGGATTCATTGGGCGTCTACACGGATTCGCTCTGCATCAAGCGTTCGTATGAATGGGGGAAATTTGATCATGTCTGGTATATGAAGACAAACACGAATACACTGAAAGCCCTTGTAAACAAGGGCTACTTAGAGATTGTGCCCAGTGACATGACAATCACCCAGTCAACGAACTGGCGCGGATACCGGCTGAGCCTCAAGGGGCTGGCTGTGCCTTACGACAATAAACACCCTGCCTTAGTTGAATTTCAAACCAAGATCACTGCATGGAGAAAAACAAGATGAGCGCCAATTCTATCAATCCTGCTTCTGTTGCGGATTTTACCGAATTACCTGCTGATGCGGTTATCTACCTTGAATCCTTTCCTGGTAAAACTCAGTATGTCCGCGCCTTCATCCCTGTAGCTGGCGTGCTGTGCAGCCTGAATTGTCGGGCCATTCCTGACCGCGCTACACGGCTTGTCGGGGATCGGTACTGGTGGCATGTGAAAGGTACGGGCTTCTCTAAAACTGGCGACATTGCAGAAGACCTGCGCCGGGTCTGGCAGAATGCCAATAAGGGCCAGAAAGTCCAGTTTCAATTCATCACCTTATAGCAAGCGGGGCATGATGCCCTGTGAATCCTGAAGCCTTCAGGGTTGACATGACACCATGACAATAGGAAACGACAATGCCTGATTTCTGGGATGATAAAGCGCGGGTAGAGCAGTGGATTGAAGACAAGAATGAGGGAAAACGCTCGCCTTACAATGATTTCTACAGCTGGCTGGGTACAGCTGAGATGAAGGAATTCATTGAAGATTTCTACGGGGTGGATCTGGAAGAAGAATACCCAGATGAAGAAGAGGAAGAGGATGAGGATGAGGAAGAAAGCGATACAGACACAGAGCGGCTGTTGAAAGTGCTGGATCGGATGGAGCCTGCTGAGCCCTGTGGTCAACACTGCCCGCCAGAATGCCCCTACTGTGGGGAAGAGGATCGCGACGAGGATTAGGGGCATTGCCCTTAGAGGAGCTGAAGCACAGAATCAGCTCCGCTATGGACACTGTACGATAAGGAGAATCAAGATGCTGTGTACATTTGTGCTGTGGTCTGAAATGGATGATGAAGTCAAGCGCGAATATGAATTCCTCACGATAGAGGCCACCTGGGAGAAGTGGGATGAAGCAGCAACAGCGAGGGGTGCTGATGGTAACAATGCGCGAATTCTGATGGATGAAGAGGGGCAAGTAGTCGCCCGCTGGGAATCAAAATGAGCGCGATCCGCGCTGCCTTAGAAGCAGCAAATGAAGCAAACAAGCAATTTGTGATTCGGCCTGAGCGTAAAGCTCAACCGATTGTGGTTGAATGGAATCTGAATTCAACCGTCGTGCGAATCAAGCGCGGCGGGGTTGAATTGCTTGCGCTCTACTATGGGGGAAAGGTGCAGAAGAATGAAACCAACGACCAGAAGATCGCCCGGCGCCTGAAGCTGTTGGGTCATGCACTGGATCAGTATCATGTGACGCTTGAACAATGTGAGCAGAAGGAGGTGTGAGATGGATATAATGCTATTGATTGCTGATTTTCACCCAGATAAGCAAGATCGTGCTGCACAGCTTGGTGATAAGCTGACAGCGCGGCTGAAAGGCAACACCGGATCATTCTCAGTAGAGGAAATCGTAGGAAAGGCTCTCTATGCCTGGGCTTCTGGTGATGCAGGTGCGCTTCGTCGCTGGTTTGATTCGTGTGCGCTGACAGCTCAGGGGCAAGCACGGCGGGATGAGATTTGTGAGACTGTGCAGCAATTCTTCATAGAGGAAGGTGAGGAATGATCCTCTATCTTGTAGATTGGTATGATGTTGATAATGGCTGCCGTGATCCTCAGTATTTTGGTTTGATAGCAGAAGCGCTGGCTTTCCGGCAACAGAAGCTTGACTCAGGGGAAGCTCAAACAGTCTATGAGTATTCTGGATCTACCTTGCGGGTGGAAAAGCTGACGCTTGCACCTCTGAAGGGGAAGGCAAAGGTGCTGGCACTTCTCAACCAGCGTGGTTTTGTTCGGGAGCGAGTTGATGTGCTGCCAGCCTGGGCACCACCTGAAGAGGTACAATATGCAACCGATACACCCTATGGGATCGACAATGACTAAGCTTAGCCCTAAGTGGCGAATTCAGATCGAAGGGTCAGCCCTGATTGCAGGGAAGGATTACAAACTACCTACCCGGACGTTTCGATCCAGAGAAGCGGCACAGACCGCGCTCAACACCTGGATCAAGCGGGTCAATGCAAAGGGGCCGGGGCCTACACGGGCTTTAGCCACACGTCTTGAGCAGATTTCAATCGTGCAGGTGACACCATGAGCACAGACACCTGTACAAACCCCGGCTACCGTCCGGGCCTTGCGGGGGATCACTCTGAATGGTGTGAAGGGACAGGGGATCTCTGGGCACCTGGATGTGATTACAGCATTCGGTTGGTTGAGCACTTAAACAATCCTACACACTGGACAGAGCAAGAGCTTAGCTGGATGGATGCGAATCGGGCGCGGGCTATTTTGGCTAACGACGTGTTTATACCCTGTCCTGCTGCGCGTTTCTGGCTGGATGTGACAGAATATCCTGCGGATACAACGCAGCAGGAGGGCATACCTGTATGCCGATGTACACCCCCTGCGCCCCTAGAAACGCTTGTACGCTTAACAGATTTCGCATGTCTGACGGTTGAACAACTTCGGGATCTCTGCACGTTGCTCATAGATCGCGGGGATGGAGCCTTGCAAGTGCGCTTCAGCGACAGCTTTGTAGAGCCTGCTACACCTGTGCGGCGTATCATTGTGCGTGAAGTACATGAAGCGAATTCAGATGGAATAGAAGAAGATCCCTTTACCGTGCAAGAACAGCGCATCGTTGTCTTGCGTTACCTTTAATACCTGCGAGGTGCCTTGATGTCCGATACCTTCACGCGCACACGACTCACACCTGCCTGCTTACCCAATAAGGGTTTGACCGTGCAAGAGCTACAGGATCAGCTTGTGAAACTCATTGAACAGGGCAAAGGGAATGTACAGGTGCGCGGCGTGTATAGTGCAGGCGAAGATGATCCCTTTATGCTGCGCCATCTTTCACAGTGCGAGGCTGATCCCATGCGAGATTGGGAAACACTGCCCGGACAGCAGTTAATTCTACTACACTATAAATAAGGAAACACAATGAAGCCCTTCACCTTTACCGAACCCGAACGGGAATTCCTCAACAAGCTCCCCGTAGGTACGCTGATTCAGCTACCGATAGGGACGGATCGAATTGCGATGGTCGTGCATACAGTCTTTACCGATGTGCATGGACTGCTCACAACGTCCACAGCCCTTGAGGCCGATATTCAACAGCATGTTGAAGCTGGAATTACACCCGTCTTAGACAAAGGCGGGATGATTCGCTTTCAAAACCCAAGCTGGCATGATCCAGGCTTCAGCAACGCGGCACAATACCCTGATTTTCATCTGGAGCTGAAAGGGGAGCAGGCAATCTGTATTGAAGTCAGCAACATCACCACGACGGTTTACAGCTGGTGGAATGAGACACATGGCCTGCTGGAAGAGTTCTTCAATGAGCTGGCGCAGCAAGCCTTTCAAGCTGCAAATTTCATGGCGCTGTTTGACTGTTTCCCCCGGTTGATGGCACTGGCAGATAATGCGATCTACTGGAAGGTATTGAGTGATGCTGCTTTACCTGCTGTCGCAGCGTATCTGCCCTTTCGCGGATTGCTTACGCTGCGCTACACCGATGGTAGCTTTCTGGTTGGTATTATGCGGGAGGGTGCCTTTCTTGCAATGACGCGCCCTTTGACCACAGCCGAAGCGAATTACCAACCACCTTCCGGCCTGGGCGAGCGATTCATGGGCCGGATTGTCTACCCCGATTAGCTTTTCTTCCTCTCTTCAACACAAGGACAACACATGAATAAGCCTCCCCCCTTTCAATTCACGCCTGCTGAGCGTTCCTTCCTTCGGGGCTTACCAACCGGCACCCAGATCCACCTGTATATCGGGCGGGGCTGGATCGGGGAGATTGACTATCAGGTGACACAGCACGAAGATCGTGCTGCCCGACTGGAAGCAGAGATCAACGCCCTTCAGCCGGATGTCGAGCGGGTGAACAGCAACCGATCCAGTTCGATCCACTTCACCAATCCTCCTGTGGGCCACCCTGACTACACCAACACCCCGGCGCTGCCTTCCTTCACCCTGGAATTACCCAGTGGTAGAAGCACGATCAGCGTGATCCCAGTAGGGATCAGTTATGAGGCAGTAGGTAGCTGGGAACCAGAGAAGACCGACCTGCATGGCTTCTATGATGAGATTCGGGCTAGCCGCGATCAGCTCAATACCCTCTGCAAGCTGCTTCAGCCCTTGCTTCCCCCTCGACTGTTCAAGCTGGATCAGGTATTTATCAAGGGTGCTGTACCTATAACAGCTTTGTATCAGAGCAAAGTGGATATGGACGCGGTTTACCTCCTGGATTATCCTACTGGTTTGCACCTGGGCATTCTACAGGAAAAAAATTGCTTTCGTGTCATTGTGTCTGTACTGCCTACAGAGGTTGTAATTGCAGAGAAGGCTAGGGGCTGTGATTTTAAAGGCGAGGTGCTGTTATGATCCCGATTCTACTTCTCTACCCCGGCGAGATTGATGAAACAGACTATGATGCCGCCGTTGAGCGTCAAATTGCCAATGCCTATGCACTGCAACCAGGGGATCAGGTAGCTGTTGTGGAGGAGCCTGAAAAGGTCTTTACCTTCATTATGCACAATTTGAATGAAAAAGCCTATACAGAAAGCGACGTGCCACCCTACGCACTCTTGAGTGGCCCTGATGGCTTACTCTATGCAATTTGTGTCTGGGCGCCTGTCTTGATTGACCGCGTTCCCCCTGCACCCAGCCCTACCGGCTGTTCCTTCTCACCTGTGAACAAGGAGAAATCATGTACACCCTGACATCAGCTAAGGGTTCTTTCACTGGGACACTGACCGCAATCTGCAATTGGCAAGCTGAGATGCAAGCTGCTTTTGCCTCGATCCAGATTAAGTATCCCGAAGGGGATACCACAGAAGTCGGGATCGACAACATTGATTTTGATCCAGAGAATCTGGAGCCTGCGATTGCCGCAGTTACCAAACGAGTCGCAGCGTGTGAAGCCCTGAAGCCCGCGCATGTAGAGTACCACGCAGCGAAAGGGAACAAAACCTATGTCCAGATTCGTGCAGGCTTTCAGGAAGGCAAGGGGAAAGAGTTGGCCTCGCAGACCTTCGGTGGACAGCCCGGCAACCGGGCCGAGGATTGCTACGCTGCCTGGATTCATCCGATGGCTAAGCAATTAGGTGTGCGCTTCCAGTAAGCACCTAAGTCTGGTGACGACGGTGCAGGGTTCAATTCCCTGCTTCCTGCTGTGTATGAACAAGCCCCTAAGCAGACAGACCCAGCCGATCACGCTATAGAATCGGATGCGTCTGTCTGCTGCTATTTTAGACCCCTTGTTGGATGCGCTGCGTAAACACCTACCGTTTCCGATTCATTCACGGTTATTGGTTCGCGCACTGGAGACAGAGAATCCCAGCGGACTGATTGAATACAGCTTGGAGATGAGCCGCGCCGGGTGTGCAACGCTGCCTGCTCCCTGGAACACCCTCCTACGCTGGCCGATTGCACTGGCCTTTGGCGAACGCTTCAGCCGGGCTGTTCCTGGTGCATTGTTCTTTCGCGTGCCCTTCCCACCCTGCCCCATTGTGCTGGAATCGCATTCGTTACTGACGCCTAATTGGTCACTGCTCCTCCATGAACGCCACCAGATGTTGCTCACCCTGCTGCGCGAGCCCAATTGGTATGGTCAAGGCATTCGGACATGGCAGCAGGCTACACCACCAGACGTAGCCAATTGGTTCAATCCCATCTCATTGCCCTTCTGGTTGATGCGGGCTGCACCCTGGCATCATCCCTTGCTGCAATTCTTGGGGGATGATTTGCGGGAAACACATATCAGCTATGCCCCCATTACACGCGGCGTCTGGCCTGGGCCTGTAACAACATGGCTGGACTGGGTACGGGAGCACCGCTGGTTGTTTCCTCGGATGTTTCCTGATCCAAACCTTCTCAGGTGGCCTGACTATGCACTACCAATCAAAGACCTGACGCCCGTGCGCTTTAAACCTGCTGCGAAAGGCGATACCGATCACGATGGCCAATTGCAGCTGGGTGCAACCGCATGGCGAGACATCTATCGCTTTCATTCAACCTACGCACAGCAAGCTACGACAGATTTCTTACCCTATCCTTTTGATAGTTACAAGGAAACGACAACAATCCTGCTGCTGCCGTGGCACACTGGAAGCCGCTTAGCTGTGGATCTGACACAGAAAGCAACACACGTTGCCTACTGCCAGCGGGTTGCTCGCGCCTTGGAACACGCAGCCGCCGAGCCCACATCTACCCAACCACCGGATCGACGCTACAAAGAAGCAGCGCGGCTCTATGCAGTGCAGGCTCGCAATCTGCGCGATCCATTTGCTATTCCTGACTACTGGCTACCAGATCGTGTCCGTGAAAACACAGTTACAACACCTGTGGCTGAGCCAGCACTGCCCGTGCTTGACAGTAATGCACTCCCAGATGGCTTGCGCCTTTCGATTGAAAAAACCCGCTTGCATACCCTCGTCACACCTCTGGTGACGGTAGGCTTCTATCAAGGGGAAGTGCGCCAGCTTGCGCGGGATCTGAAAGAGAAAAAGGCAGATGCGAATCAGAAAGCAGGTGCCTTGCTCGCACAGCAATTACAACAACGCCATACAGGCGAAGTGGTTCTGATCCCAATTCCACATTCAGATGGCACGGTGACAGGCAATTTGAAGCTCTGCCATGCCATTCAGGTGGCCTATCCCCAGGCAACCATTCTGCCGATTCTGACCGGGCCTAAACGGGAAAGTCAGTACACAGCCAAGATGGACAAGCACGTTGCGCTGACACCCGCCCAGATCACAATCACAACCACGCAACCTGTACCTTCATCACTGTGGATCAATCGAAAAAGCATCCCCGTCTATCTGGTCGATAACGTGCTGGATACGGGGGCTACCCTGCTTGCAGCACAGCACGCCTTGGGGGGCATTCCTGGCGCACTGGTGCTGGCTGTCACTGAGCAGATTCGCTATGAAATGCCCAAGAGCTACAGTCCACTGTACCTGCCTACGGCTTCTCTGGCAGATCTGAGTGCGGCAAGTGGAGGGCAATACAAAGAAGCCCATGAGATTCGTCTGCCTGATCCTACTGCTTGGGACTGGCGCACAAATCTATGGCGCCCAAATCTGGCCACCTATCAGCTACACTGGCAAGATATTAAGTGTGACTTTGTTCTGGCTCCTCTGTATGAATTGACGGAATTGCCTCACCCCTTGATCGGCTGGTATTGTCAATTGCGAGCGGTGCGGGAAGTAGGAGGACGGCATGAGGAAGTTCACGTTGGGCTTCCCTGGCCAAAAGGTTACAAAGCGGACGCGACGATTGACGCCGTGATCCAGCGGTGGAATAAGGCACTGACGCAATTCGATTGGGCTGCTGTGCGGGAAGCGTCGATCTTTGCGTTCTCTACCCGCATGTTGATGTTGGGCTGCACACCCACGACCAAAGGGCTGACGCAGCCGCCTGTAAAAGAAATTATCTTTGTGGGGGCCATTCATGGGGTAGCCTTCTCTCGCGCATGGTTGCAAGAAGCGCCCAAAGCGGCAGTAGCGCTCATGGGGGGTTGTTCCCAGGCGCGGGGCACCGCCACACGGGCCTGTATTGCGTGGCGTCCAGCGAATCATAGCAAGTGGCTCTGGTGGGAAGGATCAGCAAAGGATGTACCTACTGGCACACTGACAGAGGCATTAAAGCAGAACTTCACACTGGAGGCACTACCGGATCAGCTCAGTGGTCTGGTGCTGGCGGGCCAGGACATTCCAGACGGTTTTGACGCAACAGGGTATCAGCTGGAAATTCTACCCCGTGAACAGCAGGTGAATGGGCATTATACGCTGTATAAAGCAACACCCATTGATCAAGTCAGTCAGCAAGGAGATGCACCCCTTTGGAACCCGGATCTGGCAGCGAAACAGCTGAAAGAAGGCAGCGAGGTCTACTGCATTGGGGAGAAAGAAGATGCAATCCGTTTGCCTCTGCACACCTATCATGTCACACAACCTGAATTTATGACCTGTCTCCGGGTTCCTGCACGCCGGTTAAAACGGGCTGGGGACACCATTCGATCTCCATTGGTGGAAGGCGTGACATTCGATCCCCGACCCATTTCCCTATCCCATTACGAGCAGCAGATCCTGCTTCAGCTGGAGTCCTGGCACCAGCTTCAGTACATGCAGCAGTGTGGTATTTTTATCTCGGATACTGCTACCCGTGTTGGCCTGTTCACAGGCAGCCGCTTGATTCTATCGGGCTCCACCACCTTGCCTGCACAGCACACGCTCGCACCGAACATTGGCCAGATTGTGCAACCGGTGATGCTACATGGGGAATGGGACAAGGGTGTGATCTGGCTGTCGGAAAAAGGCTTCAGCACCACGGGTGAAACGAATTTTGCCCTCACCTTAAATGCGGATAAAGCGCAACGCTATGGTGCAACGGACTACTTCGATCTGAGTTTGAAACAGATCCAGAAAACACCGACCTTTGCGCTGAAAATCAACCTGGATGATCCCCTGATCCAATTCCTCCTGAGCAAGAAGGCAAAGAAGAAAGAACGTGCCTTTGTTCACTGTAGCAGCGCACAGTCTACTAGTGGCGCACAGTCTACCTGGAAGGTGCAAGATCAGACATACACCTACCCCGCGATCAGTGACGGCACGCTGAAAAACAGGGTGTTCATGGTGGATCACGCCTTCCTGATCCGTGCGCTGGCCTGGGTGATTCAGACCACACCGAGCACGGCGCCGATTCGGATCATGTTTCATGCCGAGACAAAGGCGGATCAGTGCATTGTTGGCCGTAGCGGGTCAGTTGCGCTAGGACAGATGATCAATGCAGAGGAACCCTTTGCAATCGGGATGTTGAATCAGCAGGAAGTAGATACAGAGGAGACAGGATGAACTGGGTACAAGCGCGTTTGGCTGGTCTATGGGCCTGGATCGATGCAGGCGTAGTTGTATGGCTGAATAAGCAGTCATTTGAAGACGTGCGCTGCGCTATTTTTACCCTGATTGGCCTCTTTTTCGGCTATTTTCTTGGGTTTGTCATAGGGTACGCGATCTGCCAGCGTGAATTCACTGCACCTGTTTGGAAGCAAGAAGGCAATTGGGAAACAGCCACAACACCCGTGGGTCTTTGTACCCGCCCCATTGGATCAACCATTATGACCTGTATTGCAAACTGATGCGGATACTTACCTTTCCCGATTTAACGACGCTGGAAGGCGCCCTGACACGCGGCGCCTGTGACTGCAAGACGGGCTGTGAGGGCAAAAGTATCTACAGCTGCAAGCTGAAACGGGCACAGAGCTGGCTGCGTGACTATCAACGGCGTCAGGAAAAAGCCCCGCCACCACCACAGGTGCCTGATGGAACTGAATGATCGAATCCTCACGACTGTCCTTGGTGACGTACACCTGCATGGCAATCCTACACTGCTCCGAGGCTTATTCAGTGGGCATGACACACAACGCTGGGTAGCTGCATCCGAGATGGCTCGTTTGATCATGCAGCCGCTGCCTGCACCGTGGAATCGCATTCTCTTCTATCCGCTCACTGCTGCGTATTTTGAGCGGGCCACAGAAGCACGTCGGTATCCAATTGGGCTGGTTCCCCCCACTGAGCGCACACCGTATCTATCCGAGGTGATGGCTCCGTTTCTCACGCAGCGTGATCCACAGTATGCAGCTCACCTGATCTGGCCTCAAGGAACAGGGGAACGCGCACCTGATCCCACTGAGCTTGTGCCCTGGCTGGCTCAAGACATGGTAGAGGCAGAGAAGAAAGACGACTGGAGCCATAAGCCTACAGGGCACTATCGTAGCAGCACCCAATTCTATGAATCCTTGGAGGATATGCACGAAGCCCTTTTATCGTCCGCACGTATGGGCTGGCTCCGTGCTGCCTGTCCCTGGTGGTTGCTGCCCTTGACGCAGATACAGCACCATTATCCCTTTGGTCGGCTGTACTTCGCGCAGTACCTGCATCATGTTGAGTGGACAACCAGCATATCACCAACCGTCTTGGACTATGATGCAAGCTGGGTAGACGAAAATGCGTGGCTGTTTCCTCGCGTTGCAGAACCTGATCCCAATCTGGTGCGCTGGCCGGATGTCTGGTGGCACGACGGCACCATTCGCCGGTATCGTGTTCCACCCAAATTCTATCTGCGTCCTACCCTGACGAATGCAGCGGGCATCCAGGTAGAAATCAGCAGTCATCAGTGGTGGAATTACCCGCCGAATGGGATTGATCCTGACTTGGGGTGGTTCTATCTGTGGGGCAAGCAATTACGTCCGATGTTTGGCGTGGGCCTGTTCCCAGAATTGCTCTGTGTCAACATGCGTGATCCACAAAGCCAGACGCGCTATCTGCAATTGCTGATTCAGTCTCTGGATCGGGACAAGATCAGCACCCGTGATTTAAAGAACGCCGTGGGGCGAATCAAGAAAGCCTACGAGAAATTCCTGAAGCAGCACGGATCTGCCACACCTCCCAGCTACACACTGCACTCACGCTACACAAACAGGTAGCCTACCCGGTTATAGAATCGGAATGCGTGCGCTACTTGAATCCTTGGGCCTCTGGCAAGACGATTACACCCCCTTTCTCACCGCACCGGATACCGGTCGGGAATTGCTTGTCTGGGCTGAGCTGCTGGCCAAGCGGGAGCTGAAGGAAAGCCGATTGGAAGTCTGGGGGGATGCCATCTTGCAGCCCTTGATCTGGTACTGGCTCATGGTGTTGGGTGGCCAGCTGTGGAAAGGTGCAAATCGAAGCGGAATGCAGGACTGGGTACATCAGCGGCCACACCAGGAGTGGGTGCTGTATCAGGAAGAATGGAAAGGATTGATCACACCCGAAGCCGCCAGCCGCCGCTTAAGCTACCTGTTTGGGGATTATATCGGGGTAGAGGTGGTGAAAGAAGTGCGGAACCAGAAGAGTATTCATATTCACCACCCGTTTGAAACAGGGAAATACAGTGATCTGTATACTAAGGATACCCTGGCCACGGTCTGTAACCGCTTTCGCCAGAAGTATTACCCTTTAGCTGTCGCCTTGCGAATTCCGATCTTTGCCCGATCTGCCTATTTTCGGACTAAGATGATAGGTGCCACGGGCACATCACGGTTTACACCTGATGCGACACCAAAGCCGCAGCCCGCCGTGCAGCAATTCTTCTTTTTCCTATGGCACGGCCACCCGATTCGCTTGGAATGGACAGATGCAGCTGGGGTGAAAACCAGCCAGTTTGATCAGCGGTTCCAGAACCTGCTGCGAACAGCAAAGGTGGATGGTTTGGGCGGGCTGCAAGCCACGCGCTGTCTATGGCCCAGCTACATCACACCCGACAATGAGCTGATCCAGGTGCAGCCTGCTGAGCAAGGCTTACGGATTATCTATCAAAAGCGTGAGTTTGTCTGGGATGATCCGATTGGGGAGCGCTTCAGCCTGATTCAATCAGACTGGCCTCTTGCAGTACAGCAGTGGGCGGAACTCTACCGACAGGTGCGAAAGGTGCCGCTGGCATTGACGCAGTACAGTCTGCAATTGGATGCACTCTATGCAGACAATGAGCGCACGGATGAAGAAGAACGCATCCTCATGGATGACTATCGGGATCAGCTTAATGCCTACCATACCCGCGCCGCCCGACTGGCCTATCAAATTTCATCCTTACGCGATGGTCATTTAGCCGCAATCAACAAGCAGGACACGCCTCGGTGGGTTCACCAGCGCGTGCCTGTCACAGCACCAGCTACCACCAGCCTCACACCCTGGTTGCAGGAACATGCAGCCTTGCGACAGGCACTTGAGCAACCGAATCGGGATGCCTCAGCACTGGCTGCTTGGATTCAGTGTCATGCCGCACAAGAGGAAGAAGCATTCATGCACTTGGCGCCTCACCCGATGTTGCAGCACTTTCAAGAGGAGCACAAAGAAGTCTGCCAGAAGCTTCAGTGGATTGCAGCCGGATCAGCTGAATTTGATGATCCGCTGATTGCACTCCTGCTGCACCACTTTGCCGAGGAAGAGGAATTCTTTGCAGCACACCCACCTGCTGTCTGGACATTTAAACCCACAGTGCAGCAGGCAGATCGATTTGCACGGATGCGTGTCGTTCCCCATGAACCAATTGATCCGGCTCAGTGGGAAGGCTTCAGGGAATTACAGGATGAGCAGCGCGGGTTGCCCGAACGCATGTTTGAACCCAATTTCAATCCAGGTGCAGGTAACAGTGGCCTGCTGCAATGGGCAATGGAGCACACAGGCGATCTGATTCACCGGGCTGCCTATGGGAATTGGGGTGGTGGTTGGAGCTATGGCTGGTCGGCGGTGAAAGAGAAAGCGGAGAAGCTGCTACGCATCGCCAACAACATGGATCGGTTCCGTCCTGATGATCCACTGGAGCAGGCTAAGCGCAATTGGCAGTATGCCATTGATAAAGGCTATACTACGCAGACCCAGACAGAATATGTACAGGAAGTGAAAGCGGCTGCACGTCGCTACGCGGATAGCTATGCAAAGCTGAAGCCCCTCACCGTGTTGCAAAAGAAGGGGCGGGACGCTGCAATCATGTTGGGTGAAGGTGTTCAGATGGGAGACTTCACCACCTACCGCTATATCCTACAGGCAATCCTGGATATGCCTGATACCCCTGCGATGTATTTCAAGCGGTTGGGAGAAGAAACACGGGTCAGTGATAGTCGCCACGATAGCGATCTACTGTTGGGGCTTTTCTTACTTCCACCCTAACGGGCTAGATCACGAAGTTCAACCACACAACTAATTCCACGGGGTCATTGGCAACAATCAACTCACGGGGTTGAATGGTGACGAATTCCACTACACAGCCTTTGTCCCATTCCCACCCACCCAGAAAGTCATGTTTCTGAATCTCTTTCACCTTCATCGGCTTTCCATCCCACAAGATCACCCCCTCATGGCGTAGCAGCACATCGACATTCGTGCCCTTTAGGCAATCTACCCGAATGCTATGCAGGTGCCCCGGCGCACAATCCGCCAACTTGATCTCGGTAACACCAACCTTGGTGATCACGATCCGCTTCGTGATTGCTTCAGGGAGCAATTCATTCAGGACACGGGCCATATTGCTACCCCACAATAGCGTCTGAGACATTGATAGGTACGTCTGCCAGCTTTGGATTGTTGATGATGTCAGCAGACCGCTTGATGATGAGTTCCCAAAGATCAGCTGGGCCAGAAAAGGCGTGCCAGACAGGCGAAGGCATGTCTGTTTTTACGAGGAGCTGTCCAGCAGGCCCTAAGTCATATTCGTCGTCTACCATCTTCCATGTTGTCGTCTTGCTCCGTTGTAGAGAAAGCGGCTGTGTCTCTGTCCGAAAGCCTCTGGCACAAAGCCACGCATACTGAGCCATGCGCTCTTTTTGCCCTGCTGGTTTAGTATTCTCCACATTCCAGTGGTGCGCCAGTGTGGATGCAATGGACAGTGCGCCCTGTGCTCCCTGATGGACAGCACGGTTGAAGGCCATTGTCAAGCCCCGCTCGGTTTGTAGATCCAGCATCTTCACAATCTGAATGGCAGATCGCATATAGGGCCCATTCGCGGCCACTTCCAGCTGAAGTTGACGCACGCGAGCGTGCGCCCCTAAGCGATTGAATAGACCGATCTGTGCATCATCTTTCTTCTTTGCCCAATTTTTGTCTGCCCAGGGCATCTCCCACAATCGCATGAATTGCCCATCGGGTGTGATGAATTTATCGTGAATGGATCGCTCTTCAGGGGGTGCATTCAAATTCTTCAGAATGGCATAGGTGGCCACGCCGAGATAAGACTGCACTAATTCGGGCTCTTTTTCTGTAATTTCAAGCAGGACATCCCCTAATCCACCACCCTCTTGCGTCCACTGAATCATGCCCCAGGAAAGCCCGTTGTTGTCCCAATTGCAATTAGTCGCCCACGGAGGGCCTTCATGCGCTTCTGTCTGTTTCAGCGCTTCTTTCATCCAAGGCATAAATCTCAGCTGCATTGTCCCTACCCGAACAGCAGCCTTCCCATGCTTCAGCGTTGCCAGCAATGCCCGCCGTTTCTCCGGGTCACGCGCCACACTGGCGGCTGCACCTCCGCTCAAGATCACCGCACCCAGAAACAAGCCCCCAAGAATCAGGGCGGTATTACTTTTTCCCATCGTACACTCCTGACAAGATGTTGGCGATCTTGCCACCACCATCCAGTCGATTATCGTCGTATTTGATCACAGTCTCAGGCTTTGCGTGCCTGCTGAATTTCTGCACTTCCCGAATGTTTCCATTGGTGACTTCCAGCGCTGCTGTGATTGCCGTGTGGCGAATCCCATGTGGATGGGTAGCTGTGCCACACTGTTCACTGATTCGCAGCACAATGTTGTAAATGCTGCGAGCGGATAGCTTAGATCCCGCTGCTTCACGATTCTGGCCTGCCCGGTCAAAATTGAGAAACAGCGCACCGGGAGCCAAGCCCCGAATGCGTATCCAGTTTGCGAGGGCCTGCTGTGTTGGCGGGGGTAAGCTAACCGCCAGCCGCTCTTTTTTGCCCTTGCCCATAATCCAAATTTTCAGGCCGTCTGCGGGTAGATCCGCAAGTCGCAAGCTCTCAACCTCGCCACACCGTAAGCCCAAATCTGCCATCAAGCGCAGGATTGCATAATCCCGTAGCCCAATTCTGGTGGTATTGGCCGCAGCCACCGTCAGCATCTTTCGTAATGCTTCCAGCCCTGGCCCGCGTGTGTCTTTCAGCGACTCAGCCGGGGGTGGACTGATTTCCAGCACCCAGGACACCAGCCCCAGTACCCGTGCGGTTTTCAACAGGCTGGAAAGTGCAGCATATCGGCGCATCACAGTAGCGGGACTCCACTCTTTTGCTGTCCGCATCCATTCCAGGTAGCGGGACGCCACGACATGCGCCGATGCCACATCCAATTGCACCAGCGCGGTGATACTGGCTTGTAGATCATGGCCTGTGAATTCGGCAAAGCAACGCAGATCCCCTTGATAGGCAACCTGTGTTTTTTCACTAAGCCGACTCAGATGTGTGTGCAGCAGTACACCCGGATCGGAAACCTGGACGGGCTGCAACGCGGGGATTGCAGCATCAGCATGTACGATCTCAGTAGTCATTGCTTGTCCTCCTATCGCCTTGGCTGAGAACCGACAACCGGGATACAAAAGCCTGCGAGGGTTTGTGATGAGCCGCTTTTCCTATTGCAGCTGTGGTGGAACGTGTGAACTGTGTCAGCGCACACAGCAGATTGCAGAACGCACGATCAGCCGGTGTGGCTGTTCGGGTTCTGTGAAACCTGTTGGCTTGAAACCCAGTCCTGCCTATGTAAAGCGCGTGCTTAGCAATGCAGGTGTGGAAATTCTGGGTACAGCACAGACCGCTGGCTACCGGGTAGATGTCTCGTATATGTGGAGCACCCTTCGGGATCGGTATCGTGGGGGTGATCTGCTCCCAATTGCTACCCGTGAGGCATTTCAGAACAGCCTGGATGCCATTCGGATGGCCAAGCGTGCTCGCAAGCTCACCGGGTCGGGCCGCTTCGGCGTGAAGTTTGATGCTAAGGCCCGCACGATCAGCTGGGAAGACAACGGCATCGGGATGAGTGCCGAGGTCATTGAGAATAAATTCCTGGTGCTGGGGGAATCAGGCAAGCGGGATCAGGCTGGGATGGGGGGCGGCATGGGCGTGGCCAAAGCCGTCATTTTAGGACTAAGCAACAATTGGGCAATCTGGAGCAACGACACCTACTGCTATCGGAACCCAGACACGATTGCAGCTGCGAAAGGCAATATGGCAGCAGAGGCACGCATTGGCAGAGCCAGTGCCAGCCGGATTGGCACCCGGATTGATGTAGAAGAAATTGATCCCATGTGGATTGTGGGCAATCGGTATCTTGATGGGTTTTCCCGTAACGAGAAGCCCGCTGAGTGGGTAAAAGGTGCGCTGAAGCTGATTCAGAGCGGGTATCAAAATGAGCAGGCTCTGGATGTCTTTGGAAAGGCATACCTGACGCTGGAGCAGCGCATTCAATTTGTGCTGGCGGCTTCAGACTTAGAGGAGCTGGAAGTTACCTACAACAACCAGCCTGTAACGCCCTTCTTTCCTACCAATGGCAGGAATGTCACGAATTCCTATGATTATGATTGGGGGAAGGGAACAGCTGTCACGGTGAAGCGCTACAGTCAGGATAGCAATGCCGGGCGGGTGTTTGTACGCTGCAATGGCGTGTTTCAATTCGCATTGGCTCTGGCTGAGTATGGAAAGGCAATCCCCTACCCCTATGATTTTGTGGTGGATTTGCAAACGACCGCCCGCGCAGACAGTGGCGAATACCCTATGACATTAGGCCGAGATGGCTTCCAGGCTGAAGCACCCGCACAAGCCTTTCAAGCACTGGTTGCCCAGATTCGGAACGAAGCGCGGGAGAAAGGCGGGTTTGGGGTCAAGACCTTCAAGGAAACGTATTACTTAGGGGATACAGAGGCGGAGAAAAACGGTGCGGTCGCCGCTGCCTCGCAATTCAAAGAAGCCATTGACTCACCTGAATTCAAAGCCAAGATTGCAGAGCTGCTGAAGCTGGCCAAGGAACGGAAAGGCGCCGTGCAATTCTTTGGTGAGCTGTTTCCTGCTAAGAAGAAAGGCGATCTGGCTGAGGCTGAGAGTGAAGCAGGAGAAGGGGGAACACTCCCCGGTCGGCGAGATGCACGCGGGAAGCTGATTGCAGTTCTGGATCAGATGGAGCGGGTGAATGGCAACAAGGGCAATGTCCGGGGCGTCAAAGAAGCGCTGGAACAGGGCCAGGATCTGTCTGAGAGGGATGTGCAGCAGATTCAGAAAGCATTTGACGAAACCAAGAGCATGAGCACGCTGGAAAAGGTGAACGTGCAGCAGGCAATCGTGAATTTTGCTTCGTCTACTAAGAAACAGGGACTGGTTGCGGCGGCACAGAACATGAGCCCGCTCGGTAAGGCATTTACCATCTTCATTAAAGAAGAGACTGGCGATGTCAACGAGGATCGGGGTGTGTACCCTGGTCAACGGGTTGCAGCCTTTCAGCGCAATTTGAATAAGTACGCACCGTATCTGTTCCTATGGGATGCTATCTTGCGTATGGTTGTTGCCGAGGTAGAGGGCAATACCCTTTCAATTGGCTATGTGACCCACCGCGATGGCAAGCAGGGGCGGTTTGACGCTTATGAAAGTGAAGGGCGGCGTCGTCCTTCTGCAAAGCTGGGATCACTGAACCCGACCTTTGTGCCCGGCTTCATTCTGGATTCGCAAGCCCGCGCCACGAATGCAGGGCCTCGGCGGGATGTACCCCGCGCAATCATGCTAAATCCTTTCTACGTCCAGGATTATGTAGACCTCCAGAAGAAATCCGCCAAAGCAATCGCCGTGTATCTATGGGGTCTTGCTTGCCATGAGCTTGCTCATTGTGTCGAAACCTCCCATGATGAGAATTTCAGCATTGAGCGCGAGCAGATCGGCTTCACCACCGCACACCTGCTGCCTACGATTGAGGTATTGTGTGCAAAAATGCTGGATCTGGCCTTGCCTGCGACGGTGCCTACAACGGACTGCTTCAATACCGAATTTGATCTGGAGCTGGCCAAAGAAGAAGCAAACGAATTGCGGCGGAAGCTGGCAGCCGTGGAAGCCGACCGGGATACCCATGAGCAATTGCTGGACACCTGTGACGCAGATATTACTGCACTGAAGCGACAGATCAGCGATCTACAAAAGCAGTTGGAGGAAGCAGGGACAGGCGCTGAGCATGTGAAGATTCTGAAGCTGGAGAAAGCCGCTGTCGAGCAGACCTTACGCAATTACCGCGCATTGCAATTTGGGCGACAGAAGGTGATTGAAGAGCTGAATCATGCACCGTTGCAGGCAGCACGGGCTGTGGCTTGGAGCATCTTCCATGAAATTGAACTGCTACAGCTGGTGGAAGCGGGAGAAGCAATTGAGGCGCCTGTGATTCATGCAGGTCAGCAGAACCAGAACCCGCCCGCCCGCACCACCTCAGCCTGTCGAATGGCAAATGCCAAAGTGCAGCAGATTGTACAAGCCCGGCCCGATTGCAGGCGCGGTGCGTGTGAGGCTGTCTACCGGATGTCAGGGGGGAAAAACTCGCAGCTCCAGCCTATGCAGGTTGTGCATCATGGTGAGTTTCATCCCTTCCTGGTGGATGGTAGTGGCAAGATCATTGACCCCCTGGCGCAACAGCGCTCTCAGGTCATTCCCTATGAGCGGGGCACCCGGCTTGACTTCGGGGATCAGCCCAGTGTGCAGTGCGCGACGATTCTGGCGCATGTGTGTAAACAGTGAGTGTGGTAACCTGCTTTCTGGCGGAGGAAACAGATCGGGTGCGCCGGTATCTGCGCTGTTTGACCTTTCACGACAGGCATCCATGTTCTGCGAACGCAAAAGCAGGCTGTCATACAAAGGTCTGGTTGGAGGAATGCCCGGCTGAGCGCAATGAAGAAGGCGTCTATCTGGTGATTGCATTGGATCGCTATGCAGGTGATACCCGCTGGCCTGCTGTCTGTGATCAGTGCAAGCAGCCCTTCCCACCCGATGCCTACCGCGAGATTGGCCAGGAACCGATCTACCGCAGTGACACGGGGGAATGCTGGCTTAAGCAAGATTTACCTCCAGGGGCAATGTACAATGCACCCTGGTATGCGCCGGATTGGGTAGGGCCTGATGGCTTGTCCCTGGTGGTAATTCTACCTGACGGCGTTGCATGGGCGATGGATTGCCCTTCCAGTAATGGAACCCCTTGGAAGCGTACAGGGGTTGCCCCCATGATTACAGCTACACCGTCCATTCGGACACAAGGGTATCATGGCCATTTAAGATCAGGTGTGCTGGTTCCTGTCTGATCCAGTGTGCGTGCGCCTAATGCTCATGTTGATAGATGCAGGCTGGTATTTTCCCGTTGATCCAGAAAATAGGCTCCCCACAGAGCCGACAGTACCAGCGCTCACAGCCCCAAACGGTTTTGTAGACTGCGTTTTTGCACGGTGGGATCATACATCGCCCGGTGGCCGCAGGTTCACGATCTTGGGTCTACTGGATACCACCGTGCGTGAATGCGCCACTTTTGCCCGCCAGACTTGATAGAGATACCCCCCATCTGCTGCCTGCTTGATGTCGATGGTATCTTCGTCCGCCTGCACATTCCCCTCCCGCACCCAATGACGAACACGACAGGAAGAAACAGCACAGCTAATTGTCTGTCCTGGATTTGCTGGATCAGGTTCGGGCCTGGGTGCATCGTGTGCAGCTTGTGTGTGCTGCTGTTCCTCAAATGTCCGTCGCCACACCTTCCGCCAATCCTCGCTTAGCTCCAGACGTTGCACTCGATCCTGTTTTCCTGCACTGCGCCGGGCAGCAGGCAAGTGAACCCCACGCACGCGATACAGCTTCTCTTGCTGCAAGGCACTGAATAGGTTCCACAGCCCCCGGCCAAGGCGTAACCAATGCGGACATTCATCCTCAACTGGATTAGCAAACATTTCAAAGGGAAAATACGCGCACTGAAGCTCCCGTGATCCATCAGGCCGTTTCATCGCAAGAAAGGCAAGCAAGGCAATGTCTTCCTCATCAGCAATCTGGTGTATAAAGGGGCCTGCAATATAGGCAGAGCAGAGCACACAATCTGGATAGATGGCGCCTACAGGGGGTGGTGTCAAAAACTGCAAGACGCGCACACTGTTATCAAGGAGTGTGCCTTGCACGCTTAATTCATCGGCTGTAAGCCCCTCCCACGCACAATGGGGAATCTGTAGAATCTGCCGCCGTTTTTTCACATCTTCTTGTCCAATCCAATTTCCATGTACGAGCAGCAGGGTGGCCAGATACTCTTTATCATACGGTGTCTCAATCGGAATACGGCCATGAGGCTTACATGCGACTAATGCGTTGAAATACGCAGATAAGCTATGCTGGCTTGATTGTTGCTCAGCCTGTGCAATGGCAATCAAGCGTCTTTCCAGATCAGGATGAGCATAAATCGGTGCGGTTAACGCTTCATTATTGAACATAGCGTGTATCTCCTTTGACGCATAAGCAAAAGACGCAGCTTACCAATCCCCGCCATCACTAGGGATGTTAATATGATCAACGATATAGGCTGGATCTACACCACAATGCGGGTGTGGAAAGTGAACACGATCCCCATTTTTATCTGTACGCATCACCTTCAGCTCCCCACTCGCTGAAAACAACCAGAGGGACTTAGGCCATTTCTTTGCAATCCGCTTCAAAGCCGCGATTGCCTTCTTCTCTTCATCTGTCAGCTCAATCATAGTGCGATCCCTTTCGCACCGGCCCGGTCAAGAGCTTGGGTGCAACAGCAAGGCGTTGGGGATCACTGGCATGGAATGCACTGGCCAGATCCAGGTTCTCTAACAACCGGACTGCGGTTGCTCGCATCGCAACGC
>SXGU01082784.1_pt1 | contig 20931 bp, 14 predicted proteins | sample 3174531 | NCBI WGS metagenome assembly SXGU01 (sample SAMN11356863, study PRJNA531348) | freshwater metagenome | isolation source: freshwater sample F1-140 | place: China: Fuxian Lake, Yuxi | collected 2017-12-25 | reverse complement strand
GCTTGAACAATAAAGTCCGAGTGGTGACCAGACGCTCATATGGTTTCCGAACCTATAGGGCAATGGAGGTGGCCCTATATCATAACCTTGGCCATTTGCCCGAACCGGAATGCGCCCATGAATTCTGCTGACCAAGCATAAAGTTCTCCGGTCAGTTCATCCGGCGTGCAAAGCACGGGCAGAGTGAATTCCAACTGCTCCACCAAACGCCGCAGTCGCGCTTGAATGGCCGCGTTCGCAATGTGGCGGCAGTTCCAACTCAAAAGGACGTCCATCTCGTGAATCGTGGCGAGCGCAATGTGCGCGGCATCGCGGTCGGCGTCGGCTGGAAGCAAACCTGACGCGAGGATGTCCTTTGTCAGCGACTTTGCTTCGTCCGTCAGGTCCAGTAGTTTGATTTGTGCCATCACGCCCAGTCGCTGCCCGGCCATCGCCGCCTCGCCGTCGGCGATTTCGTCGAGGACCACCTGCGAGGTGAAGAGTTCGTGCCGCTCGCGCCGCAAGTCCCACCAGTCGCGAGTGAGTTGCTGGCGGGCGGCTTGCAAGAGGTCGCGGGCCGGTCGAGCAACGACGTAGCTCGGAATCGTGCTCTCAATGTAGATACGCATGATTACTTGCGGTAACAGTCGAGGTCATGAGTATGAACTACCGCATCCTCCCCCGCGCAACAAGCCTGCAAACCGGGATCGTGGCACAGTACGTGAACGCTCCGAAGGGGCAACCGATGAGCCCCCCGGATGACCACGCGATAATTACGGAGTTCGTGACCAAGGACGAGAAGTTAGTCACGGAGAGCCTGAAGAGCGCACAGCGGACGCGTTCGCGTGGTTCACCACCATCCGACCGCGCGCTTTCTTCGCAAAAAACGCGGTTGCGCCCCGATCTCATCGGTATCTGAGTTAAGTTCACCCCAGCTCGTTACCAAAGGTTTTCGCGCCGCGCGAAAACCTGATGATACGTTCCGCCGGCGATTCTCGCATTGAAGGATGAATACCCATGAGCGCCCCAATCCCACCGAACGAAGAGGAACTCTTTTCCCGCGCCTCCGACCTGCCCGCAGTGGAGCGGGCGGCGTATCTGGAAAAAGCCTGCGCCGGCGATGCCGCGCTGCGCGCACGGGTCGAGGCGCTGCTCCGCGCGGATGAAGCGGCGCGCAGTTTCATGGAATCTCCGCCCGCGGCGGACCTCGCCAGCGCGCTGACGCAACAGACGCCGCGGGTGGCGGACGCTGCCGTCGGCGACCGGATCGGCCGCTACAAACTGCTCCAGAAGCTCGGCGAAGGAGGCTGCGGCGTGGTTTATATGGCGGAGCAGGAAGAACCTGTCCGCCGCCGCGTCGCGCTGAAAGTGATCAAGCTCGGCATGGACACCAAGGAGGTCGTCGCCCGCTTCGAAGCCGAGCGGCAGGCCCTCGCGCTGATGGACCACACCCACATCGCGCGCGTCTTCGATGGTGGCGCGACCGATGCCGGCCGGCCGTTTTTCGTGATGGAATTAGTGCGCGGGATCCCGATCACGAAATTCTGCGACGAACAAAATCTGCCGACCGCCAAACGCCTCGAACTCTTCACGCAAGTCTGCCACGCCGTCCAGCACGCGCACCAGAAGGGCATCATCCACCGCGACCTCAAGCCGTCGAACATCCTCGTCACCTTGCACGACGGCGTGCCGGTGCCCAAGGTGATCGATTTCGGGATCGCCAAGGCAACGCACGGCCGGCTCACCGACAACACGCTCTTCACCGCGTTTGAGCAATTCATCGGCACGCCCGCCTACATGAGCCCGGAGCAGGCCGAGATGAGCGGCCTCGATATCGACACCCGAAGCGATATTTACTCGCTCGGCGTCTTGCTCTACGAGCTGCTCACCGGCCGTCCGCCCTTCGACCCCAAGTCGCTTGTCAGCGCCGGCCTCGACGAAATCCGCCGCATCATCCGCGAGGTCGAACCGCCCCGGCCATCGACGCGTCTCAGCACCCTCACCGATCTCGAACGCGCCACCATTGCGAAGCTGCGCGGCATCCTGCCCGCCCAGCTCTCGACCCTCCTCCGCGGCGACCTCGACTGGATCGTGATGCGCTGTCTCGAGAAGGATCGCATGCGGCGCTACGAGACGGCCAACGCGCTCGCGCTCGACGTGCTGCGCCACCTGCACGACGAGATCGTCGTCGCGCGTCCGCCCAGCGCCGCGTATCGCCTGCGCAAGCTCGTGCGGCGGCACCGGCTCGTTTTCGCGTCCGTGACAGCGGTGGCGCTCGCGATCGTGAGCGCGCTCGTGGTGTCGCTGCACCAGTACCGCCAGGAGAAAATCGCACGCGGGCGTGCCGTCGAGGCCGAGCACCAGCAGACGCTCGAGCGCAAGAAGGCCGAGACCGCGCGCGGCGTGGCCGAGCGGGCCGAGCAGGCGGCTTCGGCTTCCGCAGCGAATCTCCGTCGGAATCTCTATGCCGCCGACATCTACCTCGCGCAAAACCTGCTGCGCGAGGAAGGCACGCACTCGCTGGCCGAGCGGATCCTGCGCGGCCACGTGCCGGCCCCGGGCGAGCCCGACCTGCGGGGTTTCGAGTGGCGTCACCTGTGGGCGCAGAGCCAGGGCGACAAGCTCATGGCGTGGTCCGGCCGGCAGGGCGTGGTGAGAAACATCGTGCGCTCGCCCGACGGCCGGCTGCTCGCGACTTCGGGCCGCGGCGTGCTCGGCGAGCCGGGGCACGCCTGCGTGTGGGACGCCCGCACGCATCAGCTGCTGGCCGATTTCAAGGAGGCGGAATGCGCCCGTTTTTCCCACGACGGGACGCGCCTGATCACGGCAACGCGCAATTCCCACGTTCACGTTTGGCGCGTCGGCACGTGGGAGATTCTCCGCGAGTTTGCCGCGGCCAGCGTCGAATCCTTTCCGAACCAGCGCATCGAGACGGCCGTATCTCCCACCGCGCCGCTGCTCGCGATCTGTCCCGACGGGAGCTACAACACCGCGCAGGGCAGCGCCCGGCTATGGAATTTCGATTCGGGCGAACTGCTGGCGCGCCTGGAGGATTCCGGCGACGAGCTGGCGTTCACGCCGGATGGGCGCACGCTCGTCACGCTGCGCGCCCCGGGGAACCACATCAAGATTTGGGACGTCGCGACGCGCACGCTGCGCCGGACGATCGAGCGGGCCACGAATTACCACGCGCTCGCCCTCACGCCCGACAGCCGCTTCGTGATCTCCGTCACCAGGGGCGCGATCGTGAGCTGGGAGATCGCGACGGGCGCGGCGGGGCCGCGGATCGAGGCGGCCCTGCCGCAGCGGACTATCCTTCCGATGGCGATTTCTCCGGACGGACGGATGCTGGCCACAGGTGACATCGACAGGAAGGTGCGCCTTTGGGATTTTCAATCCGGCCGCAAGCTAGCCGAGTTCTCCGGCGCCGGCGGCTGGGTGTGGGCGGTCGCGTTCTCGGCCGACGGTTCGCGCGTCTATAGTGGCGGCCGCGACGAAGAGATTTCGGTGTGGCCGGCCCGCGCCACGCCCGAACGCAAACCGATCCCCACCGGCGCCGAACCGCCGTTCTTCAACCAGGACGGCCGCTTCCTCGTAGGCCAGAATCCTCTCGGCGAGATTGTGATCCATGGGCTGGAAACCTACTCCGCCGGCGCGCCGCTGGCCGCAGGCTCGACGCCCTTGTGGCTCTCGGCGGACGGACAACGCCTGCTCGCGTTGCGCGATGCGGCCGTGCAGTCGTGGGACGTTTCGCGACGCACGCTCCTCGCCGCCACGCCGCTCACCCCTGCACCGACCACCCGAGGCGCCCGGGCGATTTCGCGCGACGGCCGTCTGCTCGCGATCGCGCTTGCTCCGGGAAAATCGGTCACCGTGTGGGACACCGCCACGGGAACGGCGCAAGCCACCTTCACCGCCGACAAAAACATCGAGGCGGTGGCGTTGTCGCCGGATGGCTCCCTCCTGGCGGTCGGAGGCCTGGGCAACTACGTGTCTCTTTGGGATCTCGCGACGCGGGAAATCGCCTGGGGATTCACTCCGCACAGCACCAATGTCATCGGCTTGCGGTTTTCTCCCGACGGTCGGCGCCTCGCGACGTGGGCCTTGAACGGCGAATTGCAAGTGTGGGACGTGGCGACGCGGAAGCCGATGCTCGACCAGCAGCGCTTCGAACCCTCGATCCGCTCGGCAGATTTCACGCTCGACGGCCGGACACTCGTGACGCTCCACCGGGACTTCATGAAATTCTGGCACCTCGCCACCCGGCGCGAGATCGCGTCGCTTCCGACCCCGGCCAATTCACAATTCACCGGCGTCGGACTCGCACCGGACGACCGGCATCTCTGGATCTCCCGCAAGGTCGGCGATCAGTATAGCGAGGTGGTGGTGACGCCAGTTCCCAGCCTGATGGAAATCGATTCACGGCTGGCAGCGGAGCAGGCGATCACGGCGCGTTCGCAGATCTTCACGACGACGGTCCGGCCGGCGGCTCCGGCCGCAGGGAGTCCGTCCGTGGAAATCGAAACGGAAAACGCAGTCGCGCGCGCACAGCGGGCCTTGGCCGCCGCTGGCGCGACGCCGGACTCGAACGATGCGATCAAGGCACGCTACGACCTAGCGGTCGAACTGGCCAGGGTCGGCCGGAATGAGGACGCGCTGCGGGAGTTTCTCTGGTGCATTGACACGGGCATGAAAGGACGCGCGGCTTTCCAGCTCACGCGGGCGCGCGACGTGCTCAAGGCGGTCGCGAAACTGGGCCCGTCGGGAATCGCGGCTTTGCGTGAACGCCGCAAGGCTGCCCTCGCGCAACTCGAACATACGCCCTCCAATCAGCCAGCCGCGTTGGACTACATCTGGCTGAACCACGCGCTGCAGGAGGACGCGACCACACTCGCCTACGTGGAACGCCTGCCCCCGCTGGATGCGCGGCGGCGCGTGCTGGTGCCGCTAGCTTATTCGGTGCTTCGCGAGGCCCAGCGTTATGCCGACGCGTTCAAACTCAGACCCCTGGCCACGATGGAGCGCGAATTCGAAACCCGCATGGAAGCCTACCGCGCCAAGGTCCAGGACCGGACCGCGGAGCGCGCCATGAGGGACTCGATGATCCAATCGGTCGTGCGCGACATCGAAGTGCTTATCGGCGTCGGCCAACTGGACGCGGGCCGCGCGCTGGGCGAGCGCATCTTCGCGATCGGCGACCCCAAGGAGGTTCGCGAACTCCTGCGCATCAACGCGCGTCGCGCCGGCCACCCGGAGTTGTGGGCTTCGTCCGATGCGAAGTAGGCCAGAACAAGAGCAACGCCGCTGCCATGAATCCTGCCACGCCATCCGAAGAAACGATCTTCGCCGCCGCGCTCGAACGCCCGCCGGCCGAGCGCGCCGCGTTTCTCGACACCGCCTGCGCCGGCGACTCTGCGCTGCGCGCCCGCGTCGAAGCGCTCCTCCGCGCCCACGATGCCGCGCGCAGTTTCATGGAGTCTCCGCCCGCGGCCGACCTCGCGAGTGCGGTGACCCAGCAGGCGCCCCGCGTGATTGATGCCGCCGTCGGCAGTAGGATCGGCCGCTACAAACTGCTTCAGAAAATCGGCGAAGGCGGGTGCGGCGTGGTCTTCATGGCCGAGCAGGAGGAACCCGTCCGCCGCCGCGTCGCACTGAAAGTCATCAAACTCGGCATGGACACAAAAGAGGTCGTTGCCCGCTTCGCGGCCGAGCGGCAGGCGCTCGCGCTCATGGACCACGCCCACATCGCGCGCGTCCTGGATGCCGGCGCGACGGATGCCGGCCGGCTGTTTTTCGTGATGGAGTTGGTCCGCGGCATCCCGATCACGAAGTTCTGCGACGAACAAAACCTGCCCGCCGCGAAGCGCCTCGAACTCTTCACCCAGGTCTGCCACGCGGTGCAGCACGCGCACCAGAAGGGGATCATCCACCGCGATCTCAAGCCGTCGAACATCCTCGTCACCCTCCACGACGGCGCACCCGTGCCCAAGGTGATCGACTTCGGGATTGCGAAGGCCACCCACGGCCGGCTCACCGACAAGACGCTCTTCACCGCTTTCGAGCAGTTCATCGGCACGCCGGCCTACATGAGCCCGGAGCAGGCCGAGATGAGCGGCCTCGATATCGACACCCGCAGCGACATCTACTCGCTCGGCGTCCTCCTCTACGAGTTGCTCACCGGGCGCCCGCCCTTCGACCCAAAATCGCTGCTCTCCGCCGGCCTTGACGAAATCCGCCGCATCATCCGCGAGGTCGAACCGCCGCGGCCATCGACCCGCCTGAGTACGCTCACCGATCTGGAGCGCGCCACGATCGCGAAACTGCGCGGCATTTTGCCGGCGCAGCATTCGACCCTCCTCCGCGGCGATCTCGACTGGATCGTGATGCGCTGCCTCGAAAAGGACCGCACGCGCCGCTACGAAACGGCGAACGGGCTGGCGCTCGACGTGCTGCGTCACCTGCACGACGAATCCGTTGTCGCGCGACCGGCGAGCGCGGGATATCGGTTCCAAAAACTCGTTCGCCGCAACAAACTCGCCGTTGGGGCCGCAGCAGCCATTGCCGCGGCGCTCGTGATTGGCCTCGGCTTCGCCACCTGGCGTTATCAACGCGAAAAATCCGCCCGCGCCGCCGAGACCGTCGCCCGTGAACTCGCCGAGCGCCGCCGCACCGAAGTCGAGAGCATCAACCGGTTTCTCGTCTCTGACATGCTCGGCTCGGCCAATCCGGAAATCGCGCAGGGGCGCGAAATCACGGTCAAAGAGGTCCTCGCCAATGCCGCCCTGCGCATCCCGACCGCGTTTGCAGACAATCCCGCGCTCGAAGCATCCATCCGCACCACCATCGGCGAAACTTACAGCAAGCTTGGCGCCTACGAACCGGCCGAGCCTCACCTCCTTTCAGCGCTGGAGACGAGACGGCGGTTCCTCGGGAACGACCACCCCGACACCCTGCTGGTCCAGCGGGCACTGGCCGTATTGCGCCGCCTGCAATCCCGGCGCGAGGAATCGGAGCGTCTTCTCCGCGAAGTGCTCACCACGCAAGAACGCGTGCTCGGCCCGGCCGACGAGCAGACGATTGAAACTATGCTGGCCCTGGCGCACACGTTGAATTTGCGTGGCACCAACCGCGAAGCCGAGACGCTCTCGCGCCGTGCGCTCGAACTCTCCCGCCGGCATTTCGGCGCGGAGCACAACGTCACGCTGCATGCGTTGCACATGCTGGCCGGCGGCCTCGGCAACATGGGCCGTTCCAAGGAAGCCGAGCCACTCCACCTCGAGTTGCTCACGCTCCAGCGCAAAAAGCTTGGCGCGGAGCATCCCGATACGCTGGGCACGATGCACGACTACATCGCCTCCCTCAATTTCATGGGCCGCGCCGCCGAGGCACACGAACATGCCGTGGCCACGCTGGAAATCATGAAACGCGTCAACGGCCCCGACGACATCCACACCAACATGGTCCGTTCCCGGCTCTTCGCCGCGCTCCGCCGCCTCGGCCGCAATCGCGAGAGCACCGATGTCCTGTTCGAGATGATCGCGTCCTGCCGGCGCAGCCTGCCGGCCGACCACTATCTCGTCATGACCTATGTGAACAATCTCTGTCGCAGCCTCATGACGGACCAGCGCGCCGGTGAGGCCGTCGGCCTCATGCGCGACCAACTCGCGTTCGCCCGCAAGTCGCTGCCCGCCGACCACGAGGCGGTCACCGGCCTGCTTATGCTCCACGCCGACGCCCTGCTCGCCGACCAGCGCCCCGCGGAGGCCGAAACCGTATTGCGCGAATGCCTCGCCATCCGCGAGCGCACCATGCCCGACGACTGGCGCCGCTTCGTGCCGCTCGCGACCCTCGGCGGCGCCCTCCTCGATCAGCGCAAATACGCGGACGCCGAAAACGCGCTCCTCGCCGGCTACTCCGGTTACAAACTGCACGAGAAAAAAATTCCGGCGAGCTGGCGTGCGCTCACCATCAGGGCCGCACTCACGCGACTCGTCCGGCTCCACCAGGAAACCGCCCGTCCCGGAAAAGCCACCGATTGGCAGGCCAGGCTCGACGAGTTCAACCGGCCCCCGCCCGCCCGGCCACCTGCCACCACATCGTCGCCAGACACCTCAAAAGGCTGACTCTGGCTCAAATCAAAACCACCCAACCATGAAATCCACCGTTCCGACCCGGCGAAAACTCGCGTCCACCTTCCTCACCCTGCTGCTGTGCCTCGTCATCACCGGCTGCGAATACGATCTGCCCGTGACCAAAGAACCCACACGCAACGTGGATGACCGCCTGCTCGGCGACTGGATCGCAATGGGCGGTTGGATGAAAGTGCGCCGCCTCGACGCCAGCGGCTACGTGATCTTTCACGACGGCAGATTGTATCGCGCCTGGCACTCGGAGACGGCCGGCCTGCCGCTCGTCAGCGTGCAGGACATCGATTCGAACAAACGCAAGTTCGCCTACCTGAGCTACACGCTGTCCGACGACGGCCGGCGACTCACCCTGCGGGTGGTGAACGACAAACTGATCCCGGACGACACCAAGGACTCCGATCGGGTGAAGCAGTTGTTTGAAAAACATGCGCGCGATCCGGCTCTTTTCGGAGAGGGTTTCGTTTACGTCCGGCAATGACGCGCACGGCCGTCCCAAAGGTGGCTCCGTCGTGGAACCGAACCTTGTCATGGGCAGCAAACGTCTGGTTCTGGAGTGAACTTGTGATCTTGCTGACCGATCAGAAGCGCCGCGCGCGATTGATGCCGCCGTCGGCAGCACGATCGGTCGCTACAAACTCCTTCAAAAACTCGGCGAAGGCGGGTGTGGCGTGGTCTTCATGGCCGAGCAGGAGCAGCCCGTCCGCCGCCGCGTGGCGCTCAAGGTGATCACGCTCGGCATGGACACGGAGGAAGTAGTCGCCCGCTTCGAAGCCGAACGCCACGTCCTCGCGCTGATGGAACACGCCCACATTGCGCGGGTGTTCGACGCCGGTGCGACCGATGCCGGCCGGCCGTTCTTCGTGATGGAATTGGTCCGCGGCGTGCCGATCCCACAATCAACCTTCGCCTCCACCCGGGGCGTCAAGCAGCCAGCGCCAGACGGGCAATCGTTCGACGCCGTCGGGCAACGTAGCACCCCGCGGCGGCGCATTCTCCGTGAGCAGAATCCGTCGCGCGTCGGGAAAGGCGGCGCCGGCCTCGACCAGCGATCGCACCTCGCGATCGAAAGTCGCGCGCGCGGAAATGTCAGCGGCAACCTGCACCAGGCAACGCGAGCCGTCGAAGGCGGTGGCAAGGAAATCGACCTCATGGCCCTGCGCCGTCTTGACGTAGGCGAGGTCGCGACTCTGCCGCGTCAGTTCAACGGCGACGATGTTCTCCAGCAAGTGGCCCCGGTCGAGGCCCGAGGTGGGGCTGAACGCTTGCGCCAGCCCATGATCGGCCAGGTAGAATTTGCGGAGATTGACCTGCCGCTGCCGTTCCGAGCGGGTGGCCAGCGGCACGGTGAAAACGAGAAACGCGTCTTCGAGGTGAGCCAGAAAGGCCAGCAGGTTCTCCTTCGACACGCCAATGCCACGCGACCGGAAGTCCGAGTATATTTTGTTCACACTCAAGGTGGCCGCAGGTTGCCGGAGCAACTGGCGCACGAGCGCCCGCAGGGCGACGAGATTGGCGACACCGTGCCGCTCGGCCACGTCGCGGAACAGCACGCTGTCGACATAGCCCTGCAACAGGCCGACGCGTTCGCGGGCCGGGGCGATCCGGGACGCCTCCGGGAAACCGCCAACCTCCATGTAGTCGTCGAACCGTGCCAGCCACTTCGATTGATCCGCCGCCCCGATCAGCCGCCGGCGGGCCGGCGCCACCTCACCCCGGGCCCGGGCAAATTCCCGAAAACTGAACGGCGTGATGACGGTTTCCAGCGCCCGCCCCCGCATCGCCGTCGCCACCTCCCGGCTCAACATGCGCGCCGACGAACCGCTGAGCAGCACCTCGACATTTTCGGAGTCCAGCATCCGCCGGACAAACCGCTCCCAGCCCGGAATCACTTGAATCTCATCCAGGCACCACGTCACCCGCACCGCACCGCGATAACGGGGAAAGCTGCGGTAGTATTCGTCGGGGATGGCGCCGAGTTGATCCACCTCCAACGCGCCCAGACGTTCGTCCTCGAAATTGAAATAAACCAGCCGGTCCCGTTCGATGCCCTCGGCGAGCCGGTCGGCGAGGCATTGGTGCAGGAACGACGTCTTGCCCGCGCGCCGCATGCCAATCACGGCGCGGGCCTTTCCGGCCAGGAACGGGGCGGCCGCGTCGCGCCGGGTCAGGAGCGGGAACGGGGCGGTCACGGCATCGCCGAGTTTCTGCCGGATGGCTTCCCGAAGATGGTCTTGCCTAGAGACTCTAATGGCTGAAAAGCAGTCTCTGGTAAAGACTGCTCTTGAGGCGAACCAGCCAACAGGGTCACGCCGTTCGACATTTGTGACCACCCGGAGTTTCCTGTCCAGCAACCTCGAACGGCCTTGCTGACCCGTTGCTGGCCCGCGGCCGCATGGCAGTCGCGCTTGCGCACCGACGCCTCGCACTGACGGCGATGCGGCGCCGATCAGTTGGTCCGCGCCAGATCCACGCAGACCCCCTTCGTCGTGCTGCGCAACAGGAGCTGGCCGTCGCTGAGGGCCAGGTGGGCCCACACCTTGCCTTCGATGATCTTCGCCCGGGCGTGTTCGCGATACGCGGTCGGCGTCGGTTCGATCAAGACGAGGTCGCCATAGTCCGTCGTCGCGGCCAGCCGGTCACCCGCCATGATGAGCTGGCTGGGGCCGAAGCCGGGCTTTTCCCACTGGATTTTGCCGGTTCGAATGTCGATGCACTTGAAGGAATTCTTGGCGAAGTCGCGATGGCCATAGATCCCGTAAAGGAAACCTTCGTGCGCCACAGCCGTGCTCCAGTGCGCCGACGTATCATTCCCGAGACTGCGCCACAGCTCGGTGGCTTCCCATGTTTCCCCGACGCGCTTAATCTGGCAGGCGCCGCCGCCGACCTGGTACCCCGCCGCGCAATTGACGATGTCGCCCCACACCACCGGAGACGCCGCAGTCGAAGTGCGATGGGTAAACGGGTAGTGCCAGAGCTCGCGGCCATCCGCCGGATCGCGGGAAACCAAGCCACGCTTGACGAGAAAGATCGCCTGCTCCTTCCCGTGAATCGTCGCCACGATGGGAGTTGAATGGGTGGCTTCATCGCTGCCCGCCTTCCACACCACGTCTCCGCTGTCCGCCCGGAATGCGAGGTAGGATTGATTCGGCCCGCCGCCCGCGACCAGCACCCGGTCCCCAACAAGGAGCGGAGCCGCGGCGTTCGACCACGTGATCTCGCTGCCACCAAACTCCTTGATCAGATCGCGTTGCCAGAGAATCCGGCCCGTCCCGCTGTCGAGCGCATAGAGGTCGAATTTGCCGCCAAAAACAAAAACTCGTTTCTCGGAGTACACCGGAGTGGCGCGGGGGCCGTCGCCGCCATCGTTGCCCTCGGCGCCCCTTTCGCCGCCGTTGCGGTAACCCATCGCGCCCAGCGGTGTTTGCCAGAGCATCTTCCCCGTCTTGCGATCGAGGGCGACGGCGGTCTCGCGGCCATTCGTTGGGATCACCGTGTACGCCTTGCCCTCGCCCGTGACGAAGGAACTGAAACCGCCCGCGACGGAAATTTCCCACAACCGCCGGGGTGTGCCCGCCAGCGCCGGCACCGGAACGCTTTCCGCCGACTTCCGGTCATAGCGCGGACCCATGACGTGCGACCACTCGGCTGCGCCGGCGGCGGTTCCATTCACGATCAAGGCGAGCGCGGCAAACAGAGCAGGGGTGGAATAGGAACTCATGAAAGAAGAGGAGGGATGGTTATCTCGAAGCAATGCGCCGGCGCGGCAACAGGGGTCGCGACACCGGCCGGGGAAAGACGTACGAACCGTCAAATCGTTGTCGAACCCCAATGCGGACACGCGTTTCAAGAATCTGCGTTCGAAGCGTACTTGTTATCAGCCCCAAACCAGACACCCTTCCCCAACCCCATGCTGAAACTCGTCCGCCTGCTCCTCCGCCTGCTGTTTCGCTTTGAAGCGCACGGGGTCGCTGCGCTCCACGCGCCCGGCCCGGTGCTGCTGTTGCCCAATCACGTCTCGTGGATCGACTGGCTGTTCCTCGGCGTCTGTCTCGACGGCGACTGGCGTTTCGTCACCTCTTCGACCACCGCCCAGTTCTCGCCGCTGCACCGGTGGATCATGACGAGCCGCCGCACGTTTCCCATCGACCCGACGTCACCCTACGCGGTCAAACACATGGCGGAGTTCCTCCAGCGGGGCGGCCGGCTCGTGCTGTTTCCCGAGGGCCGTATCTCCGAAACCGGTACGTTGATGAAGCTCTTCGACGGCACTGGTTTCCTCCTGCACAAGACCGGGGCCAAGGTCATCACCGCCCATCTCCGCGGCGCGCACCGGCTGCCGTTCTCGCGCAACCGCGACCAGAAGAAACTCTTCCCGCGCATCTCGGTTCACTTCAGCGACGCGCTGACCCCGCCGCGCATCGAGCACGGCAGCACCGCCGAGGCCCGCGACCGGCTGGCCGACTGGCTGCGCGATCAGATGGTCGGACAGCAATTTCGCGCCGACATGGAGTTTGGCCCGCGCACCGTGCCCGAGGCGATCGTCGCCACCGCGCGTCTCCGCCCCGGCCTCACCGTGTTGCAGGACGTCTCCACGCGCCTGACCTACCGCCGGTTCCTCATGGGCAGCGCGCTGCTCGCCCGGCGGTGGCAAACGCTGCTGCCACCCGCCGCGACCCGGGTCGGCGTCTTGCTGCCCAACGTCAACGCGCTGCCGGTCACACTGCTGAGTCTCTGGTCGCTCGGAAAAATTCCGTCACTGCTCAACTACACCACCGGCGCGACCATCATGCTGGCGTGCGCCCGGCTCGCGGGCCTCACCCAAGTCATCACCTCGCGCGCCTTCGTCGAGAAGGCGAAGTTGAAGCTCGATCCGCTCACGGCGGGTGGCGTCGAACTGATCTACCTCGAGGACGTGCGGAAAAACATTTCCGCCGGGGAAAAACTGGCGGCAGCCGCCGGGCTGATCGGCCTGCCGCACACCCCCGTGCGCGATCCGCACGACACCGCCGTCGTGCTGTTCACGAGCGGCTCGGAGGGCGTGCCCAAGGGCGTCGAGCTCACGCACACCAACCTGCTCGCCAACGTCCGCCAAACCCTCGCGATCTGCGATCTGCAGGATTCCGACCGGCTCTTCAACGCGCTGCCGATGTTTCACAGTTTCGGGCTCACCGCCGGATTGCTCATCCCGCTCTTGCGCGGCTTCCCGGTGTTTCTTTACCCGTCGCCGCTGCATTACCGCATCATCCCGATGGTGGCCTACCTCGAAAACACGACCGTCCTCCTCTCGACCAACACGTTTCTCAACCTCTATGCGCGGCGCGCGCACACCTACGATTTTCGCTCGCTGCGCTACCTGTTCGCCGCCGCCGAAAAAGTCCAGGAGGCCACGGCGACCGCATGGATGCGGCGCTTCGGGGTGCGCATCCTCGAGGGCTACGGTGCGACCGAATGCAGTCCGGTCATCTCGGTCAACACCCCGCTGCAACCGCGGCACGGCACCACCGGCCGGTTGCTGCCCGGCATCGAGTCGCGGCTCATCCCCGTCGAGGGCGTGGCCGAGGGCGGGCGCCTGCATGTGCGCGGACCCAACGTGATGAAGGGCTATCTCAACGCCGACGCGAACGCCGCGTTTCAGGCGCTCGGCGGCTGGTACGACACCGGCGACATTGTCACGATCGACCCCGAGGGCTTCGTGAAGATCCAAGGCCGGCTGAAACGCTTCGCAAAAATCAGCGGCGAAATGGTGAGCCTCACGGCGGTGGAGGACGCGTTTGCGGGGGCGTTTGCCCACCACGGCCTGCGCTGTCAGGTGGCGGTGATCGCCCAGCCCGACGAGGACAAGGGCGAACGGCTCCTCGCCGTGACCAACGAGCCGCGGCTGACGCTCGCCGAGCTGCGCGCCGTGGTCACCTCACGCGGCCTGCCCAATTTGTGGGCGCCGCGGGAGTTGCGCGTCGTGCGCGAGATTCCGAAGCTCGGCACCGGCAAGGTGAACCACCGCGAATTGCAGCGCCTGTTGCAGGAGCAGACTCCGGCCGCGGTGAAGAGCTAGTGTGCCGACCGCAAAGTAGCGTGACAAGTAGCGGCGAGCGCCAGCGAGTGGAGCGCGCCGGTGGTCCACTCGCTGGCGCTCGCAGCTACACGTCACGAAAGTTATTGGTCGCGCCACTAGGCGCACCCCCGGCTCCGGATGGCAAGCGTGCGGCGCAGCCATGCGCCGGAGCCTTTGCTTTTCCCGGTGCAGGGCGGCGAGGAACGGCGTGGCGAAAGAATAGTTTCCTCGAACGATCCATTCGGGCCGGCAATCCCGCATGTTCAGGTAACCCGCCTCCTCCAGCCCATTCCGGTCATGAACGCTTTTTTCCCGCTCCCTCTGCAATTCCACCGGTTGCCACTGGCCGGCGGCGCACTGCTCCTCCTGCTCCAGCGCACTCCGTTGCTCCGCTTCGCCGCGACCGCGCAAGATCCGGCGCAGACTGCTCGCGCCAGCGCGATGCTCGTAACCAGTCTCACAGCGACGGCTCTGCTCGGCCCGGTGCACACCGTGGCGGGTGCCACCACCCTGGTGTTCGCCCCCTCCGCCATCATCGACGCCACGGTCGGAAAACCCGTCGCGGTCGCCGTGTCGATCAGCCAGGGCGGCGGTTGGACGCCATGGGAAATCTCGAACACCCTGCCGCCCGGCCTCGTCGCCGGCTACGGCGGCCCCCCCGTCGGGACTGTCCAGGGCAACCTGATCGTCGGAGAGGGCCCCATTCCGCTGATCATCGGTGGCACCCCCGCCGTCGCCGGCTCCTTTGTCGTGTCGGTGCGGGCGACCTATGGCAGCCCGTTGACTGGCAGCGTGACGTTTCGGGTCACCGGCGAATCGATCACCGCACCGATCTTCACCGCGCAACCGGCCGACCGCACCGCGGCGCCCGACACGAGCAGCACGTTGCAAGCGGTCGCCACAGGAGACCCACGCTTCCCCATCAGCTATCAATGGCGGAAAGACGGCCAGACTCTCGCCCGCGCCACCAACGCCAGTTTCACCCTGGCCAGGGTGGCGGCAGCCGACGCCGGCACCTACACCGTCGTCGCCTCCAACAGCGCCGGCTCGGTCATGAGCCACCGGGCCGTGCTTACGGTCATCGGCGGGACGCTGGCCGCTCCGGTCATCGAGGTCTCGCCGTCAAGCCTCCACGTGGCCCGGGGCGATCGCGCCAGTCTCGCTCTCGCCGCCCGCGGCGGATCGCTGGCGTATCAGTGGAAGAAAGACGGCCATGATCTCGCGGGCGCCACCGCCCCCACGCTCACGTTCACCGCGGCCGCACCGGCGGACATGGGCATCTATTCCGCGCGCGTCTCCAACGCCGCGGGTTCCGCCGAGACCACCGCGGCCGCGCTCACCGTCGAGACGGGTGGCCGCAGCCGGCTCGCCAACGTCTCCACGCGCGGCCTCGTGCCCGCAGGTGGCGCCCTTACCCCGGGTTTTGTGCTGCGGGGCACCGGTCAAAAACAAATCCTCGTGCGCGCCGCCGGACCGAGCCTGGCTCGCTTTGGCATCGCCCAGGCGCTGGGCAACCCGCAATTCGAACTCTGGCGCTCCGGCGGGGCGGCCATCCTGACCAACGACAACTGGGAGGGAGAGGCCCGCAGCACGATCCTGGCCGCGAGAACCGCCGCCGTCGGCGCGTTTCCACTCGAATCTTCCTCGCACGACGCGGCCGCGTTCACGACCGTCGGCTCCGTTTCGTCCGCGGCTTTCACGGTTCGGGTCACCTCCCGCGACCCGGCGGATTCCGGAATTGTGCTCGCCGAGGTTTACGATGCCGATGCCCTCGGCGCCGCCGTGCAAATCGTGAACGTCTCCACGCTCGGCCAGGTTGGCCTCGGCGCCGAAGCGCTGGTGTCCGGGTTTGTGATCCAAGGCACCGCGGCCAAGGAACTGCTGATCCGCGCGGTCGGCCCCGGCCTCTCCGCCTTCGGGGTGGCGAACGCGTTGTCCCGGCCGCAGCTCGTCCTGACGCCACTCGGCCAGTCCGCCAGCCTCGTCAGCAACGACGGCTGGCGAAATTCCTACCTCCTGATGGAAGCCGAGTATCGCGCCGGCGCGTTTCCGCTGCGCTTTGACAGCAAGGATGCGGCCGTACTGGTACGCCTCCCGCCCGGCGGATACACCATCACCGTGACCGGTGGCGCCGCCACGACCGGCACCGCCCTGCTGGAAATCTACGACCTCGATCCGTAGGCAAGATCGGCCACCGCTTCCGGGCGCGAGCCGCCGGCGGCGACCCGGAGCCACCCCCGCCAGCCCCGGCCGTATCCGGCCGACTGCGTCACCGCTCCACCCCAAACGCGTCCGCCTGCTTCGTCAGCGATTTCTCGAGACTCCCGCACACCAGCTCGCACAGCTTGAAAATCGACGGATCCGCGATGGCGTAGAACACCTGCAGACCCTCCTTGCGCCGCGACAGCATGTGGGCCTGCGTGAGCGTCTGCAGGTGCCGCGAGATGTTGGCCTGCGTGCCCCCGGTCGCCTCGACCAGCGCGTTGACGGGCTTCTCGCCCGCGAACAACGCCTGGAGCAGCCGCAGGCGCATCGGTTCCGCCAGCACGGCGAAGCGCCGCGCCACCTGATCGAGGGCGCCATCCGACAGGGGAATTTTCTTGGCCATGCGAGACAGCAAGCAGAGGCTTGACATGATTTCAAGTATATGAGTATATGCGCATGTTAAGTCAACCGCCATCATGCCTGCCATGAAAATCGATTCCCTCATCCGCCTCCTCGCCGGCAGTGTCACCCTGCTCGGCGTCACCCTCACCCACTTCGTCAACCCGTGGTGGCTGCTCCTCCCGACCTTCGTCGGCCTCAACCTCATCCAGTCCGTCTTCACCGGCTTCTGCCCGCCCAGCCTCCTCCTGCGGAAACTCGGCTGGCTCGGCGACGACGGGATCATCCACTGGGGCGGTTCCCGCTCCGCGAAAACCTGAGCGGCCGCGACCTCGGCCTCCTCGCCGCCTTTTCCCCCCGCGCCTCCTAGTTCAACATGTAACGTATTACGTTACATGTTCCTTTTCCGACCACCATGATGACCTTCCTTCGTTCGCTCCTGGCCGCCGGCCTGCTCGGGCCCGCCGCCCTCCACGCCGAATCGTGGACGCTCGACCGCGCGGTCGCCACCGCCCTCGAACGCAGCCCCGACGCCCGCCTCGCGCGCGCCCGGATCGACGGCGCCCAGTCGCTGGTCGAACAGGCGCAGTCGGCCTGGCGCCCGCAGGTTTCACTTTCCGGCCGTTACACGAATACCAACAGCCCGATGATGGCCTTCGGTTCCATCCTTAACCAGCGCGCGTTCAACTTCGGCCTGGATTTCAACCGCCCCGGCCACCTCGACAACCTCAACGCCACCGGCACCGTCGCCTACAACCTCTACTCCGGCGGCCGCGCCACCGCCGGCCGCTCCGCCGCCCAGGCCGGCGCCGAGGCGGCCGACCTCGATCTCCGGGCCGCGCACCATCGCCTGGCCGCCGAGGTCGTGCGCGCCGCGCTCAATCTCCGCAAGGCCCGCGAGGCCGTCACCGCCGTCGAGGGCGGGGTTCGCGCCTACGAGGCCGCTGCCGCGGTGGCCCGCGCCCGCTTCGACGCCGGCCAGCTGCTCAAGGCCGACTTCCTCAGCCTTGAGGTCCAGCTCGCCGAGACCCGGGAAAAACTTTCGGCCGCCCGTCACGGCGCCGCGCTCGCCGCCCGGGCGTTTCATTTCATCCTGGGGCTCGATCCCACCGAGACGTCCGTTGAGCTGCTCGATGACGACCCGGCGCTTGCTCGTCTTACACTTCCTGATACGCGCGATTTCTCGGGGCGCCCCGAACTCCTCGGTCTCGCGGCGCGCGTCCGCGCCGCCGAGGCGATGGTCGAGTCCGCCCGCGGCACCAAGCGGCCGACCGTGAATGCCTTCGCCAGTTACCAGTACGATCACGGCTGGCAAACCGCCCGCCACGGCGACAGCTGGCTCGCCGGCGTCTCGGTCGATCTCAACGTCTTCGACGGCGGCCAGCTGGCGGGCAAGGTCCGCCAGAGTAGCGCCGAGGTCACGCAGGTGAAGGAAATGCTGCGCAAGGCCACGCTCGGCATCGGCTTCGAAGTCGAGCAAGCCCGCCTCGCCCACGCTGACGCCACCGAACGCCTCGCCGTCTCGGCCCGCGCCGTCGAGCAGGCCGCCGAGAGCGCCGCCCTCAGCCGCGCCCGATTCGACAAGGAGGCCCTCCTCACCGCCGACCTCATCGGCGCCGAGAGCCGCCACCTCGAGACCCGCCTCCGTCGCACCTTCGCCGCCGTCGAAGAGCGCCTCGCCCTCGTCGAACTTCGCCGCGCGCTCGGCCTCACCCCCTTGCCGCCGTCCTGAACCCGCTCTTGGTCGGAGCGGCTTTTCGCCGCCGCTCCAGCTCACGTCGCGCCCTTCCGCCCTCCCTTTTTTCGCCACCATGAATCTCTCGTCATTCGTCCTCACCGCCGCCGCCCTCGGTCTCCTCGCCGGCTGCGGCAAGCACCCCGCTCCCTCCGCGTCCACCGATTCCGCGGCCGCCCTCCCGCCCGCCAAGGTCCGCCTCGCCACCGTCCGCGCGGAAAACCTCCCGGTCGTCACCGCAATCACGGGCACCATCCGTCCCCTCCGCCAGGCCCAGATCGCCGCCAAGCTCATGGGCGCCATCGACGAACTTCCCGTCACGCTCGGACAATCTGTCCGCACCGGCGACCTGCTCGTCAAAATCTCCGCCGCCGAAATCACCGCGCGCGTCGCCCAGGCCCAGTCGCAGCTCAACGTCGCGCGTCGTAATCTTGAGCGCGAACGCGACCTGCTCGGCAAGGGCGCCAGCACCGCCGACCTGGTCCGCGGCCTCGAGGATCGTCTCACCCTAACCCAGGCGATGGTCCGCGAAGCCGAGGTCATGCTCGGCTACGCCACCATTCGCGCGCCGTTCGACGGCGTGATTTCCCGCAAGCTCGCCAACGCCGGCGACCTCGCCTCCCCGGGTTTGACGCTCCTCCAACTCGAGGGCACCGGGGCGTTCGAGGTCGAGGCCGCGCTCCCCGACTCGTTCGCGTCCAATCTCAACGTCGGTGCCATCCTCGCGATCTCGGTGCCGGCGACTGGAATCGCTTTCAAAGCTCCGATCGCCGAACTCTCGCCGGCGGCCGACGCCGGCGCCCGCAGCATCCTCGCCAAGCTCACCGTCCCCGCCGGCACCGCCGTGCGTTCCGGCCAGTTCGTCCGCGTCGAGCTCCCGGGCCCCTCCGTCCGCACGCTGCTCGTCCCTGCCGCCGCGCTCTCGCCCCACGGCCAGATGGAGCGCATCTTCGTCGCCGGCGAAAACAACCGCGCCGTCCTCCGCCTCGTGAAGTCCGGCGCCACGCGCGGCGACCACCGCGAAATCGTCTCCGGCCTGAGCGACGGCGAACGCGTCGTCGTCGCCCCGCCCGCCGGGCTGCGGGAGGGGCAGACCCTGGAGGTGCTGCCGTGAGCGCAGCGCCCGAATCCACTCCGAAGCGCCCGGGCGTTGCCGGAAGGATCGCCGGGATCTTCGTGGTTTCGAAGCTCACCCCGATCGCGATCATCGCCTCGATTCTCCTCGGCGTCTTCGCCGTCCTGATGTTGCCACGCGAGGAGGAGCCGCAAATCAAGGTGCCGATGGTCGACGTCTTCGTCGGCATGCCAGGCGCCATCCCGTCCGAAGTCGAGAACCGCGTCACCCGCCCGATGGAGAAACTGCTCTGGGAAATCCCGGGCGTCGAATACCTCTACTCCACCTCCAACTCCGGCGGCGCCCTCGTCATCGTGCGCTTCAAGGTCGGCACCGAAATCGAGGCCGCCCTCGTCCGGCTGAACCAGAAGCTCCAGGGCAACTTCGACCGCATCCCGGCCGGCGTCAGCCACCCCCTCGTCAAGCCGCGCACGATCGACGATGTGCCCATTTTGGCGATCACGCTGCACAGCCGCACCCACGACCACCTCGCCCTGCGCCGGCTCGCCGCCCAGATCGACGACACCATCAAGTCGGTCCCGCAGGTCGCGGAGACTACGGTGATTGGCGGCACCCGCCGCGCCGTGCGGGTGCAACTCGACCACGCCGCCCTCGCCGCCCGCGGCCTTTCCGCCCTGCAGATCGCCCCCGCCCTCCAGCAGGCCAACCGCCAGTTGCAGAGCGGCTCCCGGCCGTTCGCCAACTCCGAGGTGCTGCTCGAAACCGGCACGTTCCTGCGCGACGCCACCGAGGTCGGCACCGTGGTCGTCGGCGTCCACGCGGACCGCCCCGTTTATCTCCGCGATGTCGCGACCATCGCCGACGCGGCCGAGGAACCCGCCACTTATGTGCTGCACGGGGTGGGGACGGCGGTTCCTGGGCGCCCTGTTTCGTCGGGTCTGCAACCCGCGGCCGCGGCGGAGCGCGGGCCCAACTTCACCGAGGAGGCCGCCGTCACCATCAGTCTCGCGAAACGCCCCGGCGCCAACGCCATCGATGTCGTCAACGAGGTCCTCGCCAAGGTCGACGCGCTGCGCGGCACGCTGTTGCCCGCGGAGGTCGGCGTCGCCATCACGCGCGACTACGGCCACACCGCCGCCGAGAAAAGCAACGAGCTGCTGCTCCACATGGGCCTCGCAGTCTTCGGCGTCGCCGTGCTCATTTTGCTGTTTCTCGGCTGGCGCGAATCGCTCGTCGTGCTGCTCGCCATCCCGTCGACCCTCGCGCTCACCCTGCTCGTGTTTTACCTTTACGGATACACGTTGAATCGCATCACGCTGTTCGCGCTGATCTTCTCGAT
>SXGU01081216.1_pt1 | contig 20935 bp, 12 predicted proteins | sample 3174531 | NCBI WGS metagenome assembly SXGU01 (sample SAMN11356863, study PRJNA531348) | freshwater metagenome | isolation source: freshwater sample F1-140 | place: China: Fuxian Lake, Yuxi | collected 2017-12-25 | reverse complement strand
GACGAATTGGAGGGAACGCCCCAGGCTCTTCTCAGAACATTGCCATCACGGTAGGCGCGGATTGCATTGACCCCGGCACGCTCGGTTTGCTGCAAAGGCACGCCAGGACAAGCAACGAACGACTCGTCACTTCTCCTCTCGCTCTTGCTTCCATTCGATACGCGGCGAGCGATATGTGATGACGGTCTCCCTGGTTCCGGCCGGATCAATCAACCGAACGGCACGCAGCAACGACGTCTGTTGGTCCAAAATGACCGTCAAATGTTGATAGGATGACGCTTCATCATCCGTCGGCTGGAGAACGAGCCAAAGCTCGTTGTCATCTCGTCGAGTGATCTGGATCTTGTGCTGCGATTCCTTCACTGGCGGAAGAAAGCACGGAACGCGAGTGAATTCCGCGAACCACTGCGCTGCGACGTTTCCCCAAAATCCCTTCGGACGCGGCGATTCTTGGGGGACTCGAAGTGAGTTTCGTTTGCCTGGAGAACCTTCTGCAAGTCGTCCGTCTTCCCATGTGATCATGTCACCTTGACGGCTCCAAGTCTCAGACTGACCCGCCTGAATGCGAAACGACGTGAGTTGGCCATTGTCCCAATGCTTTCTCTGTTCGGTCCCAGATTCCAAATTGGCCTTCGGTCGAAGCTCGAGTTGCCATGAGTCAGTTCCTTGCCAACGGAAAGTTCCCTCTCCGCGTTTCACCAGGTTGAAAACATAGTCGTATTCCCAACGGGAGAGCTCTGCTTCATACGAAGCTAAACGATCTGTGGACTCCCGCCATCGCTCGACTGCTTCGGCCGCCTGCTGAGATTCTGAATCCGTGATGCGATCAGCTTGGTTCGGGGCTGGTTTGGAAGTCCCGCGATCAGCGCGAGTGTTCTGCTTCGGTTCCGGTTGGCCGGTGAGACACATCAGGGCAAAGCTGGTCCCGATGAGTTCGGTGTTCTCGCCGGCTCCAGTTCCGGACCAACTGCCGTTGGGGCCTTGTTGGTCCAGCAGCCGTTTCGTCGAATCGGCAGTCCAGCCGAGCTTGTCGAACTGAGTCTGGCCGCTCACATGCCCTGCTCGTTCCAGGCAATGAAGCGCATAGAGCGTGGCCGGCACCGTTCCTTCGATAAGCAACTTTTTTTCGAGGTACTCCGCCGACCTTAGAAGAGCTGCGTCGCGAGCTTTCCTTTGCTCATTTTGAGGCAAGTACCGATTGGCTGACGCCAAACCGGCCACGCCGGCCAGGGTCATCGACAGACTCGCTTGCCCCGGCCCCGAATAGCCCCAGCCTCCCTCCGCGGTTTGAGTGGTGAGGTAATACTCGCTGACTCGCTGCCACGTCTCGGCCTGCACGTCGAACCCTGCTTTCTTCGCCGCGAGCAAACTCATCACGGCGAAACGAGTATTCGATCCGTCGCCGCTTCCGACCGAACCTGCCTGGTAACTCCAGCCGCCTTGTACCAGTCCGACGGCGATCTGAGTCTTCTCGAGCCACGCCACGTTCTGTCGAATCAACTCCGCATCCTCTTTCGGCGATGCGGAGCAAAAGACCATCGTTTGCAACGCGACCGTGTAGGTCTTGTCCGGCTTGATCTTCCGCAGGGAGGCCAACGCTTTCTGAATGACCGCGTCCTCGGGCTTCACGCCAGCTTGCAGCAAAGCCAAGGTACACAGCGACGAAACACCGCCGTTCATACTCGGTTGAAGCTCCCGCCACAGACCCCCTTCCGCTTGCTGACCCTTCAAGAACGCGACGGCGCGCTCAATGGCTTGCGCTCGGCGCGGGTCTCCCGACCCCGCCGCTTCGTCCGACCGCAGGTCTCCCTTCGTGGTCTTTTCGACGTTCTTCTGTTCGCGTTTCGCGTCGTCTTCCGAATCGGGGAGACCTTCGGTCGGGTTCTGGGCGGGGTCGGGAGACCCGCGCCCAGCGCGCTCAGCGCTGGGAGGCTCGCGACCAGCGGCGGGTGCCGGTTGCCCGACGAGCGGAATTGCTCCTTCTGCCAGCAGTGCATCGACGAGCGATTTGTCGATTAGCGCTTCCGTAGCGAGCTTGCGGAGTTCGGGTTCGTCGGCCGGATCGCGTTGATAGTTTTCAACGCACATACGAGCCAGTTGCCTACGATGCTCGACCATCTGCCGAACGAACTCGGCCTGACGGCGAGCTTCCAGTTGAGCGTCGAGCTCTTTCATGCGATCGGCTCGCTGTTCGGAGGACTCACCCTCGGTGTCGCCGATTTTCAAGACGATCGCACGCTCCGGCGCGTCCTTCGGCAGTTTGAGCAACGCAATTTCACGATAACCGGTGAGCCACAGCTTCGCGGCGTTGCGACGTTGCTCGGCGAACGACGTCGTAGTGGGGTCCACCAGTGCTGCTGAACCGACCAGTGAAAACAGACTCGCTCGCCGAATCGGATCGACGTCGAGCTTCAAAGCCGCCAGGCAATACTCACGCACGCGAGCGTTGTGTGCGACGAGATCCCACTTGGCAAAGTAGTGGGCCAGATGATGCCCGACGCGCGATCGCAGTTCTTCAGAACCCTTGGGGTTCATCCGGTCCCGTCCCAACTCATCCAGGAGTTCGAGACGTTTTGCGAGGGGGAATCGTTGGTCCTCGCGGACGTTCTGCAACTGCGCGTCGATCTCCTGCAAGATGGCCGAATGGCTTCGGCTTTCCGGGACGAATTTCAACGCCTTGCGAGCAACGGTGCGTTGAGCTTCATCACCAGAAACCGAACGGCGGAGCAAACGATCTCGAAATTGTTCGCTGTAATCGTTAGTCGCGTAGGCGGTGATGACCTGCGCCGCTGCCGGCCATCGCGATTCGTCCGCAGAACCAAGTTCGTCGAGCAGGACGTCCAGCGCATCGAGATGATCCGATTCGAGCGGCAGCAAATAGGACGCGGCTAAGACTCGGCAGCGGGGCGAATCGTCTTTCAGCCGCCGCCGCCAGGACGAGAGAAAAGGCTGCGACCGACTCTCTGATCTCGCTCGCTGCAGCGCGACAAAACGTGTTTCTTCGTCGTTGTCCGCCATCGCGAGGATCGCCAGTTGCTCGTAGGACGGTCGATCTCTCGGAAGTCTCAGTGCGAGACTGCAAGCCCGCCGGAACTCCACCGTCGACGTCGGGAAGATCGCCAGCAACTCGTCAAAGACCTTCGGATGGAAATTGGACAGCGTATTGATCCACTGTTCGCGCACGCATTCGTCCTTGTTGTGCCAAGCCTCTAGAAACAGCGGCCAAGTGCTGAGGTCGTCGCGACCGATTGCCAGCAACGCCTGCCAAGCCGCTTGACGCACGATGCGGTCTGCCGACTTGGTGAGCTTTTCCAAATCCGGCCGCGCGCGAGCGATCTCTTCAGATCGAGCCAACGCGAACGTCGCATGTCGTTGCACCACGATATCTGAGTGAGACAGCAATTTCTTCACTGCCTCGAACTGTTTGGCTTTCGATTCTTGACTGTCTTCGCCCGACAGCTTGCGGCCCAGAAGCCAGCCTTCCCAGGGGAGCGCCGCATCCGCTGCTTTCAGTTTGATCAGGGTCTCCGCAAAACTTTCTGGAACGGGATGCCCCAACCGCCGCACTTCGTCCGGCGTTGTGATTCGCAGTTCTCCCGCCTCCACGAAATAGCTCAGTCGCTGAGCATGGAGAATCCGCAACAACGTCGCCCCCAGATCCTCGCCAGTGGATGTGAAGGTGACGAGAACGTTGCCGAGTACTTTGGCTCGTTCCCTCAACGACGCATCCAGCGTGATTGGGATGTTGTGATAGTCGCGGAGGTAAATCAGCAGGTCGCGAAACGGCGTCTCGGCGAAGGCCACGTCGGTCAGTTTTTGCAGCTCTTCGCGGACTCGCCGATTGGCCGCGTCAACTTTGGCATTCTTGTCTTCAGGCTGAGCGGCGGGTTGCGGAACTCTTGGCAGCGGTCTCGGCATCTTTGGCGTTTCGATGAACCGTTGATTCCAGTTCAGAACCTCCGCTGCTTCGAGCTTCAGTCGGCTCGGTTCGTACTCCAATTCGATTCTTGATTCTTCGCCCGGCTTGATCGTGACGACGAGCTTCTTCTGCAAGTAGCCGACTCGCTCGTGCCACACGCGGAGCTCATGCTCACCCGGCGGCAGGCCGTTGATCGAGAAGCGTCCGTCCGCATCTGTCACCGCCGCGAACGGGTGATCGAGCGGCAACAAATACGCGCTCATCCACGGATGCATGTTCGAGCCGACTTGAATCGGCAAGTTCTCGGCGACGTTGAATGCCGGAACAGCCAGCCGCGTCTCCGGCGGCACGAGCCGATTCTCCGCAACGTTCTTGAGTGGCATCGTGCGAAAATTCAGTTGAGCCTTGTCAGCATTCACGAACTCCAACGGCTGACCGACACGCACCAACGCCAAATGAGGCACAAATCGCCCACCGCTCGATGTCAGCGCGAACGCCTTGCGCGGATCGCCCGCAGTTTCCTGAATCGGAAACTTCGGCCTCCACAAATACACAAACACATTCGCCAAGCCGCCGTCCTTCGAGAACACCAACGACTCATCCAACACCTTGCCGGCCGGGACAACCACTTTCTCCAGATCCGGCAACGGCTTCTCGGTCTTGAGCCGCACTCGGCCAACGAACCGGCCTGTAGCTTCGCGCATGTCAGCGTTTGGCAGGATCAGCTTTGCGAAGAACTCGTCGATCTCGTCGTGGACGTCTTCATGCTGGCGGATGATCAATGAGTTGGTGGGGAGATGCGGTTCGATCGTTCCCTTGCCTCCGGTGGATTTCCAACTTTCCGGGCGGATGGATTTCTGGAGGCGGTTGGCCAAGTCGTCGGCTGGCGTACTGATGGGATAAAGGACGGCAACGAAACCGCCTTGCGCAGTCTGCTCGTCGGTGATCCGGATGACCTCATTCCGAATTTGAAACCGGAGTTTCAACGGTTTGCACAGGCCATCGAGAATGTCTCGCAGCGGCGCGTCTTTTTGACTCAAAGTCACTCGCTGTTTGGAGCGAACTCCAACGGCGTGTAATCCGCTCTCGTCCAGCACCACGTTGGCATCGGCCGCGGTCGCGATCTTGCGAACAGCGTCGAGCAGCGCGACTTCGCCCAACTCCAATGTGAAACGCTGTGCGAGCAGCTTTCGCAATCGTAGCGATTCCGGCGTGGGTGGACGCGGCAAGACGTGCGTCAAAAAGCGGTCCACCTCGTGTTGGATCGACGGAACATGTCGAACGACGAACTCTTCGCGGCTCGCATGGAGTCGAATGCTGCCAGGACCACCCGCGACGTCCCAGCTCTTCGGTTCGACGAAGGATTGAATCGCGTCCTTCAGCCCGCTCATCTTCGCTTCATCGGCCAAAGTCTCCCCGAGATCGAGCTGCACCTCGACCGGCGTCTTGGCGATGCGCGCTGCACTCGTCACAAGCAACGTCTCATTCTCGATCAAGTACCCAAGTTGGATTGGTTGCAAGAGGAGCTGCAAGGCAATGGCTGTCGAAATGCCATCCACGCTGATCGACACCGGAGTGTCGGTACCAATCCCGCTCTCCTCCAATGCGTCTGAATGCAACCGAACATCGATCTTCGCTTCTCGTCCGATGTGCTCGATGACCTGAGAAAGCGGAGCATTCTCCATGGCCAGCGAAATTCGATTCTGAAGTCTTTCTCGCACTGAATTGCGTTTGACCTGCGCTCGGCGCGGGTCTCCCGACCCCGCCGCTGCGTTGGACCGCAGGTCTCCCTGATTGGTTTTCTCACCATTCTTCGCTCCCCGTCTCGAGTCGATTCGCGAGTCGAGGGGAGGTTTCGCTGAATTTAGGTCAGGGGGACGAGGCTCGAGTCGACCGCGCAGTTCCGAAAGGAGGCCGTGGCCAGCGACGTTACCCTTGGCATCGACAAGGACGTAATACGGATACACGCCAGTTGGGTAGCCACCGACTTTCGGATTGTTCGCGTCAACCTGCGAATCTGTGGCGACAAATGTCGGAACGACGAAATTCTGGTCACGGAGGAAAGTCTCGACGACTCCGGAGGAGGTTCCGGACGGGTGCATTCCGACGATCGAGACACCGCTCTCCGACAGTTGTTTGAGCAGTGGCACGTCGATCCTGCGTGGATAGCTCCACATCGCCCAGAAGTGCAACAGATATTGCTTGCCGGTGAGATCTGGGCGTTCGCCGCCCACCCAACCGTCGGCCGGCAATTGCGGCGCTGGCTTGCCGACCATCGCTGCGATCGCCTGTTCCATCCGTTTGAAATCGACCTGGCGTTCGAGGAGTTTTCGAGACTCGCGGTCAGCCCATTCGCGGATCTCGTGATCGGTCCGGTTGGGACTTTGGATGTCGCGATATTCGACCGCCACGCTGAACCGTTGATCTTGAACTTTGTCGCCGTCTTTGGGCAACAGTTCGGCGTAACGTTCGGCGAGGTCACGATCCGTCCGGACCCTTTCCACTTTGAGTTCCGAACGCTTCAGCTTGCTCTTTCCTTTGACGGTGTCGGACGCATGCGTGAAGGTTCGGACTTCGAAGAACGGCAACCACACACCCGGCGAGACTTCGCGGTAGTCATCGAACTGCGCGAGTTCGTTCACTCTGGAGTTCGCCGGGAAATCCGCAGCACGTCGCTTGTTCCAAACGAGTGAAACTTGTCGCTTCTGATCCGCGTTCGCCTCACTGTATGACCACTGCGCATAATCAAACTGAGTCGCGAACTTTCGGCCGGCAATGCGCTGAACTTCGTCCGAAATCCTCCATGTCTCGTCGATTGGGCCCCCCTTGGGATAATAGATGGCAACCCCGCGAAGGTGTCCTGAATCCTGTCCAATCCAGATCCGCTGGGCATGGAGAGCCGACTCCACAATGTCACAGAGTTCGTCACCAAACTGCTCGACTCCCAGATGCTTCCAAGTGGCCTTTTCGGGTGGGATGACGGTCATTGGCTGGTGCCCGGAATGCACCATGTCTCCCCACCAAAACCGGTGCACTGGCAGCCGCAGATAGCCGTATTCAAATAGATGAATGGAATGCCTCCAGAGCATCTCCGGTCCTGAGTGTCGCGTGAATGTCAGCACGGATCTGTCTGACGTCTCATTGCGGCTCCACCCCTCTGTTGCTGTCCAAAAACAGAAGGACAAGATTCCGGCGGGCTTTGACTCGTCATACCGGTGTTCCGAAAGGAATCGTTTTTCATCCCACGCCAAGGTTTCGCCAAACCAGCCATACCAATCCTCATCGAGGGCCAGCGCTGTCAGTCCTTGCTTGTGCTGATCAAGCGAGGGGTCGTCGATGGCACGCATCGAATCCACGATGCCGTGCCGATAATGCACTCGGTAACTGAATCGTGGCAGCTTGCTGATCGCGGCGGCCTGCGCGTGCGCACGCAAGGCAAGCTGCGTGGCGAGTTGATCCTTGGGATCGATCACCTCGCCGGCCTGTCGCTCATTGGCGACGGACTCGCGCTCGGCGCGGGTCTCCTGACCCCGCCGCTGGGTTGGACCGGAGGTCTCCTCTTTTGCTTCAGTTGATTCCGTTGGCATAGGTTGCGGGTCGTTCGGGAGACCTGCGGTCGGCTTGTCCGGCGGGGTCAGGAGACCCGCGCCGAGCGCTCCGGCCATTGTCAGCAACACGAACGACAAGAGGCCCGCGACCCAGCCGGTTGGCCGACGCTGTTGCTCGGCTTGACCGAGCAGGCGAGCGACTCGTGTCAGTAGACTTCCGCCGCTCGATGACATTGCCAAGCCGAGTTTCGGAGCACGCAACTCTTCCAGCGCGACGAGCGCTTTCGCATACGTCAGGCCATCGCCACAGACCTGCACGGCGAGGTCGTCGCAGCAGTGTTCCCGTTCGACGCGGATGCGGTGCGAGATCCACCAGACGGCGGGGTGATAGAACAGCAGCGTCTCGACCACCGTTTGCAGCAGGTTGATGAGGTAGTCGTGTCGCCGCACATGCGCCAGTTCGTGAGCGAGCAGCGCTTCGAGTTGCTCGGTCGTCAGTCCTGTCATCGCGCTGGCTGGGAGCAGGATCATCGGACTCAGCCAGCCGATGACCGTTGGGACTTCGACGAGCGCCGACTCAACCAGCTTCACCGGGCGAGAGACTCGCAGCCGCTCGGCCGAGCGGCGGAGCAATGTTTGCCATGAGTCGCTCGCTGGCAGGGACGAGCGACGACGCAGACGCTGCACGCTGAGCCAACCGGCGAACAAACGGAGCGACAAAACGGTCACACCCAGCAACCACACGGCGACGATCCAGCCGAGATGCCGCTCCATGAGCGACCGATTTTCTTCCAGCCACGAGGGCTGGGGTTCGCTCGGAGTTGCGGAAGCCGCTTGCGTCCTCGATCCGATAGGAACTGTCTCGCCAAACATGGTCAGTGTTGCTTGGCCAAAGTCAAGACGTTCCGCCGTCGCTGTTGCAGTCGCCGTCGGGTGGGTCGAGTCATCGAGACCCACCACGTCGCTGGCAATTGTTTGGTGGGTCTCGATGACTCGACCCACCCTACGCGGCTCTGCTTCCGTCGCTTCGACGATGTTTCGTGGTTGGGTCGATAACCACCAGCTCGTGACCAGCGGAGCCAGAGTCATCAGCGCGAAGACGCCGCACGCGGAGAGATACCGGGCGTGGGCTGTCGCTCGCCGCAGCATCAGCAGCAACGTGGCGAGCAACACAACTGCCGCGAAACCTTGCCAGACGAAGTGCAGCAGCGTCCAACCGGTGATCTCAATGGTTTCACTCAGCATGATCGATCTCCGGTCCGTTTCGTGGGGCAGGTTTTCAACCTGCCAGCCACCGAATCACGGGCAGATAGAAAACCTGCCCCACGATCTCACTTCGCCTTCTTCTCGAACTCGTCCAGCATGCTGCGGATCTCCGCCAGTTCATCGCGTGAGGCTCGCTTGGCCGACAGCGCTTGCAGCACCAACTGCCGGGCCGAACCGCCGAAGGCTCGATCCAGCAGATCGCTGACGAGTTGTCGCTGTGTGGTCTCTGCCGAGGCGACCGCTTCGTAGGCGTGTGCTCGCGAGGACTCGTCGCGCTGGACGAGTCCCTTGTCGGTCATGATTTGCAGCAGCTTCAGAGCGGTCGTGTAGCCGGTACCGCGTTCGTCTTGCAGAGCCTCGGTCACTTCGCGAACGGTGCTGGGACCGCGATCCCACAGGACTCGCAGGATCGCCAGTTCCGCTTCCGTCGGCCGAGGCAGTTCAATCTTGGGCATGTCGATTCACCTTCTTGAAACGGGTACGTCAGGAGACGGGCGGCAGTGTTACGAACGTGTTCGTAGATGTCAACGAATGTTTTCGTAGATCGGCGGGAGTTGGGAAGTCGATCGTTGATCGTCCCTCACCCGGCCTTCGGCCACCCTCTCCCAAGGGGAGAGGGGCAGCGCCAGCGCCCGCTGTTCGTTGGGGAGGCGGAGTTGTTATGGTGCTGCTAACAAGAGTGAGTAACTCTTCGGGAGGGATCGTCTCATGCGACAGCGAATTCTGATCGTGGTGGTGGCGTTGGTGGTGCTTTGCTTGGGGCGTCCCGCCGAAGCGGTCAAGAAGAAGAAAGACCCGAAGATCGTGGCATCGGTCGGACGAGCGCTCGATTACCTCGCGCGCGAGCAGCGCCGGCAGGGGTATTGGGAGGCGAATCAAAGTCAGTATCGCGTGGCAATGACCGCGCTGGCCGGCAATGCGATGCTGGCGGAAGGCTCGACCACGACGCGCGGCAAGTACTCGAAGAACATTCGGCTGGCGGTCGATTATCTGCTCGACATGGCACAGCCATCCGGACTGATCGGCTTCAAGGACGACTACCACTACACCTATGGGCACGGCTTCTCGATGCTATTTCTCTCGCAGGTCTTCGGCGAAGAAGAGGACGCCGAGCGTCGTGCCGACCTGAAGCGAGTGCTCATCAAGGCAGTCGAGTTTTCCGCGCAGGCTCAGACTGAGCGTGGCGGCTGGGGCTACGTCTCCGCGAAAGATCAGCCCAACTTCGACGAAGGCTCGACCTGCATCACACAAGTGCAAGGCTTGAGAGCTTGCCGCAACGCCGGAATTCCGGTCCCGAAAGAGATCATCGAGAAGGCGAAAAAATACATCCAAGACTGCACGACTCCGGAGGGAGGCGTGCAGTACAGCATCCGTGGTGGAGGTGCTCGGCCGCCGATCACTGCCGCTGCCTGCGCAGCGATGTTCAACGCGGGCGAGTACGGCGAATCGGATCACGTCAAGAAGATGCTCGAGTTCTGCAAGCAGAACGTCTGGCCGGGCAAAGCGGGGAGCAACCAACTCTTCGGGCATTGGCACTACGCCCACTACTACTACGCGCAGGTCGTCTATCGGCTCGGCGACGAGGAGTGGAACAAGTACTTCGCGGACATCAGCAAAGAGATTCTCAGCAAGCAATCGGCGAATGGTGCTTGGAAGGACGGGCATGTCGGCGAGGTCTACAACACCGCGATGAACACCACGATCTTGCAGCTCGACAACGGCTTCCTGCCGATCTATCAGCGTTGAATCTGTTCGCAGCGCGAGTCATCGGCCGGGCTTCGGAGTCCTCGATTGGTTCGAGCGCACGCCGACGAATGACGGCTCTGTCGCCGATGTCATCGGTCGGACCCAACCGGCTGTTTTCGAGTCGTGAAGGACTGACGAATTCGTCGCTGCAATTCGCCGAGCGCCGGCGATGAACGAAACGAGATGGCTCGATGAATTCGGGAAGCCAATGACGCTCGGGCACACGCGGGAGGATGTTGGTCAAGTGGAGAAGGCCTGGGGCTCAGTTGCGAGTCACTCTGTGAGACGGTTGATGAAACGGAATTTGCACGCCGGACTAGGTTGAATTGTTCACAAGAGATTGTTAGCACTCAGCGTAGTGACATGTTTTTCAATGGATGCTTTTTGGGAGACACTGCTCATGTACTCTCTCGTTCAGAGCCTGCCGGCGAAGCAATGGGTGTGGCTCGAAACCCCCGCGTTTTGTTCTTCGCTTCTGGTCGCGGAGCTGTTCTTCAAGTTTCATAGTTTCACATTGGAGTGTTGTGCATTCTGTGTGACATGGACGGCATTGGGCTTCGTGTTCTCGCGAATGAAAGAGCTGATCGCACGAAGGCCGTAGAATCGCGCCCGCCCATCGCTGCGAGCGCGGCTTGTGCCAGTGCATCTCGTTTCCGAAACCTCTGGTCGTTCCGGTCTGTAATGGCTGAACGCTCACGAACCCACCAACACAGTTGGCTCATCGGATCAAGTGACGGTTGAAATGACTCATCCAAAAATCAGAAAAGGAACATTGTCATGGCGAAGCGAACCGATCAACTGACGCTCCACGATGCCTACGAATCACATCCGCGGAAACAGGTGACCAACAAGAAAAAGAGAGTTCGGAGATTCACGACGCACAAGGTCCGGAGCGCGTGGTTTCGGTCCCGGGAGGCTTGGCCCGAACTGGAGTCGCCTGCGATTCGCATCGGACTGGAACGTGCGCGCGTCGCGTCTGCGGTCGCGGCTCATCCAGGCGCGCAGCAGTGGTCAGAGGCAGGCCCCACGAACATTGGCGGACGTATGACTTCAGTCGTCTGCCACCCGACGGATGTCCTGAAGTTGTGGGCCGGTGCGGCAGGCGGCGGCGTCTGGAAAAGTGATGATGGTGGCAAAACCTGGCGGTCGCTTTGGCACTCGGAGCCGACGCTGAACGTGGGCTCTGTTGCCATTGATCCGCGTCAACCGAACACAATTTATTGCGGCACGGGCGAGGCCAATCTTTCGGCGGATTCGCATCCGGGCGTGGGCGTTTTCCGTTCGCTGAACGGCGGTGAGAGCTGGCAATTGTTGACTTCGGCAGACACGGCACGATTGCCGCGCCGGATTGGTGCCATCGCTGTCGACCCGTTTGATTCGAACCATCTCTTGCTGGGCGGAGTTCGGCACAAAAATTCTGAATCCTCGGGTTTGTTCCGCACGACGGATGGCGGCCTGACCTGGACGTTGCTGAGTTTTGTTCCGCAGAAGTACTTCTGCCACGACATCCGATTTCATCCGATCAATCGGGGCACGATTTTTACCACGGTCGATGCCCAAGGATCCAAGAACGGGATTTGGCGCAGCATCGACGGAGGAAAGAATTGGACTCAACTGTTGCAGGGGCTGCCATCGCCATCGCTCTGTGGCCGAACGGCACTGGCTCTGGCCCCTTCGAGTCCCAGCACAATGTACGCTCAGATTGCGGACTCGAACGACGACGTGTTGGGAATCTATCGCAGCACCAACGGCGGCAACTCGTGGACTTCAATCGGAGGAACCCATTTCGCCGACGAGCGGCAGATGTCGTACAACAACACGATTGTCGTGCATCCTTCGAACCCCAATCACGTGCTGTGCGGTGGAGTCGATTTGCACCGCACGACGAATGGCGGAACGACCTGGCGGAAAGTCACTCGGTGGAACGCAGACCGGGGCACGTCGAAATACGCTCATGCCGATCATCATGCGTTGCTCATGCCGTCGGCATCTCCGGGAGTCGTCTATGACATGAATGACGGCGGCATGGACTTCAGCGCGAATGGCGGCTCAACCTGGCAGAATCGAAGCTCGGGGCTGGCGACCAACATGTTTTACGACCTGGAAGTCTCGCAAAGCGCGGAGTCGTTTTATGGTGGCGGAGCCCAGGACAACGGCACCATCGCGACGACAAACGGCAAGCCGGACGCTTTCTTTGAACTCACCGGCGGCGATGGAGGTTGGATGGTGATCGATCCCAAGAACGCCAATCACTTCTTCACGTCGTGGCAGGGGATGGGGATCTGGAGGTTTCGAGCTCCTCAAGGTTGGGTCGATGTTTCTCCGCCAGAGAATCAGTACCAGATGTGGATGGTCTACATTGCGATGGATGCGAACAACCGAGACACACTGTTCACGGCCTCACGCCGAGTTTGGCGCACCAGGAATGACGGAACGACGTGGACTCCAGTTTCGGATGCGCTGGATGGCAGCGATGTGACGTGCATCGAGATTGCTCGCGGCGACAGCAAGCGAGTTTATGTCGCCACAGAAAATGGCGGCTTCTTTCGCAGCCTGGATGGGGGTGACACTTGGAGCGGCAATCTCGCCGGGACTGTCTTGCCGGGGCGTACGATCACACGAATTGAGAGTCAGCCCACGAATGCGAAAGTCGTCTGTGTGACCGTCGCCAATTTCGGACATTCACATGTTTTTCGATCGACCGATGGCGGTGACAACTGGCAAGACATCGATCGCGGTGTTTTGCCGGATGTTCCGCATCATGCGCTGGTCATCCCTGAAACGCACCCGCAGAGAGTCTATGTGGCCAATGACGTGGGAGTGTTTGTCACTTCCGACGCAGGAGCGAGCTGGACCAACCTGACTCGCAATCTGCCCAACGTGATGGTTGTCGATTTGGTCTACCATGAGGCCCAGCAGAAGCTTTATGCCGCCACCTACGGGCGCAGCATTTGGTGGATGAAAGCGAATTGAGGCTACTTGGCGTCGCCTTCGCGATTTTGAAACCAGCGGGATCGGCTCTGAAGATTGCCTGGGGCCTCACCAATCTTCAGGCCTGATGGCTTCGCGAGCGGGATGTCATTCTCCTGCGGGATTGCGGCGCGATACAGCAGAAAACGCCTCTTGACTCCCGATTTCAAAGTGAGCGTCAACAGGCCCAGTGGCGCGATGCCAAACAATCCTTCAGGCAACGGAAGTTGCTCCGGTACAGCGACCAGCACCGACTCTGCGGGCGATTGATTTGAGGTCAAAAGCGTCAACTGCGTGAGGCTGTCGCGGCTAGTGAAGCTTAGCGCCAGAAAGACGGTCTCGGGACAATCGTTCGCAAGACCGTCAACAAAGGAGTCACCCGCGGCTGAGTCCACGGACGAAGCGACAACGACTGCCGTAGGAGCAATCACGGCGCGGTTCTCACGATCGTCCGTCTCAAACCGACGCGCGACCTGACCGAAGTGCTCCGCCAAGTCTTCCAGCCAGCGTGCCGCTGCGCTCGAACAAGCGCCGGTTGTGAACTCGGCGACGCCAATCCAGTTTGCATGAAGAGGGGACATGCTCATGCCATGTTCGAGTTGGCGAAAGTTCGTTTGAGCGTGATCCATTGTCGTTACTAATCCAAAATCGAGAGCTTCTTCAGGATGTCCGCCACGCGGGCTTCGAACAAACCCTGCCATTCGGGGGCCAGGATGCAGTCGCTGTCTTCCTGAGCTCCGCCGACATTCAGGAGTTGCTCGGCGGTCGGCGAGTAATAGATGTAGCCGTTCGTGTAGCCCGACACGAACGTCAGCTTGTGCGGCGAGCGCTGCTTAATGCCCAAACCGATCCGCACGGTGAGTTCACCGGGAAACGTCACCAGCGTGAAATCGCCGATCCGCAGTCCGGCGACCTCGACGTCGATCGTGCGCTTGCCGGCTTTGACATTCTGAGCCTGATGCAGCTTGAGCAGCGCGAGATTCGTTTGTGTGCGAGTCAGTTGCTCCATCGTGTGGATGTTGGAGATGTACTGCTGCAGGTTGCGGCGGTTCTCTTCGTCGAGCTTGGTGAGATCGTCGCGGCCGAGTTGCTTCTCCAGCAAGTATTTGTGCGAGTAGTACGACGGAAAATCCTCGTCGAGCTTGTACTTCACGATCAACGGCAGAAACGTCTTGAGGTTCAGGCTGGTCCCCTTCAGCGACTGAAGCTGCTTGATCTGCTCGGCTTCCAGAGAGGCGATGCGTTCGGCAAGATCGGCTCGCGGCAGCGTGAGCGTCTCGTTGATGACGCGCAGCCGCGCGTCGTCCTTGCTGCCAATCTTTCGCAACGCCTTCAACGTGCTCAGGCCAAGCATGTTCCCCAGCGGTTCAGCGTTGCGCGGGGTGTTGACGTCTTTGTAAGTGATGGGATTGATGTCGCCGCCGCAGCCTTGCAGGAACAGAGCGATCGTGCCGTCGCTCAAGTTGTCTTCGATGACTTGCGACGCGAAGCCGGACATGTCCGCAGTGTTTCCTTTGTTGGGGACGCCCTGAATCGGATGACATGCGAATTGATAGACGACCGCCAGCGTGCGCCCGTCGGTGCGGTCGAGTCGCAAGATGCCGATGTCGGGATCAATCGGACCGATCTCAGCGACTTCCTCATCGGCCGGCAGCGAGTACGCATGGCGGACATCCAGCTCTTTTCCGTTTTTCAGCTTGAGCCGGCGATTCTCCGAGACGCGATCTTCGTGGCCGCGTCCGGCCCCGATGCGCACCGGGACCATGTTCATCGTTGCCTGCTTCACCGCCTGAAACGTCCGCTCGTCCACGTCCGAGCAAACGACTCCGTGACAATGGCTGGCATTCACCAGGACATTCGTGGGCTTGATCCCCAGTTCCTTCTCGATCCGCGCACGGACCTTGGGCAGGTAGTCGTTCTTGATGTGTCCGATTTCTCCGATCGCCACGGCATCGACTGCGACGATGACCGCCGTAGTTGTGTCGCTCTTGATGACGAGCGCCTTGGCCCACAAGCGATCATTCACCGGCCCGGCATCGACGTTCGTGATGTCGATCTTGGCGACCCCCGCCGTGAGCGGGGCCGCATAGGCAGCGTTGACTGAGAGTGCTCCGAAAAACACAACGGCTGCAAAGAGCCGTGCCCGAGTCGCCGTGAATCTCGCTCTGATCATGATCGTGACCTCATGGAAGATGTGGGGGACAAAATACGCCACCGGGTTTGCCCCGGTGGTTTAACGGATTCTGCATGACTCCATCGAAGAACCGTTCGCAGTAGCGCAATAGCCGTTGAACCACTGGGGCAGGCCCAGTGGCGGGAATGACGATGACGGTCTACTTGACCGGCACGATGTCAAACGAGTTGGCCTTCATCGCCAGCGACTTGGCAACTTCTGCATCCAGTGCCGGGAGCTTTGCCAGACGCTCCTGAATGATGGCTGTTTTCTTGGCTTCCAGTTCTTCACGCGGCACGACGCTGTAGACCCATTCGGGGACATTCGACAGTACGATGCCTCGGAAGATCATGTCGTGATGAAGGCGGTTCTTGGCCTCAACCGCAGCCTTCACTGCTTTTGCTTGATCGGCGATCGGGCCGTCGGCCAGAACACCGGCGGCGATGTTGAGTCCACCCGCGAGTAGCTCGGCAGTCAGTTCAGCGACTTTCTTGCCGCCAACTCGGACCTCGTACCTACCGGCGGCGAGGCCAGTGACTTTCAAGCGATAGTCATTGAGTTCATCCAAAATCTGTTCATGCGGCAGGATGCTCGCGGCCTCGGCTGGGAAAAATGGCAGCGCGGCGTCGAGTCGCGAGAAGCTCACGCCGCCGTCCTTCTTGACGACGGTCTCGACCGTGCAGTTCTTCATTGAGACAACCTTGCCGCTACCAGCGTCAATTTCGGCGGACGAGACGAGCGTTGGGAAGTTTAACCCCTTGAGAATCGACGCGGCCATCAACGCTTGACCCGGCGGGCCAGGATGCACGGCGTCGCCGGCGGTGATGCGATCGTACTTCGGACTCTTCCCACGAGCACGATCCAGCGCCGCAAGATACGGATGAAACTGATCAACGAACAGGCCACTGTTCTTTGCGGCAATGTCCTTCACGCCCAACGAATACTTTTCGAGCATCACGTTGTAGCCGGTGAGCGCCGTCGGCCCCTGTTCGGCGTTGTCCAATGGTTGCGGAGTGGCCCAGGCGACGCGAATGTTGGCCGCCTTAGCCTGATTGGCCATCCCTTGCAGGCCGTCGATGAACGCCTTCAAGCCCGCGTCGCCACTGCCCGCATCGTTCATACCGAAGTCGACCGTCATTGCCGTCGGCTTGTGCAGCAACACATCGCGGGTGAATCGACTATTGCCGCCGGTTGATCGATCGCCACCGATGCCCACATTGCGAAACGTCAGCTTCCATTTCGGAAAGCGTGTGATCGTCCACATCTCGACGTAGTTGGAATAGAGATGCTGCTCGGTGATGCTGTCTCCGATCATCACGACAACATCGCCGTCCTTGAAAAAGAAATCTGCCGCGCGGACCGATGCTGCCCCACACACCACCATCACCACAACACACCAACGCATAAACCGCAACATCACGAAAACTCCTTCAGAGAGTGTGAATCAAGACGCCAGAACGGAGCCAGCCTACCGAGTCACTCGCACAGCGACCACCAATTGGCCGCGCCATTCGATGGCGACAGCAGCATGAAGCGTCTGGGATGAGCCACTGTTCTGCAAATCAAAGGCTCACTTTCAGTGCCGCGTGCTAGCAGTGTCTCGTAGCGGATACTTCGAGTGGCGGCGTCGGCCAATCATCGAGCACTCGAATCGCGGAGCGCGGAATTTCTCCACGCATGATCAATTTCGCGAATCTGTTGCGTCAGAAAACGGCTCTCCGCCATCCCTTTGGAAAAACGGATTTGTTTGAAGAGGACTCACGCAAAGACGCGAAGGCGCAAAGTATTGAGATTCTTGGGATTCATTCTCTTTGCGACTTCGCGTCTTTGCGTGAGACCTCCGTCAAATCAACACAGCTGGCGGAGAGCCCAGAAAACTACTCACCACCGGCGGCAGCGGCAGGTTGAGTCACTGCGGGTGAGACGCTCTTCGCCACGGCTTCGACTTCGCGAAGTACTCGCTGAGCGTTGCCGCCGAGCACCTTTTGAATCTGCTCGTGCGAGTAGCCGCGGTTCAGCATCTCCTGCGTGAGGTGCGGGAAGCAGGACACGTCTTCCAGGTTCTGCGGGAGGCTCACGACGCCATCGAAGTTTGAGCCAAGGCCGATGTGGTCGAAGCCAGCCACTTTGCCGATGTGGTCGATGTGATCGACGACGTCCTTCACACCGGTCATCGGCAGCGGATGTTCCTTCAGCCACGCTACGAGGGCGACTTGGAATTGTTCGTCCGTTTTGAACGACTTGCGAAGATCGGCGGCGGCCTTCGTTCGTTTCTCATAGGATTTGACCGTCTCGGCCGTGAGGAAGCCCGAATAGAAGTTGACCATCACGACGCCACCGTTCTTTGCGACCGCCTTCAGCACATCGTCCGAAACATTGCGCGGGTGCGGAGCCAGCTTGTGTGCTCCGGTGTGCGAGAAGATCACGGGAGCTTTGCTGATCATCAGTGTGTCCAGCGCGGATTCTTCCGAGGCGTGTGACAGATCGATGACCATGCCCAGTCGATTCATCTCGTCCACGACTTGCTCACCGAATATCGCCAGACCTTTGTGTTTGGCCTTGTCGAGCGCGGCGTCGGCCCAATCCGTCGTGTCGTCGTGAGTCAGGGCCAGGCAACGCGCACCAGCCCTGAAATACGTTCGCAGCACGACCAGCGAGTTTTCGATCGCGTTGCCACCTTCGACGGCAATCAGCACGGAGACCTTGTTGGACTTGTGAATGCGATCGAGATCAGCCGTCGAACCAGCCCACTCCATCGCGTCCGAATGGCGTTTCGCGAGCCGAGCGATTTGATCGATTTGCTCCAGCGTCTCGCGGACGGCCGTCCCCTTTTTCACGCTGTCCGCGGAAACATAGGTCGCAAAGAATTCCGCCCCGACACCGCCCCGACGCAGACGCGGGATGTCGGTGTGTATTTTCGACTGCGGTGCGTTCAGATCGACCGAATCCACCGTCAAATCCGGCCGCTTGCGAAGCTGCATCGCCAAGTTGTTGTGTCCGTCGAACACGAACGACTGCCGATGCAGCGTCAGTGCCTCGTCCGTCATCCGAGTTGGCTCAGCGGCCATCCCGATAACACTGCTCAAGACGATGCCGCTCAGCAGTGCGAGCGGACGAGAGCGGCTCACCAATTTGCCAAAAATTCGGATCGTCACAACGCCCCTGTTTCGTTGTGGAATCCCGACCTTTGTGTCGTCGCACGCGCAACGTCTCCAAACAAAGACCGGACTTCACATGACGGAATTATGGGTCGCTTTGTGAGGATTCCGTGAAGACATTGTGAGGTCTTCGCGTAGGCCTTGGCCGACGCTGCCAGCGTCAGAGGTGGATACTGGCTGGATCCGCTCCGGCTGCTAGACCTTGCCGGTTATGACGATCGGGAGGCGGCAGGAGCCTTAAAATCGTGTCATCCGGAAGAGTTTCGTTCGTCGAAACAACCGGCACGACCGATTCCTTGAGAAGACTTGACGTCCCGCTCCGAGGCAAGGAATCTGGAAATGTACAACCTGAGGCGACTGTTGGCTGGTGCGTGCTGGGCGACTTTATGGAGCGGCTCACTGCTGAGTGCGGAACCGCCAAGGCCGTTGGTTTCCCAAAACCCGACCGAAGTCAGCGATGTCACGCAGCGGTTGGACCAGTTGCAGCAACGGCTCGAACAACTAGAGATCGAGAACGGACAACTCAAACAGTCGCTGTTCCAATCGCCAAGTGGGCTGGGCAGTGGAATCGTTCCGGCCAACGCCGAGATGTGGCACCCGAACACTGACGCCGCTTGTCCGCCGACGTGTCAGTGTCCCGCCTGCACGGCGGCGAAAGACGGAAAAGGCGAGTGGAAAACCGGCTGGAATCACGGCATCGAGTGGGTCTCACCCGACAAGGCGTTCAAGGTTCACCTCGGCGGCCGGACGCAGTTCGATTCGGTGTGGTATCAAGCGGAAGCAGGCGCTTTGGACGGAGCCGGCGGTGCCGGGAGTCAAGATGGCATCGGCTTCCGCCGGGCGCGCCTGCGAGCGGACGGCACGATTTACGAGTCGATTGATTACATCATGGAGTGGGACTTCGTGAATACCGTCAACGCGAATCCAGGCGTTACCGGATCGAACGAAGACACCGTCATCAATGTGACTGCTCCGACGGATTTGTGGTTCCGATTCAAAGACATTCCGTACCTTGGCAACATCATGGTTGGCAACATGAAAGAGCCAATCGGCTTCGAGCACTCGACCAGCAGCCGCTACCTCAACTTCATGGAGCGATCGTTTAGCCAAGACCTGTTTACTGGAGCGTTCAACAACGGCTTCGCACCCGGCATCATGGCACACAACACCTATGCCGAGGAGCACGGCACTTGGGCCGTCGGTTTGTTCAAGAACACCGCCAACATTTTTGCGTGGAACACCGGCGACGGTGAAGGGGCCGTCACCGGCCGACTGACGTACTTGCCGCTCTTCGACGAAGAATGTCACCAGTTGATTCACGTCGGCGTTTCTGGCAGCGCGCGCGATCCCGATCAAGGCCGTGCGCGTTACCGAACACGCGACATGCGGCAAGGCAATGGTTCGCTGGCGACGGTTTTCGCGGACACGGGACTATTCACCGCGAGTGAAGCGTACTTCGCCGGCGCGGAATTGGTCGGCGTCAACGGGCCGTTGTCCTTCCAGGCGGAATGGATCGGTGCCTGGAATACGAACGCTGTCCAGCAATCATCGACTGCGGTCGTACCGCCCTTCGTCGTTCCGGGAATCCCGCTCGGCACCGTTTTCGTCCAGAACTTTTACGCCGAAGTTCACTACTTTCTGACCGGTGAGTCGCGTGAGTACGAGAAGAAGAGCGGTGCGTTTGGTCGAGTTGTTCCGCACCGGAACGCACGCTGGAAGGGGGGCTGTTACGAGCCGGGAGCATGGCAAATCGCCTTTCGCTACGACCACGCGGACCTCAACGACAACGGGGTATTTGGCGGAACGCTCAACAGTTACACGTTCGGAGTGAATTGGTTCCTCAACCCGAACATGAAAGTGCAAGCCAACTACGCATTGACCGAACGGGACCGCGCAGCAAGCCAAACACAAGGTGCGACGGCTGCCGACGGACTGATCCACGGCTTTGGCCTGCGAGTGGCTCACGATTTTTAAGTAGACCCGCAAAGTAATCTGTGTCGGCGAGCGGCAGGGCGTTAGGCAGCCGGTCTGAAATGTTCTACCGGTTATTGCGGGCGGATTGTCAGGCTCCATTTGGGCAAGGTGTCGGAGCGTTGGATGTGAGGAGCGTATTTTTGGAGGGCGGTCTTGGTGAGTGTCACGCCGCGTTCGTAGG
>SXGU01157385.1_pt1 | contig 20938 bp, 23 predicted proteins | sample 3174531 | NCBI WGS metagenome assembly SXGU01 (sample SAMN11356863, study PRJNA531348) | freshwater metagenome | isolation source: freshwater sample F1-140 | place: China: Fuxian Lake, Yuxi | collected 2017-12-25 | reverse complement strand
GCTACCAGGCTGCTCCACCCCGCGCGACTAGTATAGGCGAAAAAGTATGATCAGGCAATCGCCTCCTCAAATCGCTTGGCGATCGCGAGCAGTTCGTAGTCAGCAAAGCGCTTGCCAACCAACTGCAATCCTACCGGCAAATTATCGCTCGTGCCTACTGGTAGCGAGAGCGCGGGAAGGCCCGCCAAGTTTGCGGGCACCGTGTAGATATCTTCCAAATACATCGCAAGCGGGTCTGCTGATTTCTCGCCAAGCTTAAATGCTACTGATGGCGTCGTAGGCAGCGCAATCGCATCAACATGGCGAAACGCGTCATCGAAAGCTTTTGAGATCAACGTGCGTACACGCTGTGCCCGCACATAGTACGCGTCATAGTATCCATGTGAAAGTACATAGGTACCGATAGCAATGCGGCGCTTGACCTCAGAACCAAACCCAGCGGCTTTTGTCTTGCTGTATACTTCAAAAAGTGTTTTTGCCTCCACCCTGCCTGCGTACCGCATGCCATCAAACCGCGCGAGGTTACTTGAGACTTCTGCGGGCATAATGATGTAATAGCACGCGAGCGCGTATGCCAAATCTTTGAGCGACACGGGTATACACTTGAAGTTGGCACCCTCGGCTTTTTTAAATGAATCGCGAATAATCTTCTCATTTTTTGGATCGAGGCCATCTTTCATAAAATCTTCTGGTACACCAAGTATATATTCTTTTTTATTATGCACTTCTTCATGAATCTCTTGCGAGGTCATATCGAGTGGATCTTTGCCTTCAATCGCGCGAAATACCAACTCAGCATCTTCTACGCAAGTTGCGAAAGGCCCGATTTGGTCAAGGCTTGACGCCATTGCGATAAGCCCGGAGCGCGACACGCGTCCATAGCTTGGTTTAAATCCGACAACGCCGCAAAACGATGCGGGCTGACGGATTGACCCGCCCGTGTCAGACCCGAGTGCCACGGGCGCCATACCAGCGGCAACGGCAACCGCCGAACCTCCCGATGAACCGCCCGGTACGCGTGATGTATCGTGCGGATTTTTACTAGGACCGAACGAAGAGTTTTCGGTGGAACCACCCATGGCAAACTCGTCGAGATTTGTCTTGCCAAGCACAATAGCGCCCGCATCACGCAAGCGTTCGATGGCAAATGCGTCATAAGAGGCAGTGTATGATTTAAGTATTTGTGACGCTGCAGTGGTAGGCGTACCTTTGACTAAAATATTGTCTTTGACCGCTACACCAATACCTTCGAGCACGCCAACAGTCTCGCCCGCCGCGATCTTGGCATCAATACGCGACGCTTCTCGTTCGGCACTCGCGATATGAACATCAAGAAACGCATGGAGCTCTCCGTCACGCTCACGAATACGCGCGAGCGCCTCGCCTACATGCTCGGCTACTGATTTTTTCTTTGAGATAAACGCTTCGTGGAGCGCGCGGATCTGGGAAGCCATATTATTCGCCAAACACTTTCTTGGTCTTCAAATAATCGTCTGATGATTCAGGAAACTGACTCTTGAGTATCTGATTGTCGCCGGCATCTTGCGACACCACCTCGTCAGCGCGCAACTCTTCGAGAGTGGGAGCAAACGAAAGAGTCGGCGGCAACTCGCCGAGCGACGCGGACTTGAGCTTGTCAATATACGCCAAAATATCCGATATCTCTTTCGGCAAGCGCCGGAGCTCTTCGGCGGTCGCCTCTACGCGCGCGAGCGCGAAAAGTTTTTTGACCTCTTCTAGCGTAATCATATACAGAAGCCTAGCAGACTAACGCGCCTTTTTCAAAAACTCTTCCTCGGTCAAAACAGCGACGCCGAGCTTTTGCGCTTTGGCATATTTTGATCCTGGCGAGGTGCCTGCCACTACAAAGCTCGTCTTTTTGGAAACTGTTTCTGATGGATCGCCACCCAGCTCGCGCACCAATACCTTTGCCGCGTCTCTCGACATTGACACAAGCTCTCCGGTAAATACAAATGAAAGACCCGTAAACTTGCCGGGCTTTTTCTTGTGCGCGCGCCCGACATCAATGCCCGCCTTTATCAGACGTTCAATAAAATGCTTGTTGTATGAATTTTTAAAATAACTCACGATACTCTCCGCCACCACCTCGCCGATATTTTTGATACCCACGATATCATCGTATGACGCGTGCGCGATCGCATCGAGCGTGCCGAAATGTTCTGCCAAATCAATCGCCGTCTCCTCGCCTACATGCAATATAGAAAGTGCTACTAAAAAGCGTGATAGCGTGATGTGTTTTGATTTGTTGATAGCGGCAATAAGATTCGAGGCAGACTTCTCACCAAAACGCTCAAGCACCGCGATATCGCCCTCGGCGAGACCAAACAAATCAGCCGCATCTTGTATCAATCCCGCATCAAAAAACGCGTCGATGATCTTGGGGCCAAGGCCGTCAATATCAAAAGCATTTTTGCCCGCGAAATAATACACGCGCTCGCGCTCGCGCGATGGGCACGAGATGTTGGGACAGCGCGCGATCACTCCACCCTCATCTTTTTCTATCTTTACAGCGCATACTGGGCATTTGGTAGGCATACGAAAATTTTTTTCTTTACCTGTACGAAGTTCTGTTAAAACCTTGCGCACATCGGGGATCACATCGCCCGCGCGACCCACAATCACACTATCGCCAATCTTGACACCAAGTCGTCGTATCTCGTCTTCATTGTGGAGCGTCGCGCGTGAGACGGTGACTCCACCCACATTGACGGGCGCCAAATGCGCTACGGGCGTGAGCGCGCCCGTACGACCTACCTGTATATCAATTTTTGAGATGCGCGTAACGGCCTCTTGGGGCGCAAACTTGTACGCTACAGCTCCTCTTGGCGTTTTTCCAATCACACCCAGGCGTTCAAAAATATCAGATTCATCTACCTGTATTACAATACCGTCAATCTCATACGGAAATGCCTCACGCTCATCTGCTATACGCCTATGAAAATCAGACACACCGGCGAGCTCGCTGCACGCTCGCGCATACGGATCAGTCTTAAATCCCAAGTCTTTGAGTATTTGATGCTCGCTCGTATGAGTCTTGATACCCAACGAATCACGATCTTTTTTTGAGAGCACGATATCATACGCCACAAACTCAAGCTTGCGCTCTGCCACCATCCGCGGATCGAGCTGACGCAATGAGCCGGCGGCAAGATTGCGTGAGTTGGCGTACGGTTTACTGCCTTTTTTTGCTTGATCTTTGTTGATACGCAAAAGCCCTTTTTTGGAAATCAATGCCTCGCCTCGAATCTCAAGCTCGTGCGACTCAAGTATTTTCTTGGAAAACGCGTGCGGATGTTTGCCCAACAGCTCAAGCCGCAATGGGATTGATTCGATAGTCCTGATATTTTTAGTAATATCTTCGCCAACCGTACCGTCACCACGCGTAGCGCCCGCGGACAGCGCGCCATTGGTATAGATGAGCGAGAGAGCCAAACCATCGAGCTTGAGTTCGGCAAAGTAATGAAAATCATGCCTGCCGGAAAATTTTTCGAGCCGCGTTTCCCATGCCTGCATATCTTCAAGAGAAAACGCGTCTTCGAGCGAGAGCATGCGCTCGCGATGCGTTATTTTTTTGAATTTTTCTGATGCCTTTCCCTCGATACGCTGGGTAGGCGAATCAGGCGTGATGAGTGTGGGGTACTGTTGTTCGAGCAAAAAAAGCTCGTGTTTGAGCGAATCAAGCGCTTCTTCGGATATCTCAAGCCTATTTTCTACATGGTACTGGTACCGGTAGACATTGATCAGTTGCCGAAGTTTTTTCGCGCGATCACGGATATCATGCGGAATCATCTGCAAGCGCCCACATTGCTAAGACATTCAACAAACGACTGATTCACACGGGGTTGTGCTGCATTGCATGAGCTCCAGCCATCTACTTCGGTGATAATCTTTGTACTCTCTTCTGCGTTACCGTCTGCATCTTTGGTTGTTTTGAAAACTTTTATTGTAGCGCTCGCGCAAAGCTTACCCGCGGAATCAAGCTTGAATGCAAATATGTGTGGCTGATTAGGATTGTCTAATTCGCCCCTCGTATAATCAACCCACGGCTCATCATCTCTATTGAGCACACTGAGGCCATTGCACACGGGGGCTGCATAGGAGCTCGCGCAATTACCACCCGAACATGGATAATCGGGCGACCAAAACCCCCCTTCGTTTCTTCCTCTTTCATCAATATCGTTGTCCACATCAACCTTCCCCACGTATTCACGATAATACGCCGCGCACTCTTTGATAGTATCTGCCGCGTAAAAAGCGATATGAGAATCGCGCGCGCTGCGGTTAATCTGTAATTGCACCAATACGATATAAAAAATACCGAGCGATATCGAAAGACTCGCCGTCAAAAAAAGCACCGCCAAAAGGAGCGTTATACCTCTCTGCTCTGGCATGGTGCGTGGAGTAATCATGAACTCATGTCTATCTGTAACATAGAAATAGTAGTTTGAAGATTGACAATAGTCTCATTGGGGGTGCCTTCTTGCGCCTTTCCTTGGAGTATAATGGTAACGCGCGGCTGCTCGGTGTCATTGATGCCAACGCCAAAAAGATAAAAGTTGAGCCTGCTAATATTTATATCAGACCCTGTAACAGGATGGAAAATGCCTCCATTCACCGAACGCATCACGCAATTGTGCTTGGCATCGGAAGAGCAGTCTGTTGGTTCTTTGCTCACCTTGTACTGTATGGTCTCGCCATCTGCATTGATCACAGAAAAACAAGTCCCCGGATTTGTCACGTTGGACGAACAAATATTATACTCCGTACCATAGCGTATCTCGCGCGTCATCTCAATCATCGCAAATCGCACATTGTCTTGATTCGCCTGCACGCTCGCCACACGCTTTTCCGCTGCCGTCAAAATAAGCAGTGAACCAACCGTCAGCATCGCAACCACGGCAAAAACGCCTACAGCGACTATTATTTCAATGAGACTAAATCCTTTGGCGCGCATTAGAGTCTCGGTATATGAGGAGTAAGAACTTCGACTACTTCTACTTTTTTTGTGCAATCAAGCTTTTCGCACCATGATACTGTGGAGGTTACTTTCCAATCGATCGAACCATCGTTACGCGTGGGGTTGATCTGTGTGACTACAATCCTCCTATCAAAGATTGTTTTATCTCCGCCAACGTATTTATACCGCCCATCTGCATTGAGCTGTAAATATTTACAGATTGCTTCTGAATCGCATGGGGTGAAAGAATAGCTAGCAAATAGACTATCAACACGACAACCTCGCGGCGAACCGCAAGGACCGCTGATCCCGGCCATATTGTTTATATTAGGATTGACAGTGAGATCGGTTCTCTGAAAAAAGGAGCCCAACGCGTTTGTGTCCCTCTTGTTTCTCACAAGCTCCGCTCCTTCTTGCGCGAGATTCGCCGCGATAAGCTGATGACGAAAGAGCGTGATCGCACCAATATTTTGCTGTGCCAAATTCATCGCCCCCGTAATACCCGCTAAAAGCACATAAATGGCGACGATGGTCTCAAGCAGAGTAAAACTACGCTGACGATTTTTCATTTTATTGAAATTTGTCCAGTACGCCATACTTCTATAGTACGCTTTATACCTGGAGAAACGCCAGCTGGACGAGAAATCTCCATCTTAAACGGTCCGTATGAATTAAGCGTACTATTGTCACCACTCGGATCTGCAGCACATTTGTCATTTCGCCCATTGCTAAAGTCTGCATTGCCCGCGGATCCAGAGACGCAGTTACCACCACCATCAGAGACGATCATCTGTGGCCCAGGACGATAGTAGATAAAATGGGCGCCCCCAACATTCGTAACACCGCCAAGATTAAACCCGGTGATCTGTATGCCGCGAGTAAATGTAATAGTCTTGATCAATGGATCGGCGGACGAACCACCATCATATTTTAAATTGTTGTTTGTATCTGAAAAAATAAGAAATTGCCCATTGCCCTCCGCGGTAGGCGTACCGCTAACATACACCCCGTAATTTTTTGGGGATGAACCATCCGGTAGCGATGTGACCGCGATAGCGCGCGTTTGTGCCTCACGCAGAGCGAGAGTAAGCTCGCGCGTGGCTCGATTGAGAGCGACCGTTTCGTTGAGTTGGGGGGCGTTAAAAAATACCACCGCTGATATCAAAGAAATAATACCGATAGATACTACGAGCTCTATGAGAGTAAAGGCATGCGAACTATGCATATCATTACATGCCCTGGATAAACATATTGGTAAGCCACTCCGTAGCGCCGAAGTTCATTAGGAAAAAAACAATATACGTGCCGAGCGCCAAAAACGGCGCGAACGGTATCTCTGATTTTCTGCTCATCCGCTTGCTTGCCAAAAGTGCAATACCTATAATCGCACCTGACCAAAAGGCGGCGAGAAGCGCGTACATAATATTGGGAAAACCCAAGAAAAGGCCGATGGGCAGCGCTATCTTTGCGTCACCAAAGCCCATCCACGCGCCCTTTGATATAAGCCAAATACCGGCAAAAAATGCGAAAGCGCCGATACCAGCGACAATATCATACAGCAAGAATCCTTCATCTACATAAAACGGGCGCTGCTGCCACGCCACAACCGCTTCGAGAACTGCCGCTGTGATAAACAGCAAAAAACTCAACTGATCAGGAATGATCTTATGCCGCAAATCGTATACTGATGCGGCAAGTAGTATGAGCAAAAACTTTACAACCAAAATATACTGCAAAATGCGGACAGGATCTTGGGGTACAGAAACCCCAAACATCATATACGCGGCGCCCGTGGTAAGAGCAGCTGCCACTAGCTCGACTATTGGATATTGGGCGGATATACCACTGCCACAAGTGCGGCATCGGCCGCGAATTGCCAAGTAGCTGGCAACCGGCACCAAATCACGCCATTCAAGTTTGCGAAGACAAGAAAAACAGCGCGACCGCCCGCGCAAATTTTCCCCCGTGTTGAGACGCAACACAACCACATTGAGAAAACTCCCCAACGCGAGCCCGATTACGAAAAGAAACGAAAGAAACATGTAACCACCCACAACTGTGGATATCACTAGTATACCCCCAAAGAACCCCGCGTGTAAAAGCAGAAACTACCCCATATCAAGGCAACGCCTTGATATTGTATTAGTTTTCAAAATAAATCCATGCGTCAAGCATTGTTCGAAAATCGAGAGCTGATTCAAAATATTGCGGAAACAATTGTGGAGTAATAATGATCCGCTCATCTCTTCTAGTGTCTATATGATCTTGAAAACTGGAGTAAGGATAAGACAAAATAAACTCTTTAGCTTTCGCGAGATCTTTTATCTTTTTTTCTTTCCAGCCGGCGTCAATAATTCCGATTGGATTGAGATTAATATAAGCATATTGATATTTTAAATATTGATCCGTATTTAAATGTTGAGCAGAAAATGGCCCCTCAAATAAAGAACCCTTTCTATGATATCGAGTATTAAAATACATTGAGTACCCCGTAAGGAGTTTGTGGATATATTCACTGATGCCATTTTCTTTCGTTTCCCTCAAGAGTAAATGAAAGTGATTTGGCATAAGACACCATGCGCCCACAGCGACGATCGAGTCACCCCGTGGTATTTTTATCAAGGCAACGCCTTGATAATTACTTAAATGCACCGAGGTAGTACTATTTGCTGTATATAAAAGATAGATGAATCGCTTATAATCACCTTCATCCAAAAAAATTTTTCTCTTTTCAACACCCCTATTGTAAACATGGTAATACTCGCCTTCTGAAAATACCAAGTTTCTTTGAGACATATATAGAAAGTATATCAAGGCAACGCCTTGATGGAAAAGTAGTTACTGCAACCAAAAGCCCCCGAGGGGGCTTGGTTTAGCTTGTTTTAGCAAGGCGTTGCCTTGCTACGCCTTCGCCTCTAAACACTTGTACCTTATGTCCCGCAAACACCGCCTGCGACATCAGCGTTAAGCGTTGTCTGGGTATAAGCGGCTGCATCAGAAATCTGCTTTGAAGCGCCCGTGCTGTCAACGCACCAAGCTTTTGCTGTATCGGTTTTGAGTACAATAGCTGCTGCCCAAGCGGTCCCGCCAACAGTGGCGGCACAACTATTAAGAAACGCGCTTGCGGTCTTTGCTGCAGCGATAGCGGCATTAATATTAGTCTGACCGAAAATATTGTTCACACCGCTAGCAGGACATGCGGCAGCAGTAACGACAGCAGGCGCTGTAGCCGAGCATGGGGAACCACCCGCGACTGTATAACATCCGTAGGTATCAAACTCCAACTCTGCCTGTGCACGAATGCCAGCTAAGTTGCCCTTGATTGCCGTGTCTGCGCCCTTGTTACGAGCGGTGTTTAGTGCTGCGAGTACGATACCTGCGAGCATACCGATGATGGCGATAACCACCAAAAGCTCGATGAGTGTAAAACCTTTTTTCATGTGTTTGTGCATTATATTTATATATTTTTTGTAATAATAAACCTTTTGATTATGAAGAATAATCGACCCGCCCCACCCGCGCAGGACAGAACCTACTTTGTAGTATACAAGCAATGGAGAATATCCGCTGTGGATAATTAAAATGCCTGCGTCAGGTTATAAATCGGCAAAAGTACCGACGCCACGATAAGTCCGATGCCAAGGCCCAAGACAAGGATAAGGATCGGTTCAATGAGCGCGACAAGGTTATCTACCAGCCCATCAACCTCGCGCGTATAAAAATGAGCGATTGATTTGAGAAGCTGATCGAGCTTGCCCGTCTCTTCGCCAATGCGTATCATCTGGGTCAAGAGCGGCGGGATCTCGATATGCCTATCAAACGCATCAGCGATAGTGCTGCCCGCGCGCACCGCCTCGATAGATTCAAGGATGATACCCTTGTAAACCTCATTGCCCACTACTTCCGCGGTAATCTGCAGAGCGCGCACAATCGGCACACCGGCGGTAATCAAAGTCTGAAGATTATCCGACAAGCGCGCCAAGTAAAACTTCTGAAACAACGGCCCTACGATAGGTATAGCAAGCTGGGTCCGACTCCACGCGCGCCTTCCTTCGGGCGTTTGAATGTAGCGAAAAAGAAAAAACCCGCTGCCGAGCATAAGCAAAAAAAGAAATACGCCATAATTGCGCAAAAAATCACTCGCACCGATAACAATGCGCGTATAGATGGGCAACTCTTGCCCTGCCTCGAGGATAATAGCCGTAAGCTTTGGGATAACAACGGTCAAAAGTAAAATGACTACGCCAAAAAACGCGCTTAAAATAAACGCGGGATAGATGAGCGCGTTGCGCGTCTTGGTAGTGAGCGCGTACGTTCGCTCAAGATAATCAGCGAGATAATTGAACACATCGTCGAGCTTGCCGGACTCTTCGCCCGAGCGCACCATATTGACAAAAAAGTTTGAAAATACCTCCTGATGCTTTGCCATCGCCTGCGACATACTCATACCGCCCTGCACGTCGTCGAGCACTTCTGAAAGATGCGCGCGCATAGGCCCTGACGCGGACTGCCCTATGAGCGTACGAAATGTCTGCACGACCGGCACTTTTGCCTCAAAAAGTGTGGAGAGCTGGCGCGAGAGCAGCATGACATCGCGCTGTTTTGGTTTGCCGAAACGCCCGATGGCGCGCGACCACAATGACACGGGGGGCGTAGTAGGACGCACCGAGAGTACTACCAGATTTTGCCGCTGCAATACCTGTACGGCGCTATCAACGGACGGCGCCTCGATACTGCCCGCGCGGGCAAGACCTTCGTGAGTGCGCGCTTGGTAACTAAAGAGCATATTATTGCGCGAGCATGCGAAGCTCGGATGGATTGAGTGAATAGCCTATCGCGTTTTCCATGGTGATCTCCCCGCGACGCAAAAGCTCCATAAGCGAGCGGTTAAGGCTGACCATGCCTTCTTGTGAGCTTGTCTCGATAATAAGATCAATCTCATGCGTGCGGTTCTCACGGATCAAATTGCGCACCGCGGTATTGGCTATCAAAAGTTCGTAGGCGGGTATCAGACCGCCCGAGATACGCGGGATCAGGCGCTGTGAAAAAATACCGAGCAGGGTTCCAGCCAACTGCGCGCGAATCTGCGACTGCTGGTTGCCAGGGAAACTATCAATGATACGGTCAATGGTTTGCGCGGCGTTGTTGGTATGGAGCGTTGAAAACACCAGGTGGCCGGTCTCGGCGGCGGTAACAGCCGCTGATATGGTCTCATGGTCGCGCATCTCGCCGAGCATGAGCACATTGATATCTTGACGAAATACCGAACGGAGAGCCACGTTGAAATCCACGGTATCAGCGCGTATTTCACGCTGATCAATAATCGAACGATCTGAAGTAAATAAATATTCGATAGGATCCTCGATGGTTACCATGTGTTCAGCTCGCTCATGATTGATCATATCAAAGAGCGCGGCGAGCGTTGTGGTCTTGCCATGACCTGTAGGACCTACTACGAGGAAAAAGCCCTGTTCTTTGCGCGCGAAATCTTTGAGCTGTAACGGCACATTGAGCTCTTCGAGCGCGCGGATTTTAACCGGCACCAAACGCATGGCGCAGCCCATAAAGCCGCGCTGAAAAAATACATTGACGCGAAAGCGCGCTCGTCCTTTGTGCTCAAACGAAAAATCGAGCTCTTTATTTTTCACATAGTCTGCCATACGGTCTTTGGGAATCGTAGCGGTCAGCAGGCCCTCTATAATATCAGGGGTGATGATATATTTTTTGGTCAGCGGGATAAGCGCGCCCTGCACGCGAATAGTAGGGTACCGGCTCACCGACAAATGTAAATCCGACGCTCCCTCGCGGAGTACGGTGGTTACGAGATCCTCGAGTTCTTTCTCAAAATCCATAAAAAATTATTTTTTGCCTAGATGCTGTTTTACCCTCTCAACTACTTCGCGCGGCGTAAAGTGCGCCTTGATGACATAATCGTGCGCGCCGAGCGCCAGTCCGCGCTCGATGTCTTCTTTTTGGCCAAGGTTGGAAAGTATGATAATAGTCGATTTATCGGCAAGCCGTTCTTTTTTTATACACGTCAAAACTTCAAAACCGTCGAGCGTTGGCATCACGACATCGAGCAAAACTGCCTCGTATGATTCTTTTTTGAGCTTATCGAGCGCGTCCGTGCCAGAAGACGCAATATCAATCATAAAACCCTCTTCTTTGAATTTGACCGCGTACATATCCAGCAAAAAATCGTCATCGTCAACAAGAAGAATTTTTATTGGTTGGGCTGACATAATGTCTTTATTATACAACCACTTCGAAAAGCTCTTCAAGGCCAATCGTGCCGCTAAAGACTTTGAGGATACCGTCTTGGCGCATGGTAAGCATATTTTGGCGCTTTGCCTCCTCGGCGATCTTGTATTCTGATGGCTCATGTAAAATGACTTTTTCCAAATCAGGAGTCATAACCAGCGTCTCTACCACCGCGATGCGGCCTCGCATACCCTTGGGGCAAGACGGCGAAGGGAGCGCCTCGTAGATAACCGATGGCAGCTTGATCTGTGATCGCAACGCGTCAGGCATGCCGGCAATCTCCTTTTCCATATTTGCTTTAAGCTTGTCAATCACGGGTATTTCTTTGCGCGATTCAGCGCATAGCTTACGGACCAAACGCTGGCCCATCGCAAGCGCCAATACCGACGGAATCAAAAACGGATCGATACCCATATCAATCAATCGCGGGACAACGCCAATAGCGTCGTTGGTATGCAACGTAGAGAGTACAAGGTGACCGGTGAGTGCCGCGTGAACCGCCAACAGCGCAGTCTCACGATCGCGGATCTCACCTACCATGATGACATCGGGGTCTTGGCGGAGCACACTCCGCAGACCAGACGCAAAGGTATAATCAATCTCGGGACGCACCTGCGACTGGTTGAGCCCTTCCATATAATATTCGACGGGATCTTCCAAGCTGACGATATTGCGTTTTTCATCATTGAGCACTTTGAGCATCGCGTAGAGTGTCGTTGATTTGCCTGATCCTGTGGGACCGGTGATCAGGATCATACCGAATGGCCGCTTGAGCGCGTCTTGAATGCGCTTGAGATTATCTCCATCAATGCCGAGCTCCGCGAATCCTTTGATGCCGATCTCGGGATCCAAGATGCGCAACGCCACCTTTTCACCGTAGTAAGTAGGAAAGGTCGAAACACGAAAGTCTACATCTCTACGGTCAACGCGCACGCGGAAACGCCCGTCTTGGGGTTTGCGCTTTTCATCAATCTTCATATTGGTCATAATTTTGACACGCGAGATAATCGCGTCGTGCACATTCATCGGCAAAATAATACTCGTGTAGAGTACGCCGTCAACGCGAAATCGCACGCGAAGCTTGTCTGCTGACGGCTCAATATGCACGTCGGATGCCTTGCCCTCTACCGCATGGCGCAATATAACGCTCACCATCTTGGTGATGGGCGCGTCCTCGGCAATCGTCGTCTCCTCATGAGTACGGGCATTTTCTTTGCCCGGCAACTCAATGAGCGTGTCACCCAGTGTCGCTATAGCTTTTGACACCTCGCCTCCAATGCCCTGATATTCTTTAAGGATATTTTGAAAATCCGAGCGCGCGATAAGAAAAATCTTGAATGGCATATCAAGATTCGAAGAAATAAACTGCAACGCCTCACGCGCCTCGAGACTATCGGGAGAAATCATACCTATCTCAAGCACGCCATCTTCAAATCCTACGGGTACCATCTGATAGTGCCGCGCGGATTCTTCAGACAGATATTTTAAAACATCAAAGGGAATTTTCGCGCCATCAAGATGCCTGACGGGAACGCCCAGCAAATCAGATTTTGCCTCCAAAACAGCGCCTTCGGGCACACCGAGCTCGACAAGCGTCACGTCAAGCTCTTTGCCTGATTCGCGCGCGCCATTACGAGCTTTGCGAGCAAGAGCCTCGTCAATGGCTCCTTTGGCGACAAGTAAGTCGAGGATTGAACGCATACAAGATTAACGAAGCGCGCGCGCAGATTGCGGCGATTGCACAGACGCTGGTCGCGCGCTTGCCGAAGGCGCCTGCCAAAGCTCAAATACCCTGCCTAAACTGGGCGAGGCAGCCGGAATATTGATAGGACGCTCTCGCAGAGCCTTAAAATTTGGACTCTTAAAAAATTCAGTATCGAGGGGAATATCGGCATTTGCCGCGTAAATAGCAAGAGCATTTTGAATATCTTGCGCGTCTTGGGGCAATGTATCCTGGCCTTCTTCTCCTACCGGCTGTATGCCTGGCGCCTCTTCAACACGCACGATAGGAATATCCTCGCCAGCGCCCTGGGTAAAATAGCGATATGCGGCGTATGTCGCGACAATGACGGCAGCGATGCTGATACCAAACAGCAGCATTTGCTTGCCATTGCCGCTCGCCTGCTGACCGGCTGCATTGTAAAAATTACTGCTATTCATTGCCGCCATAATAAAATTTCCCCTGAATGGTAAGCTCGTAAGCCGACTGCGACTGGGAATCGGCAGCTCGAGCACGGCTTATCTTTAAAGTCTCAATATCCATCAGACGCAAGTTTGATTCCATCGTAGCCAAAAGCTCGCGCATATCCGAATATGAGCCGACAACGCGTATGTCAAAAGTAAGCGCTTTTTGCCCCTCCTTGCCATCTGACCTGTCGCTCGAATCGGCGATACTCAACGCCTCCATCTCTAAACTTGATGCCCTTACTATATCATTGAGAAACACATACAAATCCTCCGAGGCAACCTTGCTCGGCACCAGCAAACCAAGCTTGCGCAAATCATCTTCCGAGATAGCATCAAGCCGATCAAGGTACTCGACGCGCTTTTCCCTGGTGTCTTCCGCGTTTTTAATGATCACTTGCATCTTTTCAATATCTGCCCATTGCTCACGCACTTCGGTAATCCATGGAAAAGCGTAAAACTGAACCGCTACCAGCGCGCCCGCGAAAATAAGAATGACAATGATGCCTTTCATATGTTCTCCTCCATCGCCTCCTGAACGGGAAGCCGCGACTCGATGACTTCGTCTGGGCTCATGGAAGCCGCCTTCGGTTTAGTACGCAAATATCCTGGGGTTAATACTATCTCGACTCCAAAATCAACCTGACCCTTTTCATTGAGCACCGGCGGCTTAAAGGTATATGACTTTATACTTTTTTTAAGATCCGAGTCGCGATAGTATTTTATCTGTTGAGCAAATTCGACATAGCCAGATGCCGTGAGGTCCATTTTTATCGTGTCTTTTGAGAAATCAAACGCGCGAATCTTGATCGGCACGAGTGTGCTCTGCTCCGCAAAAATAAAAGCTTGGGACGAGTACACATGACCGTCGAGTATCTTTTTGGCAATCGTGATGCGATCTTGAATGTCTTTAATATTTTTGAGAGAAGCAAGTTCGGTTTCGTCTTTTAACTCCTTTAACTTCTCGAGAATTGCCGCCTTTTGCTGTTCGTTTGATTGTTTGAGCAAAAAGAGTCCGCCGGTAAACGCAAAAGCAAGCACCGCCATGATAATAGCGAGAACACTAAAAAGCCCGAGGCCCTGTCTGGGTACTGCGGTAGGAGGAGCTAGCTGTGAATGTGATATGAACTTTGGTTCTTCCATCGCCTATACATAAGTATACACAAATCAATCAATCGCGCCGAGGGCTCGCAAGGTTAAACCTGTGGCTACACTGAAACTGGGAGCAAGCCCTTTAATAGTTGGCTGCAAAAATGCCGGATATACGAGCTGACTAAACGGATTTGAGAGTAAAACTTCAATACCCAACTTCTCTACCGCATAATCAACAAGCCCCGGCATCAAACTCCCCCCGCCAACGAGCATCGCGTGATCAATCGGCAAGCCGGTACGCCGACGAAAGGTCGTGCGCACGCGGTCGGCTTCATCAAAAATCGAATCCAGGAGCGGCGTTATCGTATGGCGCACGCCGGCGGCCTCCGGCCTATTGGAAATCCCCACATCGCGCTTGACTTGCTCGGCGCGCTTGAAATCAACCCCCAACGATTGCGAGATGGCAAGCGAAAATGCTTGAGCGGCGCGATCCACATGATGCACCGCCTGTACTACGCCTTGATTAACAATTGAAATTTTGGTTGAGAGCGCGCCAATATCAAAAAGAAGAGTAGCGCCGCGCATGCGCGATGAAAGAACGCGCGCCGCGCTAAACACCTCAATCTCAAAACCAAGCGATTCTATTTTTGCCTGCGAGAGAATGCGATTATATTTTTCAACAACATCTTTTTGAACCGCGGCAAGTAAAATCTTGATCGTATGTGAATTGTCGCCTTCCGCGGCAGGTATGCGCCACCAATCAACGACCACATCAGAGAGTGGAATGGGAATATATCTACGCGCTTCAAACTGGATGGCTTCCGCCAGCTGCTGATCGTTTAACTCTGGCATATCAATAGTAGTGATAAAGCTATGACGGAGCGGAATCGCAATAATGCCGCGTGTCGCAGTCACTCCAGCCTCACGACGCAAATCAATGATCATCTCGGACACTTTTTCATCAGCCAAAAGGGTCGCGCGCCCCGCCTCGCCTCCTGTATACGCCGCTGTCGAAAGCTCGCCATAAGCTTCTAGCACCGCCTGTTCGCGATCTTTGCGAATTTGTATAATTTTAAGTGAAGACGCGCCCACATCGATACCAAGAACACTCCTGTCCTTGGTGAAGACCTTGAGAAATCCGAGTGGGTTGAATGATGAAGAAGAGATACCTGGCATATAGGAAACCAAAGAGCGCGCCGCGGCGCTAACACAGGTGAATCATATCATATATATAACGAAATTCCGTGCGCAATGTTATCCACACGACACTGCAAGTGCTCTTTCCTCCCCATTGCGGCGGGTGCCTGTCGCGTGGGGTATGGATTTGTGATGGATGCGCCATCGATATACGCGCGTATAGCGAGAGCTGTTTTTTCTGCGAGACACGCGCCCCGCTTGCTCGTATATGCCCGTCATGCGCAAAGCGCTTTGCTATCGAAGCGATCTCGTGGCCATGGCGATACAACCATGAAAAGACTCATAAAATCATTGGCGACTACAAGTACAAAGGCCTGCGAGGTGCCGCCCCCGCACTCGCGGTATATTTACGGCAAGCCATCACCAAACTACCCGCGGACGACTGGCATGTATTGCCGATACCTATACACAAATCAAAAGAACGCGAGCGTGGGTTTAACCAGTCGAATCTCCTCGCCCGCGAGCTCGGCCTGCCAGTCATAAGCCGCGCGCTCGTGCGCACGGTGGCAACACCGCCCCAAGCGAGATCTGACTCGCGCAAAGCGCGATTCAAAAGCATCCGCGGCGCATTTGAGGTAGCGAGGCCCCAAGATATAGAAGGCAAAGCAATATTGCTCATCGATGATGTTGCCACCACCGGCGCCACATTTTCGGAGGCCGCTCGTCTACTCAAACACCACGGCGCCCGCAGAATCAGTGCGGCAGTGCTGGCGCATGGGTAAATTTGAAGAGAGCTAAAAATATGCTAGAGTCTAGATACAAATTTTAAGTTTTTACGGAGGCGTGGCTGAGTGGCCGAAAGCACCTCACTGCTAATGAGGTAGGCGCCAAAAGCGCCTCGAAGGTTCGAATCCTTCCGCCTCCGCCAACACACTATTATCACCTAAAAATATCAATATCAAGGCGTTGCCTTGATATTTTGTATTGACACACCGCGGGAGTGCCAATATTTATAAAAGAATCGCACTGGCGATAAAGCCATAAATCAATATGCTAATAGTGTCTTGGATAACCGTCGTCAATGGGCCAGATCCTACCGCCGGGTCAGTATGCTCTACTTGTAAGATCTGAGTCACCACCAACGCGACAAGCGGCGCGGAAGCAACCGCTCCAAAAACTGAAAGACCCACAACCAGAGCTAATGGCAACGACTGAAACCACCACAAGATAACAGGCATGATGACGACGGCAAAAGATAACCCCAAAAAGATGCCGAGCGCGCTTTCTTTGAAGATGTATTTTTTGAAACTCGCCCTTCCCGTCTTTAAATCACGAACATAAATATTTTGTGTTTGCGTGCCAACTGAATCAGCTAAATACACGATAAAGGGAATAAAAAAAACGACTGAAACATTTTTGGAGAGTACCTCCTCAAATCGAGAAGTGACGATTGATAGCAGCACCCCCAACACAAGGCCAGCGACCAGAGAAGGGGCTCTCAATCGAAAAAGTAATTTGACTGACTCTGTGTCATCATCTGCGTAAGTAATTTTTTCTTTGAGCACGGCCATATTTTATTTACATGAACACTTTATCATATTTTCGATCTCATTCAATACGGATAGCACATCATTACCGCCCTGCTCTCCATCCATTTTTGGTGCGCTCGATAAATCCTTCTGCCGCTAACATCGCTAGTATTGATGTCGCGCGCACCTGCCAATCTGCCAGGTGCGGGTCGCGCGCCATATAGGTTTGTATGACCGCGGGCGTTACATTCTTACTGCCTGCCAACACAAAATCCAAAAGCTTCGCGCGCGCATAGCGTTGTGAGCCCAAAAAGCGCGACTGGCGCGCATAGTGTTTGCTGTGGCGATTTGGATTCTCACTGCCTTTGAACGCACCCGCGCCATAATCCATCAACGCCCAATACCATTCTCGCGCGTTTTGCCGAGGCATTGTTTTCTCTATAACAGGCAAAAGCTGCCTATCGTGAATGCCTTGCCGGCCTTTGGCTGGAAAAAAATAATGGATATAGACACGCCTGATATTGGTCTCGATCACTACCTCGCGCGCGTTCCACGCAAACACGCGTACCGCGCGCGCCGTATAGGGACCCACGCCAGGCAATGATTCGAGTGCATCCGCGGTGCGTGGCACTTTGCCGCCATACTCACGCATAATACTTTGCGCCGCCCTCTGAAGATTAAGCGCGCGCCTGTTGTATCCCAAACCCTTCCACATACGCAAGAGCTTTGCCGTTGGAGCTTTTGCGAGCGTCTCTATGTTAGGAAATGTCTTGAGAAACTCTAAATATTTGCTACGCACACGATCCACCTGCGTCTGCTGCAACATAATCTCTGATACCAAAATATGATATGGATCGCGCGTACGGCGCCACGGCAAATCATGCCGCCCATGGACGTGATACCAACCGAGTATCTGTTTTTGAAATATCGCGTAGATCATCAAACTTCACTATGATATACTTTTGATATGCCATCAATCAATGATGTCAAAAAAAGAAAGCCGGAGTACGCGCCAGCCCATATGCCTGAACGCGAGCACGCAAAAACCATTCGCGCGCTTCGCTGGCAAGCACCCGAGTACACGCACTATGAAAAAACAGCTGACTGGTACTGGTCGGTAGGCGTCATCATGCTCGCGCTCCTTGTGAGCTCGTATTACCTAGAAAGTATTCTTTTTGCCTTTCTTATATTGATTAGTGGCTCAACCATGCTACTCTATGGAGCACGCCGGCCAAACATGGTTACCTTTGAGATATCGGGCGCGGGCATACGCATTGGTGATAGACTTTTTCATTATGAAACGCTACAATCATTTTGGATTTTCTATCGTGTGGGTGGCATCAAAGAACTCTCCATTCACTCGGGGCAAACACTAGTCCCCCTAGTCAAAATACCACTCGGCGATCAAGACCCCGCGGAACTTCGCGAGCTCCTTCTGGAATTTATACCAGAAGTCGCCCAAGAAGAATCATTCGTTGAGGTGCTGGCGCGACTGCTGAAGTTTTAAAAAAAATACACGCGCTCGTCGTTCAATGGATAGGACGCAAGCTTGCGGAGCTTGCAATCGAGGTTCGATTCCTCGCGAGCGCACAAAAAAATACACCACCTCATATGCCGCACTCACTCGAAACGCCACTTTCCGATCTTTTTCGATTGACTGATGTCCAAAAACGCGCGCTCGCAAAGCTTGGTATCTTGAGCGCGGGCGACTTACTGCGCTACCTTCCCTCACGCTACACGCGCGCCTCGTCGATCAAAACCATCAGCACTATCGCTGACGGTGACGTGGTTGCTGTCGAGGGTAAAATCATCTCGCTGGAAGCAAAGAAAACTTTTCAAAAACGCCTACGCATCACCGAGGCGCGTATCGCTGACAAAACTGGCGAGATTACCGCCGTCTGGTTCCACCAACCCTATATCTCAAAACAGCTCGCCAAAGACGACCTCGTGCGCCTCGAAGGTAAAGTAAGCAAGCGAAAAGAATCGCTCTTTTTCTCAAATCCCGTATATGAAAAAATTGGCCAGCTCTTTTTGGCAGAATCAGTTACGGGATCATTCCTGCCCGTATATCCTGCGACACGTGGCATCTCATCGCGCTGGTTGCAATTTCATATACTGAAAACCTACGAAGCAATTAGAGGTGAAGCTTTCGCCGATCCGGTACCCGAAGAAATTTTGACTCGCTACAATCTGCCAAACCTGCAAACCGCCATTCGCGCGGCGCACTGGCCCAAGTCTGAAAAAGAAAACGAAGGCGCACGCAAACGCCTCGCGTTTGATGAGATTTTTTTCATCCAGCTCTCACGCATGCAAGAGCGCATGCGCCTTGAAGAAACTGCCTCGCTCCCCATCCCAACTAATAAAAAAACGCTCGATGCCTTTATGGCCTCGCTCCCCTTTTCATTTACCAAAACACAACAAAAAGTATTTGATGCTATCACGGACGATATCAGCAAAAAAACTCCTATGGCGCGACTTTTGGAGGGCGACGTAGGCTCGGGTAAAACGGTCATTGCGGCCGCAGCTGCGGCCCTCACAACCGATGCTGGGCACCAGACGACCTATATGGCTCCTACCGAAATCTTGGCGCGCCAACATTTTGACATATTTTCAAAACTACTCGGTACGCCATTTCGCAAGATTGGTCTTTTAACATCGGGTACGGCGCTTGTCTATCCATCAAAAGCATTTGGCGGCGAGCCCGCGCATATATCAAAAGCGCAACTATTCAAATGGCTCGAGTCAGGCGAGGTATCGGTACTGATTGGCACCCACGCACTGCTTTCTGAAAAAGTGCGCTTTCGGCATTTGGCATTTATCGTGGTTGATGAACAGCACCGCTTTGGTGTTTCGCAACGTATGCGTCTTGCCAAATCAAAATCGCGCGACCACGAATACAATCCTCACTTTCTCTCGATGACAGCCACGCCCATCCCCCGCACGCTCGCGCTCACCGTATTTAGCGACCTTGATCTGTCAGTACTTGATGAGCTCCCGCCAGGCCGCTCACCCATCATCACCGAAGTACTCATAAAACCGAAAGATCGCTCATGGGATTTTGCGCGTAGTGAGTTAGAAGCTGGCAGACAAGCATACATCATCTGCTCACGCATTGATGAGGGGGATGACGAGCGCAAATCAGTCAAAAAAGAATACGAGCGCATGAGCAAAGAGATATTCCCACAGTTCAAAAGTGCGATGCTCCACGGCAAAATGACACCGCGTGACAAAGAAAAAACGCTCGCGGATTTTCGAGACAATAAAATACAAATTTTAGTCGCCACATCGGTCGTCGAGGTGGGTATCGATGTACCCAATGCCACCATCATGATAGTCGAAGGCGCTGACCGTTTTGGCCTTGCCCAACTCCACCAACTCCGTGGGCGCATCGGTCGCGGACAACATCAGTCATATTTTTATGCGATATGCGAGTCATCAGCCGAAACGACGCTCGCGCGTCTTGGCGCACTCAAGAGCGCGGCAAATGGCTTTGAACTTGCCGAACGAGACTTAAAACTTCGCGGTCCCGGAGAACTCACGGGTAAAAATCAATGGGGACTTTCTGACATCGGCATGGAAGCGCTCAAAAATATCAAAATGGTGGAGGCGGCACGCACGGAGGCGCGAACGCTTTTAGAGAAAGATCGTGAACTAGAAAATCATACCGCGCTTCGCAGCGCCGTCTCGCGCACACAAAGCGATTATCATTTTGAATAAGCGCGCAATCTCAGAAAACTCTAACACCGGGAGTTAGAGT
>SXGU01218174.1_pt1 | contig 20956 bp, 20 predicted proteins | sample 3174531 | NCBI WGS metagenome assembly SXGU01 (sample SAMN11356863, study PRJNA531348) | freshwater metagenome | isolation source: freshwater sample F1-140 | place: China: Fuxian Lake, Yuxi | collected 2017-12-25 | reverse complement strand
GCCATCCGCAATCAAGCCCGCGAGACAGACCAAGCGAGTGCTGCTTTGATCACGGACCTCAAACAACGAGGGATGCTCGATGATACGTTGGTAATCTGGGGTGGGGAGTTCGGTCGCACTTGTTACTCGCAAGGCGGACTGACTCTCGAAAATTATGGGCGAGACCACCATCCACGGTGTTTCAGCATTTGGTTAGCGGGTGGCGGAGTGAAAGGCGGCACCGTCTTCGGTGAGACTGACGATTACGGCTACAATGTGGCTTCTGATGGCGTCCATGTCCATGACCTCCAAGCGACGCTCCTGCACCTGCTCGGAATCGACCACGAACGACTCACCTTAAGCTATCAAGGTCGGCGGTTCCGTCTCACGGATGTCCATGGCCACGTAGTAAAACAAATCCTCGCTTGAGGGTGTGAGCTTGAGATCCGATTTGCCGCGTGACAGACTAACGTCATGAATCATCTCGCTCGTGCGCGTGAAGTTTTCAAAATCGAGATTGCAGCTCTCGAATCAGTGGCTCGCCGATTGGATGATTCCTTCACCCAAACCGTCGATCTCATTGTCACACGACTCTCGGCGAAAAACAAATTGGTCGTTCTTGGCATTGGGAAGTCAGGGACTATTGGTCGAAAGATCGCCGCAACTCTGACCAGCACAGGATCACCCACCGTAGTTTTAGACAGCGTGGATGCGCTCCACGGAGATCTTGGAGTATTGGTCGATGGGGACGTGGTTCTCGCCTTAAGTTATTCTGGCGAAACTGATGAGTTGACCCAACTTCTACCCGCTCTCAAAAGATTCTCTGTGCACATCGTCGCCTTCACCTCGAAGCCTGATTCAACGCTCGGGCGACATAGTGACTTAATTCTGAATGTCCGAGTTTCCAAGGAAGCCTGTCCCTTCAACCTTGCACCAACTGCCAGCACGACCGCGATGTTAGCGATGGGAGACGCACTCGCCATGGCGATCCTTCAAGCACGAGGATTTTCAAAAACAGATTTTGCCAGACATCATCCTTCCGGATCCATAGGAAGAGCACTCCTCCTAAAAGTCGGAGATATCATGAGGAGCGGGGCGAGAAACCCAGTGTCGTTACAAACCTCAACCGTTCAAGATGCATTGCTAGTCATGACTCATTGCCGCTCGGGTAGTTTGAGCGTCACGGATTCAAAAGGCCGTTTAGTTGGAGTGTTTACCGATGGAGATCTTCGTCGCAATATGGCTCAACACGCCGACGTCTTAACTAAAAACCTTTCTGATGTGATGACGAAAAATCCGATCCATATCTCCGCAGAAGCCCTTGCCGTTGAGGCGTTGAAAATATTCGATGAACGCCAGATCGACGATCTTATTGTCGTCAACAAAAAGAATCAGCCGATAGGAATCGTTGATTCCCAAGACCTCCCAAAACTGAAGGTCTTATAAACCGATCATCAACCAATTACTTTTGATCGAAATTGATCGAAAGATTATGGCGTTCGAGGATAGTGCCTTCTCGAAAGGCTAGGGTTGATAAGGCGATGTTGTATTGGGCCAACGATTGGATTTCGTCGTATTGACGTTGGGTTAAATCGCGTTGGGATTGCAATACCAGATAGCTCGTGCTTTTGCCATTCTCGAGTTTTTTCTGCTCAGCGAAAAGTGCTTCTTGAGCGTAGGCTCGGGCAGCGCGGGAGGACTGAACTTGTTCGAATGTGCTTCGGATGGATTTGATCGCATCATCAATCTCCACCATGATGGATTGCTCCTGCTGCTTGTATTGGAGGAGAAGTTGTTGCTTGTTGGCTTTGGAGGTGAGGTAGCGGTTTTTTGCAGTGGTGTTACCAATTGGAAAACTAAGCACACCCACCACTCCATAGCGGGGACCTTTATCACGGCCTAGATCTTGCAGCACGTCGCTGTAAGAAAGATTGTTCGCGTTCTGACCATAGCTTGCGGTGAGATCCAAGGAGGGCCAAAGCTGGTTCTTTTGATATTTGAGGGTGAAGTCTTGTTTCTCAAGATTGAGTTTGTATTCCTGAATCTCAGGGCGCTGGGTAAGGCCTCGCCCCCAGCTATCGGTGAGACTGGTGACAACCGGCACAGCGACCAAATTCTCAATCGGGTTCAGGTTCTGGCCTAGCAGCGATGCGAAGTCGTCTGTGACCAAGGCTTTCAATGCGTTTTCCTGCTGAGAGTAGCTCCTCTGAGCCTCGGTCAACGTCGCCTCCGTAGCTGCGGCCTGAGATTCAGCCTGCTTCTCATCGAGGGGAGCAATGGCACCTACCTGTACTTTTTTCTTAGATTCCCGGACAAGCTGTTGCGCGAGTTCATAGGCAGTTTCCTGCACTTTGACATTCTCGCGGGAAAAAATCAGTCGATAATAAGCCTGCTCGACCGAGGCGATGGTCGCCATGACTTGCTGGCGAAGACGCCATTCAGAAATCCGCAGATCACGCTGGTTGACTTGGATTTGAAGGCGAGTCCCGTCGATCTGAAAGTTCTTCAGTAAGGGTTGCGTTAAGCTAATGCCTTCGCTACCAACGTAGTCTCGACTCACAATCCGAGGGATGATGATAGGGACACCATTAACAGTTCCCGGAACATTGTACGAGGTAAAACTCGATCCAGAAATATCGGCACCGATGTCGTAAGTTAAACCTGTGCCAGTGGGGATTGCTCCACCCACACCAATTCCAAAGGAATTACGTTCCGACTCACGAGGTTCATAGGCGCGGCCTTGAGCATCGTAACCACCCGGGCTTGTGTTAAAGTTATGGCCAGCACTTAAGTTTAGGGTTGGATCGTAAGCACCGTAGCCTGAGAGAGTGAACCCTGCGATGCGAGGGTTGAAACGCTCGATGGCCACGCTGAGGTTGTGCTCCAACGCCATCTGAATCGCACTCGGGAGGGTAATGGGTTTGTTCGTCCCCATATTGAATGCTGGGGCACGATTCGTCTGGCCTTGAACCGGAGTTAAGGCACCGGCTAGGGCAACCCCCAATAAAAAAAAGACTCGCATCAGTCGCACAGTTTGCTGAATTACACCCGTTTCGTCAAAACTTTCATCCCGAGTGATCGGTTCCTTCCCTCACATTTAGGGAAGAATTGGATCATGTCCACAAGGATTAAGACACCAAAAGCGTTCGCAAGGTTTCAATGAATTAAGGCCCGTCAGGAGGGATCTGAAACGTTCGACCTGTCATTTAGAACCGGAACGCATCGATTTAATGGTCTCAGGTTCTTTGTAGTGCCGTTTAAGGTTCACCTCTTTGAGCATTGCGGCAGGAACCCGGGCAATGAACTCCGGAAAACTCCTCTCAACCCGGTCCCGGATCGCTTTTTGACCTGCTTTTGAGAGCCAAAACTCCTCCTCAACCTTGGCGAGAGAGATTCCTGCTTCCTCGTTCGTCAGGTTTTCTTGTTTGGCGAGCAGCCATACGAGCTCAAGGTCGGCAGGGAGACAGACCGGGAACGGCACAAATTTGAGTTTGATCTCTTGCTCGTCGTTTTCTTGAACCAGAGGTTTGACCTTGATGTGCCCACTGAACGTGGTTTTACCCACCTTCAATTCCACATCCAACGCCTTCTCCTTCTTGTCGATCTCGATTTTCAAATTGCCGGTTCCGAACGCGGTAGCGAGTTGAGTTTTTACCTCATTCACCGTGGCAGGTTCGAGATCGGGAAGTTCACATTTCTCAAGGAATTTTTCGAAAGCCGACGATTGATTCTTAAGTTTGAATTCGTCTTCAAAAGCCTCGATAATCCTTCCAGCAAGATTAAGGTCACTGGTTGTTTTTGGCAGAATTGTTTTCAGCAATTCCAACACTTGTTTTTCGTTCAGACCCTTGTTTTTCGGCTTTGAGTTCATCGATCTTTAAATCTGGGCGCGACGCGCAGAGGCGGATATTTGGGGAAAAACCGAGCCGGCGCAAGTCGAAGTTACGATGATTTTTTGTGATTCTGAATCGATTGATTTTCTGGTAACTTCTGGCAGATGACCGAGCCCAAACTTCTGCACATTCGCCTAGGTCCTTCTGCGGAAGGTCAGGTGCGCTCGGGTCATCCGTGGGTCTATGACAAAAGCATTCGGGAGCAAAGTCGGCCCGGAACCGCTGGTGAGATCGCCATTATTTTTGATAGCAAAAACCGATTCCTAGCCGCCGGACTTTATGACCCTCATTCACCGATTCGGGTTCGAGTGCTTCATTGTGGAAAACCCTTAGCGATCGACCCCTTATTTCTTGCGGCACGGTTAAAGGAGAGCTTTGAGCATCGCCGCGAATTGCTAGATGCCCGAACCAATGGATTGCGACTTGTTCATGGAGAAAACGACGGCCTTCCCGGTCTAGTAGTTGATCGTTACGCCTCCACACTCGTAATCAAACTCTACACGTCGATTTGGTTGGTTTGGTTGCCGGGGTTAGTTCAGACACTGATTTCCTCAGAACCAAGCCCCGACCGGATTGTCCTGCGTCTGAGCCGTAACGTGCAAGACTTGTTAAAGGATCAGCCCACCTATCACGACGGGAAGATCCTCCATGGATCAATTCCTGCGCAATCTGTGGTCTTTCAAGAATCGGGGCTCCATTTTGAAGCGGATGTGTTGCGCGGTCAAAAGACGGGATTTTTCCTAGATCAGCGGGAAAACCGACAATACGTGGAAACGATTTCTGCGGGATCTGATGTCCTAAACACGTTCAGTTTTTCGGGTGGTTTCTCGCTATACGCCGCCCGAGGAGGCGCGAGATCCGTGACCGACCTTGACATCAGTGCGCACGCATTGGAAGGGGCTCGACGGAATTTTGATTTAAACACGGGTGATAAATCGATCTCCTCGGTGCGCCACGAACGAGTTCAAGCAAATACATTCGATTGGCTCGCCCAAACCGATCGACGGTTCGGTCTGATTGTTCTCGATCCACCTTCAATGGCCAAACGGGAAATTGAACGAGCACGTGCTATCGAAGCCTATCAACACCTGACCACTCTGGCATTAAAACGACTGCGACCTAATGGCATCCTTGTCGCAGCCTCCTGTTCGGCGCATGTGACGGCTGAGGAGTTTTTTGACGCCGTGCGAAGTGCCTGTTCGCAAGGCAAATCCCCAATGCAGGAACTCCGAGTATCCCGACACCCAAAAGATCATCCAACAACTTTTCAGCAGGCGGCCTATCTCAAGTGCATCGTCATGCGATCAGGGACACAGACTCGCAACCCCACAATTTGAGAAGTTCTGGGAGCGACATACCGCTCGATGCGATGCTGTCCAATCACCGAAAAAAGTTGCGCTGTTTTTCTGAGATCGGTTCACCGAGTCGCTCGAGGACTTGCAACATGTCCTCCCACACTTCACGTTTCACGGAGACCAATTGATTCCGGAGCAGATAGGAGGGATGGTAAGTCGGCATGACAGGAATTCCCTGAAATTCCCGCCAGCGGCCACGGAGCTTGGTGATCCCATCCTCCAGCTTTCCGAAAAGGCCCTCCATCGCGGTCCCACCCAATGCCACCATCGCTCTTGGACGAATCAACTCGATTTGTGCCTGCAGGAAGGGAAGGCAATTCTGAATCTCCTCGGGAGTCGGTTTACGATTCCCAAACGATTGACCGGCTGTGTCAGGCCGACATTTCAGGATATTCGCAATATAGACCGTCTCGCGCGACTTACCCATGGCCTGTATGATCCTCGTTAACAGTTCGCCCGCCCGCCCGACGAAGGGTTCACCCGCGAGGTCCTCATCCGCACCCGGTGCCTCCCCCACAAAGAGCAATGGGCTGTGAATATCGCCTGTTCCGAATACCACCTTTTTTCTAGTGCTAACCAAATGGGGACACTTCACACATTGAAGTGCTCGTTCCCTTATTTCCGCAAATGCCGCTGCCCTCGCTTCGCCCATCAATGCAGTGCCACCGGTGGCAATTAACGGTGGATCGATCGGCCTCGGCACCTCGATCTTCGATGTCGGAACCTCAGCTTTCTTTGGCAAACTCAACCCAACTCGGTCCCCGGGTGGCGGAGTCGGGGTTGGGATCAGGCTCTTGGCTGACCCTTTTTGCGTGAGAGCCGCGAGTAAACTGGGATCTACCGTCAGGTATTTCGTGCCATCACGGCGCAAATCTTCGAGGTGATTGATGGTTGCCTGCAGAAGTGTTCCAAAACCATTCGCCATTTCAGCTGAGTTGTTGTCGTTCTCCATTTTATGACTTCTCGTTTCTCAGGGCTTCGGCTTCTTCCTGAATCACCATGACTTTCAGTGCGTTCTGCGTGGGTTTGGCCGCCAGATTAACTGCTTCGCCAGTTTGTTCGAGAGGAAACCGGTGAGTAATCAATTCACCCACATCCAAGGATTTGCTAAACACCAACCGTGCAACTTCATTCTGTAACGTGATGTCCGTAGAGTAACTCCCCAATAACTGCTTTTCATCTACGCAAGGGATCGAAAAGTCGAGCGAGGAAAGCACCCCTCTTCTTGTATGGGCGAACAGACACACCTGACCACCTCCCCTACAGAGTTTCTGTGCTTGTCGCACTGCCTCATCGGAGTCCACAGCGATCACCGCAGCATCAACCCCACGACCTCGGGTGAGTTCTTGGATCTGACTCTCAAATTCAGGACTCGTAGGGTCGTGAGCACTCGCTGCACCCATTTGTAACGCTTTTTGACGACGCCACTCCATGAGATCAGTCGCATGGACCTTCATCCCATACAGTTTGAATAGTCGCGTGAAAATTAACCCGATGGGTCCTTGGCCCGCCACTAGGACGTGATCTCGCGGTTGTAATTCTAATCTGCGAATTGCTTTCAGGACGGTATTCACGGGCTCGAGCATAGCCCCTTCCGCGAAGGTGCCATTCTTGGGGATGGGCACCATTCCGGGCAGACAGTGCTTCATCACACGAACATATTCCGCATAGCCTCCGCCAGCGGGCTCGAACCCTGCGGTGATGCCGGTCTGTTTATATTGGTCACACTGAGCATAAGCCCGGTGTCGGCAAGCATGGCATTTTAAACAGGGGACATGGTGGTGCAAACCGACGCGCTGTCCTTCCTTCCAACCTGTGACACTTGAACCAACTTTCACGATACGACCCGAGGTTTCATGTCCGTAGATTCGTGGTCCTAGTAATATCCCGTGTTGGATTTTTTTGATGTCCGTCGGACAAACCCCACACGCTGCCACCCGAACCAACACTTCGGAACGTCCGATTTTCGGCACGGGAAGTAGTTCCACCTGAAGATTGCTAACCCCTCGGTAAACCACCGCCTGCATTAATTTGGGGAGGATCATTCGGTCTCAAGTTCTCAACATTCCAATGGTGTTGTCCGAGTTCACCTCGAGTCAAGGCCGGTCGATTCGTAAGGGTCAACGCATTCGGTGAGCTGTTCCGAACACGATCGCGGCCTGACAGACCTGGTTTCATGGTTGACTCTAGGGATGTCGTGTTGCACTTTCTTCCCGTCGTCTAGACTGAAGAGCGTGCTTGTTCCAGAAGTTCTGGGGGCGGGATCGAGTGGCTTTTCTCGTTCCCTATTTTCGTAGGTTTGAGCAAAACCTCGTAACATAATCGGTTTTTTAGTTTTGTTTTGTTTATGGAGAAACAGGTTGGTTTCATGAAGGCTCTCAAATGCCGTGAGTGCGCTCGGGAGTATCCTCTCGCTGCGACTCACGTTTGTGAGTTTGATTTTGGTCCGCTCGAGGTGGTGTATGATTATGCCCGCATCGGTTCCTCTATCACTCGGGAAAAGATCATGTCTCGCCCACAAACCATGTGGCGTTATCGCGAACTGTTGCCAATCGCCAATGAACCAACGGTTGGTTTTCAGGTTGGTTATACCCCGCTCGTTAAAGCAACCCGTCTCGCAAAAAAATTGGGGCTGCGTGAGCTGTGGATCAAGAATGATACCGTTAATTATCCCACCCTTTCTTTCAAAGACCGAGTCGTGAGCGTGGCTCTGAGCCGCGCGCGGGAGCTAGGGTTCACAACGGTGGCGTGTGCTTCGACTGGGAACTTGGCAAATTCGGTTGCAGCAAACGCGGCCTCAGCAGGTCTTAAATCCTACGTTTTCATCCCGGCAGATCTGGAGCAAGGCAAGGTAATCAACTCCTTGGTTTATGGTGCCAATGTGATCGGAATCCGCGGTCATTATGACGAGGTCAACCGACTCTGCGCGGAGATTGCTGGCAAATTTGGCTGGGCATTCGTGAATGTGAATATGCGTCCCTACTATGCAGAAGGGAGCAAAAGCATGGGGTTTGAAATCATGGAACAGCTCGGCTGGCAGATCCCTCAGCACACCGTGGTTTGCATGGCTTCGGGTTCGTTATTGACCAAAATCCACAAAAGTTATCAGGAATTTAGTAAGTTGGGTTTGGTTAAGGACGCGAGTTACAAAGTTCACGGAGCGCAGGCAACGGGTTGCTCCCCGATCTCGACGGCTCAGAAAGCCGGACTGGATTTCTTCAAACCAGTGAAACCTGACACGATCGCCAAATCCCTTGCTATCGGCACACCAGCGGATGGATTTTACGCGTTGAAGGTCATGAAGGAGACCGGTGCCGCCTCCGATGACGTGACCGATGATGAAATCCGAGAAGGAATTCGGTTGCTAGCCGAGTGTGAGGGCATCTTCGCTGAGACGGCGGGAGGAGTCACCGTCGGAGTCGCTAAAAAATTAGTCGCTTCAGGAAAAATACCAGCCAATGAATCGGTTGTGCTTTGCATCACCGGCCATGGTCTGAAAACCCTCGATGCCGTCGTCGGGCATGTGGGACGTCCTCGCGAAATTCGTCCGAGCCTGCGAGAGTTCGAGGCTTTACTGGACGCGGAAGCCAAGTCACCTATCGTTTCTTAAAATTATGGCTAAAGTTCGTATTCCAACCCCCCTGCGTAAACTCACGAATAACGAAGAACTCGTGGAGGTAAATGCCGCGTCGGTGAGCGAAGTGTTTAGAGAGCTCCAAACTCGATTCCCCGGCATCCAAGAGCGATTGCTGGACGAATCCGGAGCCGTCCGACGGTTTGTGAATGTTTATGTGAACGAGGAGGACATCCGGTTTTTGCAAAACCAAGATACTCCTATTCAACCCAACGATGAAATCAGCATCATCCCCGCGATCGCCGGAGGTTAATTGAGGACTGATTATGGCCGCGAAAACCAAAAAAACGACTTCAACGAAGCCCGCCAAGGACATCACTCAAAAAACCCGCCTGTGGTTGATGTACCCAGCGAAACAGATCACCCACCCTGTCATCTGGGAGTTAAGTCAGAAATTCAAGGTGATCACCAATGTTCGCCAAGCCAGCGTGACCGATGAAATTGGGGTAGTTTGTTTGGAGTTGGTAGGACCAAGGTCTGAGATCACATCGGCCATCAAATGGCTCGAGAAAAAAGGCGTCAAAGTAGAGCCAGTCGAGATTAACGTTTTGGAAAGTTAACGCCCCTCGGGTCGTTGGGTGTTCCTAATGGCGTAGGAATTTTGCCACCGCTTCCGTGCGAGAACGCACATGAAGTTTTTCGTAAATCCTCCTGATGTAGGTGTGCACCGTCTCGAAGGAGATTTGCAGCTTGTCGGCAATTTCTTTGTAAAGAAATCCTTTAGCCAACAGTTCGAGAACCTCCTGTTCGCGCGGTGACAGATTCTCGGTTATTTTATTGAAGGCAGCATTCTGTTGAAACGATTGGACCACCTTACGTGCGATATGCGTGGACATGGGGGATCCACCTCGGTGAACCTCGCTGACGGCCTCCATGATTTCACTGGGCGAAGCGGATTTAAGCATGTAGCCGCTCGCACCGGCGGCGAGTGCTTTAAAAATCTGATCCGTGTTCTCGTAAACCGTCAACATGACGACCAGAATTCTTGGCCACACAACCTTGAGTTTAGCGACGCAGTCGATGCCACTCATTCCGGGTAGGTTGATATCCATCAAAACTACCTGTGGCCTGCGTTCTGGTATACCTATCAAAGCTGCCTCTGCATCGGGATAGTGGGACAAACATTCAAATCCAGGAGTGCGAGAGACAAGCTCCGCAAAGCTCTCTCGAACCCTTGGGTCGTCCTCAACGATGCATACCGTGATAGTCGAAGGTTTCATGGTGACGGAGGACTTTGTGATATTTTTTGACGTTGGAGAAGCGTAAAAGTCGAAAGAATAAACACTGACAATCGTCATAAAATCCCGTTTAGTGACCACCGTTGTTCTATGCCGAAACGCGCCGACATTCACTCTGTTCTAATCATTGGAGCTGGACCGATCATTATCGGTCAAGCGTGTGAGTTTGACTATTCCGGGACACAAGCGTGCAAAGCGTTGCGCGAGGAAGGTTACCGCGTGGTGCTTGTGAATTCCAATCCCGCAACCATCATGACGGATCCGGAGTTCGCAGACCGGACCTACATCGAACCGATCACCCCGGAGTGTGTTGAGAAAATCATTATCCGAGAACTGGCCGAGATGAAGTCTCTCGGGGCCTCTGGAAAACTGGTACTTCTTCCCACATTAGGTGGGCAGACCGCGTTGAACACCGCCATGTCGCTTCATCACAACGGGGTGCTCCAGAAGTATGATGTCGAGATGATCGGTGCCAAAGCTGAAGCCATCCACAAAGGTGAGGATCGCGCCGCTTTCAAGGAATTAATGCTGAGCATTGGTCTGGATGTCCCGATCAGTGGCACAGCACACACCATCGAGGAAGCACGGGCCGTTGCAGAAAAAATTGGTCGCTACCCCCTCATCATCCGTCCTGCGTTCACACTCGGAGGCACAGGCGGTGGTATCGGATACAACCGTGAAGAATTTGAAACGATTGCCAAGCGCGGCATCGAACTCTCCCCCGTGTCAGAAATTCTAGTCGAGGAATCCCTGCTCGGCTGGAAGGAATACGAAATGGAAGTGATGCGTGATCGCGCAGACAATTGCGTCATCATCTGTTCGATCGAAAACTTTGACCCCATGGGAGTCCACACGGGTGATTCGATCACGGTCGCTCCGATTCAGACGCTGACGGATAAGGAATTCCAAATCATGCGAGATCAAAGTTTCGCAGTGATTCGAGCTGTTGGTGTTGAAACAGGGGGATCGAATATTCAGTTCGGTGTTAACCCGGATAACGGGCGCATGGTGATCATCGAAATGAACCCTCGTGTCTCAAGATCCTCTGCTCTCGCCTCCAAGGCAACAGGATTTCCAATCGCAAAGATCGCAGCAAAACTCGCGGTTGGATATCTCCTTGATGAGATTAAAAATGACATCACCCGCGTAACCCCGGCTTCGTTCGAACCCACGATCGATTACGTTGTCACCAAAATCCCACGCTTCGCATTCGAGAAATTTCCTCAAGCTGATCCCACCCTTACCACGATGATGAAATCGGTAGGTGAGGCGATGGCAATCGGACGCACCTTTAAGGAAAGTCTGCAAAAATGTTTGCGCTCGCTGGAAATCGGACGGTCGGGCCTTGGTGGAGACGGGAAGCCATGGCGAATCGGAACCGAAGTTTATGGAGACAGGGATATCCTGCCGCGCGAGGTGATCTCTCGCAAACTAAGCATTCCTAATGCGGAACGGATCTTTTTTATTCGTCACGCACTTCGTGCTGGATTCAACATCGAAGCGATTTTTCAAATCTCCAAAATCGATCGTTGGTTTCTGACCCAAATCAAGGAAATCGTGGATCTAGAGGAAGAATTGGCTCAATCCCAGAATCATTCGCAATCCAACCCCGGAGTTTGAGGGGTATGAGTTGGTTTTATCGCCAGATCATTCGGCGCGCCTTGTTTCAGAAGGACTCCGAGGCCGTCCATGAGTTGACCCTTAAAGTGTTGGCCAACGTATCCGGTTCTCCGTTTTTGCTAAACGCGCTCGCTTCGTTTTATTCCCCAGAGCCTAGACCCATCCGATTGTGGGGGCTAGATTTTCCGAATCCAATCGGGCTTGCTGCTGGAATGGACAAACGAGGTATTGCATTGCCAGCATGGGCCGCGATGGGTTTTGGCTTCTGTGAGTTGGGCGGAGTGACATGGCATCCTCAAACCGGCAATCCACGACCTCGAATGTTTCGTGCGGTTCGATCAGAAGCCCTGATCAACCGGATGGGCTTTAACAACGATGGCGCGGAAGCTTTCGCGTCAACACTTCAGGGATGGCGAAGTTCTGAGCTTTGGCCCAACCATCCCGTCGGAGTGAATCTCGGAAAATCAAAAATCACTCCATTGCCTGAGGCAGCTCAAGATTATGCCAAAAGCCTAGATTTACTTTGGCCTCTGGCTGATTTTTTTGTCGTCAACGTTAGCTCACCGAACACGCCGAACCTGCGCCAGCTACAGGATAAAACTGCTTTGGATGAAGTCCTTGATGCTGTCCAAATGGTCAACCAGCGACATGCGATCACGGCCTCAATCCCTGCCAAACCAATTCTCGTCAAAGTCGCCCCTGATCTTTCGTTCGAAGCCCTCGATGAGATTCTTGAATTGAGCCTCTCGCGCAACCTTTCAGGCATCGTTGCGACGAATACCACCGTCACCCGTCCACCCACGACAAATCTGAGAACGCGCCGGATATATGAAGAAACGGGGGGCTTAAGTGGTCGTCCATTGCGGGACCGAAGCACCGAAGTAATCAGGCATCTAGCAAAAAATACGCATGGAAAACTCCCCATCATCGGTGTCGGTGGTGTTTTCTCAGCGGCAGATGCCTTAGAAAAATTTGCTGCAGGAGCAACTCTGGTTCAGATCTATTCAGGCCTCGTCTACCAAGGACCCAGTTTGATTAAGGAAATTGTTGAGTCACTAGAACCCTGAGAGGGGTTTGATGAGGATAGCAGCTTAGCGATACCAGCTTTTTTATTGCTGAAATTCTCTGAGATTTCTCCAAATTAGTGTCATGAAACTCCGTATTGCAACCTTGCCCGCTCTGATTGAGTTCTGCCTCGTGACATCAATGATTTGGTGTTTTGCAACGGGTTCGCAAGCGAAGGCTGCTTCTCCCGGAATCTTCGACCGGACAAACCTCGTCGCGTGGTGCATTGTGCCGTTCGATGCAAAGAAGAGGGGGCCTGAGGAACGAGCTCAGTTGTTGAAACGTCTTGGACTACGGCGACTCGCTTATGACTGGCGTGCGGAACATATCCCCACTTTTGACGCCGAGGTGGAAGCGTGCATCCGTAACGGGATCGAGTTGACCGCATGGTGGTTTCCTTCCACTCTGGACAATGATGCGCGGACTATTCTCAACGTTCTTGAGAGGCACAAAACCAAGACCCAATTGTGGGTTACAGGCGGAGGAGAACTCACCAAGACCGCTGAAGAACAAGCTCAACGCATCAAGGCGGAAGTAGATCGGTTACGTCCAATCGTGGAAGCCGCAAGCCGCATCGGCTGTCGTGTGGGTCTTTATAACCACGGAGGTTGGTTTGGTGAACCTGAAAACCAGATTCAGCTCATTCGGGCTCTGGGCTCCACCAATGTGGGAATGATTTTCAACCTGCATCATGGCCACGCACATCTTGATCGTTTTGAAAAATTCCTACCCAAAATGATCCCCTTTCTTTACGCCATAAACCTCAATGGCATGGTGAAGGACGGAGATCAGACAGGAAAAAAAATCCTTCATTTAGGTGAAGGGGATCAGGAATTACGATTACTCAAGGCCATTCGGGACAGTGGCTGGAAAGGTGCAGTTGGCATTCTGGACCATCGACCTGAAACAGATTCTGAAGAAACCTTGGGCCGCAACCTGCGTGGGCTAGATGGTCTTCGGTTGCAACTTTAACACCAATTTGGCAGCGTTCCCCTCCGATTCATGAACCGAATTTTAGTCCTATACGATTCCAAGTCCGGCAACGTCCGCAAAATGGCCGAATTGGTTGGCCAAGGTGCGGCGTCGGTGCCTGACACCGATGTTCGAGTGCTCAGCGTTGACGAAGCCAAAGCAGAAGATGTGACGTGGTGTGATGGCATCGCCGTTGGCAGCCCGACCAATATGGGAGTGCTCTCATGGAAGATGAAGAAATTCTGGGATGAAGTGATGGGAGCAAGTTGGATGCAGATTGACGGAAAAATTGGCTGTGCCTTCAGCTCTGCTGGCGGTTGGGGAGGAGGGATGGAACTGGCCTGCCAGTCGATTCTCACAGTCTTGATGAACTTTGGGTTTCTGGTTTTCGGCGTCACCGATTACGCCTCAAAAATGGTCACGTTGCACTACGGTGCTGTAGCGGCTAAGGAACCTCGTGATGATGGAACCCAAGCCGCGTGTCGCCTTCTTGGACAACGCTTGGCGGAGTGGACTGCCCTCTACGTCCACGGACGCAAAGACCAGCATCCCACCCTACGATTGGATCAACGGCAACGCCCGGGTTGAGCCGTGTAACTTGATGCTGCCTGTCCCGTTCTCTTTGGAATCTTTCCTTTACAACAGATTGATCACGACATGATTCGCCTCGTACTTTTTGATATCGACGGTACCCTAATCCGCTCCGGCGGTGCTGGAGTTCGGGCTTTTAAGGAGGCGTTCGCTTCGGTGTTTAACTCGACGCAAGCGACCGAAGGGGTCAGTTTTTCTGGTCGAACAGACCACGCGCTTCTGCGGGAATGCCTGACACACATCGACACGGTGATGACCACGGAGAACGTGACACGGTTTTTTGATGCTTACACCACACTCCTTCAAGAATTATTGGAAGTAGTGCCGGGCGAGATTTGCCCCGGAGTCGAGGATTGGATTTCCTCGTTAAAAACCCTGCCTCATCAACCTGAGATCGGTCTCCTTACTGGAAACGTCCGACGGGGTGCAGAACTCAAATTGACTCGATACGGACTTTGGCAGCACTTCTATTTCGGAGGTTATGGGGATGATCATGAGGATCGGAATCGAATTGCAGCAACTGCGTTCGACCGAGGTGCTAAGCATCTCAACACAGTTCTGCGTGGAGACGAGGTGTTGGTAATTGGCGATACCCCGCACGACATCACCTGTGGCCGGGCGATCCAAGCAAAAGTGCTCGCCGTTGCCACAGGAGCTCATTCGATGGAGGAATTAACTCCTCATCGGGCAGATTGGCTCGTACACGACTTGCTGAGAATTAGCCCGGCGGAGATTTGTCTCTAATGAGAATGGGGCTTACCCGTCCCACATTTTCCACACGAACTAGGAACGCCGGAGCATTCTGCTCCTGCACTGGCATTTGGCGATCCAGAGGATGCAAAAACTGACAACTGCTTAGTCAGCTTTGGCGATCCACACGCTGGACACGTCGTCCCTTTCCAATCCTTGGACCGAATAAGTATCTCAGAATTCTGTCCACATTGTTCGCAGTGGAATTCGTAGATTGGCATAGGACTCCGAATCGATCTTGTGGGATCAAGGCTTGGTTAGGCCACGGAGGTTCTCATCGAACCAATCAGCAAAAATCTTCAGGTCACTGACCATATCCGGCCAGCCATGATCCTTACCGGGTCGCTCAATCAATTTGAATTTGGCCCCCATCTCTTTAGCTTTCGCCCCGAAAATGTTCGCCTGATAAATTGGCACTAATTTGTCCGCATCGCCGTGGATGATCAATGTGGGGGCCATTTTCGCAGTGATGTAGTGAATTGGCGAAATTTCCTTTCCGAGAACAGTTCGGCTCTCTGCGGTGTCGGAGCGGGGTCCGAATGCTGGTTTGAACTGAATGAGCGTTCCAACTCCGACCCCATCATCGCCCTGCGATCCCCAGTTGGAAAAGTCGGTTGGTGGAAAAAAGCAAGCAACCGCCTGCACCGCGCTGCTTTCCCGGTCGATGGGATCCTTCGCATCCGGTGATCCGGGTTTGCCTTGAGTCCCCATCGTCAGCGAGAGATGCCCGCCTGCGCTTCCGCCCGTGATTCCTAGCTTTTCTGGATCTACACCATATTTTTTGGCGTGATGCCGAATGTAACGAACAGAACGATGAATATCCTGAATAATCTCAGGAATGATGAACCGCGGCTGCGACCCATGCACCACCGTGAAAATCGTGTAACCTCGATCGAGGAAGTTTTTGTAATATCCGGGGTTGATCGCTTCATGGCTCGAGAAAAAACCACCGCTCACCATGAAAATAATTCCATACCCATTCGCTTTTTCGGGTTGGAAAACATCGAACGTTAATGCCGTGCCAAATTTCCGACCATAAATGACATCTTCCGTCCGAGTGAACTCAGCCGCATGCGCGGCGGTGAACACGAGAAGCACTGTGAACAAGCTGTACAATGATCGTTTCATAATGAGGGTGAGGCTTGGTTTAGTTTTGTAAATCAGGCTGAATTCTGCGTATTAGACATTAAACTTGAATAAAAGGACATCACCGTCTTTGACGATGTATTCTTTACCTTCCATCCGATACAACCCCTTTTCGCGAGCCACCGCCACCGAACCACACTGAACCAACGCATCGTACGCAACGGTTTCTGCCTTGATAAATCCCCTTTCGAAATCGCTGTGAATCACTCCAGCAGCCTTGGGCGCGGTGTCTCCTGTATGGATCGTCCAAGCTCTCACCTCTTTTTCTCCAGCAGTGAAATAGGTTCGCAACCCGAGCAGATGGTATGTGCCTCGAATGAGTGCCCCTACCCCCGATTCTTTGACCCCCAAATCTGTCAAAAACTCTTGAGCCTCGGTTGGTGAAAGATCAACGAGATCGCTCTCAATCTGTGCACTGATAGTGACCGTTTCACAGGCAACATGCGTCCGTGCATACTCCCTCACACTGCACACATAAGGATTCTGATCCGCATTGGCTAGATCGGTCTCTTTTACGTTCGCCGCAAAAATCGTCGGCTTATCCGTAAGCAAATAAAAGCCCTTGGCGATCACCTTCTCCTCCGCCGTCAGTTCCAACGTGATCGCTGGTTTGCCGGCGTTGATGTGAGGCTCAATTTTCTTGAGCACCTCCTGTTCAGCGAGTGCAACTTTGTCCCCACGCTTGGCGTCCTTAGCAACTTTTTCTAACCGACGTTGAACCGCCTCCACATCACACAAAATCAATTCAGTAAAAATAATCTCAATATCCCTGACCGGATCGACGGTGCCTGCAACATGGTGAATATTCTCATCCTCGAAACATCGAACCACCTGCACAATCGCATCCACTTCGCGGATATGCGTCAGAAATTTGTTCCCAAGGCCTTCCCCTGCCGAGGCACCTTTCACCAAACCAGCGATGTCCACAAACTCAACAGCAGCCGGGATGATCACCGATGTCTTTGCGATCTTGGATAGCACTTCCAAACGAGCATCCGGGACAGTGACAATGCCCACATTAGGATCGATGGTGCAAAACGGATAGTTCGCGGCCTCAGCTTTCCGCGTGCGGGTTACCGCATTAAACAAGGTTGATTTTCCCACATTCGGCAACCCAACAATTCCAGCTTTTAACATATTTTGCTAATACTGACGAATCCACCGGGAAAGTAAATCCCACGCGGAAAAATCTAAGGTTTGCAGGATTTCTGCCAACGATCGGCCTTCAAATCAAAGCGAGGTAGTTGACCATCGATCACAGATTTGACAGGAACCCTTAAAGCAAAAGCTTCTTGGAATTTATTTTGTAGCTCCGCTACGATTTCCTTGGAATCTTCCCGGTTAGCTTCAATCTCGATCTCGACTTCGAGTTCGCTCAAACTCGCGTCGGTAAACACACGAACTCGATACTCGACAATACCCGAGCAGGACCGAACGATCCTTTCCACAGCGGTGGGATAAATATTTACACCTCGGACGACCACCATGTCATCCGTACGACCCAATATTCCCCCAATCAGTGTTTTTTCAATTCTGCCGCAAACACATCGGTCGGCCTTCCGCGATTCCATCCGGACCAAGTCTCCCGTTCGATAGCGGAGCACAGGCATCCCGTGGCGGCGCAACGTCGTTAAGACCAACTCACCCGGCTCCCCATCGCTAACCGTTGCGAGAGTTTTTGGATCGATTACCTCCGCTAAGTAAGAGTGCTCAATCAAGTGTAAACAACCGGGCCGATCAGGACACTCGAAGGTCACAGGCCCGACCTCTGTAAGACCATGATGGTCGAAAACTTTCGGTCCGGACCAGAGATTCTCCAGCACCTTGCGTGTTTCAGGGATGCTCCCGCCGGGTTCACCCGCCACGATCAGACGACGCAGCGGTAACTTGGAAAAATCGAACCCCTCGGATTGCGCAACCTCCGCCAAACGCATTGCATAAGTTGGGGTGCTGCATAAAACCGTGACCTTGTTCTCAAGCATCATTTTCAATCGCTCGCGCGACCCTTGTCCACCTCCCGGCAAGCAAAGACAACCCAAGCTAGATGCGGCTTCGAACGCGGTCCAGAAACCTAGGAATGGTCCAAAGGAAAAAGCGAACATCACACGGTCACCAGACCCTACACCCGCCGCTCGATACACTTCCTTCCAACAATCGAGTAACACACCCCAACTCTCCGGAGTGTCGAGCCAGCGCAAAGGAGTTCCAGTAGTTCCACTGGTTTGGTGAAACCGGGTGAAGCTTTCTAACGAAAAAGATTGATTGGAGCCGAATGGAGGATTTGCCGCTTGGTCGGCGGCTAACTCAGCTTTGGTTGTGAAGGGACAGTTCGCCTTAAATCGACTCAGCGTTTCTTGAACGTCGTTGCCGGTTTTTAGCCTTTCAGCGGTCGCCGCGTAGAACAGATTCCGAGAAAGCCCCTTCAGCAAAAGTCCCAACTGTTCTGCCTGCCACAATTCAAGAGCGGCGCGAGAGACAAAATCGCCGGGCTTCATTCGAAGTTAACGTGGAACTACGGTGCTAGGAATCGTCGCGTGCGCAACTGGTTTCGGACCGGGTGCTGGTGCCGCAGGTTTGTACCGGCTAACCATAAAACCACCGACCGCTGCGAGAACAATGCCGAGATAGAATTTTGGGTTAATACTCCCCCAACCACCCTCTGGAGGATGAGCGAGAATCGCATACAGGGCATTCACAATCGGGGCTCCTGCAAACACGATTGACATCACAACAATCGGATGGCCTTTGGCACCAAAGGCGAGTAGCACCGCAAATGCACCGAGAGCACCCACAATGCCAGCAATCAGCGACCACCAAAGCCCTTTGGCAGGAAAACTCAACGATGCACCTTTCACTAACAGGAGAACCAGAGGAGCCAGCACGGCTGTGAAAAAGTAGGCGATCCCGACGAAAAGAAATGCTTTATACCTTCCATTGACGGGATCCTGCATCGCCATCTGGCCGGTGTGCAGAAACACCCCATAGACCCCCCAAGAAAAGACGGTGATCAGTGTAAAAAAAAGCCAAGACATGCTTTGTGCATTTGAGTTGCTCATGGTGATTTCCAATTCAATTAAATCGAGATCATTGTAATGGGGCTCTGGATTAGGGCAACAGATTCACGAACTCTTCATAAATCTATTTGGGTTGCCGCATTCGCAGCTCCCATCAGGAATCCCGCATCACTCGCCACCGCGATCAACTGGAATCCCTGTGCGCTTCTACGCCCCGCCGCCTCAGGGTCGCCTACGTGAATCCCCGCAGCAACCTTATGTCGTTTCGCTGCGGCCAAAACCAAATCTACACTTCTCAGGAAAGCCGGATGATCACTCTCAAAAACTGGAGTCAGACCCAGTGATTTGTGCAAATCATTCGGCCCAATAAAACACGCGTCGATACCAGGAACACTCAAGATATCATCCACGTTGGTTACAGCCTGTGCGGTTTCAATCATCACAACCACAAGGATCTGGTCATTCGCTGTCGCGTAGTAGGTTGCTGGATCAGTTGCAAAATTATGTGCATGAAAAAGGCCACCAATCGAACGAGCTCCCTCGGGAGCATACCTTGCCGCCATTACCACTGCCTCGGCGTCACTCCGCGTGTTCACCATCGGCACGACCACTCCGAATGCGCCTGTATCCAAAACGCGTTTGATGTTTTCTACACTGTTGATGGGAATCCGTGCTAACGGGACTTTTCCACGCGCAGCTATCAGCGCAAAGCTCAGAGCTGCCGTCTCCATCGTCGTCGGTGAATGCTCTAATTCGATTGTCAACCAATCGAACGGCGTCCTAGAAAGCATCCCCGCAACCATAGGATCCGGAATCGTCACCCAAGTGCCAACACTCGTTTCGCCCCTTTGTAACTTAGCTCTGACGTTATTCTTAATCATTGTGAGCTGAGGATTATTTGATCGAAGCCCGCAACTTTGGAGATGCAAACACGGTTGGATCCACGACCCACCGAGGGCGCTCTCCGTTCTTCAAACTAACGATCGCGTCAGCTGCTGCATTAGACACCGCCTCGCCTGTTTCCCGAGCAAACGATGCGAGGTGAGGTGTCAGAAGTAGATTGGGTGCGCCACGCAACGGACTATCGGCAGGCAAAGGTTCTGTCGAAAAAACATCCAACGCTGCGCCAGCGATCTCTCCGGCACGCAAACTTTTCGCCAATGCAATCTCATCCACAACCGGCCCGCGAGCTGTGTTAATTAGATAAGCGCTTGTTTTCATTCGTCGTAATTGGTCCGTGCCGATCAAACCACGCGTGCCAGAATTCAACGCAACATGGAGAGAGACAAAATCGCTGCACTGCAGCAACTCATCCAACCCGACAAACTCGGCTCCTACAGCACTGGGATCAGGGTTCGAGTCGTGGGCAAGCACTTTCATATCAAAACCCGTGGCGCGTTTCGCGACGGCTTGGCCGATGCGGCCAAACCCCACAATCCCTAGAGTTTTCCCGTGAATGTCGTGACCCCAGTGGGAGGTCCAAGATCCACTCACCACTGATTCATGACCCAAATGAACACGACGCGCAACCCCGAGCAATAAAGCGAACGCCCAATCCGCGACCGCTTCATTAAGCAAACCCGGTGTGAAAGCTACCACGATCCCTTGCCTCGTAGCTGCGGCGACATCAATCGAGTCATAACCCACACCCCAGCGCGAAATAACCTTCAATTGGCGCGCTGCTTCCGACTCGAGCACT
>SXGU01020518.1_pt1 | contig 20970 bp, 21 predicted proteins | sample 3174531 | NCBI WGS metagenome assembly SXGU01 (sample SAMN11356863, study PRJNA531348) | freshwater metagenome | isolation source: freshwater sample F1-140 | place: China: Fuxian Lake, Yuxi | collected 2017-12-25 | reverse complement strand
GGGGGCGAAGGTCGCCACCAGGCGGTGGAGGAACCCCGCGCCCACCCCCCTCGCCCTCAGCGGGAACATGGTGAGATGGCGCGTCTTGATCGAGGTCCAGCCGCGCTCGAAGAAGGGCTTGCCCGCCCACAGCACGATCGGCGCGGAGAGCGCGAGCTGAACCCAGGGCGATGCCGCGGGGCTGACAATCTGGATGCCGAGCATCTCGGCGACCATCGATACGATGAGCAGCGGCACGGCGAGGACCGCGGACACCCAGAAGCGGCGGGTGAAATCTACGAGTTCAGGATTGGGCGCATCGTCGAGCGAGGGTTCTTCGGGCTCCAGAGCCATTCCGCAGATCGGGCAGGTGCCTGGCCCCTCCTGTCGAATCTCCGGGTGCATCGGGCACGTCCAGATCGCGCCGGGGGTTGCCTCGGGCTCCGGCCGCGGCGCATCGCCGAGATATTTGTCGGGATTAGCGACGAACTTCGTCCGGCAGCCCGCACTACAGAAATGATAGTCGTCGCCGTCGTGCGACGCATGGTGCGCCGTCTTCGCGGGATCGACGCTCATCCCGCACACGGGATCGACGACCTGCGGCGTGGAGGACGCAATATCCGTCTTTGTCGCGCAGCAATCATGCCCGTGACGGGCGGCGTGATCGGCATGGGTCATCGAGTCGTCCTCCATGACCCTCCAATAATGTCTGACATCATGTTAGGGTCAAGCCCCCTATTTCCGGGCTGCCAGCCAGCCGTCGATTTGGGCGATTTCGGCGCGCTGATCGGCAATGATCTTTTGGGCCAGCGCCCGCGCCTCCGGATCGTCGCCATGTTGCAGCTCGGTCTCCGCCATCGCGATCGCCGACCCGTGGTGGATCTTCATCTGGCGCATGAAGTCCGCGTCGGCCTCGCCCGTGAATGCCGGCATGCTGGCCATCATGTCGTTCATCGACTTCTTGTAGCCTTGGGTGGCGGGGGGATCGTTCGGCTTCGGAGCCGCCATGCCCATCGACATCATGTCATTCGCAGGCATCGGCATCTCCGTCGTGCCATTGCCCGAATTTGCTTGATCGGCGTTTTCGGAACAGCCCGCAATGGAGAGCGAAGCAGCGAGCAGAAGCGGGATCGACAGACGATTTTTCATGACTCTCTCCAGACGCGAAAAAGGATAACGCGACAATGCGCGGCGGGGCGCCGATCACACCGGCGACAATGTGCCGAGGATCGCCACGGCCGCGAGAATGAGAAACGCCAGCGTGGTTTCGGAAATGATGGTCCGCCGCAGCCGAAGCAGGGCGATCACCTCATCTCCGCCGCCCACCCTCGCTCTGATTTCCGGTACGAGCCGCCATCGATTGAATCCCGCCAGACCAAGCATCGCGAGGAACAGGGCAATCTTGAGCAGGAGCAGCCGCCCATAGGCGGTCGCAAAGGTAGCCAGGAATCCGTCGATGCCGATAATGGCGAGCAGGTTTATCGATCCGGTGACGACGATCGCCCCGACGATGATCGTGCCGATGCTCGAGAAGCGCTCCAGCGCAGACAGCGCGCGCTCCGCCGATCCGGGCGCCTCGAAATCGAGCAGCAAGAAGCGCGCGAACATCACCAGCGCGGCAATCCATACCGCACCCGCTAGCAGATGAACGATGTCGCTTGATCGATGCAGCCAGCCGAGCGCGGCGTCGGACGCGCCCGCGTGCCCGCTCCAGGCAAGAGATCCGAGCGCAACCACCGCCAGCGCCGCGACGAGCGGTCGTCCCGCGCGCCGCCCACTCCAAAGCACCGCCAGCAGGCCGAGCGCCGCCGCACGGAGGATATGCGATATGCCCATCGGCGTCTCCAACGCCATGAACGTGAGCATTTCCCGGTCGAGCGCTGCCATGTCGTTGCCCGTCATCGCCAGGCAGGTCGCGGCAAACTGCGCAAGAGTGATGACCACGCCCAGCGCGGCCAGCCAGCCGATCAGGCGCCGATCGATGGCGGGCGCATGACGGCCAAGGCCGCCGCCCAGAGCCAGGCCGGCCAGCAGCATCAGGTCGACATAGGCGGCGAAACGCAGACCGATCGCCACCCAGTCGACCATGATCAGCGGACGTTGAAGCTGTGCTTGCCCGTGATGCGATGCGTGTCCGCGCCGACGATGACCCAGTCCGCGCGGTAACTGCCCGCCGGCAATGGCTTGGCCGAGGTAAGCACGATCGACTTGCCATCGGCGGCAACGGCGCTGGTGACGCCGGTCATCTTCATGTCGGGGTGGTTCGCCATGCCCGGCATGCCGGTCATGATCAGGGTCGCGGTCGAGAGCTTGGGCATCAGCCGCTCGCTGAAGGTCAGTTTGACCGTCGCGGTGCGGGCGACGGATGCATTGGCGGCGGGCGTCGCCTCGACGAGCTTGGGATGCGCCAGCGCAGCACTCGGCAGCAGCGCAAGACCAGCGACGGCCAGCATCAGGGGCTTGAGATTGAACTTCATCACGATACTCCTGTGGATATGCTGACAGATACGCACCAACGCGGTCGAGCCCTCAGAAAAAATGAGGGCTCTTACCAATTGTTGCGTATCCAGTGTTGGACGGCGGAGAACACGTATGAGTAGAGAATTGGACGACGCGCTGGCTCGCCTCGCTAGCAGCCCGGTCCATCCAGGTCTGGACGGATTGGAAGACCGCGTCCTTCTGGCCATCAGAGCGGAGCCTATTGGCACCATCGGCTTCGGCGCGACGATCACTGCGGCTCTCTTCGCCTTGACCCTGGGCGCGATCAGCAACGTCTTCCCCACCGCCGATGCGCAGGCCGCGCCGATCCAGTCGCCCTTCGGGGCATCGAGCCCACTCGCGCCCTCAACGCTGCTGACCGGACCGCGATGAGGTCGCGGCGACATCTGATCACCGCCCTGATTGCGTTCGTTGCGGCGATTGCCGGTGTGCTTATCGGCCGGCAGCTGGTGGAGCCGGCGCCGCAGCCGGGTGCCGAGCTGCATGCTGTCCTTCACGAACAATTGTCTCTGGATGCCGGGCAAGAGACGGCGTTGCACGCGCTGGAAGAGTGTTTCGCGGTGCGGCGACGGGCAATCGAACGCGAGCTTCGTATCGAGAATGCCCGGCTCGCCGAAGCCATCGCTGCCGAACACGGAAATGGCCCGCGTGTGACGGCTGCCGTCCATGCGTCGCACGTGACGATGGGCGAGCTTCAGAAAGAGACGCTCGCCCACATTTTCGCGATGCGGCAGATCCTGCGCCCAGACCAGGCGTCGACTTTCGATCAGGCCGTGACCAGGGCGCTTACCGAAGAATCGCGGTGATGCTCGATCTCGCCGACCAATCGGACGGCGAACTCGTCGCGCTGAGCATTGCGGGACGGCAGTCCGCATTCGCCGAGATTACGAGACGTCACAAGCTGCCCCTCTATCGGCTCGCGGCGCGGATCGTCGGCGATGAGGAGGAAGCCCTCGACATCGTCCAGGAGACCTTCGTCTCCGCATATAGAGGTCTCGACCGCTATGACGCATCGCGACCAATGCGCGCCTGGCTCGCCCGCATCGTCATCAACAAATGCCGGGACTGGGGACGCCGTCGCGCCGTTCGCCGTCTGATTTCGCTGGTTGTGCCGATCGAGCAGGCGCTGGAGACGCCGGATCACCAGCCGTCGGCCCATGCGGTCGCGGCTGATCGTCAGGAGATGACGCGCGTCGCGGACGCAATCACCAGACTGCCGCCTCGCCTTAGAGAAACGCTCGTGCTGCGAACAATCGAAGGGCTCACCGAGGCTGAAACGGCCGATGTGCTCGGTGTCAGCGAAAAGACCGTCGAGACCCGGCTCTATCGTGCGCGAACCCGGTTGGGGCAGCTCGTCGCTCGCGTCGAGCAAGCTTGACCCTGACATAGTGTCAAACCCTATCTCGGCATTCCGAGAAAGTTTGAGGGGCGCGGCCTCTCGCTGCGTATTGATCAATGACCGACGGAATGCAGGACCGATGATGACGACAACGATCGACCGCCGCCAGCTGTTACGCGGCGCAGCCTTTGCTGGCGGTGGCCTCGCGATGGCCCCCTGGTTCCCGGCCTGGGCGCAGCCGGTGTCGGCCGGCATCGTCAGGCCGCTGCCGACCGTCTCGGGCGAGGACATTCGGCTCCGCATTGCGCACCAGATGATGACGATCGATGGACGGACGAGCCACGCAATCGGGATCAATGGGACGGTCCCTGCGCCGCTGATCCGTCTTCGCGAAGGCCAGAATGTCCGGCTGCACGTCGAGAACGCTCTTGACGAGGACAGTTCGATCCACTGGCACGGGCTGATCCTGCCGTTTCACATGGACGGCGTGCCGGGCATCAGCTTTCCCGGCATCAAACCGCGCTCGACCTTCACCTACGAATTCCCGATCCGGCAGGCCGGCACCTACTGGTATCACAGCCATTCCGGGCTGCAGGAGCAGCTTGGCCATTACGGGCCGATCGTTATCGATCCGGCGGGCGAAGATCCGATCCGATCGGATCGCGAGCACGTCATCGTGCTGTCCGACCATAGCGAGATGCATCCGCACATCATCTTCAAGAAGCTCAAGCAACAGGGCGGCTACTTCAACTATCAAAAGCAGACGCTGGCCGGGCAGCTCCGCGGCGAGGGCCAGTCGGCCAAGGAGCGCCTCGAATGGGGCAAGATGCGGATGGACCCGACCGACGTCTCGGACGTGACGGGTTCGACCTACTCCTACCTCGTCAACGGCCACGGACTCCGCGACAATTGGACCGGCCTGTTCACACCGGGCGAGCGCGTGCGGCTGCGGGTCATCAACGCCTCCGCAATGACCACCTTCAATGTCCGCATCCCCGGCCTGAAACTCACCGTCGTCCAGTCCGACGGGCTGAACGTCCGTCCGGTGACGGTCGATGAGTTCCAAATCGCGGTCGCCGAAACCTATGACGTGATCGTCGAGCCGATCGACGACCGAGCCTACACGCTCGTCGGCGAAAGCGTCGATCGGTCGGGCATGGCCCGCGCCACCCTGGCGCCGCGCGAGGGGATGGCCGCTGAAGTCCCTCCCCTTCGCGAACGCCCGATCGCGACCATGAAGGACATGGGCATGGGCGACATGGCCGGCATGGATCATGGCGGCGGCGCGGCGGCGGGGGGTACGATGGCGGGAATGGATCATGGCGCTTCGGCCATGCCGGTCGCCGATCCCGCCTGCGCGCCCGAACATGCCGCCATGGGCCACTGCACGCCGGGCGGGGCTGCCGCCGGGCCGGCCGCTGCTCCCGCGATGGACCATTCGATGCGCGACTTTTCGAACGCACCCGGCGTGAAGAAGACACCGACCGTTCAGACGATCTCGCCGATGCCGATGGATCGCACCGGGGAGCCCGGCCAGGGACTGGGCGATGTCGGGCACAAGGTGCTGGTCTATCGCGACCTGATGGCGGTCGAGCGCAATCCCGACGTCCGCGCGCCCGATCGGGCAATGCAGATCCACCTTACCGGCAACATGGAGCGCTATATGTGGGCGTTCGACGGCGAGAAACTGAACGAGGTCAAGGAGCCGATCCCGTTCCTCAAGGACGAGCGCGTTCGTGTCACTCTGGTCAACGACACGATGATGGGTCACCCGATCCACCTCCACGGTCACTTCTTCGAGCTCGTGACCGGTCACGGCGAATATGCTCCGCGCAAGCATACCGTGCAGGTCCAGCCAGGCGGCACGGTGACCTTCGACGTCACTACCGACGCGGTCGGCGACTGGGCGTTTCATTGCCACATGCTCTATCACATGCACGCTGGCATGATGCAGGTCGTCACCGTCCGGCCGCGCGGTGGAGATGCGGCATGAAGACCTTCTTGTTCCTCGCGACCGCGTCAGCGCTGGCATTCGCGACGCCCGGCACCGCGCAGACGATGGACCATTCGAACATGCCGGGCATGAAGATGCCGGCTAAACCGGCACCGAAACCCAAGCCAGCGGCAAAGCCGCGCCCCTCTGCGAAACCGGCCGCGGCGAAGCCGGCAGCAAAGGCCGCTCCAAAGCCGACGCCGTCGGCCAAGCCCGCCGATGGGCAGGCCGCGCCCGCCGGCGATCCGAACTGTCCGCCCGAACATGCGGAGATGGGGCATTGCACCCCATCCACGCCGGCTTCGCATTCGGCCGCGCAGGCCGATCCTCACGCCGGTCATGACATGTCCGCAATGCCCGGCGCGTCTGCCGACGCGCAGGACATGGGCACCGGCGGCACGGCGCTGCTCGCGGGCGATGCACCCGCGCCGGCCGCCCCCGAACCCAGCTATGCCGATCGCGTCTGGGGCCGAGAAGCGATGATGCCTGCACGCGAAACGCTGCGCAGCGAACATGGCGGCGGCACCTTCTCGCAGGTCATGTTCAACCTTGCCGAATATCAGGTCCGCGATGGTCGCGACGGATTCCGCTGGGATGGGCAGGCATGGTTCGGCGGAGACATCAACCGATTGGTCGTTAAATCGGAAGGTTCGGGCACGCTCGGCGAAGGTGTCGGCGACGCTGAAGTTCAGATGCTGTACAGCCGTGCGATCGGCCCTTATTTCAATCTGCAAGCGGGCGCGCGCTATGACTTCAAACCCAATCCCTCGCGCACCTACGCGACCGTGGCCATCGAAGGACTTGCTCCCTATTGGTTTGAAGTTGAAGGTGCCTTTTTCTTGTCCGACCAAGGCGACGTCTTGGCGCGAATGTCAGGCTATTATGACCAGCGTATAACGCAGCACCTTATCCTGCAGCCCCGCGCCGAGATCAATCTCGCTGCACAGGATGTGCCAGAAAACGGCATCGGCTCGGGCTTATCCGACATCGAACTGGGCTTGAGGCTTCGCTACGAAATCAAGCGCGAGTTCGCGCCTTATGTCGGCGTTTCCTATGATCGGAAACTCGGCGACACTGCGCGCTTCGCGCGGGCGGAGGGTGAGGATGTCGGCGGCGTCAGCTTTGTGGCGGGCGTGCGCACTTGGTTCTGAGCTGGCGAGTGTAACAGGGCATTTGTTCATGCGAGACCGACTGCAATACGGAACTTGGGTGCCGCGCAACTTTCTCTTCACCACCCTGCGGGTTAGTCGGTTTCGTGGCAGCTCATGTGCCGACCACCAACGTGAAGCGGCTTCTCGCTAAGCGCCCTTTGGGCATAAAGGCCTTATCGTTTCCGCCATCTCGGTCGGCTCACGAGATATAACGACCGCGACGGTGAAACGCAGCCATATTCGTTGACGGCGTTCGGATGTCGCAAGGCTGATCCTATGGCCCGAGATTGAGGCACCAAATTTCGGACACAGAAATCGTCGTACTCAAGCCGAAGCACGCAAGATCAACTTTCCCACGAACATCCGATTATACCATCCCAATAGTTGCACCTCCCCGATCGCTCTGCTGATCTTGCCGATTCCAAAATGCGAGCAGTCTCTCTCCTGAAACATTACCAATTTGTATTCCGCAGGAAACGCTGAGGACAAACGCAGCCTCCTATCTGCATGACACGGTTCGCAATGGATCGCATATCAAGGAGTGCCGATAATGAAGAAGCGGAAAGTCACGTGGAAGATGTTCGGCGCGACCGCGCTGGGCTTGGCCGCGCTGGGCGGGGTTGGGGCCGCCGCAATCGCCAACGCTGGCGGCGTAGCTGCCGCGCGTACTGCTATAACCGGCGAAACGGATGAGGATGCGCGCGAGGCACAGGCGCTCACGGGTGCGCGTGTTTCCCTCGCCGACGCCGCGCGGCTCGCCGAGCAGCGGACCGGGTTAAGGGCGGCCGAAGCCGAACTCGACGACGAATCGGCCACGCCCGCTTGGGAAATCAGCCTGGGCGCGGGTGCGGCGGAAAAGACCGTGGTGGTCGATGCTGCCAACGGACAGGTCAGAAGCATTGCCGCCGATGACGGCGAGGCCGAGGAAGGCGGTGAAGCCGAAGAAGCTGGCGAGGCGGACTGACCGTTTGGAGCCGGGTCGTCCCCCCCTTGCGACCCGGCTCCATTCCGGCGACGACGATGATAGAGGAGCTGATGAAGATTTTGGTTGCCGAAGACGATACAGACACCGCGTCCTATATCAGGGCGGGGCTGCGCGAGCTGGGACATGTTGTCGATGTCGCCAGAGACGGTCGAGACGCCTTCATGCAGGCCAGCGGTGAGGAATATGATCTGCTGGTGCTCGATCGCATGCTGCCGGGGATGGACGGTGTCGCAGTCCTGCGCGCGCTGCGCGACATGGGCATGACGACCCCTGCCCTCTTCCTGACGGCGCTTGACGGCGTGTCCGACCGCGTCGCCGGCCTCGATGCGGGCGGAGACGATTATCTGGTCAAGCCATTTGCCTTCTCCGAGCTGGTCGCAAGGCTCAATGCTTTGGCCCGACGGCCGCGCGCCACCACTGTAGAGACCGAGCTCACGGCTGGAGGGGTGCGCATCGACCTTTTGACCCGCCGGGTGACCCGCGATGGCCAGGCGATCGATCTCCAGCCGCAGGAGTTCCGTCTTCTCGAATATCTCATGCGGCATGCTGGTCGCGTCGTCACTCGAACGATGTTGCTGGAAGGCGTTTGGGGGTTTCACTTCGATCCGAAGACCAGTGTCGTCGAGACGCATATCAGCCGGCTGCGCGCCAAGGTGGATCGTGGCTTCGACGTGCAATTGATACGGACCGTGCGCGGTTCGGGATATCTGATCGATGCGCCAGATCGGCCTATTTAGCTCGACCGTGTTTCGGACGTCGCTGGTTTCAGGGCTACTCTTCCTAGTCCTGTCCGTCGCGCTAATGGCGATGGTCTATGTTACGGCGACCGCTACGATCGAAAAGCAGATGCTTGCCACCGCCGAGGCACAGGCAAGAGCGATCGAGCAAACGCTCGAGGAGGAAGGAGAGGAACGAGAGCGCTCACGCTGGCCAGTCGCTCGGGCCGAGTATGTCCATCGCTTCATCGTCGCTCCTAAAGGGAAGGTCCTCGTTTCCGAAATCGTCCCTGTCGGCAGGCCCACTGGCCCGCTCGTGGCTTCTGCCGCGCAAGTCGAACAAATGTTTTCCGGGGTCGAGCGCCTCAACGACTCTGGTCTCATTGGCTTCGGACTGATTGGCCGCGACGGCGGTTATGTCTTTGTAGCTCAGGAAGACGAGTCCCTCAGCGAATTGCGCGAGGCGCTGCTGGCCACACTGGCCGCAGCGAGCGTGATCGCGATGATCGTGTCGGTCGGTTGGGGGCTGATTGTGGCTTGGCTCTCGTTCCGACGTATCGACAGAATGAACGCGGTCGCGGCCCAGGTGATGGCGGGCGATATGGCCTCACGAATGCCGGTGGGACGACGGGGCGACGAAATCGATCGGCTTGCCGCCCACTTGAATCACATGCTCGATCAGCTCGGCCGAGTGATGGAAGCGATAAAGCAGGTCTCGGCGGATATCGCCCACGATTTGCGCACTCCCCTGTCGCGGCTGCAGCGCAGGTTGGAACGTCTCGCGGAGGCGAGAAGCGCGAAGGAACGCCGCGATCTGGTCGATAGCGCCCTCGACGAGTCGCGACGGATGCTCGAGGTGTTTGCATCGCTGCTTCGTATATCGCAGATCGAGGGGGGGGGCGCGCGCGGGCAATTCGCACCGCTCGATCTATCCGCCATGCTGCTCGAAGTGTTCGAAACCTACGAGCCTGTTTTTGCGGACAGCGGGCATGTCCTCGACGCCTTGATCGAAACCGGAATTGAGATGATCGGCGACCGCGCTTTGCTCCAACAAATGTTCGTCAATCTTCTGGAGAATATCGTCGCGCACACGCCCCGCGGCACACGCGCCGAGATCAATCTTGGCCGGCTTCATTCCGGCGGCTGGCAGGCGACCGTCAAGGATGATGGCCCGGGCATCCCTGCCCATCATCACGATCGCGTCTTCGCCCGCTTCTACCGGCTTGATCCCAGCCGCAGCACCGGCGGCAGCGGTTTGGGCTTGGCGCTCGTGAAAGCAGTGGCGGACGCCCACGATCTCGGGTTGGAGATCCGTCCCGGATCGGGCTTGAACATCTCCTTGTCAGCTCGCTGACGGTGAGAACGCGGGCGGACGAGCCCAGCGCAATCCGACGTTGTCGCTGCTGCAACCTTGCCGAGAGGCGCTGAGGCTTGGGCGGAGGCCGGACTACTCGGGTGCGATCACGACCGAAGCAAAATTGAAGTTCTACCGTCGATCAACGTCCTGTGATGGTTCATTGATTGCGGCGGGACTTCTCACCGCTTCGCGAGAGAGAACATGCGAGTGATTAACGCATCGCCTTTGAGCTGATGGAGGATCGCGATCCCGGCATGTCCAAGCAGATAAGCCCACATCAGCGGTGCCGCGGTCTCATGAACTTCAAGCAGAAAGCGCGTTTGCGGCACAAAGTAGCCCAGCGCGCCAGTTGTCGCCATCAAGGAAGCGATCAATAGGCCCAGTCCGTGGACGCCGCTGGCAAACGGTTTTTCCTCTGTCAGTAAGACCGTCCCTGTACGTAACGTGCGCAAGTGAGCGCCAAGGTCGTTGAAGAATTCTCGGCGACGCTCCCGCGAGAACCAGGGAAGCAGCACAGAAAGTCGCGTTTCGCCGGTTCTAAGCATCGACCAAATCCAGAAGGCGGCCAGCAATCCTAACGTGGCGAGACCCGTCTTCTCGTGGAGTTCAAAGAGTTGATCGCCCGGAACGCCGCGCTCCGGCGGCTCCATACCAAGGCTGAGTGAAAGTTGAATCACGATCGCGATCGCCAGCAGAAGATGCAGGAGCCGCGTCAGCCGCGACCGCGTTTGTTGCAAGCTCGTCGACATGTCTTCACTCCCTTAACGGACGGTGCGCCGATCATTCTATACTCAACACACAATTTTGATGTTGGTCTCGCTTGAGGCCTTCTGAACCTCGAGTTTGCTGATCCGCTATCCAGGTAAGCCCATTCGGCCATTCAGGGCGGCAAGCCAATGCGCCCCCAGGGCCTCATCGAGTGACGGTGGGTTGAACGGATCAAGCCCGGACCCGGGGTAGAATGTCATCTCACCGAAGAGGGGGTGCCCTTCGACCTCGTACATGTCGACTCGTACGAAATCGAATCCAACAGCAAGCGCTTCAGCAGCGTCGATCATACGCGAAAGCGACCTCGGGCGTTTCAACTCACTGTCGTGGGATCCTGGGCTCAAGCGAGTCCACGACCGATCGAAGACGATCCATCGGTGCACATGTTCGCGGCCCAGATGCGCTTGGACATACTCGACGCGCCCACCAAATACGAAGAGCTTGTAATCAATTGGCAGCTCTCGCCCGTCGCCAATGAACGGCTCCACCAGAATGCCGGGCTCGATCTGGCTGTAGAGCCACTCATCAAGCCAGAATCCATAGCGCCCCGATGTCCAGCCATTCGCGCGCCGCACGACGGACGACCAGTCGTAGTCATCCGATCGCAGAAAAATACGCTGGTTGCACCCATGTCTCGACTTGACGACAAATGGCGCGCACCAGACGGGTGCCGAAGGCAGTTCCAAACCATGCCATAGCGTCGGAACGACCCATCCAGCCCCAAGGCGGTCCGCGACGAAGTGCTTAACGAGCACCTTATCGGCAAGACGAGGCAGGCGCGCGTCACGATCGGTGAGCTTACGAACCTGAACGAGTTCGTTGAACAGGCGGGGGCATGCGAGATTGGGCAGCCGGCCGTGACGGAAAAGATACGTGAGATTTATTCGAAGTAGCTGCCCGGGGCTGCCGAGCAACTCGTCTCTGAATTCGGATCCCCGCCATGCTGACGCATTCGCAAGGAGCGCCAATGCGCTGGCGGAAGCGATCCCGGCAATGGCAGCTTGAGCGCTCAACCGACTGCGGTCCCGAACAGGAGCCCAACCGCCCACGTCGCCGCCATCGCGAACGCGCCCCAAAAGCTGACCCGCAACGTCGCCTTCGCAACGCTGGCCCCCCCAGCGCGCCCGCCGATGGCCCCGAGCATCGCCAAAAAAAACAGCGACGCCAGTGCGACGATCGGGACGAGTAGCGGCCGGGGTGCGACCGCCGCCGCGAGCAGCGGCATCGCCGCACCTATCGCAAACGTCGCCGCGGAGGTGAAAGCAGCTTGCACGGGCCGGGCATGCATACCGGGGACCAAGCCGAGTTCGTCATGGGCGTGGGCCGCCAACGGATCCTTGTCCATCAACTGAGCCGCGACCTGTCGCGCGAGATCCGGCGTCAGGCCACGCTTCACATAGATGTCTTCCAGCTCGGCGTGCTCCGCCGCCACATCATCTTCGATCTCGAGCCGTTCGCGGGCGAGGTCGGCACTTTCGGTGTCGGCCTGCGAACTGACCGACACATATTCGCCGGCGGCCATCGACATCGCGCCGGCGACAAGGCCGGCCACGCCTGCAACGAGAATGTCGGTTGGCTTGGCCGCCGCCGCGGCCACTCCGAGGATAAGGCTCGCTGTGGATACAATGCCGTCATTGGCACCAAGCACGGCGGCTCGAAGCCAGCCGATCCGCGACACCAAATGAATTTCAGGGCGTTTGTGTATTGTAGAGCTCGTCATCAACTTATCCGTGGTTTGAAGGCTTCGGGCGATTGCTCGATATTTGGATGTGATCGTAGGTTCGAAGGCAGGAAGTGAACCCGAAAGCACGCGCCGCCGCCCGGGGCGTCCTCGACGACGATGGTGGCGCCGTGCGCCTCGACAAGTCGCTTCACGATGCCCAAGCCGAGGCCCGCGCCAACGCTGGCGCGGCGATCTTTTCTCCAGAACCGCTCAAAGATGTTTGCTCGGTCCTCTGCGGGGATGCCGGGGCCATGGTCGCACACAGCCAATTGTGGGCCCGGTCCGGCTGTCACGTCGATCGGGGTTGTTCCTTTGGCATGGACGAGCGCGTTGTCGATAAGGTTGCGCAGAACGCGGAAGATCGCTTCCTCATGCCCGCGTGTCAGCGCCCCACCACGATCCTCGAAACGCAGTTCGCGATCGGCCTCGAACGCCTTGACGGCGAGTTTTGCCACGACCGCACGACCTATCTCACCCAGATCCACGATTGTCGCGGTTTCGAGCGTCATGGCATCCGCTTGGGCGAGGTCCAGCATTTGACCGACCAAACGGGTCATATAAGCGACATCGTCTTCGAGATCGCGGCGAATGCTTCCCGGCGGGAGCCGCTCGAGCGACAGTTGCATGATCGAAAGCGGCGTGCGCAGCTCGTGCGCGGCGTTAGCCGTAAAGCTCCGCAGCACGCTCATCGCTTCGTCCAGTCGGCCAAGGGCATTGTTGACGGCGCGGACCAGCGTACCGACCTCGCGCGGAGCGCTCGGTTCGGACACGCGCGCGCCCATGTCGTCGGCCCCTAGTCGGTCGATCTCGTCCTCGGCCCGACGCAGGGGGCTTAGGACACGGCGCACCGCGACGATGTTGAACGCCAGCAGCAATAGAGATAATGGTATCAGCGGAAGCGCGACATGCTGCGTCAGCTCGTTGATGATTACCGGGACATAGGGACGAAGGCCCTCTCCTTCATACCGCATGAGGAGCCACCGCTTCTGCCCCCGGCCGACGATCGGCCGGACGCCGGTGACGCGATATCCCCGGCCGACCCGCTCGCGTTGAGTCCAGTCCATCAGAGCGGCGGGGTTTGCGGGATCGGCGCCGGAATTCGGTCCGCGTAAGAGGGCCAGTCCGGGTTCGATATAGCCCGCTGACCAATGCCGCGCGCCGGGCGGCCCGGCAGAGTCGTTGGGCGATTTGTCCGGGGACTGGGCGATCCGCGCCGCTTCGAGCGTCAGCAGCTCCTGGGCGAGCGCCTCGGGCTGGCGCGCATAGGTGACAATGACGATCCCGATGTCGAGAAGCGCAAAGACGAGCGCGAAGAGGCCGAGCCGGACGGCAATCTGGCTGAACAAGGTCGGACCACGCACTGGCGATCGCTTCTCGACGGCGATGGTCATATAGCGGGTGCGAACAGCGCGTAACCGACGCCATGCACGGTTCGAATCTGAACATCGGCGGAGGCGCCGGCAAGTCGCTTCCGGAGGCGAGACACTGAGGCTTCGAGCGCGTTCGGGGTCACTTCCGCGTCCATAGAGTAAAGTGCGCTCTCCAGAGCCGGTTTCGGCACCACGCGCCCGGCCCGCCGCAGCAGATGCTCCAGCAGAGCGACCTCGCGAGGCGTTGCTTCGATCACGCCGCCAGCAACGCTGACGCTTCGTTCCGCTGAATCAAGCGACACGTTGCCGGCCGTCAGGACCGTCGCAAGCGCGCTTCCCGGCCGCCGAAGCAGCGCGCGGCACCGTGCGGCAAGCTCCGGTATTTGGAAGGGCTTGATCAGATAGTCGTCGGCGCCCGCATCCAGTCCCACGACGCGATCGTCCAGGCCGCCACGCGCAGTCAGGATCAAAATCGGCGTCATGTCACGCGCCCGACGCATCCTGCGGACCAGATCGAGGCCGTCCTCATCAGGAAGGCCCAGGTCGAGCAATACAAGGTCATAGGCGTTGATCTGCCTGGCGGCCTCGGCGCCCTCGACCGTCTCACACCAGTCGACCGCGAACCCCTGCCGATCGAGCCCCTCGCGGATGAGGCCCGCGAGCCGGCTGTTATCCTCGACGAGAAGAAGGCGCATGATCGATATCCGTTCCGGTTGCGGCACGTTTGTGACCCGTGATCATGGACCAGACGAGGTTCTCGCGGTGTCGCAGGCTTTCGACGACTGCGCCAATGACGTGCACGCCCGACGCAACCAAGGTGACGTTCGCGGCGGTCTTGTGCACCTGCTCAACCCATCCAACCCCCCAAAAGCGGTCGGTTCCCATCATCCAGCCAGTCGCACCGATGATGGCGATCAGCAGCATCAAGGCGATCGCCATCGCCGCTCCAGCCGGATTGTGACCGACGTAGCGTGGATCCCGGCGAGCCAGCAGGGATTGCATATAGCCTAGAAACGAGCGTGGACCCGGCACGAAGCTGGTCCATTTCGCATGTCCGGCGGCGACAAAGCCCCAGACGATCCGAACAGCGACCGCCGCGACGACGACATAACCGACATAGCGGTGCGGCGCGCGCGCATGCTCGAGAAACGTCAGATTGGCGATGACGCCGCCCGCCACTGTCCAATGGAAAAGCCGAACCAGTGGATCCCAGACCTTAACTTGTCCGGTTCCTGTGAGAGGAGCACGGGTCGCGACGCCAGCAGGCTGAGGCAAGGGACCCATCGATCAATCGACGTTGTTTTGAACGACGTTGCCGTTCACGGGGTTGAAATACACCTCGGCGCGACGACCATCTTTGCGCACGGCATAGATTTCGTAACAGCTGCCGGCAACCTGAAACACCTTGACCTTGCTATAGCCCATTTTGGCGATGCGAGCCTTCATTGCGGGCGGCGATATCCATTTGGATTGCGGGGCCTTGGTGCAGACAGGCGCCGCCGAGGCGGTCGAAGCCGCTGAGAGCGCGATGGCACCAAGTGCCAACTTCAATGCGAGCCGATTTTTCATATCTTGTCTCCTCAGACATCCGGGCAGTCGGACAATCGTTGAAATGCCAGCAAGTTCTGACAGCGACCTGACTGCTAGTCAGAAATCGCGTGGGGGTGCCTGCAGTTTTTTTCGGGCACTCGGTCAGGACCTTGTCAGTCCAAGCCACAACAATGGCGGACGTCGCTGCCCCAGCGATCCTTCTGGAGATTTGTTATGACCTTCCGCAAGTTAACTGGCACCGGGCTTATCTTGGCATCGCTGATGGCGAGCGCCTCCGTCGCGGCGCCGCCGACTTCCCCCAAGCCGCTCGCGGCGCAGACTCGCGAGAATTTGGAAACCGCAATGAAGGGCGAGGCTTACGCGAATCTCAAATATCTGCGCTATGCCGACCAGGCCGAGGCGGCCGGCAATACCGAGCTCGCCGCGCTCTTCCGCAACTCTGCGAATGTCGAGGCCAACGAGCATTTTGACCGGGAAGCGCAAGCGCTTGAGCTCGGCGGGACGGCCAGGGTGAACCTTGAGGACGCCATCGCGGGCGAGCATTACGAAAATACCAAAATGTATATCGACTTCGCCGATCAGGCGCAGGCGAGCGGCGACGCAAAGGTTGCCGCCATGTTCCGACAGATCGCCGAGGATGAAGGCACGCACCTGCGCGCCTACCAAGCTGCGCTGGCCAAGACCGCCCATAACTGAGCCAGCGTGGGATGCCGGCCGGTTCTCCCCCTGGCCGGCCGGCATCGTTCCTTTCCGAACCCGAACAAGTTTATTGCCATCATTAGCGCCAAGGCGACCGCCAGTTCGTCAACACGCGTGCGACGTAGCCGGGCGTCTCTCCGTTCTGGGGAATTGCCCCGGCCCGCAAGACGGCGCCAGGGCCGGCGTTGTAAGCGGCGAGCGCCATCGCGATCGATCCGAACCTGTCGATCATCCTCCGAAGGTAGCGCGCGCCGCCGTCCAGATTGGCGCGGACATCGAAACGGTCGAACACGCCCAGGGAGCGCGCCGTGGCCGGCATGAGCTGGGCAAGACCGGCGGCGCCCGCCTTGCTGACGACATTTGGACGATAGTTGGACTCAGCAGCGACCAGCGCATCGAGCAGACCCGAAGGGAGGCCATGCCGCACCTCCGCAGCCCTGATGTGCAGGATTACCTTGTCACGAGCCGCGGAAGATTTGGCCGCAGGGCGCGTCGATGCCGAGGCGGAGGTTCGCGGCACCGACCGTTGCGATGCGTCCGTTGTCCGACTTGGATACACGCTGTTGGACGCGGCGACCCAATTTCCATGTGCAACCAGAACGAAGCCAGCGGCCTTGGCGATTCGCGCACCCCGCAGCTCGCCACCCGCGACGGTCGAAGCGTCAGGCGCGACAATCGAAGCGTCAGGCGCGAAACTTTGGACGGCGGCGGGCGATGCTGTCGCCGCGACGGCAAATATTGTCAGTGAAGCGGCCGCGAAGACGCGGCCAGGGGAAAGCATTCGCATGTACGGTTCCTCATTCTATGCGCGCCTTCCGAATCAGAACATATATAGAACGGTCGGTGTAGGAAATGGCTTTCTCGTTGCGCGGAGGAAAGGACGACGAGGCCGAGTGACCGTTTCGATGGAAAGGAGATGAGCGCCGTGCAAACCACGTCCCGCGACGAATGCTCCGTTGACGCTCAGGGGCGCGCAATCGTCGAGGCCCTTGGTGGGCACTGGCACACGCGCGGCGGGATGTGCCGTTGTCCCGCTCATGCAGACGAGACGCCATCGCTTAGCGTCCGGCCCGGACAAAAAAGCCTGTTGTTCCACTGTTTCGCGGGCTGCGAGCCGAACGCCATCATCCGCTCGCTGCGCACGATGCGCCTCTATGCGCTCCAAGCCAGTACGAAGCTCGATCGGACGTTGCCGCTACCGCCTTCAATGTCGCTATCGCCGCTCGCGGCGCGGATTTGGTCGGAGGCGCGGCCTTTCGCGGGATCGCCGGCTTCGCGTTATCTCCAAAGCCGAGGCATCCTGCTTGTCTCGAATGCGCTGCGCTTTCACTCCCGCACGCCGCGCGGGCGGGCGCCGCTGACCAGTTTTCAGCCAGCGATGATCACCGCGGTGCGCGATGATGCAGGGCTCGTCGGAGTCCATCGGACATTTCTGGATACCGCTCGTGACTGTCTTGCGGATCTGCCGGTCCCGAAATCGGCGCTGGGCCGGCTTTCCGGGGGCGCCGTTCGCCTCGCGCCAGTAGTACGCGGATCGCTCGGGCTCGCGGAAGGTGTCGAAACCGCGCTTTCGGCTTCGCAGCTGTTCGACAGGCCATGCTGGGCGACACTGGGAACCGAGCGTTTTCGCCAAGTCTCTGTCCCGGCCACGGTCCGTCGATTGATCCTGTTTCTCGACAATGATGCCGGCGGTCGGCGCGCCGAGCTCCTCGCGCGAGAAACGCATGCCGGGGCGCCATTCTCGATCGAGGCCATGTATCCCGAAAACCCGGACGAAGATTGGAACGACGTTCTCCGGCGGCAGCTCGGCATCGTTCGGCGAACGACCAGTGAGGAGGAGAGCAAGGCGGTCGCATGATGCACCGGATGCGGCGATCCCGCCCTGCCGGGCAGGAGACCCGCCATGCAGACCGCGCTCGCTTTCGATCAACCCGTAACCGACGATCCCGTCACCACCGTCGGCATCCGCCTTGCCGAGATGCTGAAGGACGGGATTCCGATCGATGGCCGCGTGCTGCGCGGCCTCTTCGAAGCCGCCACGGGCCGCTCCGACGCAGCGGCGGCATGGTCGATGCGCGACGCTTATCATGCGCTCGAGCTGGCCCAGGTGCTGTACCTGATCGATCCGGAATGCCCGATCGATCTCGGCAATCCACCTTCCGCGCTGAGCGCGCTCCAGACGCTTTCCGCCGGGCTCCCGACCCAGAGCTATCGCAGCGAAAATCAAATGGCCTTGCAGCAATTCTCGACCCCGCTCGCAATCGCATGGCTTGCCGGGGCGTGCGCCATGCTCGATGCGCGCGACCTGGTTCTCGAACCCTCCGCCGGCACCGGCCTGCTCGCCTGGCCAGCCCACCGCACAGGCTGCCATCTCGCGCTGAACGAGATCGACGGCCGCCGCCGAACCTGTCTCGAGACGGCCTTTTCCGCTGCGACGATCAGCGCTCACGATGCAGAGCTTCTCGACGACCTGATGCCAGCAATCGTCAGTCCGGACGTTGTCCTCATGAACCCGCCGTTCGCGCGCTCGCAGGGCCGCGGCGTCGACCCGCACGCCGCCGTTCGCCATCTGGGCGCTGCCTGGAAACGCCTTCGCCCAGGCGGGAGGCTGGTCGGGATCATGCCCGAAGGCTTCAGCGCGTCGGACTGGGCAGACGCGTCCTCGACCGAGGCGGCGCTTCGTCTCGACGCTCGGATCGCGGCGGGCCTTTACGCCAAGCAAGGCACCGGCATCGCGGTGCGTCTGGTCGTGCTCGACAAAATCTCGGATACGCGCCGGCCGATCCTCGTCGATGCCGCTGATCTAAGCGATCTGCTGGCGCCGATCGCCGTGTTGGCGGAGCGACCGGACGCCATTCCGCCGATCATGCCGCCCGCGCGTCCGCGACTTTCGCTCTTCCGCCGCGGATCGAGTCTGCAGCCGGCACCCGGTCCTATCCGCGCTTTCGCCGCAGCAACCGACCCCGCCGAGCCGATCGATATGTGCGTTCTCGACGATTCCGCACCCGTCGAAGAGCAGGTTGGCCTCTACCTTCCGTGGCGCGCGAGCCGGCTGCAGTTCCCCGGCGCCTGTGAACATCCGACACCGCTCGTCGAGTCCGTCGCGATGGGATCCGTCGCCGCGCCAAAGCCTTCCTATCGGCCGCGCCTGCCAAACCGTGTCATATCCGATGGATTGCTTTCGGCCGCGCAGCTCGAAACGCTCGTCTATGCAGGTGGCGCATTCGAACAGGACGTGCCCGGCCGGTTCCTGGCAATCGACGAGGGATGCGGGCTCGCACCCGCCGATGAGGGCGGCGCAGCCTATGCCAAGGGCTTCTTTCTCGGTGACGGTACGGGCGCCGGCAAGGGCCGGCAGATTGCGGGCATCGTTCTCGATCAATGGCTGCGCGGCCGCCGCCGTCATATCTGGCTGTCCAAGAACGAAAATTTGCTGGAGGATGCGCGCCGCGACTGGTCAGCGCTGGGCGGCCTCCCGTTGGATGTTCAGCCCTTGTCGCAGTGGAAGCTCGGCGCGCCGCTCGCGCTCGATGCCGGGATCCTCTTCGTCACCTACCCGACGCTCCGATCGGGGCGCGACGACGTGACCCGCCTCAGACAGATCACAAAGTGGGCCGGTGACGATTTTGACGGCGTGATCGCATTCGACGAGGCGCACGCGATGGCGAACGCCGCAGGGGGCGAAGGCAGCCGCGGCAGGATGAGAGGTTCGGAACAGGGCATTGCCGGCCTTCGGCTCCAGAACCTGCTTCCCCGTGCCCGCGTGCTCTACGCCTCGGCGACCGGCGCGTCCGACGTCGCCAACCTCTCTTACGCAACCCGCCTCGGACTGTGGGGACCGGCCACGGCGTTCGCCAATCGCGAGCAGTTCGTGGCCGCGATCCGCAAAGGCGGCATCGCCGCGATGGAGCTCGTGGCTCGCGACCTCAAGGCGCTCGGCCTCTACACCGCGCGCGCCTTGTCCTTTGCCGGCGTTGAATATGATCTGCTCGAGCATGCGCTGAGCGATCAGCAGATCCTTATCTACGACGCCTATGCCGAAGCCTGGGCGATCATCCATCGCAATCTGAGCGCGGTGCTCGAAGAGACCCGTGTCGTGGACTCCGTGTCCGGCGCAACGCTCAACGCCAACGCCAAGTCCGCCGCATTGTCCCGTTTCGAGGGTACCAAACAGCGCTTCTTCGCGCAGCTTCTACTGTCGATGAAACTGCCCAGCCTCATCCCCGCAATCGAAGCCGACCTCCGCAACGACCATGCCGTGGTCGTGCAGCTCGTCTCGACCGCCGAGGCCATGCTCGACCGGCGGCTGGCAGACCTTGATCCGCACGAGCGCGAGGCGCTCGAGATCGACCTCTCCCCACGCGAATATGTGGTCGATTATCTGACCACCGCCTTTCCTACTCGGCAGATGAAGGTGTTCACCGACGCCGAAGGGATCGCGCGATCGGAGCCAATGTCCGATGACGAGGGTCGCCCAGTCCATTGTCGGTTCGCGCTGCAGGCGCGGGACGCGCTCATCGAGCAGCTCTGCGCCCTGCCGCCCATCGCCACGGCGCTCGACGCCTTGATCGAGCGGTTCGGCACCGGCACTGTGGCCGAGGTGACGGGCCGGAGCCGCCGCCTCGTTGTTGGCAACGATGGCCGCCAGCGCATCGAGAACAGGACGCCGCGGTCCAACCTGGTCGAGACGCAGTCGTTCATGGACGGTGCCAAGCGCCTGCTGGTGTTCTCGGACGCCGGCGGCACCGGCCGCAGTTATCACGCCGACCTCGCCGCGAGGAACCAGGCCCGGCGGGTCCACTTCCTGCTCGAGCCGGGCTGGCGCGCCGATGCCGCGATC
>SXGU01472061.1_pt1 | contig 21013 bp, 16 predicted proteins | sample 3174531 | NCBI WGS metagenome assembly SXGU01 (sample SAMN11356863, study PRJNA531348) | freshwater metagenome | isolation source: freshwater sample F1-140 | place: China: Fuxian Lake, Yuxi | collected 2017-12-25 | reverse complement strand
TTTTTCCACCTGCGGTAAGCGTTGCTTGCGAGCCAAAGCTGTTTTTGCTGATTTTTTTCACACTATTCTCCATGTACTTGATATACTTAAAACGACCATTGTAAAACTAAACGATATAGTATTATTGGTAAAGTATTAAAATTTCGTTAGCGCGAAAATATTTATACCATTCCTATTTTTTTTATGGCACAAGGCTCGCATGAAACTAATTTCCTCTATATCTGGTATTATCCATAATTATGATGCGTTTCTCCTTGATTTATGGGGGGTTGTGCATGATGGGGCGCAGCTTTATGAAGGTGTGCATGAAACAATTTCGCGCTTAAGGGCGACTGGTAAAAAAATCGTTTTTCTGTCAAATGCGCCGCGCCGCGCCGCAAGGGCAGGGGCGGTTCTCAGCCAGCTGGGCATCGCGCCGCAGCTTTATGACCATATTGTGACTTCGGGTGAGGTGGGGCATGATTGGTTGGTTTCTGGGCTAGTTTCTAGCAAAGCACCATGGGGGAAACGCTATTTTTTCATTGGTGCAGAAAAAGACGAAGATTTGCTGAAGGACACAGATTTTGAATGGGTGGATAATTTGCAAGATGCGGATTTTATCCTCAATCTCGGCTTTGGAAATGATGAGCAAACCTCGGACGATTTCACACAAATTTTGCAGGAAGCACGTGAGTTAAACCTGCCTATGCTTTGTCTTAACCCCGATATTGAAGTGATAAAAATAAGCGGTGAACGCTTCCCCTGCGCGGGTGTTATTGCGCGAAATTATCAGGAAATTGGCGGAGAAGTTACTTGGTTTGGCAAGCCTTATACGGCAGTTTATGAGCATTCTTGTACATTGCTTGGCGACATTCCTAAACAAAAAATCCTTGCCATTGGTGACGGGTTGGAGACCGATATTCTGGGTGCGAAACGCTTCGGCGTTGATTGTGTTCTGGTGACGGGCGGAATACTGCGCGGAAAAACCATAACCGAGATTGAAGAAATTTGTATGCGGCTTGCCGTTCGTCCTAATTATATTGTTCCGCGCTTTGCTTAGGTTCTGCCCATTAATTCTACTATAGCTTGCTGCAAATGGCAGTTTCCTGCGCTTCCGTTGCTCATGTATAAAACATACACTGCGCTACGGTTCTCGGAAACCACCATTTTTGCTACGCTCTAGCGAATTTCTGGGCAGAACCTAGAACCTGTTCATAAACTTGTTCTTATAACCTGCCCACATTACAAAGAATATAGCAGGTGAAATTGTTCAGGAAGTGGAAAAAATACAAAAATACAAAAATAAAAAAACAGCGTGTGTTTTTATCAGTGAATTAAGTAATATCAAAGGCTTATTTCAAGAACTTAAAGTAAAAAACGGTACTTTTAGGGACAAAAAACCCCTCAAACATGCCGATTTTCACCACTTAAGTGCAGAGCCTAATTCTTCCTAAACGAGCAATGCAAGCCTGATTTGCTGTTGCGGGCGAGGAGTTGGTCTAGCTTATTAGTTTCCAGAATAATTTCCCATCCAACAGGGGAAAAAGTGTCAGGATTAAAGACATTTTCGGCAAGAAGCGGGTTGGTTAGGGCTTGCGAGAAGGCGTCATTGGCGACCATCGCCGTTTGCAAATCACCCATCATCGCTCCATAAGAGCGATCCTCGGCATACATTCCCACATACCACTCCACCTTATCAACTGAGCCGTAAAGCTTTTTAAGCTCGGCTTGCAGCGCGGGATTTTTGGTAATGTCGGAAAAATCTTTCGCCGCGGGCAAGCCAAAACAAACGCGATATTCGTTATAGCTGCGAAGCTGGAATTTGCGCGTATAGGCGACATTCGCCGCCTCAATCGGGAATAGGAAATTCGGCGTGTTATATAGCCCGATTTGCCCAGCGTGCTGCGCGGAAAAGGCACTCATCATTTTGCCGATGCCGCTTTCAGTGAGCAGCGCGTTGTTATACATATAGTCATTAAACGGAACTTCGCCGCTTGGCACATTGAATTTGTCAGGGGTTAGCGCGTGCCAGCGATAGAGCAAGTCAAACTCAATGGTCATCCAGTTGTTGCGATACCATTTTTTGTTGTAGGAAACGCTTGGGTCAGCTTTCAAATTAATTGTGGAGATATGGGCGATATAATCCTCCACCACGATTTTTATCAATATCACAATCAATATATTGCGCGTGGTTTGAAAAATTCGTTCATCATCCCAAGTCGGATAGGCTTTTTCCAGAATGCCCGCAACGCGGTTATGCTCGCGGATAAAAAGCGTGTTCAGCGTCGCGTAACCAAGGGTGGAGTTGGCGCGTTCCGTCCCCATGGCAAAAAGATTTGCTTGGCGTTTTTCCGCTTCTTCTGGCGTAAGCCCCAGCGGAATTGAGGTGGTTTTTGGCCCCCAAACGATTAGCTTTGAGAATTCTGGCTTCTGCACACCATTTTCAAAGGCATAAGGCGGGTATTCCTCGCCGCCGATTATCTGGCTTTTCATTCTACCACCAGTTTTCGCCCGCAACTGGTCGGTAATCACTGGGTGCAAGCCATAAATCTGGCATAAATCAATTTCATGATTGGAAGTGTTTTTGCGGTTATCAACTGGGTCAGTACGCAAAAAACCATCAGTGAACCACTGCGCAAAATTCATGAACATCGCGCTGCTGCGCGTGCAGGGGATCAGCTCTTTGCGGCGAAACAACTCGCCAACTTGCGGCAGCGGAATGTTATTCACAAAATCGCTATAGCTTTTGTCGGCGACTGGTAAATGTCTGCCTGTGAAGCTGCGGTCGGTGAGTGATTGCCAGCTGGTGTATGGCGCAAAAAGGCTGAACGGATGCGGGCGGGCGGCGGTGCTGCTGGCGAGCCTGTCAATCACCAAGCGGTTAATCGCGGGGATATTCAGCGCGGAATTTTTTATTTTCTGAAAGGTTTGTGGAAAATTTTTCCCTGCAAATTTAATAATCCCACTCAAAATATCGCTCATAAGCCCCTCAATAAAAACTTTTGTAAGTTGTAATTGTGGGATAATATATCGCATTGGTTTGAAATCAATGGAAAATTTATAAAACAAACGCAGCCATCACAGGCGCATGGTCAGAGGGTTTTTCCAATGCGCGGAGAGATTTAACCACGCGGTAATCAGAAATTTTATCGGCGGCTTGCGGCGAGATGAGGAGGTGGTCAATCCGCAAGCCATCATCAGCGGCAAAGGCATTCGCTCGGTAATCCCACCATGTGTATTGTGTGGTGTTGGCACAAGAAACTAGTGCCGCATCATAAACGCCGAGATTTGTAATTCTGCGCCATGCTTTTCGCACCTCGTCATGTGTTAAAACGCTGCCTTCCCACGCTTTGGGATTATGCACATCGCTGTCGCTGGGCGCGATATTATAATCACCGCCAATAACCAAAACTTCCTGATACGCCAGCAGAGTTTCAACATGTTTTTGCAGGCGTTCTAAAAAGCGCAGTTTATAGGCGAATTTATCGGAAGCGACTTCATTGCCATTGGGAACATAAACCGAGGCAACGCGCAGGGCGGTTTTGGGCAGTGACACTACAGCTTCGATATAGCGGGCGTGGGTGTCGGTTTCCTCGCCATCAAGACCGCGCTCAACATCCGCCATCGGAAATTTAGAAAGAATAGCAACGCCGTTATAGGTTTTTTCGCCGTAGATGGCGATATTATAGCCGAGGTCTTCAATCTCCATGGCGGGAAAAACATCATCCGTGCATTTCAATTCCTGCAACAAGACAATATCAGGCTTTTCTTCGCGGAGGAAAGTTAGCAGATGCGGCAAGCGGGTACGCACCGAGTTCACATTCCAAGTGGCGATGGAAATAGTCGTCGCGCTCACAAGGCTACCGAGAAAGAATTACCGCAACCGCAGCTGGCGGTGGCATTAGGGTTTTTGATTTCAAAGCCAGCCTGCGCGAGATCTTCCGCATAGTCCAGCACTGCGCCCGCAACCAGCCCGAGCGACACATCGTCAATCACCGCCTGTGCGCCTGCATTTTCAACAATAATGTCGGTTTTTTCAGGGGCAGAATCGTCAAGCGCAAATTCATATTGAAAGCCAGAGCAGCCGCCACCCTTAACGCTGATGCGAAAGCGCAAATTGGGGTTTTGTTCGCGCTGCTTTAGCGTGTTAATCCGCGCCGCCGCGCTGGGCGTTAGTGAAAATTGGGCGGTGGTTGGTGCGTTCGTTTCCATGCGCTTATTATGGAATATTTTTATGCACTCCGCAAGTAGCAAGTCTACTACGAAATGAAAACGCCGTAGCTTTTATTAGCTTCGATAATCGGGGCGATAACAAATTGGATATTGCGATCCAAAATATTGATATAGGTTTTTGCATCGTCAGCATCGGTTATTAGACGAAAATATGAGGCTAGCCAGTTGTGGTTAGCGCGGGTTTTGCTGTTGTGTAGTGCGGTTAATTTGCCCGCCACCGCCTCGTCAAAATAAACATCGGCATAATCACGCACTAGGCTGCCAATATCGGTGTATTTTGTGGTTTCTGGATTATTGTTTTTAGCTTTTTTATCGAGTTCATTGAGGTTTATCAGCAAAATTTCATCAATCTTTTTATTTAGCTTGTGGCGAGTTCCCAGAATCAAATCTTGCGACAGCCAAGATTTCGGCTCTTTTCTGATATTCACCGCTTTTATACTCATCGCGCTGGATCGGAACATTGTTGCTTCTCGGACTTTTGTTTCTGGGGACTTAAAAACTCTACTCCCGCTTCAAATCTGCTTGCAATAAAGCTTCGGCGAAATGCTCATGTACTAGAGTGTACACTGCGCTTTCGCCACTTCATTGCTTCGCGCTTTTTTGCGGGAGCGAGTTTTTAGAAGTCCCCTTCGTGATTAATGAATTTTTATTAAATTAACTATTTGTTAAGTATTTGTCAATGTGTATTTTGAAATTTTTATTATTTCCGTGCTGTGGCGATATTTTCTGTTTTGTAAATCGGCCATTGATTGTTCAGAAGGGCGGAAACGCTAGAGGTTCGCTTGCCATATAGCTCGGAATACATCCAATAATTAGTCATTACCTGCAACACATAAAAGCGCGTGGTGGAATAGGGAATACTCTCCACAAACAACAGCGGGTCATCGTTATAATCAATTTCTTCCTGCCAGTCTTTCAGCCGTCCCGCGCCTGCATTATAGGCGGCGAGCATGTAAAATAAATTGCCATTCACCAGCCCATTATTTAGCAAATGCGCGACATAGCGTTCGCCAAGCGTGGTGTTGGTGTTCGGTTCGCTGGCGTGTTCGCCAGTGTTTTTTCCTATGTTTTTGCTCTTCGCGCTTTGCATGATTTTGGCAGTGTTTGGCATTAGCTGCATCAGCCCAAGCGAGCCACCAACGCCAATCGCCGAGCTGTTAAACCCTGATTCTTGGCGCATTAGGGCGTAAATCAGGGCAGGGTCTATGCTGAAACCACCTTCTGGCTGCCATTTGGGAACGGGGAATTTCAGCGCGTCCAGCTGCCTGTCGTCGCTTTCAAGCTGGTTTGCCATGCTTATTTGCACAGCAGACAAGCGCAGCTGGTTTGCCAGCGCGAGCAGGGCGAATTTCTCTGGCTTTTCCGCCGCTGGAAATAGCTGGCGCATCGCCGTTTCGGCTTTTTCATTCTGTCCAGACTGGGCAAGGGCGATAATCCGCCGCACCTCGGATTTTTCAAGCAAAGCCGCCATATCGCGCTCGCTAATCGATAGTTTTTGCGTGTCCAGCTCTAGCGATTTGCCAAGCTGCTTGCGGGCAAGTATGCCATAAAAAACTCGTGGCTCGCGGGCGGCTTGTGCCAGATATTTTGCCGCACTGGCGGAATTACCAAGGGCGGATTGCGCCCGATGTGCCCAGAAATTCGCCGCCGCATATTGCCAACTAGAAAGTTCGCCGTCTTGTTTGGCAAGTTCGGAGAACAGCTTGGCAGCCTCGGTTTTATTGCCTTTTCGCCATGCGTCCAGCCCATTTTGCCAGATGGCTAGTTGCGAATGATTATCATCTTCAAAGCGTAAATCCTCGTTGCTAGCGTCGCCGTAGCCAGTAAGGCGGCGTGGTTTTTCCACCGCGCTGAACTTCGTCGCCAGCGCAGGGAATTTATGGCGAGCCAACTCCACAAGCTTATAAGCCTCTGGATGATATGAATAATTCTTCAGCCACAAGCTGACTTCCTCCGCCGTGCTATCATAGTGACGATGAGTATAACGCTCCAGCAAAATGTCGGGAAGGAGAATATCGTCGGAGAGTTTTGCCAGATATTCATCCGCCTGCGCCCAGTTTGCCGCTTTTTGAGCGCGGAAAATCTGCGCGTAGAGCTGTATATCGTTTTTGGAAAGGGAGGGTGTGGATATAGCGGTTGCGTTGTCGCTGGCACGCAGTGCAAACGAGGTGTAGTCGCTCTGATAATTGTTGTGGAGGGAGTAAATTGACCCAATAGCCACGCTCAAAAACAGAGCCGCACATACGGAGATTATTGTGGATTTGCTATAATATCCACGCACAAACCGCAGGCAATATGTCAGTTTCCTAAACATAAGGCGGGGACATGTAGCATAATCAAAGCTGCTCCGCAAGTGTTTTTTAATGATTTATTAATTAACGGTAATGATTTTTTGGGGTTATCCACAGTGGTGATGTTTTTAACCCTATGATTTTACAAAAATTAACAAATTTATCCCCGTTTTTCACAAACTGACTTTGGGGATAAATTTTCACTTATTTTGGGTTGTGTATTTATAAATTCAATTTATGAGCAATAGAATTTTCTAGTTTTATAGGAAAAGGTGTTTGAGGAGTCGTTCCGTTACATTGAATAGGACTATGACCTATATTTATCTCACTTATTTTCAAATTAGATAACAATGCAGAAAACAAAGGATGTTCTATTGCCTTTGGTAAGGCAGGGTCATCTACAGCCCTTCCTAGTTGCAAATTAGGTTCTGTAAAATATGGATTTAATAAATTTTTCCAATATTCAAGCGGAAAATACTCCCTTTCATTATTCTTAAATTCTTCTTCTAATTCGCCCGCATTTGCAAAAATCTTCCTGTTTCCTTGTTTGTCAAACAGGATATAACCATCATATTTTTCTCTGACTACTGGCTTAGAAGACCCTACAAAACCAAACGACATATATTCTCTAGTATCTTTTCTTATTGAATAGACTTTAACATTGTGACCAAGAGATTTAAGAGCATCGTCCAGTATTCCATTTGTACCAATTTTTACACCTAACAATTCTGCATCTCCATCAGAAAAACTGCCTACATGATCCTCGCCAACAATTAACAGGTTATTTTTACTAGAAAAAGATGAAATTAAAAGAGACATAGGTATATCTGTATCTTTTCCACCATTTTTTACATATTTATTGACTGTTTCTGAGATTTGCTTGGTAACTTCTGAATCTTTATAGCGTTCTATTATCTCCAGTGACTCTTTCTCTAATTTAGACTTCTCAGATTTTTTTCGCTCCAATCTAGCAAGTTCCTGCTCTGCACCAAACAATTCACCTTTTCTATGTTCATCAGCATTAATAGCATCTATTTCTGTTTTAATAAAATTTATTTGCGTATCATAGTATGGTATGTTTTTTTCTTCATTAATTTTCTTCAGTCTTTCTCTTAAATAGCTCATAGGTTCTTTATTTTCACGCTCTGCATTTATCATGCCTCTTGTATCAAATAAAAATACATAAATATTTTTCTCCTTCGCTTTTTCGAACAATTCAACATCTTGAATAGCAAGGTCTTCGTATTCTGCAAAAGTAATACCTTTAATAGCAATTGTTAACTCTCTTTTTGAAATTTTACCTTTATAATACGCATCTACAACACCATTTAACATTGAATTAATTTCCAGAAAAACAGATGTATTACAATCCGAATTCTTGATGCGTTCTAAAGCCTCCATTCTGGCAGAAGAACTGGTGTGGTCTTCCGCCAAAATAGTTATATCTCCTCGTTGTGTTTTGATTTTTTCAGACATAATTTATTCCCTATATTTATAGAATTTTATCACATTTCAGTTAAGCGTTTGTTAATGCAAGAAAAACCTAAAAACCGCAAAATATAGCTTAAAAATCAATGTCAAGCACAATATCTAGTATAAAAATAAATTTATAGGGTTGCATTACCAATTTGTAATGTTAGAGTTTTATTCCATTAGCCAAGTGGTCATCCTGCGGACGGCATTAAGCCGTAGCGCAGGATCTTAAAAAACAATAGATCCTGTGCAGCCTTACGGCTCACAGGATGACAAAAAAGGAAGCAAAACATGCGTATTGAAAGACACTTCACCAAAGCCAGCCAGAAATCACCTTATGATGCTATCAACTTCAAAAAAGTTGATGTGGTGATGAAAAACCCCAACGGAACGGCGGTTTTTGAGGCTTTGGGGACGGAAGTGCCTGAGTTCTGGTCGCAGGTGGCGACTGATGTTCTCGCGCAGAAATATTTCCGCAAGGCTGGCGTTTCTGCTGCCTTAAAAAAAGTTGAAGAAAATACTGTTCCAAGCTGGCTATGGCGCAGCGTGCCAGACGATGCGGCTCTGGCGAAGCTGCCTGAAAAAGAGCGAATTGTGGGCGAAACTTCGTCAAAACAAGTTTTTGATCGTTTGGCGGGTGCGTGGACATATTGGGGTTGGAAAGGTGGCTATTTTGACACCGAAGAAGACGCGAAAGCATTTTACGACGAAATGCGCTTTATGCTCGCCAGCCAAATGGCTGCGCCAAATTCCCCGCAATGGTTTAACACTGGTTTGCATTGGGCGTATGGCATTGATGGCCCAAGCCAAGGGCATTATTTCGTTGATGCGGAAAGCAAAAAACTCACCAAATCAAAAAGCTCGTATGAACGCCCACAACCACACGCTTGCTTTATCCAAAGCGTAAGCGACGACCTTGTGAACGAAGGTGGAATCATGGATTTGTGGGAACGCGAGGCGCGTTTGTTCAAATATGGTTCTGGCACTGGTTCTAACTTTTCTGACCTTCGCGGTGTTGGTGAAAAGCTTTCGGGCGGCGGCAAATCCTCTGGGCTTATGAGCTTCCTTAAAATTGGTGACCGCGCTGCGGGCGCAATCAAATCTGGCGGCACAACGCGCCGCGCTGCGAAAATGGTGGTGGTGGATATTGACCACCCAGATATTCAAGAATTCGTGAAATGGAAAGTTATTGAAGAACAGAAAGTTGCGGCGATTGTGACAGGTTCTAAAATCTGCGCGAAAAACCTAAAAGCTGTGATGGAAGCTTGCAAAATCGGCACGGGTGACTCTCGTTTTACGCCGTCAGACAACCCCGCCCTTAAAAAGGCAATGCGCGAAGCAAAGAAAAACCTTGTGCCTGAAAATTATATTTTGCGCGTGGTGGAATTTGCAAGACAAGGCTACACGGAAATTGAATTCCCAGAATACGACACTGACTGGGATTCGGAAGCGTACCTCACCGTTTCGGGGCAGAATTCCAACAATTCGGTGCGCGTGACCAATGATTTTCTGGAATCAGTGGAGCATGGAAAACCTTGGCATCTGCTAAATCGCAAAGACGGCAAAATCAGCAAAACCATTTCCTCCAAAGAATTATGGGACGAAATCGCCTATGCGGCTTGGGCGTGCGCCGATCCGGGGCTGCAATATGACACCACCATCAACGAATGGCACACTTGCCCAGAATCTGGGCGCATTCGTGCGAGCAATCCTTGCTCGGAATATATGTTCCTTGATGATACGGCTTGCAACCTTGCCTCTATCAACCTCCTTAAATTCAAAAAAGAGGACGGAAAATTTGACATAAAATCCTTTGAATATGCGGCTCGTTTGTGGACTGTGGTGTTGGAAATTTCAGTGGCGATGGCGCAGTTTCCGTCTAAAGAAATCGCGCAGCTATCTTATGAATATCGCACGCTGGGTCTTGGTTTTGCCAACATTGGCGGGTTACTGATGGCGACTGGCATTCCTTATGATAGCGACGAAGGTCGCGCAATTGCGGGCGCAATTTCGGCGATTATGACGGGGATTTCCTACGCTACCTCCGCGGAAATGGCGAAGGAACTAGGCGCGTTTGACGGCTACGCTAAAAACAAAACTCACATGATGCGCGTTATGAAAAATCATCGTCGCGCAGCACTTGGGGTTGGTCATCCTGTGGGTGGCGCAGCCACAGCACAGGATCTGTCTCGTTCTTCTAAAGATCCTGCGCAGCCTAAAGGCTCGCAGGATGACAGCTACGAAGGCTTATCTATTCTTCCTGTGCCTCTCGACATTGCCCATATTGAAGATAAAGCTTTGGTGAAAGCTGCGAAAAAAGCTTGGGACACGGCGATTATGTGGGGCGAAAAATATGGCTATCGCAACGCGCAGGCCACCTGCATCGCGCCAACTGGAACGATTGGGCTGGTTATGGACTGCGACACCACAGGTATTGAGCCAGATTTCGCGTTGGTGAAATTCAAAAAACTAGCAGGCGGTGGTTATTTCAAAATCATCAACCAGCAAGTGCCTCCTGCGCTGCGCTATTTGGGCTACACCGAAAAGCAAATCACCGACATCACCAACTATGCGGTGGGTCGTGGAACGCTAAAAGGTGGCAATGCCATCAGCCACGAAGCATTAAAAGCCAAGGGTTTTGACGATAACGCGCTTGCCACCATTGAAAAATCTTTGGCAAGTGCTTTTGAAATCAAATTCGCTTTCAATAAATACGCACTTGGTGAAGATTTCTGCAAAAACAAACTGGGCTTTACCGATGCTCAGCTAAATGATTTCTCGTTTGATATGCTGGCTGCCCTCGGTTTTTCCAAGGCAGAAGTGGAAGCGGCAAACGAGTATTGCTGTGGCACGATGACTCTGGAAGGTGCGCCGCATTTGAAAGAAATTCACTTGCCTGTGTTTGACTGCGCGAATCCGTGCGGGAAAAAAGGCGAGCGTTTCCTTTCTGCTGAGTCGCACATTCGCATGATGGCAGCGGTGCAGCCATATATTTCGGGGGCGATTTCCAAAACCATCAATATGCCAAACAGCGCAACGGTGGAAGAATGCAAAGAGGCTTATTTGCTATCGTGGAAACTGTGCCTCAAAGCCAACGCTTTGTACCGCGATGGGTCAAAACTTTCGCAACCGCTTAATTCTTCTATCATCGCCGAAATTGAGGACGACGAGGAAGACGAACAAGCAGCATATCGCGCTGCCCGCCAACCGCAAATCGTGGCGGAGCGCATCGTTGAGCGCATTATTTATGAGTCGCAGCGCAGCAAACTGCCAGAACGCCGCAAAGGCTATACCCAAAAAGCCAGCGTCGGCGGGCATAAAGTTTATCTTCGCACTGGCGAATATAACGATGGCAAGCTCGGCGAAATTTTTGTGGATATGCACAAAGAGGGCGCGGCTTTCCGCAGCTTGATGAATAATTTTGCGATTGCGGTTTCAATCGGGCTGCAATACGGCGTTCCGCTGGCAGAATTCGTGGATGCCTTCACCTTCACCCGCTTTGAACCATCAGGCATGGTCGAAGGCAACGAAGCCATCAAAATGTCCACCTCAATTTTGGACTATATCTTCCGCGAGCTAGCGATTTCCTACCTCGGGCGCAACGACCTCGCGCATGTGGATTTGAGCGACACCCGCTCGGACACTATCGGGCGCGGCGAAGGCGACTCAACCCGCCCAAGCGACCAGCCAGACCTCTTCGCCAAAATGACCAGCAATGGTTTCGTACGCGGGCAGCTTTATGTGGTTTCTAATAATAATGTTGGTGGTAGTGTGAGTGGTGGTGTTGGCGGAGCAGTTTCAGGGAATCTGGCACTGGCAGAGGACAACCACACGGTGGCGTATCTACAGACTGAACAGAATAATGTTAATGTAAAAGTTGGCGTTTCTGTGCAAACCAAGGCAGCCAACTCCACCAGCGAAAAAATCCGCGAAGCCCGCGCCAAAGGTTATGAGGGCGATGCTTGCCAAGAGTGCAACAATTTTACGCTAGTCCGCAACGGCACTTGCATGAAATGCGACACTTGCGGAAGTACGAGTGGGTGTAGTTAGGAGAATAATATGAAAAGGATAAATCTTAATGTTATATATGAGCTTGGTGGAGCTATATCTCCACTAACTCGTTATAACTCTAGCACGCAACTTTCTACGGAGGTTTGGAATCTTTTTGTTGTTCATGGTGCTTTGAATAATATAAAAAATAGCGAACTAGAGCTTAGGCTAAGTAGAAATGCTGTTGATATGCTCTACACCACGATACAAGAAAAAATAATGCCATTTCTTGGAAAACCAGAATCAATAGAAAGCTATTTACATTGGACGATACAAACACAGGCAAATACATTGCAAACTGTATTGAAGGAAGAAATAGCAAGTCTTCATACTTATTTTGTATCTAGCAAAACAGACTTTAATACTAGATCTTTAGTGGAATCAGCTGATGACGGTTTTACGGACTTTATTCGTTCTATATTGAATTATGATATAAAACTTGAATGGAATCAGGCTGGCAAATGTTTAGCATTTGAACTTTCTACTGCATCAGGTTTTCATTGTTTAAGAGCTGTAGAGTTATCTATACTTTTATACTATGAAAACATCACGGGCAAAAAAATGCCAGTTCCTGATAATAAACGAAACTGGGGGGAGTATATTAAGCAATTAAAGGATGCTGGAGCAAGTGAAAAAATTACTTCTATACTAAGTCAAATAAAGGATTTGCACCGAAATCCACTTATGCACCCAGAAGATACTCTTTCATTAGATGAGGCAATAATTTTATACAATCTTTGTAAGTGCTTCATAAGTAGCTTATTTCACAATGTTGAAAAAAAGGTTGTTTTAGCATTAGCTGCAAATAACAACTAGGCAGAAAAGAGTTTTGTTGGGAGTGAATCTAGGAAACACTCCCATCAGTTCATCACCAAAAAGAGGTAATAAACGAACTGCAATTTGTTTCTATCAATCTCTTTTTGGTGGTGCAACCTATTTTTGGTTTCCTAGGTAACCGCCATTACAAAAGGAGATTTTTTATGGCTACTATAAAGATAGGCAGAGATGCTAAAAATGGACAATTTATTCCTGTAAAAGAAGCAGAAAGACGAAAGTCTACTGCAATAGTGCAGAAAATAAAAATTCCATCACAAAAAAAAGGTAAGTAAAAAGAAAAAGGGAGGACGAAAATCCTCCCTTTTTTCTTTCACTATAACGCTTGAAATAATAATAAAAATCATCCTATATGTTGGGTATGACGAAATCTATAAACTCGTCATTGCGAGGAGCGTAGCGACGCGGCAATCCAGTCTTTTTGTTTCTGGATTGCTTCACCTGCGGCTCGCAATGACGATGAGTGCGTTTATAACCTATCGATGGAAGAAAAAATATGGCATGGGGCGATAAGGACAATCAGAATAATCAAGGGCCTTGGGGTGTGCGTCCGCCGTCTGGTGGCGGTGGTTTTGGTGGTGGCAATAAGCCAACTGGCGGCGGCGGCAGTGGCGGCGGTAATAAACCGCCAGAGCAAGAGATGGAAGAAGCCCTGCGCAAAATGCAGGAAAAACTGCAAAAACTATTCCCGAAAGATGGCAATAATGGCGGCAAGGGCGTCGCGCTGATTGCGGTGGTTATTGGCTTGTTGTGGCTGTCATCGGGTATTTATTTTGTGAAGGCAGATGAGCAGGGGGTGGTGCTGCGTTTTGGTGAATATACGCGCACTGCTGGCTCTGGGCTTAACTATCATCTGCCATATCCGATTGAGACGGTGAAAACGCCGCGTGTTACTGCAATCAATAAAATAGAAATCGGCTATTATTCTGGCGGTTCGGCGGCGCGTAAAAGCAACAAAAACAGTGATTCTTTCGTGCCTGAAGAGGGGTTGATGCTGACGGGGGATGAAAATATTGTTGATGTGAATTTTGAGGTGCAGTGGAAAATTAGCAACGCGCCGAATTATTTGTTTAATGTTCGCAGCCCCGATGAGACGGTGAAAGCTGTTTCCGAAAGCGCGATGCGTGAGGTGATTGGCAAAAATCAGATTGCGACAGTGCTTGCCGAGGGGAAATTACAGGTGGAGCTGGGGACAAAAAAACTCATTCAGGAAACGCTGGATTCCTATAATGCGGGGATTGAAATTGTGACGGTGAATTTGCTCAAAGCTGACCCACCCGCGCAGGTTATTGACGCTTTCCGCGATGTGCAAACGGCGCGGGCGGATTTGGAAACTTCGCGCAACCAAGCCGAGGCGTATCGCAACGATATTTTGCCAAAGGCTCGCGGGCAGGCGCAGCAGATGATTTTGGAAGCGGAAGGCTATAAGCAGGAAGTAATCGCAAGGGCAGAGGGAGAAGCCTCGCGCTTCTCGGCGGTTTATAACGAGTTCAAGCAAGCCAAAGATGTGACCAAAAAACGCATTTACTTGGAAACTATGGAAGAGATTTTGCAAGGCATGAATAAAATAATCGTGGAAGGCAAAAACACACAAGGAGTTCTGCCATATTTACCACTGCCAGAGCTGAAAGCGAAGCAGGACAGCACAGCGGAGGCGAAATAATGAAAAAATCAAGTGTATGGATGGTTATTGTGGTTGGTGCGTTGTTTTTGTTCAATGCTTCGGCTTTTATAGTGGAGCAAACCGAGCAGGCACTTATTTTGGAATTCGGGAAACCTGTGCGGGCGGTGAAGGATGCTGGCTTGCATTTCAAAACACCATTCACCCAGAATGTAGAGTTTTTTGACAATCGTTTGATTGATTTTGATGCTGAACCGAATGAGGTTATTGCATCGGATCAGAAACGCTTGATTGTGGATGCTTTTGTTCGCTATCGTATCACTGACCCGCTGCGTTTTAAGCAAACGGTGGGCAATGAAGCGACTATGCGTAGCCGTCTGAATTCTATTTTGGAATCCAGCCTGCGCCAAGTGCTTGGCAGTGTTCCGCTGTCGGAGGTTTTATCGGAAAAACGCTCGGAAATTATGGCAGATATAAAAGATATTGTGAACGCGCAGGCGATGGGAAAAAAGCTGGAAGGTGACGCGGGCAATGCAACCACTGGCGGCTTTGGCATTGAGGTGGTGGATGTGCGGATAAAACGCGCTGATTTGCCACCTGCCAATAGCGATGGTATTTATAAACGGATGCAGACCGAGCGCGAGCGCGAGGCGAAGGAATTCCGTGCCAAGGGGTCGGAAGATGCCCAGAAAATTCGAAGCCAAGCCGATAAAGAGCGCACGATTATAATCGCCGAAGCCAAGAAAAAAGCGGAGATTACCCGCGGTGAGGGCGACGGCACGGCAACCAAAATTTTCGCCGATGCTTTCGGGCAGGATCAGGATTTTTTCCAGTTTTACCGCTCAATGCAGGCTTATAAAAAGACGCTGGATAGAAAAGACACCACGATGATTTTATCACCCGACAGCGAATTTTTGAAGCTGATGGAAAAGGGTTCTGCTTCTCCCGCTAGATGATGAAAATTTTTCTTGCCATTGCTGCTCAAATATATTTAATCATAGCGAACTAGGAAATTTTTTCCCCTTGTTAACGGATTGTAAATCTTTCCGCGCTAGAGTTTGCTGATACCAACCTAAGAAGTAAGAAGGAATGCCGTATGGAAGCACTTATGGACTCTATGAACAATTTTGGTAAAGCCAGAGTTGGAATTATGGTTGGTGTTGCGGTGTTGCTTCTTGGTTTTTTTATGATGATGGCGTTTCGCATGTCCAGCGCGGGAATGTCGCCGCTCTATACTGGTCTTAGCATGGAGGACAGCGCGAAAATCGCCGAGGAGCTTGACAAAACGGGAACTCCTTATGAAATTTCTGCTGGCGGGGCGCAAATTTCCGTACCTTCAGACCGCGTCCTTCGCCTACGCCTTACCATGGCGGAGCAGGGAATTCCTTCTGGTGGGTCTATTGTTGGCTATGAAATTTTTGATCGCTCGGAAAGCTTTGGCAGCTCTAATTTCGTTATGAATATGAACGCTCTGCGCGCGCTGGAGGGTGAGTTAGCGCGAACCATTGCCTCGCTTAATGGAATTGATACTGTGCGCGTGCATTTGGTGATGCCCAAGCGCGAACTTTTTACCCGTGACAAGGAAAAACCCAGCGCGTCAGTTACCGTAAAAATGCGCGGCGGGAAATCGCTGGAGGCTCAGGAAGTGCAATCAATTACTCACCTTGTCGCCTCTGCTGTTCCATCGCTTGAGCCATCAAAAGTGACCATTGTTGATAATCACGGAAAATTATTGGCGCGAGGTGATGGCAATGACAGCGTGGGCGCGAGTGCTGGCAACGCCGCTGAATACCGCGTCGCTTATGAAACGCGCACCCAACAAACCTTGGAAGATTTGCTGGAAAAAGTAATCGGCACAGGCAAAGTTCGGGTGACAGTGGCAGCGGATATAAATTTTGACCGCACGGTGATTAACTCGGAAAAATATGACCCAGACGGACAGGTGGCGCGGTCGGTGCAGTCTAATACGCAAAAGGAAACGGCGCAGGATAAAGCAGGAAAAGACAGCGTCACCGTTGCTAATAATTTGCCGCAGGGTGCTGCGGGTGGCGAGGCTTCAACCGCCAGCTCAAAGGATAATTCCACCACTGGCGAGGTGACGAATTATGAGATTTCTAAGACTGTGCAAAATCAGGTGAAGGAAGCGGGAAATATCAATAAAATCTCCGTTGCCGTATTGGTTGACGGAACTTATTCCGAAGATGCGGAAGGCAAGAAAAACTACACACCGCGCACCGAGGATGAATTGAAACAACTTCGCGCACTGGTTGGCTCGGCGATTGGTTATGATGAAAAACGCGGCGATAAAATTGAGCTGGTCAATATGCGCTTTACCAACGACACGCTGGATACTGGTGAGACTTCGTTTTTTGAACGCTTCCGCCTAGAGCTGCAATCAATTGTGCAAACGCTGATTATCTCTGTGGTGGCAATACTTGCTATACTTTTGGTGTTGCGCCCAGCAGTTTCCAAAATGGTTCGGCAAATTCAAGCACCTAGCGAGCGCGTGGCGAATGATATGGCGGCTCTGGATGGTGGCGGGATGATGCGCTTGCCAAGCGGTGGCGGCGGTGATGTTGGTGGCGGTGGTGGCGGTTTTTCAGAAGCGGCAATGGCGGATGAGAAGCTGATAGATGTCGCAAATATCAAAGGCGGAATGAAATCATCATCAATGTCAAAAGTGAACGAAATTGTTGATAAATACCCCGAAGAAACTATGGGCGTTCTGCGGCAATGGATTATGAACAGTAAGTAGGGGCGTAGTCCGTAATTAGTAGGGCGTAGTTCGTTTTAAGGTGTTTTATGTCTATTAAAAATTACAAAGATTTAGATGTTTGGAAAAAATCTATGCGCCTTACCAATTTAATTTATGACCATACGCAAAATTTTCCGAAAGAAGAGCTTTTTGGACTAGCTAGCCAAATGCGCCGAGCGGCTGTTTCAATAGCATCTAATATAGCAGAAGGCAGTTTGCGTGGCTCAAAGGTTGAATTTGCAAGCTTTGTTGGTATTGCGAGAGGTTCGCTAGCGGAATTGGAAACACAGATAATAATCTCATATGATCGCAAATATTTTGATGAAACAATACATATAGAGCTTACAACTTTAGCCGAAGATATTAGCAAAATGTTGTTTAGGTTACTTCATTCTCTAAAAGCTTAAAACGAACTACGAACTACGGACTACGAGGTACGACCCAATGGCAGTAGCAAAAGACAATAAAGACGATTTTCGCAAGATGAGTGGGCCGCAGAAGGCGGCGATGTTCCTCATGGCGATTGGCGAGGAGACGGCTATTAAGCTGTTCGCGCTGATGGAGGATGACGAAATCCGCGAAATCTCCAACATTATGTCCAGTCTTGGGCAGGTGAACGCTGAAAATGTTGAGCGATTATTCCATGATTTTGCTGACCAAGTTTCCGCGTCGGGCGCATTGGTTGGGAATTATGATTCCACCGAGCGACTTTTGGTGAAAGCTTTGGGTAAAAACCGCGTTGACGGAATTATGGAGGAAATCCGAGGGCCAGCTGGGCGCACGACATGGGACAAGCTGGGTAATGTTAGCGAAGAAATTCTCGCCAATTTCCTTAAAAATGAATATCCGCAAACTATCGCTGTGGTGCTTTCCAAGATTCGCGCTGATCACGCCGCCCGCGTTCTCATGAACCTGCCAGAAGAGCTGACAACCGAGGTGATTGTGCGGATGCTTTCTATGGAGACAGTGAAAAAAGATGTGATGGACGGCATTGAGAAAACTTTGCGGATGGAGTTCATGAGCAACCTTGCTAAACGCCAAGCGACCGACAGCTTCTCGCTCATTGCCGAAATTTTCAATAATTTTGACCGCACAGCGGAAAGCAAATTCATGACCAAGCTGGAAGAGCGCAACGCCGAATCCGCCGAAAAAGTTCGCGCACTTATGTTCACCTTTGAAGATCTGCTTAAAATTGATGGAGCGGGCATTCAAACCTTGCTGCGTACTGTTGATAAAACTAAGCTGGGCATTGCGCTCAAAGGTGCATCGGACGCGATTAAAGAGCTGTTCCTTGGCAATATGTCGGAACGGGCGGGAAAAATTATGCGCGAGGAAATGGAAGGCATGGGGCCTGTGCGGATTAAGGATGTTGATGAGGCGCAGATGCATGTGGTTGGTGTGGCGAAAGACCTAGCTGGTAAAGGCGAAATCGTTATCGCTAGCGGCAGCGAAGAGGATCAGTTGGTGTACTAAGTGGTGTCAGTGTCGGTGGTCAGTGTCTCAAGGTTTTTATTAACCGACACTGACCACCGACACTGACACAAATTATAGGAACGAAGATGTTATTTGAACCACTACAGTTTAAGGAATTTGATAGCGCGGGCAGCAGCAATAAGGAGGCGCGTCCTAAGCCATTTGCCGCTAAAAAATTAAAAAATGATGAGCCACCACCTCCGCCGCCACCGCCAACCTTTAGCGAAGAAGAACTAGCGGCGGCAAAGCGCGATGCCTATCAGCAAGGTTTTTTAGAAGGTGTGCAGGACGGAATAAGGCAAACGCAGAGCGAGCAGGCGGATATTGAAAAGCTGCTGATGGAACGGCTGGAAAGTTTTGCTAGCAGCATAAACCCGATTTTTGAACGCTATAAGGCGCATTGCCAGCAGCTTAAAAATGATATGCCGCCGCTGGCTCTGGCGATTGCCAAAAAAGTGGCGGGAGAGGCGATTGCTAGCGACCATCTGGCGATTATTACCAGTGCTAGCGAGCAATGTGTGCAGGCGATGATAAGCGAGCCGCTGGTTACCATCACCATCCATGAAAATCTTGCGAATGTGATGACGCAGAAATTGCAAAAACTGGGTGCGAAAGTTCCAGCCACCGCGCATATTGAGGTGGTTGCCAGCGAAAATATTCCGCATGGTGATTATGTAATAGAGTGGAAAAACGGCAGTATTGAGCGCAGCACGGAAAAAATTTGGCAGAATATGGAAAAAGCTATCGCTAATATGTTGGCGATGCTGGCGAATGAAAAGGAAGAACAACTGGATTTATTAAATGGGATGACAAGATGACGGGATGACGGGATGACGAGATAGCAAAAATTTTTATCTAATCATCTCATCATCTTATCATCTCATCATCCGCAACCTACGGAGAACAAAATGGCAGATGAAGAAATTAGTGGGTTTGGTGATGGCGCGAGTGCTGATAGCCTTAGTTTAGAGACGGTATCCGACATTCCCGTTCAGGTGACGGTGGTGCTGGGGCGCACGACGATGCAGGTGAACCAACTTCTAAAGCTTGGACGCGGCGCGGTTATTGAGCTAGACAAAAAAGTTGGCGAACCAATTGATATTTTTGTCAATAACAAGCTGGTGGCGCGTGGCGAAGTTGTGGTGGTAGAAGACCGCATCGGCGTTACCATGACGGAAATTATTAAGGCGGATAAACACTGAGTGTTGAGTGTTGAGTGTTGAGTGTTAAAAAATTACTACACTCCAAACTCTACACTCCACACTCACGAACGAAGTGAGTTACTATGAGACTACTAATCATCGGCGAATTATACGGACAAATGGGAACGGCGAGTGCGATTGCAAAGTCGCGTGGGGCGCGGGTTTCGCATGTTGGCGATGTTGAGGCGGCGATGGACGCGCTGCGGGCGGGGCAGGGCGCGGATTTGGTGCTTATTGAAGTGCGCGAGGATATTGAAAAATTCGTGAATATGCTGGTGCGCGAACGCTTTAATATTTTGGTGATTGCTTGCGGGTTGGAAACGGATAAAGACGCGGCGGTGAAAGCCATAAAATCGGGCGCGAAGGAATATATTCCGCTGCCGCCCAATGCCGAGCTGATTGCCGCGGTGTTTGAGGCAATCGCCGAGGAAACCAAGTCTATTATCGCCGCTGCGCCAGCTATGCTCAAAGCCATAACGCTCGCTGATCAAATCGCGCCGAGCGATGCCAGCGTGCTGATAACTGGCGAATCGGGAACGGGTAAAGAAGTAATCGCCAAATATATTCACAGAAAAAGCAAACGCGCCAGCCACCCGATGATCTGCGTCAACTGCGCTGCGATTCCTGAAGCCTTGCTGGAGGCTGAATTATTTGGGCATGAAAAAGGTGCGTTCACAGGCGCGGTGGCGCGACGGATCGGCAAGTTTGAAGAAGCTGACGGCGGAACGATATTGCTCGACGAAATCAGCGAAATGGATATGCGGTTGCAATCAAAGTTACTTCGCGTACTTCAAGAGCGCGAGGTGGATAGGATTGGCGGCAACAAGCCTGTCAAAGTTAATATTCGCGTTCTGGCGACTTCCAACCGCAATATGCTGGACGCGGTTAAAAACGGCGCATTCCGCGAGGATTTATATTTCCGCCTGAATGTTATTTCGCTAAATATGCCCAGCCTTCGTGACCGCAAGGAGGATATAAAACCGCTGGCGGAACATTTTGTTGATAAATACTCCAAAGCTAACGGCGTTCCTGTGCGCCAGATTAGCGAGGCGGCACTTAGTAAGTTAACTAACTATGGCTGGCAGGGCAATGTCCGCGAGCT
>SXGU01324717.1_pt1 | contig 21015 bp, 19 predicted proteins | sample 3174531 | NCBI WGS metagenome assembly SXGU01 (sample SAMN11356863, study PRJNA531348) | freshwater metagenome | isolation source: freshwater sample F1-140 | place: China: Fuxian Lake, Yuxi | collected 2017-12-25 | reverse complement strand
GCCAAAGGTTAAAGCCAACTTCTTTAGAAGGAGAATGTAATGTCAATTTTACTAGGAAATCAAGCAGTCAGTGGAAAGCCAGCTAGTGAAACCCAAGCAGGTGTCGTTCAACTTGCCACAGCTGAACAAACTGCTGAGGGTCAATCAAGCACACTAGCCACAACCCCTGCAGGTGTATCTCTTGCGATTGAAGGTGTCATTGCGAATGCTCCCCAAACTCTTGACACCTTGGGAGAGCTTGCACAAGCAATCAACAATGACCCAAGCTTTGGGATAACTGTCAATGCAAGACTAGATGCACTTGAAGCTGGTGGGGGACAAGCTGATGTTGGTGCAATTATCATTGAGCTAGATGCCACACAAGTAGGTGCAGGTCTAAATGCAAATGGCTCATATTCCCCTGATCAAACAACAGACTTTATTGCTCAAGCCACCTCTCTAAAGCATGCAGATACTTTGCTTGATATGGGTCTTTCTAGTCTGTCGGAGTTAGTACAAATTCATGATGTGAGTATCCAAACTCACACTAACAATCTTGCAACTCTCACACCTGCTGTAGAGAGCAATATCCTTGCGATTGCAGGCCTTCAATCAGATTTGACAAACTTGGCTGGGGATGTGTCTACTCAAGGTGTAGCGATTGCCACCTTGGAGGCAGATCTTGCTAGTGTAGTCGTTGATGTTTCCACACACACAGGACAAATAAACAGCTTACAAGCTGATGTCATTACTCAAGGGAATACGATCAACTCGCACTCACAAGCGATTTTAGATCTACAAGGTGGTTTAGCTCAATCTAATGCGAATATCAGTGCCAACACTAATGCAATTTCAATCGTTGATATAGCACTCTCTCAAGAAATTTTAGCTAGACAAGGTGGAGATACTACCCTTCAAAACAATATCGATGGGGTGGGGAATGATTTAGCCACAGAGATTTTGGATAGACAGGCTGCAATTGTATCTGTCAATAATTTAATCACTGTCGTAGATGGTAAAGTGATAGATGAGAGTACAACTAGAGAACAAGCTGATATTGTCCTACAAGGTAGTATCAATGCTGTATCAGTAGCTCTCAACCAGGAGATAACAGATAGAACCAGTGCTGATACCACACTTCAAAACAATATCAATGGGGTGAGTGTAGGCCTTATAAATGAAATTGTCAATCGTCAGAATGCTGATACTACCCTCCAAAACAATCTCACAGGGGTATCCCTTAATCTGACAACTGAAATCAATAATCGTGGAAATGCTGATCAAGTCTTACAAGGAAATATTGATAGCTTAAGCGATGATTTGGCTCAAGAGGTAACCAATCGCACACAAGCTATTTCTACTCTCACTTTAGCACTTGATGGGGTAAGCACTGGCTTGAGCAATGAGATTTTAGATCGTCAAGGTGCTGATACTACTCTCCAAAATAATATCAATGCGTTGGGGGTTGATTTACTAAGTGAAGCGAATACAAGAGCAGGTGCAGATGCAAGCCTCTTGCTTTCTATTCAAGGTGCAATCCAAACAATCAACGCTCTTGAAGTCGATATTGAAAATGAAGTTATTACTCGCTCACAAGCAGATACTTTACTAGCAAATCGAATTACCACACTAGAAGAGAATGTGCCTAGTGATGCAAATTTTGAAGCACTAAATAATAAGGTAAACACTATCATAAGCTCTGTCTCTCTCAATACAGATGGGACATATATCCAACCTGAAGGCACAAGCTACCTAGATGCAAGCACAAGTGTCATGGGTGCTTTGGGTCTTTTAGATAGTGAAATTAGTAGCCTCTCAACTGATTTGGCTCAAGAAATTTCAGAGAGACAGCTAGCTATTTCTAACTTATCCACCAGCTTGCAAAATGTAGTGGTAGACCTTGCCACTGAAACTGTCACTAGAGAGCAAAGAGATACTCTTCTACAAAATAGCATCAATGTGGTTTCAAGTGACTTGACTGATGAAGTTGGGTTTAGAGTAAGTGCAGATGCCACACTACAAAACAATATCAATGTAGTAAGTGCAGGCCTTGCAACAGAGATACTCGATAGACAACAAGCTATCACAAATTTAAATACTTCTTTATCTGGTGCAATTGGTGTAGTAAGTGCTGATCTAGCTCAAGAAATTTTAGATAGACAACAAGCTATCACAAATTTAGACACTTCTTTATCTAGTGCAATTGATTTAGTAAGTGCTGACCTTGCAACAGAGATACTCGATAGACAACAAGCTATCACAAATTTAAATACTTCTTTATCTAGTGCAATTGGTGTAGTAAGTGCTGATCTAGCTCAAGAAATTTTAGATAGACAACAAGCTATCACAAATTTAAATACCTCTTTATCTAGTGCAATTGATTTAGTAAGTGCTGACCTTGCAACAGAGATACTAGATAGAACCAGTGCTGATACCACACTACAAAATAATATCAATGGGGTGAGTGCAAGCCTTGCCACTGAAATCAATAATCGTGCAAGTGCTGATATCACACTTCAAGGAAGTATCGATACAGTTGGGGATGATTTAGCACAAGAGATTATTGATAGAGCAAGTGCAGTAGCTCAAGAGGTGTTTGATCGTGCAAGTGCTGATAACTTACTACAGGATCAAATCGATACAATTGTAGATGAAGTCAATTTGATTGAGTCATCAATTGGCTTAAATGCAGATGGCTCATACACAGCTCCAGCCTCTAACTACCTTGATGGCACAACCACAGTCAAGCAAGGCCTACAGGTTTTAGATGAGCAAGTAAAATTAGCTTTTGATACCATCACAAGCACTGAAACTAATCTATCAAGTGAGATTGCACCTCTTATCGTTCGTACGAATGGGTTTTTAGATCAAGTTGGTGATGTAGTCATCTTTGATCCAGAGAACCATTTTGTGCGTGGGGATTATGGTGCTTTAGGCTTTCAACCATCCACTGGGGACGCTGTTTTTTATGCTCCTCTTGGTGGCTCATCTGATAGACACTTTACCTATGATTTAACAGGCAATATCATTTTTACAGGAGTATAGCAAGCATGTCAGCTATTAGACCAAATGCCAATGGAAGCCACGATTTAGGAACAAGTACTCATAAATGGGGTACTGTCCATGCTCAAAATGTGAATGCTCAAAATGCAAGTATTTCCCAAGACTTGACCATTGAAGGCAATCTCACAGTCAATGGAAATCAAATTATCAACAATGTTGAAACTATCGAAGCTGTTGATCCTCTCATTAAGCTTGCCAAGGACAACTCAGGCGATTTACTCGATATTGGTCTTTATGGTCAATACCAAGAGGGTGAAAACACTAAGTATGCAGCCATGTATCGTGATGCAAGCGATGGCAAGTTTAAGCTCTCTACAGGTATTGTCGCTCAGCCTACTACCACTGTTTCAGGTGGTGTTGTTGGCACTCTCGTTGCAAATGTAGAAGGTAATGCTCTCTCTGCAAGTGCCTTACAAACTGCTCGTGAAATCTCTGTAAGTGGTGCAGTAAGTGGTGCAGTCAATTTTAATGGCTCAAGTGATGTTGAGATTATTACAAGCATTGCGAATGGCACAATTGCCAATGAGAAGCTCTCTCACTCCTCTATTCTTTTTGGGGAAGAGCAAATTTCACTAGGTGGCACAATCAGCTTTGAAGGCACTGCCAACCAAGTATCTGTTGCACAAGCTGGCAATGTCTTTACCTTTAGTCTTCCTCATAATCTTATCCTTGGCACGATTACAGCTAGCCAAATCAATGCACAAATTGAAGGTGTATCAGCAGAAGCCACTAAACTTGCGACACCTCGTGAAATCTCTTTGAGTGGTGCAGTGAGTGGAGCTGTCAATTTTGATGGGTCTAGCGATGTTCAGATCAGCACAAGCATTGCCAATGGTAGTCTTGCAAATGAAAAGCTCACAAATTCCTCTATCTCTGTGAATGGCACTTCCATTGCTCTTGGTGGATCTGTATCCATTCAAGGTAGTGCTGATCAAGTTGCAGTTGGCACTGATGGGTCAACAATTACCTTGAGCTTGCCACCAAGTATCAATGTTAATGCACAATCAGCGACAGCCTTAGAAACAATTAGACAAATCTCTGTCAGTGGTGCAGTAAGTGGTGCAGTCAATTTTGATGGCTCAAGTAATGTAGATATTGCAACAAGCATTGCCAATGGTAGTGTTGCTAATGAAAAGCTATCTCATGCCTCTATCTCTGTAAATGGCTCTTCCATTGCTCTTGGTAGCTCACTAGATATTCAAGGTAGTGCTGATCAAGTTGCAGTTAGCACAGATGGATCTACCATTACTTTGAGCCTTCCTTCAAGTATCAATGTCAATGCACAATCTGCAAGTGCCTTAGAAACAACTAGACAAATCTCTGTCAGTGGTGCAGTCAGTGGAGCTGTCAATTTTGATGGCTCAAGTAGTGTAGATATTGCAACAAGCATTGCCAATGGTAGTGTTGCTAATGAAAAGCTATCTCATGCCTCTATTTCTTTTGATGGCTCAAGCATTGCTCTAGGTGGCACTGTATCTATCCAAGGCACTGCTGATCAAGTGTCTGTTGTGTCTGTTGATGGTGCATATACAATTGGCTTGCCTGCAAGTATCAATGTCAATGCACAAACTGCAAGTGCCTTAGAAACTGCTCGTGAAATTGCTTTATCTGGTGCAGTGAGTGGTGCAGTCAATTTTGATGGTAGTGCAAATGTGGGGATTAGCACTAGCATTGCTAATGGCTCAATTGCCAATGAAAAACTCGCAAGCAATTCTATTTCTTTTGATGGTGCAAACATTGCTCTTGGTGGAGCAGTTTCCATTCAAGGCACTGCTGATCAAGTGTCTGTTGCCTCAGTGGGTGGATCATATACAATTGGCTTGCCTGAAAGCATTCTTGTCAATGCACAAACAGCAAGCTCTCTTCTTTCCCCTCGTCAAATCTCTTTGAGTGGTGCAGTCAGTGGAGCTGTCAATTTTGATGGTAGTGCAAATGTAGATATTGCAACAAGCATTGCGAATGGTAGTCTTGCAAATGAAAAGCTCACAAATTCCTCTATCTCTGTGAATGGCACTTCCATTGCTCTTGGTGGATCTGTATCTATTCAAGGCACTGTGAACGAGGTAGTAGTAGGCACAGCTGGCTCAACCATTACTTTAAGCTTGCCTCCTGAAATCAGTGCAGATTTACTTGGTAATGCAGACACAGCCACACTTGCCACCCAAGCATTGAGCCTATCTACTTCACGCACTATCTCCTTGAGTGGTGATGTTGTAGGTAGTGTCAATTTTGATGGTAGTGCAAATGTAGATATCGCTAGCACAATCCAAAATGCAAGTGTGGAAAATAGCATGCTTGTTAATTCAAAGCTTGTTTTCAATGGTGGGGATGTGAATTTGGGTGATAGTTTCTCTGTGAATGCTGGAGCAAATCTATCAGCCTCTCAAGTAGGTAATGCATTGACACTATCTATTGCCTCTGCCTTTAGTGATAGAGTAGACCAAGCTGAGGGTGATATTGTTGCTCTTGATGGTCGTCTTGATACTGCTGAAATTGATATTGATACCTTACAAGGTGCAATGACAACAGCACAAGGCAATATCACAAGTTTACAAGGTGCGATGACAACAGCACAAGGCAATATCACAAGTTTACAAGCTGATTTAGCCACTGCTCAAGGAGATATCACAAGCCTTGATGGTCGTCTTGATACTGCTGAAATCGATATTGATACCTTACAAGCTGATTTAGTCACTGCTCAAGGAGATATCACAAGCCTTGAAACAAGCGTCTCAGGTATTCTTAGCTCAAAGGGTCAAGTTGGTGGTATTGCAACACTTGATCTAAATGGCACAATCCCACAATCCCAATTGCCTGCTATTGCTCTCAACTCAACCTTTGCTGTTGCTAATATTGCTGAGAGAGATGCTTTAGTTGTACAGCAGGGTGATATGGCAATCGTGGCAAGTGAAACCAAGACTTATGTTTATACACAAGATAATTCATGGCTTGAAATTTTATCCCCAACCTTCTCTTCTTCCTTCCAAGCACTACAAGATGAAATCAATGCAGTTGAGCTTGGTGCTGGTCTTGGTAACAATGGGGTATATACTGCTGACAACACAACAGTTTACCTACAACTTGCCACCTCTCTAAAGGATGCAGATAAGAAGCTAGATACTGCAATCTCTACACTTGATGAGCGTCTTGATATTGCTGAGGGTGATATTGTTGCTCTTGATGGTCGTCTTGATACTGCTGAAGCAAGCATTTCATCCATGTCCAATAATGTCAACTTGCTACAAGGTGAAGTCATTGGTCTTGATAATCGCTTAACAACAGCTGAAGGCAATATCACTACATTACAAGGTGGCTTAAGCACTGCTGAAGGCAATATCACTACATTACAAGGTGGCTTAAGCACAGCTGAAGGCAATATTACTACATTACAAGCTGATTTAGGCACTGCTCAAAGTGATATCAGTGGTTTAGATACTCGATTGACAGCAGCAGAGGGTGTGAATACAACCCAAGGCACAAGTATCACAAGCTTACAAAGCAATCAATCTACCATCAGAATATCTTCAGGTCTTGAAAGCAATTTAACCTATGTGCCAAACAATTGGTCTTCTCTTGGTTTCCCTTTACCAGGTGCTAATGAAGCTCACTATGTCACAAGTGCCTCTCGCTTAGCTGGTGCGATTGCTATCCTTGACCAAAAGGTTTATGAAGCAAATACTGCTTTGGGGAATGGACAAATTACCAATGGACAGCTCGCAAACTCCTCTATTTCTGTAAATGGATCAAGCATTGCTTTAGGTGATAGCTTGACTCTTGAAGGGACAGCTAGTGAGGTTGATATTAGTACAAGTGGATCTACTGTGTCCATTGGTTTGCCTCAAGATGTAACCATTGCAAGAAACTTGACTGTTGTCAATAATGTGACTTGTCAAGGTGGGAATGTGGTTGTTGAGGATGGTAGCTTAACTGTTTATGGTGGTATCACAGCTGTTGGGGGTAATCTCTCTGTGAATGGTGGTGTCATCACAAGTAGTCAAGCTAACTTCTCATCACTCGTTGCTAAATTCGTTGACCCATTGCTTTCTATTGGCTATGACAATTCAAGTGCAACTGCTGATCTTGGTTTCTATGTCAAGGATAGTGGAGCAAAATACCAAGGCTTGATTAGTGATACCTCTGATAGTGGCAAGTGGAAGCTCCTTAAGAATTTAGCCACTGATCCAGGCACTAACAATGTTGTTGACCTTACAGGCTCATCCTTTGCTGATATCAAGGTGGGTGGATTAGAAGCAAGCACAATTACAAGCTCATCTCTCTCAACTCTTGCCAGTGTTAAAGTGAGTGGTGCAATCCAAACAAGTGGTATCACAACCAACACCAATGCAAGCTATTCAATTCCAAGTACAACCCATATCATGCTTGTCAATGATAGCTCTCTTGGTACTCTACCAGCTATCACAGCAGACATGGCAGGCCTTAGAATTATTGTGAAGTGCAAGCAACATAGTGCAGGTGCATGGATCATGGTGCAAGGTGCAGGCTCTGATAAGATTGATACTCAATCATCTGTGTATGTGGGTGTTGATGGGTCTCCAAGTATTGAAGTAGTTTGTGATGGTAGTGCATGGTGGGTGGTTGGTAGTGTGGCAAGTGTGCTGACATATACAGCCTAATTTTGATGATTTTTAATACGATTTTGTGAAAACCCCCCTCATTTTTATTCAATTTTCATACTAAAGCACACAAAATCAAAGTCTTTTTCTATCTAAAATCTTCCTTTTTGAGCTTTTTAAGCAAAAATCTATCAAAAAAAGAGACCAAAAAAGGGGGGGTAGGCTATAAAAAAGGGGGGGTAGACCATAAAAATCACTCAAAATCACTCAAAATCATCAAAAAATGACTGCTTTTTGAATGAAAAAAGGGGGGGTTTTTTGCTCATTTTGACTACTTTTCATAATAGCCTACCCCCCCACCCCCCCCATACCCATCTAATTATCATCTCTAAGTTATTGAAAACACTACATATTTATCTATCAATACTATAGGGGGGGAGGGGGGGTATATTTTTATGAAGAAGAAAAATATTTTTTTATTTTTTTGGTGGAGCAGATTTAGAAAAATACATTTTAGAAAAGGGAAGAAAGCACCCCCCCCTCCCCCCTATGAAGTATTTAAAAAATTGACTAAACACACGATGAAATCAAGTAGGTGCTTTCAATGGGGGGGGTATGCATATTTTAGAATGAGTAAATTGCTTGTGTTACAATCCAGAGCAAGGAGACATTATGAAAATGAATTTAAACACAGCTAAATATACAACATTGATTATCACCCTTTTGTTTTTGTGCCTATACTTCCCCCATGTCATGGCTTGGCTTAGCACAGGCATATCAGGCTTGATTGGATGGGTCTTATTCACAACAAAGGAGCATAGTAAGGCACAAGCTAGGGCAATTGAAGAGCATATCCATAAAGCGATTGAAATACATGACAAGCTTGCAAGCATGGAAACCTTGATGAAGAACAAGATTGAAAAGGCAAGGCAAGAAGCAAGGGAAGAGGCCATTTCAAAACTTGATGGGGAATGGAAATGATTGGCTTGATCCTCCAACTTGGTCTTTGGGTAAATACTAATGGAGTAGAGCAACATGTGCCTTGTCCCATCATATATGAGCAAGAGCAAAGACTGCCTATTGGGTGTGTTGTGTATCATCAAGGGGTTTTATTTTCCCCCACACATTACATTGATACAAAAGTCAGTCAGTCTGAGGATAAGGCTGAGATTATTGCATTGCAAGAGCAGGTTGCTTTATTGCGAGCAGAGCTACTAAAGGCTCAAAATGAAATCACAAAATGTCTTATTCAGCCACAAGTTAGTACAACACAGCCTTTTATTTATGGTGTACTAAGTGGTGCAATTGTTACAGGAGCAATATTATGGAACAAGTGACTTTAACCTATGCAACGCTCTTAGGTCTTGTAGGTCTATTTTATACCTCTCTCAAAGAGAAGCAAGAGCAAGCCAAATCACTAGGCAAGTTGGAAGAGAAGGTGGCAAGCTTGGAAGCTAAGCAGCAAACTTTGCATGAATTGGTAGAAGCTCTCCAAGAGACAAAAATCGCAGTTGCAAGACTTGAAACCAAAATTGACGCTTTACTCAGTAATAAGGTGCACTAGATGGATCAATATTCTTTACTCGCACATAGTGCAAATGATCAAATTTTAGCAACAAAAATAACCTATGCACTTACTAGATACTCAACCCTTTTAGAGCCAGATGACAAGTCTTTGATTTGGCGTTGGTCATCTATCATCAAAGAAATCTGTGAGCCTTTTCCTATTACAATTGCATACCATATGCCTCTCCAACATGTGCTTGACCTTTTCCAATTCGATCTAGGTATAAAAATCGTACATATCGCAGAAAACGAGCATTTTTATCCATCACAAGTGATAGCACAGAGAAAAATTACTAAGGGGAAAGGTGTTATAGATGATGAGGCAGAATTGATCCTACGAGAGAGTATCCATAAGGCACGAGTTACCTACCTATCTCTTATCAATCGTGGGGTTGATCCTCAAATCGCAAGCCTCTGTTTACCCCAATCCATATTTGTAGATTGTCACTTATCTGGAGATATACACACATGGTGTAGTTTCTTCCTTGCTCTCAAAGAGGATAAGGCTGAGTGGCAATATATAAAAAAACATGCTGAGGGAATACAAAAGCTCATCCAAGAGGTATTCCCCCAAACAATGAAAGTATTTAATGTATGACTGACTCATTCATCCTCTGTTGGTGGATTATGATGCAAATCATAGCACCAACCCAAGACCCTGTATCACCTGGATATAAGAAACAGCTAGGTAAAACAATCATGGAGCGTGTCGTTCAGTGTGAACAACTGCATGATCATGCAGTAAAGCACGATGTGAGTAGATACCTAGTGCTATCACTTGCCTTCCATGAGAGTAAATTTATGAGAACAGCAATTAGTACAAAGGGAGCTGTGGGAGCAATGCAAATTATGCCACAGTACAAACCCTGTGCTAAGTGCAGTGATGCAGAAAATGGAGTCATGATGATTAAGAAAATGCTCGATGATCATGATGGGGATGAGTGCAAGGCGATTGGATTTTATGCAACAGGGAAGGTCTTACCTAGGTGTGGGAAATATGGGAATAGTATTAGAGCATTTGCCACAGAGATTTATGATTATGCAGTACTCATGGGAATAGATGAGGGGTGCTAGGATGAAGGACAAATTTTTAAAATTTAGGATTGCTCAATGCTTGCACCTTGCCACCATGTCCCCATGTAGTAGAAGGCAATTTGGTGCAGTGATTGTAAACCCTGACTCAAATTCAATTTTGGCTGAAGGATACAATGGCACACCAAGGGGACACAAATATTCATTATGTGGGAGGGGTGGTTGTCTGCGTGATTGTGTAGAAAGTGGGACAAGGCTTGAAATAGGTTGCCACCATGCTGAAGCGAATGCTTTGATGAATGCACTTAGAAATCACTCTGATATTAGAGGCTCTATCATGATCGTGAGTGGAGAGCCTTGCCTCATGTGTGCCAAACTGATCCACCATGCTGGTATAGAAAAGGTGTACACAATACAAGGCTCTTACTCATCAAAGGATGGTGTAGACTATCTAAGAGAAAACAATGTGCCTGTGATAAAGGTCAATGAGCAAGGAGATTATTTATGAGTGAGATGGCAGATGATTTACAAGTTTTTGCAAAGGCTGCACTTAATTTGCTGAAGCAAGCGATGATAGAAAACCCAAGTGTTGATACAGAGGGGATTGCCAAGAGCTTAATTGAAACCTTGGATGAAAAACCCACAGTCATGAGTAAAGAAATCAACCCTGCTGACATTGCAAATGTGGGGATGATGCCACTTGAGATGAGTCATAGGGGAACATTTGGATTGACCTTTGACACACTACAAGCCATGTCTCGTGTGCCTGTGATTTCAGCAGTTATCAACACAAGAATAAATCAAGTGAGCGAGTTTGCCAAAGCAGTAAATGAGGATGATGGTTTGGGGTTTCAAATCAGACTTAAAGATCGTAAGGCACATGCAAGTGATGAGGATAAACAAAACATTTTAGAGTTGACTGAGTTTGTCAAATCTTGTGGGGACAACAGAATTACCTTTGAGACAGACTTTGAGGCTTTTCTTCGTATGCTAGTGCGAGATAGCTTGATATATGATCAAGCCTGCTTTGAGATTGTTCGTAATCAAGATGGTAAGGTTTGTGGCTTTCTCAATGTGGATAGTGCCACCATTAGACGATCAGCCTTGACTGAGCAAGAAAGATTAGATGGTAGACGCTCACCAGATGGCATTCAATTCGTTCAAGTCATGAATAATCAAATTGTGGCTCAATATAAGGCTTTGGATTTGTGTTGGGGTATTCGTAGACCTAGATCAGATTTACGATTTAGAGGCTATGGTTTCCCTGAGCTAGAGGAGCTTGTTAAGGTCATCACACATATTTGTAATGCAGAGATTTTCAATAGCAACAATTTCACAAATGGGATTTCAGCCAGTGGAATTATCGCAATCAAATCCAAGATGAATCCAAATCTATTCAAGAGCTTTAGAAAAGAATTTTATTCCATGCTCACAGGTGCAAGCAATAGCAAAAGGACACCACTCATTCAGCTTGATCCTAGCAATAACGAGGAGGTGCAATCAATCAATCTATCAAACACCAACAAAGAGATGGAATATCAAGAATGGCTTAATTATCTCCTAAAAATAACCTGTGCCATGTTCCAAATAGACCCTGCTGAAATTGGCTTTAATTTTGGGGTTGAAGGTCAATCAAGTGCAATTTTCTCTATGGGTGTCCAAGATAGAGCCATTCTATCTAAAGAGAAAGGCTTGAGACCATTACTTAGAGCAATTGAGAGCTGGATCAATAGATATATTATCGACCAAATAGATCCACGATATGAATTGACCTTCATAGGTCTTGATAGTATCCCCAAGGACAAACAGCTTGAGATGGATCTTAAAAAGATGGCTTTCATGACTTTGAATGAGATTAGAGCCAAGTACGATTTGCCACCTCACCCCATGGGGGATAGAATTGGCAACCCACTTTTTAATCCAACAGAGCAAGCACAAGCACAACCCATTCAACAGCCTCCTGAACAGCCTATTGAAGCTCAAGAAGAAAACCCCACAGAATAAAAATAGTGTGCATATTCGTAGCTTATCGGACATGTACAAATCATCGTATCTAAAAAACTTATAACGAATAAACCAAAGGCTTTTTATCATGGCACAAAAACTATCGTATACAGTCCCCCAAAAGGTGAGAGCAAATGCGAAGCGTGGATTAAAGCTTAGAGCTGAGACAGGTGGCAAAGGTGGCCTTACTACCCAACAAGCTGGCAAGCTCAAAATTGGGAGTGGGGTAGCTCGTGCCAACTCACTTATTCATGGCAATGTTACTTATGACACGATCAAGCGAATGTATTCATTTTTCTCTAGGCACAAGGTCTATAAGGAAAGAGGCTATCACAAAGATAGAAAAAGTAAAGCCTACATTAGTTGGCTACTTTGGGGGGGAGATGCAGGCTTTTCTTGGTGTAAGCGAATTATTCGAGAGTATGAGTCATCTACTGAAAAAGGTGTGTTTTTAGATATCGTGCTACAATCACTATGAAAAGAGGTGTTATGAAAAACTATTTTTCTGCATGGACAGGGTTGGATTTGTCTAAGGATGACACAGACAAGACTGATGAAAAGTTAGGATTTGTCAAGGGTGTAGTATCCTCTGAAATCGAAGATCAAGCTGGTGATATTATCAAGCAAGATGGTCTTGATTGGTCATACTTCCTAGATAAAGGCTATTTCAATTGGGAGCATCAAAGTGGGCCAGAAAATATTTTAGGATATCCCACTAAGATTGTAAAAGGGGATAGTGATACTTCTGTAGAAGGCTATCTATTCCTTGATAGACCCAAGGCAAAAGACGCTTATGATATGGCAAAAATCTTAAAAGATGTCCAAGCTCCTCGCTCTATTGGCTTTTCGATTGAGGGTCAAGTTATGGAGCGAGATAAAGAGAATGATCATATCATCACTAAAGCTAAAATACTAAATGTATCTATCACTGCACACCCATGCAACCCTGATGCCAAACTCATGGTCAAGGCAATTGCTGAAATGGAAAATTATATGAAAAAGAAAGCCACAATTGAGCCTACTCTTCTAAAGGCAACAGAAGAAGAACAAAAAAAGGCACAAGCTGAAGCAGAGATGGCACAAACAGAGGATGAAAAAAAGAATTATTCATCTGATGATGAGGCCAATAAATCCACAACAGAGGATACTGTCAAAAATGACGACACCAGCACAAAAGCAGATGATCAAGGATCTAAAAAGGACGATCAAGAAGCTCAAAAAGTAGAAGATGACCAAGCTGAAAAAGCACAAATCTCTAAGTCTGAAGATGATGAAGACGATGAAGATGGTATTGCTAAAGCTGAAGGTGATGATGAAGATGACTCCTTAGAGGATGACTCTTTGGATGACTCTTCTTTATCAGACGATTTTTGGGATGATGCTGATCGTAAATATGTTGATGAAGCTTTTGGTGCATTGTGGGCAATGTTAAATTCCTTACAAGATCAACTCACTGCACAAATCAAGACAAAGAGAGTAGCTCAAAGACAAGCACTTGCTCAAAAGTCTGTTGAGGATATCACTCCAGTATCAAGTCGAGATTTACTTGAGCGAATTGCCAAGCATTTTCCTACAATGACTGAAGACCAACAAAAGCAACTCACTCGTAAAAGTGCTGATATTATCAGAAAGTATTTTGTAAAGGATTAACGATGAAAAAGCAGATGACAAAAGACGCAGTGGATCAATTTTTTACCACTCTCAAAAAAAGCATCCTCTCAAAAGGAGATACTGTGAAGCAAGCCACCAACTTAGCCAAATCAGCTGACAAGGCTCTCAATGATCAAAATATCACAATTCAAGCCTTGGCAAAAACGATTGAAGCCTTGACCCAAAAGGTTGAAGCTCTTAGTCAACCAAAGACAAGTGCACCTGCTATTCAAAAGTCTGTGACACATGTTGCACCTGAAGCTCATCCTTTAAATGGTCAAGCTCCTGTACAAGAAGATGATGCACCTACCCTTATTAACAAGGCATTTGATCTTTTGAGTAAGAGCAATGACAAAGCTAGACAGGGTGAATTGTCAAGAGCTATCTCTTTGCTCAATATTGGTGCAAATCCTTCTGAAATCAAAAAACAATACAAGTTGTAGGAGATACACATATGTTCGGTTTACCAAATAATAATGATATGGTTAGCATTAGCGATTTAACTCGTTTAAATGATGCTATTCGCAAGGCTACACCTGGTTTCAGTGGGTATCAAACACCAGCACAAATGGGTGATGGCTCTCTTTCTCCACTTGCTACCCAAAGCATTGAAGCAAATCTTGCAACAGCAACCTTTACTAGCAAGCACCTCACTTTGTGGCAAAAATTGACCAAGACCAGTGCTAACAATTTCATTCATGAATATACCAGCGTGCTTGAAAATGGTTTAGATACAAACCCATTCATCTCTGAAGGTGAAGGTGGCTCTGATACACTTGGCACAAATCAAAGCATGTATGAAAGAAAGTTTGTCAAAATCAAATTCATGGCTGAAAGACGCCAAGTGTCTGATATGGCTGCAATGCTTTCTTTCAGTATTGGTGCAAATGCCAATGCTTTGGCTGAAGAAACAGAAAGAGGCACTTTAACACTTCTCAAGAAAATCGAAAAAGCACTTTGGTTTGGTGATGAAGATGTAAACCCTGAAGGTTTTGATGGTTTGATTAAACAAATTGAACGAACCAGTGGTGCGATTGTGGATGGTCAAGGTCGTCCTTATCGTTCAAATACTTGGGATTTAGAAGGTAAAGCACCAACTATTTTGCTCCTTCAAGAAATCCTTGGCGAAGTGTATGGCTCTCCAAATTATGGTGAACCAGATACCATTTATGTCACTCCTAACATTTATGCAGAATTCCAAAAGCAACTTAATGAACAAGGTCGTTTTGATATCTCTGTAAGTGGTAATTCAATCATTGCTGGTGTTAAGTCAATTTCTGTGATGGCTCCATATGGTGAAGTACAAGTTGTAAGTGCACCATTCCTTGAAAGATCAGAAAAGCCTAATGCAATTGAAGGTGTTGGTCATGGTATTGTTGCCTCTTTTGGCACACAACCAACAGCAGCAGCTGATGCAAGTGCAAAGAGCAAATTTAAAGCTGGTGATGCAGGTTTCTATAAATATGCAGTTGTAGCAGTAAACAAATTAGGGATGACCTTACCAATTATCTCTAATGCTGTTCAAGTATCAGCTGGTGATAAAGTAAGCATGAAGATTTCTCGTAATGGTGGTAACCCAGCTATTTCTTATCGTATCTATCGCACTGCCAAGGCAAGCTCTGCTGAAGCTGTGAATTTGGATAGCTTAAGATTTATCATGGAAGTATCTGCTACCCAATTAGAAGGCAATACCTTTGCTGATTACAATCATTTCATGTATGGCTGTTCTCACATTGTTTTTGCAAATCACGATCCAGGTCAAATGGCATTTGCTAAATTGATGGATTTCATGAGAAAAGATTTGGCTCAAGTAAGCACAACAAGACCATTTTTACTCATGCTTTTTGGCTCACTCATGGTCAAAACACCTAACAAATTCTGGGTTGTTCGTAATGCTGGTGTGAATAATGCATCAGGCGTTGCAGCGAATTATTTAAACCCAAATTTCTAAGATGATTAAGTTAGAGGGAGCATCTCAACATGTGGATATATAATAGAAGTTTTACTATGGGTAGTGGGATTTTTACTGACAGAGTGAAAAATATTAAGTTTGTGTTTGAGATGCCAAGTGGGAAAATTTTATCAAAATTTACAGCAAGTGAAGAAGCCTACATTAAATTAAATCCATCTCTCTTTACATGGGTAGAGGATAAGAGAGAGGAAGGCTCAAGAGCTGAAGAAGTACAGATTGAAGATAAGCAAGCTAATTTAAATTTGAGTATTATGGGGGAAGAAAAAAAGGCACTACCAGAACCTTTAAAAAGAACAAGTAAAAAGGGTGGGAAAGCATAGACCCACTCAGTGGAGTATCTATGAGTATTTTTAATTTTGTAACCCCCCAAAGACTAAGACAGACATATCTAGGTGGGATTGATCTAACCACAGATCAAGGCTCACCCTTTAGTGATACTCTCCTCACAGATGCAATTCAACAAGCAGTATCATCTCTTGAAATGGAGCTTGGGATTATCATTGATCCTCTCAAGGTAGTAGGTGAGCGACATGATGCAAATTCCAAGGATAGAGAAACCTTTTGGCCATTCCATTTAAATTACAGACCTGTCGTTCAAATCGATGAGGTAAGATTACAGCTTGGAAATAATCCCTTCATGAAAATGCCAACGAATTGGTTTAATATTCTTTCCCCTGAAGCTGGTCAAGTCAATTTATTACCCACAAGCGATAGTATGGGGAGTTTCTTTTTTAGAAGTGGCATGCCTCTTGTTTTTGGGGATGTTTTCAACCCTTATGTCAATGTGCCTGGATATTGGGGGGTGGATTACCTTGCAGGGTTTAGATTTGAGGAAGGGATTGCAACGATCAAAGCACATTCTTCTAGTGTAGATGTCACAATACCAGGTGCAACCTTATCATCAAAGCCAATGGTTGAGTGCGAATTTACTAGCTCAAGCAATGGTGCACTCTACCCAAAAATGAAGATTGCAGGCACGAAGGTGTTTACGATTGGGGTATCACAAGCACCAACACAAGATACTCAAATCTCATGGAAGCTCACAACTGTTGAGCCTGCTCTTATTAAAGCGATTTGCTTGATGGCAAGTATCTTGCCTCTTGGGGTAAGTGGTAATTTGGTAGCAGGTGCAGGGATATCAAATTTTTCTCTTGGTGTTGATGGTTTATCTCAAAGTATTAGCACAACTAAATCAGCAGATGCAGGTGCTTACAATGCTTTGATCAAGCAATATAGAGCTGAGCTAGATCAAGTTATTCCACAGCTCAAGGCTAAATATCGTGCTATGAATATAGCAATCATTTAAGAGAGGCCTTAGCATGCAACTTCCAATAACACAAATGGATCAACGCAAAAATAGGGTTGATTTCATGGACAAGCAATTTAAACAGCTTGTTGACCAAAAGGGTCAAGAAGTGCTTTGGTATCAGACTACTGAGTGTCCATGTAGACAAGTTGGTAGTGAGCTAGGTTTAGATCTAGCAAGTATCTCAAGCACAGTTGCCTCAAGCACAGGCTTTAATAATGGGTGTCTTGTTTGTAAAGGACAAGGGATTATTCTCCATTCCCCCCAAATCATCATGGCTATCCTCACAAGCATGGGTGGGGTATATTCTGTCAGTGAATATGGTGTATATCGTGATGAGAAAATCAATGTGACAACACACCCAGAGCATTTACTAGGTTTTGGGGACAAGCTCGTCTTGCAGCACTCTGTCATGAGATACACTGAGAGTGTGCAAATGCCAAGCAGTGGCTTAATTGCTAGCACTAGGTATCCTATTGTAAAAAGATCTATGACTTTATCATCGGGTGAGGTGGAAATTGGTGTACTTTACCTTCAAAAAGCAAATACGAATGCTCAAGCGATTGTGGGTGGTGTACTTGTGCAAGACCAGCATTTCACGATTACCAATGATGGTAGACTTGATTTTAGTATATCTCCTAGCACTGCACCTACCCCTAGCACACTATTCAGTATCTCTTATTTTATACACCCTACTTATAAGATTGGGTCTTATCCTCATTCTATTAGAGATACTAAGGTAGTGTATAAGCAACCAAGTGAGCTACATACACCACTACTGACACAAGCGACAGCCTCATTGGATTTCCTAAATGTTTGATCTACATTTTACACATATTTTAAGGAATGGGTTAGCCTTGTACTCCAATGTAACGAGGTTTAATCAGTTATTCCCTACAATATCCACAGCCTTACAAACAAAATTCTATCAGCTCTTCATGGATAGCCAAGCAAGGAAGCCTATCGTTATTGACCTTGCAAATGAAGGTAAGGTGCAGAGCTTGCCTATGATTAGTGTGTTACTCACAGAGCAAGCCTTTGAAACACAAGGTCTTAGTGATATGAGTGATGATAAGCACCTACACCTACTCACCTTGCAAACAGTAGATATCAATATCTATGCACAAGACCAAGATTTGGTAAGAATTTTACATGCGATTACACATGCAAGTTTCTTACAGTATAAATCGGCTCTTCTCAAGGTAGGTTATGATAACTTAAGGTTTGTGACAAGCTCTGATGTCGAGCAAGAAACAGCTTTGAAAGCAGAGTCTAGCTCTCTTTTGAATTTTAAGAGGAAGCTAAGATTTTCAGCTGTGCATCATCTTTATGTACCAACAATCACGAGCCTTTCAGATCTTGAGTTGCCTATTCTTGTGCAACTTGATCTAAATGGTGGTGACATAACAACTTATACTAAATAACAGGAGAAACACATGCCTTCATCAGTGATTTTTCAAGGTGGTAGAAAATATAGACCAGGAGTCTATGGTGAAATCAAGACAGCTCCCACAGCCAACCCAAGCATCGCAAGTGGTGCAGTGGCTCTTGTGGGGGATTTTCCTCTCTTTCAAAAAGATAGTGTCCATACATATGATAACCTTGAAGCTTTTTTAGAAGCAACAGGTGGAGAATATGGCCTCGATATTTTGGGACAAATTGGGTTTTCCCCTAGAGCAGATTTAGGTGGCAACCCAACAAGTATTACTATTGTAAATGCAAGACAAGCAACGCAAGCAAGTCATACAGTTGGGGGTCTCAAGGTCAAGGCTAAGCATTATGGCACATGTGGCAATCGTGTTTTTGTATCCCTTACAGCAAATGAGGATAATGCAGACCTTTACGATTTGTATATTTCTGAAGGTGGCAATTTGGTAGAGAAGAATAAGGGAATTGGTAAGGGTAAGATTGCAAGCCTCCAATATACAGGCTCATTACTCACAGATGTGAAGCTTGTATCAAATCAAGGCTTGGATAAGTTTGCTCTTACTTTTGTAAAGAGTATCAGCTCATCAATCATTGTGCCAGGCACTGCAATTGCTATGAATGATCTTCCTGTTGTAGGCACTTTAACCTTTACACAAAGACTACTTGCCACACCTTCAGCAGTATCAATCACAATTCATGGGCTATCAGAGACAGGTAGCTCAATCACTACAACCACAAGCTTACCAGCTGGTGCAGTAGGCACAAGTATTACAACAGGTCAAGAATACTCACAAATCACAAGCATTGTTTTAGATGGTGCAAGTGATTATGCAGGGTCTATTGAAATCAGTGGCTCATTATACTCAGCAAAGCTCTCAGATATCTCTAATCTAGGCTCAGCTCTCACAACAATCCACCAAATCCATGATGATATTGTTGTTGTCTTGCCAGAGTCGATTATTGGGGGAGAACAGCTTGATGATGTGGCAAGTGCTAGTATTGTAGGCAGTGCCTTATCTCTCACTTGTGATTGTGCCTTCCTAAAAGATTTTCTTGAGGGTAGTCTTGTGGTAGAGGGTGAAGTTGTGAGTGGGGAAAGACCAACAGCACAAGATTTTCGCTTGGTAGGTGGATCTGTAGGCACACTCACAGCAAGCGATTGGCAATCAGCTCTTGATGCTCTAGTGTACAAGCAAGTGAATATCATTGTTGCATACACAGATGACATTGCTATTCATCAACTCGTTAAAGATCATTGTGAAAAAGCCTCTATTGAAGCTGGTCTTGAAAGAAATGCTTGGTGTGGCACAAGTGCAGGCTTAACTCTTAATCAAATTTATGCTCAATATGTCAAGGTTTTGAATGATAGAAATTGTGCTGTTGTGGCTCAATCTCCTATCGTTTTAATTGGGGGGGAAAAAAAGACATTACAGCCTAAAGCTCTAGCCTTCTTCATGGCATGCTTTCAAGCCTCTTTAGGTGTGGCTACTCCTCTCACAAGAAAACAACCCAAGATTTTTAGCACAACTCAAGCTTTCAATCCTGAAGCAGATGCAAGCCTTGCTATCCAAAAGGGGATTGTGATTTTGAATGGCCAAGACAGAGGGTTAAAGGTTGAACGATCAATCACTACTTGGCTCAAGGATTTAAACCCCTTCTATACTGAAGTATCTGCCAATGAAAGCATTAACCTAAGCATTCGAGATTTGAGACTTTTTCTTGATAGTGAGATTGGTAGTAAATCAACTGTGGCACAAAAGGACAATGTCCAACGCTTAACTATCAATCGTTTGAGCTTTCAAAGAGACAGTGGCTTAATCCTCGATTTCAAAGATGTATCAATCAAGCAAGTTGGGGATGTTATTAGCATCGTCTATGCAATGGCTGGTGTTGAGCCTCTAAACTTTATCACTATCACAGCTAATGTGGGGAGAATTTAACCATGGTACAACCAAGAGTAATTAGTGGTGCATCAGCCATCGTCAAACAAAATGGTAAAGCAATTGGCTACTGCACAAATATCACAGTGACAGAGAGCTATACTCTCCAAAGAGTTGATGTTCTTGGCTCTATCGACAGCTATGATATTGAGCCAGTTGGTAGAACAGTGAGCTGTCAAGTTGGCTTTATGCGAGTTGTTCCAAATGGTGGGAGTGCTGCACAAGGTCTTGTTCCTAGCCACCTAGCCACAGCAACCAACCAACAACGCACAGTTGATGTAGTGAATTTCTTTTCTCAAGGTGTGGATCTTGAATTGGCTGACTCAGCTGATTTTGGTGCAGGTCAAAAGACACGATATATGATCAAAGGGTGCAAGCCTGAAAGCCAAAGTTTCACAGTTAATAGACAAACCTTGATGGCAACAAATATCAATTTTCAAGCCTTGAAGCTCATTGAAATTAAAGATGAAGAGCAATTAGGCTAGGTTATTTATAACTTTT
>SXGU01418486.1_pt1 | contig 21018 bp, 4 predicted proteins | sample 3174531 | NCBI WGS metagenome assembly SXGU01 (sample SAMN11356863, study PRJNA531348) | freshwater metagenome | isolation source: freshwater sample F1-140 | place: China: Fuxian Lake, Yuxi | collected 2017-12-25 | reverse complement strand
GGCGCAAGGCCGCTGAAGAAGAAGCCCGGCGCAAGGCCGCTGAAGAAGCCGCCCGCAAAGCCGCCGAAGAAGAAGCCCGCAAAGCCGCCGAAGAAGAAGCCCGGCGCAAGGCCGCTGAAGAAGCCGCCCGCAAAGCCGCCGAGGAAGAAGCCCGCCGCAAGGCTGCTGAAGAAGCTGCCCGCAAAGCCGCCGAAGCAGCTGCCCAAAAAGCCGCTGAAGAAGAAGCCCGCCGCAAGGCTGCTGAGGAAGCTGCCCGCAAAGCGGCGGAAGCGGCGGCATTGAGCTTGGCAGCCCTACCAGCCGCAGCCCTCGCGGCAGCGCCAGAAGCAGACACTACGGCTACGCTCAGCGCTGACGAAGAAGCGGCCCGCTACACCGCCGCACTGACTCCGCAGCTGGAGGCAGCTGCGCCGGACGCTCCCGCTTCACTCGATTTCGATGCCCAGGCCAAGGCGGCGTTTGACGCCGATCTTGACTTTGCCCCGCAAGCGCCTGAACAGCGCCGCAGCGACGAAGTCGCGCAGCTGCTCGCCAGCGAATCCGGTGTGGAGATACCCGGTGCGACCCCACTTTCCGGCGGCGGGCCGGATACCTTCAGCGATACCAACATGGATCTGGATGACGGCAGCAAGAGCGCCGCTGTACAGGAACTGGAGGCAGCCTCGCGCAAAGAGATTGAGCGCGAGGCCAAGGAACGCGCCAACACGGAGGCTGCTGCCACCAAGGAAACCGAGCGGGAAGCCAAGCGGCAGGCCAAGCGGCAGGCCAAGGCCGAGCGCGCAGCACGCCCGCGCCGCGGCCCCTCGATCGGCGTCATGCTGCTCGGCCTGGTCCTGCTGTCGATGGTCGGAGGTATCGCCTACCTCTTCATGCTGCCGATCGACAAGGCGGCGATCGAACGTGTGGCCTCAGAGCGCTTTGGCGAACCGGTGACAATCGGTACCGCCAAGTTCAGCCCGGTGCCGCCTCTGCTGACGCTGACCAACGTCACCGTTGGCAACATCAAGTTTGCCAGCGTCATTGCCACGCCGGATGCGGCCACCCTGATCACCGAGCGCAAGATCTGGAAGTCGCTCGACGCGGCCGGCGTTTCCGTCACCGCCGCCGATGCGCGCAAGGTCGCGGCAATGGCGGTGCGTGAAGTGCCCAAGATCGCTGCGGCCAAGGCGGAGATCCAGCGCCTCAAGATCACCGGTGTTGACATTACTGGCTTGCCGGTGGCGGTGCCGAAGTTTGACCTGGTAGCCAGCTTCGGCACCACCGGAGCGCTCAAGCAAGTCACCCTGTCCACCGCGGATGACAAGGCGCGGGTGGGACTGGCGCCGGATGAAAAAGGCTGGACGGTCGAGATCGAATCGCGCGGCATCACCTGGGCCGCAGGGCCGAAGGCGGCCTGGGACAATCTGCGTGCCAAAGGCATCGCCACCGAGAACGGCATCAAGTTCGAGGAATACCAGATCAACCACTTCGCCGGCAGCGCACGCGGCGGCGGCGAATTGTCGTGGAGCCCGACCTGGAAGTTCACCGGCAACCTGGAGATTAGCGGCTTCGAGGCCGAAGCGCTCCTGCAAACCTTTTACGGCACCGGCGCGACCGCCAGTGGCAGCGTCGAGGGCAAAGTCTCGATCACGCTGAGCGGGGCTAACCTGCCACGGCTGTTTGACACACCGCAAATTGACGGCGCACTCTCGGTCGGCAAGGCGGTACTCAAGGGTACGGACCTGGCGCGCGCAGCGCAAACCGGCGCTGCGGCGGCGGGGTCGACGCGCTTTTTGGATTTTTCTGTGACCCTGGCCGTCGCTGGCGGCAAGGCGCAATTGAAAGACATCAAGGGCGTGTCCGGCCTTCTGACGGTCAGCGGTTCTGCAGAGGCGGCGGCCGACCGGACAGCCAGCGGGAATGTGCTGGTGGAACTGGGAATCGGCGGATCCCGCGCCAAGGCCAACTTCAAGGTGTCCGGCACGGTTGCCGAACCCAAGTTCGCCAAGTAGGGCCGCCCGGCACCTCAGCACGGAGCCACAAACGAGGGAGCCAGAAGCAAGCGGGACGTAACAGGGAAACAAAGAGGATAAATGGCACTGCAGAAAACAAAAAGGCCGCGCTGATGCGAGGCCTTTTTTTCATGGCGCCGTGCCGCATCGCGGCAGCGTCACCGGGATAGCACCAGGAAGCTCAGCGCAGCCCGCGGTCCGCCGCGGCCGGCAAAAAACTGGAATTGAAAATCCCGTCAGGGCTCACCTGGTTCTTGATGCCGAAAGCGGACACCACGCGGTCAATCGTGTTGTCAAAGCGCAGCTTGTCGACACCGCCCAGACCCGTGCGCCGTGCCACCGGGGTATCGACAAATTCGACCATCATCTTCAGGCGCGTCAGCTCAACCGATTCAGTTACCAGCGGATCACGTGCCTTCACCAGCCCGATGTGTGCTTCCGGGTTAGCCACCACTTCCTTGATGGCGCGGTTGATCGCGCGCAGGAAGCCGCGCACCGCTTCCGGGTTCTCGGCCGCAAACCGCGGGCTGACGATGACGGCATTGCCATACAGCTCGGCGCCAAAGTCATTGAACTTCATCATCACGATGTCTTCTTCCTTGACACCGCGGGCGGTAAGGCCGATCAGGCTGGTGAAGGTAAAGCCGGTGATCGCATCCACATCACCGCGCTGGAGCATGGCTTCGCGCAGTTGCGGATCCATCGATTTCCATGTGACCTTGGAAAGATCGACCTTGTTGGCACGCGCCAGGATCGGGAATGCCTTGCGGCCGGCGTCAAACGCCGGGGCGCCCAGGGTCTTGCCAGTCAGGTCAGCCGGGGTCTTGATGCCCGATTTCTTCAGCGCCAGCACCGCCGCCGGGGTCGATTCGTAGACCATGTAGACCGCCTGCGGCTTGGACTGTGCACCAGGATTGTTCCCGATGAACTCAATCAGTGCGCTGATATCGGCAAAACCCATTTCATACGCACCGGTGGCCACCCGGGTGACCGATGCGCCCGAGCCGACGCCCGAATCAATCGTCACATCCAGCTTTTCCTGCTTGAAATAGCCCTTGGAAGCAGCGGCGAGGAACAGGGCCGAAGGGCCTTCAAAGCGCCAGTCGAGGGTGAACTTGATCTTGGTATCCTGCGCCACCACCGGGGCAGCGGCCAAGAGCGCGCTGGCAGTGAGGGTGGCGGCGAGTACGCCGCGCATCATTTGGGTGAACATACCTTTATCTCCAGTAGGGGTAAGAAAATGCAACCGTCTAGTTTATCCAATATCCGTGCCAAGTCGGCAACAGCCCTTGCCCTGCGCGCCTTCCTCGGCGAGTTCCCGTCGCAAATTACTGAATCGTCACCTCAAACGTGACGATACCGGTGGCCTGCGGATTCAGGCTGCCGGTGAACGGCCAGGCAAACGCTCCGGATGCGCCGTTTGCAGGCTGAGTGATCGCACCACTGGTTAAACCGGTGGGCGTCACCAGATATGCGGCCGGGTTGGCTCCTCTCACCGTAAACGGTGGCGTGGTGTCGTTGATTACAAGATTGGTCAAAGGTGCGCTGGAATTGTTGGTGTAGATAATGCGATATTGCAGCACTTCCCCCGGCCTGCCGCTGTTGTTGAGTCCGAATCCGGCGCCTGTGGTCGCATTGCAGCTCGATGCGGTGGTATTGCACACCTCCTTGCGCAGATCGAGCCCTGCGCCCTTATCGCCAATGCGGGTGATATCCTGCCGCGTGTAGTTGGCACTCGGTGGCGCTGCCACGCCGATGTAGGTAAAGGCGGCTTGAACCGTTGCAATATGCTCGGCATTGAACGGGGCGGCCGGCGGCGGTGTCACCTTCGCAATCAGGCATACGCGCCGTTGGCTCGGCTCGCCAGCCGTGGCATCGTTCGGATTCATCGTTTGCGCGCCCGCGAGCACCGCATTGCCCTCGGTGCCATCGAGCACGCCATTGCAATTTGAATCCCGATACAACAGGGTCGACCAGAACGTGGAGACCGGTTGGGTCACTTGCGTCGGCACCGTGAACGTTACCGAGCCGGCACTGCCGGGCGTAAAGGTGTGAGCGTAGAACACCGGCACGCCAGACTGGGTATTCTCGGTGTTGTCGGCAACAAAGGTGTTTTGCGGCACCACGCCCAGATTGAGGTTCGCATATCCGGTGCCGGCGACGTTGACAAAACACAGCGTCGCATTCGAACTCCAACCTGAGGAGCGAATGTAGTTGACGCCCGATGCCGGCGGCGGCGCACAGGTTCCGTTGGTCACCGTAGTGCCGTTGGTGCTGGCGCCGGTCGGCACAAGATTGGCAATCGGATTCAATTCCACACACAGGTTGGTGGCACCTCCGGGAACATCAAAGGTGTAGTTGCCCGCACCATCGGTAAACGAGGTGCCATAGGTAACCCCCGCGGTGCAGTTGGTCAGCCGCACCAGCGCATTGCCGATACCCACGTTGGTGTGCAACCCATTGAGCAAGCCCTCGCCGGTGCCCAAAACGCCGTCATTGGCCGTACCGGTGCCGCCACCGGTGTCACGGAATATCCGGCCGGTGATGCGCGACGCACCTGAGCCAAACAGGCCGAAATCATAGGAAGGCTGCAACACACCGGTTACATTCAGGCCGAGCCTGCCGTTAGTGGGGTAAGTGAAGAACCAGCCCGAAGGTGCCGCTCCCGATGCCGAAGCCGGCGCCGACGTCAGGATAATTTCGTAGTTGCCATACGGCACCGCCGGGAACGTGAAGGCACCGCTGCCGGGCGTCACCGCCTGCGCCTGCACCACCACCCCGCCGGTGACAATGTTCACGTAAACAATGGTGCCGGTGGTCCAGTCTTCGCTCGGCTGCTTGACGCCATTCGAATTGACGTCCGCATACACAAAACCGCTCACCAGACTGGTGACGGCGTCCACCGTCAGCGTCGGGATGTTGCTGCCCGGGCCGGCGGATGGTGTTTGCGTAGTCGTTACCCCGGTGGTGGAATTCGGCAATATCCCAACCGTGGTGCTCGTGACCGGCACGGTAATCACGCAGGAGCCGGGCGTGGCGCCGGAGCGTGCCGGAATGGTGCCACCGGAAAGGGAAATGGACCCACTGCCCACTGTCGCCGTCAGCGTCCCGCCGCAGCCATTGCTGGTCGCCCCGGTCGCCACCTGCATGCTCGTCATCGGGTCGCTGAATGCCGCGCCGGTGAGTGCCACTGTGTTCTCATTGAACAACGTAATCGTGATGGTCGAGGTGCCGCCCTGGTTGATCGACGTGGGCGAAAACGCCTTGGTAATCGTGGGCTGATCCAGCACGGTAAGGGTGGCCGTTGCCTGGTTGCCCGAGCCCTGCCCGGATCCTACCCGCGAACTGATGTTGTTATAAACACCCGCCAGAGCCGCAGTCACTTGCACACTGACAGTGCAGGACGTACCGACGGCCAGAGGTCCAAAAGCGCCCTTGACGATCGTGCTGGTACCGGCAACAGCCGTCAAGGTACCGCCACAAGTATTGGCAGTCAAGGCCAAGGGCGAAACGACAACGCCCGTTGGCAGAGAGTCAGTGAAGTTCACGTTGGTATTGGCGACTCCTGTACTAGGATTGGTGATGGTGAACGAAAGCGATGCCAGTCCGCCGGGGGCGATGCTGGAGGGCACAAACGTCTTGCTGATGATGGGTGGCATGGCGGCACCCGCCGCGCCTCGTGTGATGGTTGCACACACATCGGTCGAAGTACCGGCATTGGCCGTGGTAATGCCGTCGGTGCAGTTGGTGAAAATGCCATTGGCCGTTGTATCCACCCGGATGTTTATCGTGCACGTCGTGTTGGCAGGTACGGTACCATCAGGAAAAGTAAATGTACTCGCATTGTCGGCAGCGGTAATCGTCCCGAGACACCCGGCCCCGGCCAGATTGAAAAATGTTCCTCCCGGGGTATTGTTGTCAATCTGCCCGTTGTCATAGATGTCCGTGATCGCTACAGTCGTCACGTTGATCGGATTGGGATTGGTGAGCGTGACACTCATGGTGGAGTTGCCCCCCCCTGTCACCAAAGATGGCGTAAACGATTTTGCCACCAACAACGGCGCCATCACGTAAAGATTGGCACTGGCAGGGCCGGCGGTACCGGCATTCCCCGTCGTTACCAGACCGGTGGAATTGATATACGACCCGGCGACGTTGGAGCCTACCTGCACCGTCACCGTGCAATTGCCGGATGCGGGAATCGTGCCGCCGGTGAGGCGCACACTGCCATCGCCATTGTTGAGGGTATTGCCGCCATCGAATGCATCGTTCTCATCGACAGCGCCGCCGCAACTATTGGTGACTATCGTTCCGGTGGAGAGCACCAGCCCGGTAGGAAACACATCAGTGAAGCCAACACCAGTAACTGCGGATGTATTGGGGTTGGTCAGCACGATCGACATGTTGACGAGGGTACTGCGCGGTGTGGTTGCAGCGGCGAAACTCTTGGCGACCGTCGGCGGCGCCAGCACCGTGAGGGTGGCGGTATTGCTCGCCACACTGTTGCCGGCGCTGCTAGTCACCGAATTAGCCGGCAGGTCATTGTTATAGGGGCCGGCGATGGCCGAACGCACATTCACCGTGACCTCACAGAAGCTGCTGGCCGGTACCGTGCCGCTGGCAAGCTGCACCGAAGTGCCACCGCCGGCGGCGGTGACAGTGCCACCGCTACAGGTGGTCGCGCCAACCGGTGAGGGGGCATTGAGAAGGTTGGTCGGGTAACTATCCGAAAAAGCCGCATTGCTCACGGCAAAGGCATTCGGGTTGGTCAGGCGGATGGTCAGCACGGAATTCTGATTCACGCCTACCGAAGCCGGGGCAAAGGACTTGAGCACTGTGAGCGGTGTCAGCGTGGTGAGTGTCGCCGTAGCAGGCAAGCCGGTGCCGATGCTGGAGGTCACAGGACCTGTGCTATTCGGGCGCACACCCGCCGTGGCAGTAGTCACATCGAAACGCACCACGCAGCTACCGGAAGCGGCAACCGTCCCGGTCAGAAGGCGGACCGTATTCGAGGTACCCGGTACCAGCGCACCTCCAGCACCATTGTCGATGCTTCCACCACAGCTGTTGAAAAGGTTGATCGGTGTAGCCACCACCATGCCGCCACTGGTTGATGCCAGCACGTCCGTCACACCCACCGCCGTGATGGCGGCGGCGCTGGGGTTGCTGATTGTCAAAGTGACGGTGGAGATGCCACCCGCACCAATCGGGTTCGGGCTGAACGATTTGGTAATCGAGGGCCGCCCCACACTGAGCTGGGCGCTGCCGGCGGTTGCGCTGCCAGCGTTGGTGGTGGTAACGGCAAACCCGCCATTGTTATAGGTGCCTGCGACCGCACTGGTCACATTGACAGCCACAAAGCAGGAGCCGTTGGCCGGCACTGTCGCACCGGAGAGCACCAAATTGGTACCGGAAGGCGCGGCCGTGACCACCCCAGCGGTACAGGTGGTGGTGGCACCCGGTGCCGCGCCGTTAACCAGATTGGTTGGGTACGGGTCGGTAAAGCCTGCGCCGGTAACCGCGGTCGAGTTCGGGTTAGTAAGTGTGATCGTCAGCACCGAAGTGCCGCCGGTTGCAATTGCACCGGGGCTGAACGACTTGGCAACGACAATCGGTGCCAGAATCGTCAGCGTGGCTGAGGTGGCCAGCACATTGGCGCCATAGCTGGAGACCAGGCCGCCAACCGGAATCGTGTTGACGTAGGCGCCGGCCGCCGTGCCCGTCACGTTGACTTCGATATCGCAGACGCTGTTGCCGGTGATGGTGCCATTCGTCAGGCGGATGCTGGTGTCCAGTGCCTCAATCGTGTTGTCGCCATCGACAGCATCGTTCTCATCAACAACGCCGCCGCAGGTATTGGTTACGCCCGGGGACGCACTAATCACGATGCCCGGCGGGAAGCTATCCGTAAAGTTGACACCGCCAATGTTGGCCGCATCCCCGTTGAAGAGCCGGATGCGCAGGCGCGAGTTGCCATTGATACCGATTTCCGGGGAAAGAAAGAACTTGCTCACCACGGGTGGCGGCCGCACCGTGAGCACCGCCGTGTTGCTGGGATTGCCCGGCACGGCATCACCGGTGCGCGTCACCCCGCTGGTGGTGTTGTTATGGCTACCTGCCGTGCTGCTGGTCACGGAAATGGTGATGGTGCAGGAACTGCTGGCCGGAATGTTGCCCGCCGTCACCTGAAAGTTGCTCACGCCAGAACCTGCGTTGCTGGTGACCCCGGCACAGGTGCCGCCCACCGTGGCGTTAGCCACCGTCATGTTGACCAAGTTGTCAGTAAACGCAATGCCGGTCACCGGCGCGGCGATCGGGTTGGTGAGGGTGAAGGTCAATGTCGAGGACTCACCCACATTGATCGGGGAGGGTGGGAACGCCTTGGCAATGCCGATCTTGCCGACGGCCAGCGTGGCACTCGCCGTCAGGCCGGTGCCACCGTTGGTCGAGGTGACGGCAGCGGTGGTGTTGGTGTACATGCCGGCAGCGGCCGCCGTTACCTGCACGCTAAACGTGCAACTCCCATTGACCAGGAGTGTCGCCTGGGTGCCGCCGCCGGTGGTTTGCCCGTAGCGGATTGCCGTGTCGCCCGCCGCGAAGGTGGCTGAGTCACCCTGATCCCTCAACGTGCCAGCCGTCGAACCGGCCGTGCAGGTGTTGGACGTAACGCCGCTGGCTATCGTCATCGCCCCGGGGACCAAGGGCAGCACGTCCACCACACCCACACCCGTGAGCGTGGCGCTGTTGCTGGGTGGGTTGGCGACAACAATGGTCAGTGTGGACGTGCCACCGGGTGCGATGAAAGCGGGGGAGAACAACTTGGTCACGGTGGGCGGAACCAAAAAGGTGATCGAATCGATTGCTGCGTTGCCGGGGGGGGAGTTGGTGGTGGCAATCGGCCCGGTGGTGTTGGTGTAGACACCCGGTGTGGCACTGGTTACGTTGACGAGGATGTCGCACACGCCACTGGCACTGATGGTAAGACCGCTCAACGCCAGCACGTTGGCACCTGCGGTGGCGCTCGCCGAACCGAGCGTGCAAGTGCCTGCATTGGCGGCGATCACCGGGTTTGGGGTGGCAGTATTGACCAGCCCGGGAGGATAGGTATCGGTGAACGACACGCCGGTCAGAGCGCCGCCGGCGTTGGGATTCGTAATGCGAATGCGCATGCGCGAGACGCCATTGACCGCCAGCGTAGTGATATCGACGGCGTTGGCAGCATCACGAAAAGACTTCACGGTCGTCGGTTCGCCCAATGCCGTAACCGTCAGCGTCACCGCCCCCGGATCGGGGTCGGGCGCGTTGTCAAACGTCACAACCGGCAAATCATTGTTGACGGTGGCGCTGGCGGTCACATTGGTATTGAGGGTACAACTCCCGCCCGGAGCGAGCGTCATGGCGTTGATCGCGCAACTCGTGGCGCCGCCCGCGCAGGTTCCCAGCGTGGCAGACGACCCGGCCGTACAGTTAAGAGTCACGCTCACCGGAGTAGTGTTGCGCATCAACACTCCCGGATAGGTATCGACCACCACGTTGCCAGGGCCGGCTGCGCGCGTCAGCGTGGTGGTCGCATTGGTGTTTTGAAACACGATTCTCAGCTGTGATATGTCATTGGCGTTGACAATCGACGGGTTAAAACTCTTGGTTACCGTGGGCGGGCCCACCACCGTGATGGGCACGGTATTGGAAACCGTCCCAGCACCCACTGAGGAATTGATCACCCCAGTGGTGTTGGTATAGCTGCCCTGCGTCACACCGGTAATGGTGATGTCGATATAGCAGGTAGTGCCGGCTGCCAGATTCCCGGCGCCGCCGCCGGTATAAGTCAGGTTGTTGTTGCCGGTCACGGTGGTGGTACCGGGACAGGCCGGCGCCAGCGCAGAGGCCACCGCCACTGCCGCGCCGTTTGCGGCCGTGAAGCCGGCCACATTCCACGTATCGGTGAATGTCAGGGTGTTGATGGCCGCACCGGTCGGGTTGGTAATGGCAAAGCGCATGATCGCCTGCCGGTTGACCAATGGCGCGCCGGTACTATCTTCAATTTCCGACTTGGTGAAGGATTTGACGATAAGCGGCCGGCCCACGGTGAGAGTGGCAGAAGCGCCAGCGGCGCTGGTGCCACCGTTGCTGGAAATTGCCGGGCTGGTGGTATTGAGGTAGAGGTTGGCAACGGCGCTACGCACGTTCACTGTAACGGTGCAGCTTCCGCCTGGCTGAATCGTCGCACCCGGGTTCATGCCTATCGTCGCTCCCCCTGCAACACCGCCGGTGATCGTGCCGGGTGTGGAACCGGGTGTGCACGCGATGGCCGGTGCCGGCGTGGGCGAGTTGACCAAGCTCGTCGGGTAACTATCCGTGAAAGTAACGCCCGTAAGAGCGGTGGGATTGGTGGATGCGTTCGAAACAATGATGCTCAAAACACTGTCCACACTGGTATTGACGACCGCTGGTGCGAACGACTTGGAAATCGTCGGCGGCGAAAGCACCGTTGCAGTGGTGGCCGCGCTGGAAGCCGCAAACGCAGTGTTGGAAAGCGTTTGGCCGTTGTACGATATGTAAGCGGTGTTGCTGATGAGCGTTCCCGCAGTCACCGCGCTGTTGACCGTTACATCAAACGAAAGGGAAGTTGCTTCGCCAAAACCCAGTGTGCCGCCACTGGTGCCGCTGGCGCCGGTGCCGAGGCGAAAGATCACACAGGGCACGGGAGCCGGGTTGCACAGCGCCGCATTGGTGGAATACTCGGCTTGATCATCCGCCCCTGTAGGTGCCGTGACAGTCGGCAAATCAGTCTTGACACCTGTATTGGCTCCGCTATTGATCCGCAGCGAGCCGGGCACATAGGTGGTGTTGGCATCGATGCCGTCACGCAAACTCAGGTTGACGCCACCATCCAGGCCGGTGTTACTCATGGAAATGTTCCAGCGCAGGATGTCGCCTGGCAGCAGTGAGCCACCGTTGAGGTCTGTCGCCGTCTTGATCAGGTTCGGCGTAATCACCGGTACATACAGCTCGGTGGCAAAAGTAAACACCTGCGGCCAATAGTTCTCTCCCGCCGTTCCAAGCCTGGCTGTGGCATAGGTGGCGCTGTTGCCCACCACCCCGGCCGGCACATTGAACCGGTCCAGATCGAAGCCGAGGGTGTTGCTGTAGCTGGGGTTCCGATTGGTAAAACTGATGCCCAGGTCCGAAATGGTCGAGTTGTAGAAGTTGCTGCCCGGGTTGTTCGCATCCGCAATAACTGTCGGGGTGAGGTTGGTCGATGAAGCCATCGTCAGGGTGTCGCCGGTCGCGTCGGCATCCGGACCGCTGTCGCCGTCGTAACCGACCGTGCCGACCCGGGTAATCACCGGGCCTGACACGGGGGTCAGGAACCCGGTAAAGTTGAACGTGATGCCGGCGGCTGTGTTGACCGTGCCGAAGCCGTCATACACGACCAGATTCTTGAGCGACTGGGCGTTATTCTCGAATACCACGATCAATGCCCACCCGCCCCATTGATTGGTACCCACCGTAGTCTGGACGTTGGCCCCCCAGTAGGTCCCGTTACCGCCAGCTTGCACCAGTGATGTGACATCGGCAAAAGCCCCATAGGTGTTTCCGGTGTTGTCCAGTTGCGCTGCGGTAATCGACTGGTAGCCGCCGCCGGGAACCTTGAACAGCATCTGGTTGCGTGCGGCATTGGCAGAGATGGCACCCCAGTACAACCCCGCCCACCTCACCGTGGAGCCGGCTGGAATACCCAAATCCGCACTGGTCGAATTGAAGGTGGTGGCATCGCCATCCACGTCCAGGTTCTGCATGGTGAAGTTGTTATTGCGCTCGTTCGAGACGCGGTTCACCGCATTCAGACACGCTCCGGCCGGCGGCGGCACCGTGGCAGAGCAGCTCATGATCATGTTGCCGATTTGCGCGATATCGCCATTCAGATTGGCCTGATAGCGAATCGAGAACGCTCGATAAATGGTTTGCGCCTCGCTTTGCATCGGCAGCCACAACAGCAAGGCGGCCAGCGCAAGCCAGACCAACCGCAGGCCGCGCAGCACTGGGCTGCAGGCCGCCGGAAGGACCATGCAGCGCGAGTTCATGCTCTTCCTTTGGTGAATTCAAATTTTGTCATTTGCTACTTTCCGCTGCGCGGACGGGCGGCCCGGTCTTTTTCAAGCTGTAGATCTTCCCGCTGCGGATTGACCTTTAGATCCGCTCCGACCGAAGGCACGAACACCACGCGCCGGTTGAGCGCATGGCCTTCGATATCGGCCGGGCTGCCAGAGGCCTTTACCTCCGGCCTGGCCTTGCCGAAGGCTTGTGTCTTCAGGCGTGTCGCTTCCACGCCGGCGGCCACCAGATAGGCACGCACGGCATCGGCGCGGCGCTGCGAAAGCTTGACGTTATAGGTCTCGCTGCCGCGCTCGTCGGCGTGCCCTTCGATGGTGACGCTGATCGCGCTGTTGGCCCGCAACAGGGATGCGACACGGTCAAGTATCGGCGCTGTCGCCACACTGATGTTCGCGCGGTCGTAGGCAAAGTGCACACGGTCCGCTAGGATTTCGATCTGCTTCGCCGGCGGCAATTTCGCCAGCGCCGCATCGTCGGTAGTGCGCTTGGCGGCTGCCGGCGTGGCTACCGGTACCGGGCGCGGGCAGGTTTCAGCGCCGGCCACGGCATCACGGTAGTAACGCTCGGCCGCCTGCAGGTGCGGCTTGGCGCTGCGCCAGCCCAGATCACGCTGAATGTGGCCGGCCCAGACGAGTTGCACTTCCATGCGCGCAATGTCGCCGCCGGCACACTTGAAACCGTCCCTGTCGGCTTTCATCCTTTCGCCTGCGGCCCAGAGGTCATCGCGCACTTTGGTGGAGAGCGGCAGGATCGGGGTTTGCATCGGCATATCGCTGCGCTTGGCTTCCAGCGCGGTGATCAGCTTGTCGCCTTCATCGAGCGCCTGCTCAATCACGCCGGAACGGTTCTTCATCTCGTATTCATCCAGCGCAAAATCTACCCAATGCAGTGCCTTGGCATAGTGGTACGAGGTGTTGGGGTTATCCCCTGAATCGTTAAGTGCCTTCAAACGCGCCTGGCGCGCGCGAATGAACGCCATGTCGCCCCGAATCGCCTGGTCAGTGACGCGCGCTTCCACCGGCGTCAGCGCAGTTTGCGGCGGCTTGGGTTTCGGCTGCGGCGGAGGTGGTGGAGGCGGAGGTGCTGCCGCGGAGGCGGCAGTGGCACTGGCGGCGACGGGGGCGGCCTGCGCAGTTCCCTGTGCAGCGGCCGGTGCCGCTGTTGAACCGGCAGAGGCCGCCGCGCCAGAACCCGCTCCAGGAGCCACTCCTGGCGAACCACTCGATGCAGATTGGCTCTGGGAGCCACTCTTGGAGGCATCACCGGTACCAGGAACCGAGGTAGCACTAGCCGAAGGCGGGGTCATCGGCGCCGCCGTGGCACTGGCCGAAGGCGGGGTCATCGGCACCGCCGTGGCGGTTTGCGCATGGGCGCTCCCTGCTGCCCCCATTACATAGAGCAGCGCAGCCAGCCATACGGGCGCGACCCGGTGAGTTCGGAACATCCAATAGTTCGTCATGACGTCTACTCCTCGCAGCTTTTGCCACTTGCGCCCGCGTATACCGCTTGCACCGCTCGCACCATGGGTATCACCGGTACGTTTAGCGGATCGCATCGGCTTCTCCGCGCAGCTTGGCATCTTTCTTCCAGTCGAACAGGGTTTCATCAAATTTGTAACGCAGGCGCACAAAGAAACCTTTGTCGGTGTAGTCCGCACCTGTAAGGTCCTTGTCCTTGAAACCAAACACGTTGTAGCCGCCGGAGAGCCAGAGGTTCTCCTGCAACAGGTAGCCCACTTCCAGGCCGAGGCCTAGCTTGCGGTTGCCGAAGCCGCCATCGGTATGCAGCGAGCTTGTGATGCCGATATCCCACTTGCTGGTGATGTCGTGGGTAACGCGGCCCGAGATGAGGTGACCGGAAGACTTGCTGGCGATGCCGAGCGCATCTTCGAGCACGTACTTGGTGGCGTAGCGGCCCGACATGATCCACGCCCGGTTGGGCTGGTAGTTGGCGTGGAACGAGCCGATGTGGGCCGAGCGCTTCAACGCCGGGGCCGACACGGTATCCGATTCGCCACGGTGCTCGTAACGCGCCAGCGCCGAAAGCTTGTTGCTGTCGGTATCGCGATAGGCGGCGCCCAACTGGAAACGCCAGCGTTCCTGGTCACCCGGTGTGGCGCCCTTTTGCTGGGTGATGCTGTAGCTGTTGCGTGCCAACAGCGCGACATCCCGGTTGAGCTTGTAGGCAATCGAGAAGGTGGAAAGCACGCTGTCGGTGGTGGTGCTGTTACGCAACTCCAGACGTGCCGAGCCCTTCCACAGCGGGTTGGCGGTGTATTCGACGCCACCGGCGACGGCGGTCGATTCGGTGGAGGTGGTGCCGGTGGCGAGGCGCTGGATCGGCTGCAGGCGCTCCAGCGAACCGGTGAGGCGCAGGCCTTCGGCCACCGCCCAGGTGTTGCGCACGCCCATCGAGGCCTCGGAGGTGGCGCCATCGAGTGAACTGCGGCCACGGTATTCGCTGAACACCTGGGTGCTCTCGGTGACTTTGGTGTCGATGCCGAATACGGTGGTGTTGTTCTTCAACGCCGGTGAAAGGCCGCTCGGGCCCGAGAGCGACGAAATCGATTCATGGCGGCCGTACAGGCGTGCCGTCGGCGAGAGCTTGTATTCGGCACCGAGGCCGACGGCCTTGCGGTCATCACCCTGGATCGCCTGCTCGTAGCTGGCGTTCACGCTCGCCTGCGGCAGGCCCGGCACCGGCGCCGTCACTTTGGTGAGCACGCTGGTGAACTGGTTTGGCGTGGTGCCGATGCTGGCACCGTTGGCAGCCGCCGGGTTGGCCTCGGTGCTGTGGCGCACCCCGGCCTCGACGCGAATGCCGTTGGTAAAGGCATGGTCGGCGCGCAACTGCAGGCTGTCACGGCTGGCGCCGGTGGCCACATCACCGGTGCGCAGGAACTCGGTGGAAAGGTTGGTCGATGCCGTCAGCTTGTAGGTGGCACTGACCCCACCTTCGATGCGGCCGCGGTTGAGCGTGGATGACGGGTTATCAAACGTCACATCGGCTTTGCCGGCAAACGCGCGTGCGGTCAGGTTGCCTTCGGCATGACGCAGTTCGATGCGGTTGGCAGCACCCGCGCCAACAATGGCCCCGGTGGCGGTGCCAGCAGTGAGCGCCGGGGCATTACGGTTGGTACGCGCGGTTTCAGCCACGAGAACAGTCTTCTCGAAAATCTTCCAGGTGGCGTTCAGGCCCGCCATCGAGAATTCCTGGCCAGGGTTCTGATCCTTGACGTAGGCGGCACCCACTTCAATCGTGTCCGTCACCTTGTATTGGCCGTCGATGCCGCCAATCCAGAAGGGCGTGCCACCCTGGTCGATCTCGTAAGTGACGCGGATCGAGATCGGGTTGAGGTTCGCATCCAGGCTGGCCACCGGCGAGCGGAACAACAGGCGCCCGGTGTAGGGCTCGATTTCGTAATCGGAGAAGCGCGCCTTGGTTTCGGCCAGCAGGATCAGGGCGGCCTGGTTGCGATCGCGCGTAATCAGTTCCACCTTCTCGGTGTTGATCACCGCGCCCGATGGCAGAGCCAGCAGGAACGGACCTGAAGTGCCGTTGGCGGCAAACTCCTGCAGGCGCTGGCGGAAGGTATCGCGGCTGACAAACGTGTTGACAGAGTACGGTGCGCCTTCCAGGTGCCACTTGGCGCCGGTGAGCGAACGGCTGAACTGCGAGAGCGCACGCGCACCGGCGGGCCCGGCGGTCGGGTAATCGCCATAGAGCACGAACGACTTGCCTTTGTCGACCCGCACGAAGAAGCGGCCGCTGGTCTGGGCATCGAACGCGCGCGAGGAGGAATCACCGTAGATCGGGTAGAACTCGTCCGGCGCGATGTCGCGGAACACGCGGTCACGCAGATCCTTGTCCGAATCGTAGGCCAGCGTCAGCAGGTATTCCCCTTTGACCTGGCCCTTGAGGAACATGGCGGCGCGGGCTTCCATCGAGCGCTTGCCATCGCCGGTTTCATAGTGGAAGCGGCGAATTTCCTGCTCGAAGTTGTCACGCCCCTGGGTCGATACCAGGTTCTTCAGCGAAAGGCTGTTGAAGTTGATCGCACCTTCAATGATGCCGGCGCCGATCAGCGGCCGCAGGTGCGGCAGGAACGACACCCGCTTCGTGCCCTTCAATACGCCACCAGCCACCTCGATCGTGGCATCACCTGGGTCAGCCGGTGCCATCAGCTTGAATTCGCCGGTGCCGCCGGAAATGAATACCTGCGTGCCGGCTTCCTGCGGGTTCATATCCTGAGCCAGCCATCGGCCCAGGCTCGATTGCAGAGTGATCGAGGTGCGCGAAGTGACCAGCACGTCCTTGTCATCGACCAGACGCACCTTGACGGTGATCGGTGTCGAGCCATCCGCCTTGGAGGAAGCCACGGAATCGATGACGATCTTCGCCATCGTGCCCGGGGCAATCACCGAGAGCTTCACTTCACCACGCACATTGCCGAAGCCATCGGACTGGCGTGCCACGATCTCGTTATTGCCAGCTTTGAGCGTGACGCCGATGTATTCCCACGCCTCGATCGCCTTCGATTCGAGTTTGGAGCGTTTGCCGACGCGCGACTGCGGAACTTCGACACCGTTCACCAGCACGGCAAAGTTGGCGCCCAGCTGGCCCTTGATCTGGATGTTGGTCTGCGCCGTCGGCAAGGTGTCGCCATTCTTCAGGTTCAGGAGCGCGAAGCTATTGTCCATGTCGACAATCAGTTCTTCGAGCGGCTGGCTGGAAATCGGCGGCTGTGCCACGTCAGGCAATTGGGCGTTGGTCAGATCGCCCTGCCGCGCCGGCAGGTTCGAATTGCTGGAGTTGACACTGCCGGCCGGGCCCAGCGCCTGCACCGGCTGGAACACCGCCGGGTTGACGTTGCTACCCTGCGACCCGAGCACGGGTTGGGATGCCCCGCCCGCCGCGTTGCCCTGCGCCGCAGCGCCCACCGCAGCCGAACCGGCGGGCGCTGCCGGGGTCGCCTGCAATGCGCCTGAAAAAGCCCGATTCAATTCGGCCTGCGCGGTTTCGCCCTTTTCACGACGTGCCTTGATCTGCTGCATCACTTCGGGTGAGCAGGAGCCCTCGGCAAAATCAGCGCGCACCATCTCGCCCTTCTTCACATCGACAAAACGTGAAGAAGGGTCACCGGCGTTGCGATTGTTGAGCGCGATCAGCTCGCTGCCCAATGGCATGGTGATGTCGTCAATCTTCATCACGTGAGTGCGTGGTGTGATGCCGTACAGGCTGAACTTGCCTTCCGAATCGGTCACCACGCTGGTACCGTCTTCCATGAACAGGCGCACGCCGGGTATCCCCGGTTCGCGCGCGCCCTGCACGCGGTCGCGATTGCAATCGGCAAACACGGTACCCATGATGAAGCCGCGGTCACTGAACACACCACCGAGCACGCGCACCGTCGCCGTGGCGGTGTTCGAACCCAGGCCCGGCGCGCTGGCCGAAGCACGGTTGATGCCGTCACCCTGCGCCGAGCCGACGCTCAACTGAGCGCGATAGGTCAACGTCGCGGTGGCACCCGCGGTGACTACACCGATCGGCCACACCAGCGTGGGTCCGGCGCCTCCCGAGGGGTCTGCGATCACCGAAGCTGCGGTAGCCGGTGTCACCGTCAGGCGCGAAGTGCCGGGAACGTATTTGAATCCGGCGGGCAGGATGTCAGTGATGCGAGTCGGGTTTGCTCCCCCCGGCGTGCCGTTGAAAACCTTGACGGTGTAGTCGACGAAATCGCCAACCTCGGCAGATGCCTTGCTGGCGCTCTTCGTCACCAGCAAATTGTTGCCAAGGGCCGCATTGGTTTTGAACAGCGGCAGATGGTTGTTGACCACATCCGGGTCACCCGGTGACATGAAGAAACGCAGGAAGTAGGGCTGGTTCACCGGCAGGATCGGCGCCACATCGATCGTGCTGACGCGATACGGCCCCGGGGCCACAAGACCAGTCGGGTCGATGCAGTTGGCGGCCGCGCAGCCGCCCAGCGAAGCCTGTGGTGGCACCAGCCCTTGCGATACCGTGAACGCCTGATAGCCTGCCGGCGGTGTGACACTGATTTCCAGCAGGCAGCCGCCACCTGCCAGGCCTTGGCAGAAGGTGGCGCCGACTGCGGTGATCACGTACTGGTAAAAGCCGGTGGCGCCGGTGGTCTGCGTCACCGCGGCAGCGCCACCCACCAGATGAATCGCCGGATTGAACCCGGCCTGTACGACTCCAGCGAGGTTCTTGACCGTGAGCGTCACTTGCGCACCGGCGATTGCAGCGCCGGTCTGGCCGTCGTAGACGATACCGGAGGGATCCAACGGCAGGTTTTGCTCCAGCACCGTGTCGCCGGCTGTCAGGTTGACGCGCAAGAACGTGCCGGATGCATCGAGCTGGGACGCGTTGCCGCTGAACGATGCGGTCGAGCAGGTGGTGTCGCTGGTGCCGCAGACCGGACGGCCATTGACGACGTTGCTGTCCGGATCACGGAAGCGGATGCCGTAAGGTCCCGGGATCAGGCCGGCAATGGTGTAGCTGCCGCTGGCTACAGTGGTGCCGGTGCCAACGATGTTAAACGTGGAAAGGTCAAACACCTCGACGGACCAGCCGGGCAGAGGCTTGTCGACGCCGGCGTTGTAGGCACGGTTGTGGTTGACGTCCTGCCACACGCGGCCGGTCACATTCGCCGAAGGGCCGACGGTGACCGCAACGGACGCCGCATTGTTGTTGGCATTGGCCACCGCTTCGCCGCCACCAGAAACACTTGCCGTGTTGGTGAGCGAGCGCGTCACGATGGCGGCTGGTGGCAATGGCTGGGTAGCTACGGGCGCAAGGACCGAGACCGTACGCGGCACAACAGTCAGGCGAATCGGATTCGCCGAACCCGGTATCGAAGCAGCCTGCGCTGCAATGACATTGGTAGAGGTACAGGTGACGGTGACCCCACCGCCGGTCAGCGTCGCGCCGCCGCTGGCGTGTGAGCCGGTTTGACTGCAACTCCAGCCGGTGCCGCTCATGCCGGTGACTTCAAGGCCGCCAGGCAGGGTATCCGTAACAGTGATGGTCCCCGCACTCGGCAGCAGCCCCACGTTGGTCACCTGCAGGGTGTACTCGCCCGCATTGCCGATGGTGAAATTGCCGGAGGAAGGCTTGGTGATGGTCTTGGCAATTTTCAGGTCAGTCGAATCCGGCGGACGCGAAGTCACGTTGTAAGTCGCCTGGTTGGTGGCAATCGTTTGCGTGGCCGCACCATCGAAGTAAGTGATGCGTGCAGCGTTGGTGGTATTGGCAGTGCCCACCGCCAGGCTGCCCACCACTTCCACCTTGAAGGTGATTTGGCCTGAGGTATGCGCCGGCACCGATTCGATGACCGCTTCCACCCGCGCTTCCGAAGTCGCCGGTGCCAGTGGATAGACGACTTCATAGTTGATCCGGGTACCGACCGTGCCGCATTCGTTGCCGTCATTGGTATCGGTGAGCGCCGTGGCACCGCCGCCGCAGGACGACCAGCGGCCGCTGCCCGCCACGTAGCGCATGCCGGTGGTGTTGAACACCAACGGGCTGGAGGATGCCACACCGATCCAGTCGGTGATCCGCACGTTGGTGGCGGTAGCGGCCGTGTTGTTGGTGTAGGTCACCGTGACGGTGATCTGCGACGTGGAAGGCGATGGCCCTTCCACAATCGAGAAGGTCTTGCCTACCGGCGCCAGCACCGCCGACGCGGTGAGGCGCACGGTGTCGGTGTTGCTCTGCTGCGCCGCCGCGGTGTAGCCCCCCGAGGTGGCCGCAGCGGCATTGCCCACCGCACGCACCTCGAACGATGAATTCTGCCCGGCCGCAGCCGTGGGCGGTATCGTGATCGCCGCCACAAAGGTGAAGCTCGCCCCCGCAGCGAGCGGGCCGGTGGAGGTGATCGGCACCGTGGAATCAGGCAAGCCGTCGGCTGGCGAGGTATCCCGGTAAATCGCCGTTGCGGCCACCCAAGGCGACGCACTGGCCACTGTGCTCAAGTCAAACGTGTCGATGCCATTGCCGGTGTTGGTGAGGGTGTGGAAGAAGTAGACCGTAGTACCAATCGGCGAAAAGCGGGTCTGCGACGAGGTAAGGGTCAAAGCTGCCACCTGTTGGACGATCGCTTCCACTGAGTTGGAACGCTGGTCGGTCACCGTGCTCTGCGCCGTCGGCAGGCCACCCAGGCCGGCAGAGCCGGTTGTCGCCGGCACGGTGTAGCTCACGAGGGCGGTGTTGGTGATCTTGGAGCCGGCCGCGGGCGCGGCGGCCGCAGTGCCCGCCAGCAGCAGGAGCATGGCTCCGTACGCAAGGCCACAGACAAATTGCAAGGCGAACGGGCGCGCCTTTTCGCTGGACTCGCCGGGCGTGCCATTGCTGACACACCGGGCGAGCCCAGTGAAAAGGGGCGCGAAACCGCCAAGACGGCGGCTCGCGTCCTTCAAAGAATCGCGTAAAGCGATCAGGTTCATGTTCAAGTTCTTCGGTTTGTCCGGCGTGGGCGCTTGTGGCGCCCACGCATGGATCAAACGTCAGTTCAAGGTCATGGATCGATCCTTACGCGAAAGTACATGGTTGTGGTCGAACCGCCGGTCAGTGTTGCGATAGCGCAATTCACGTTTGGCGCAGCTGGGGCGCCGGGCGTGCAAGCGTTAGTCGCTCCGCTGATTGCGGTTGCGTGACGGGTGGTGTTAGGCGGCGCCACATCATTGATGGTGACGGCTGTCACGGTCTGCGTACCGACGTTGGTCGCACGCACACGGTAGATGATGCACGCGCCGGGTACCGCACCGGTGGTGATCTGCGTTTGGGCATATGTGAGGCCATCCAATGTGGCAGCATCAAACGTCGTGTTACATGCCGCGTCGAGCAGCTGATCTTTCACCAGGCTGATCTGACCCAGCACCACGGTAGTGGT
>SXGU01460769.1_pt1 | contig 21020 bp, 17 predicted proteins | sample 3174531 | NCBI WGS metagenome assembly SXGU01 (sample SAMN11356863, study PRJNA531348) | freshwater metagenome | isolation source: freshwater sample F1-140 | place: China: Fuxian Lake, Yuxi | collected 2017-12-25 | reverse complement strand
GTCCATCCGCACGGACAATTGCCGATACTTTCTCCTGACCTGGGCGATGATGATCTTGAGCCGGATCCTTCGAGCTTATCTCTCGATCCGTTTCAAAAGCCAGCCTATTTGCTCAAGTTATTATTTCGCTCGCCCTTAGCTACAAAGATGTCTGATTGGCCGAAGGGAGCTACCAACTCAATTTCACCGATCGTAAGGGAACTTTGGAAATCACCCGTTACGTAGGAGTTTCCTTCTGGATCGACCGCGATACTGTTGCCGCTGGTGCTGCCACCAATTTGAGGATCGATGCTACTGTTGCGCACCCATGCTGAAGCTCCGTCAGACGTGTATTTCGCAACAAATACTCCAGGCCCCATGAAGCCTGTAACGTAAGCGTTCCCAAGCCGATCCAGTGCTATGGACAATCCCCTGTCCCAAGATTGCGCGTAAAGGCTCCCTGGAGGTTGCGCGGGACCACCTGCGGTTCTGACCCACTGCAACAACCCTGCACTGTCGTACTTCGCGATGAAAATGTCGTCGGAACCTGCACTCGTGATGTTGGTTGAACCAAAGGTGGCCTGCCCTGGAATTTCTGACGCGAACCGCCCTCCAAAGTATTCCCCAAAATATCCGGTCACATAAGAATTGCCACCTGGATCGACCGCAATCGCCGTCGCTACTTCTTCATCCGGACCACTCGGGATACGGACCCACTCAAAGACATTGGTTGCGCTGAGCGCCTGATTCACCAATAGAAGGAACACGGCGCAGCAGACCATCCCAAGATAACTTCCATTTGGGAGAACGCTCTCCAACGCGAATTTGTAGGTTTGCCTCTTCATCATTCGCTAAAGAAGGGCAAACACCTCCAGGATCGACAAGGATGAGTGCCAGTGCGATCGCCGGACAGAGCATCCGGGCTAGGTATTCTCCCGCCGCCTCGCGATCCGGTGCCAATTCCGGGTTCACTCCACATAGAAATTCCTTTCTTCCTTGGGGCATTCTTCACGCATGAGGACAAGGCAGCGTTTCCTGCTTCCGTCAGACGTGCCGCATGATTTAGTAACATGACCACACCTTGAGCAGGTTGCGACTATACCCTCGACCCTCGACCTCATCGCCAGAATCGGTCTCGGCGTAACCCGACTCTACATCACATTGAACTTTTGCCATAAGAACCCTTGAGTGACTTCCGAACCCTTTAAGGACGTGATTGAAGATGACTTACCGAGTCTGTCGGCACAATCGAAATTCCACCATAATCACCAACGCTGCTGATTCCTGTTTGGCTGAAAAGAAACACATTCACATTCCGTCGCCTTGCATTTGCGAGCGTGCGTAGGCGAATTCTAACGCTCTGTCTGCCAAGTTGCCTCCTTTATTGTACAGGCACAGTCGGCCGAGACCGAAACACGTTCGCGAATTTAGCGAAGAATGCGAATTAAGGTCGTTCTGTCAGCTTCGTCGCAGACCAATCTTCGCTTAATTCGCTTATTTCGCCACCGCCTTCCAAAGTTCGCGTGGCGCTCCACCGGATGATTCCTTTCGGCTGATGGCGAGACCGGTGCGTGCCAGCTCCGCGAGGGCGCGGGTGAGTTCGTCGGCCCTGGCGTGTCTGCCCAGTGAGTTGTGAATGTCCGTCCGGGCCAGTTCGTCCGGGAACGCCAGGCGCAACCGTTCGTGGATCTCTCGCGCCGCCAAGCTCAATCCGCCGAAGATGTACTCGGCTGAAGCAAGACTGTAGGCCCACAGAGCCAGCGCAGCCTTCAGGTGTTCAATGTCCACCACGTCCCTCTTGTCCATCAATGCGTAGATCAGTGCAAGCCGTCGGACATGTGCTGGAGCACGGCTGGTAATTTGCCCCAATATCCCTGCTCGGTTCTGGCTCAACAAGCCGTATTGCGCTTCCCAAAGCGTCGCAGCATCCGCCGTGAACCCGACTTCTCCGCAAGTCTTTGCCAGGGCTAATGCTTCAGAAATGCGTTTAGCAAGATCCTGACATTGTTCAGCAGTCAGGGAACCCCCAAACGGAAGCAATTTGGAACGTTTGGCACAAATCCACAGGAACCGGTTCGCCAAACCGTTGGCAGCGTCGGTGGCAGCGAGCTTTCGCTTCAGCTCATCCGCAGTGATATGGCCGACAATGGTCCCGTGAGGCGCTGTAGAGACCGCCGCTCCCTTGCCGCTGTTTTTTGTGAGTGTGCGCAAGGTCTTTCCGTCCCATAAATGCCGGATGATTACCGAGAGCGTGTTATCCTTTCGCCCAATCGATGCGAGCACTTGAGCAAATTCCCCCTCTGCTGCATACAGCCGCTTATCGGTCACTCCTGAGTCCTCGCAGTGACCTTCCGAATCGTGGCTCGGGTCGCGGATCGCATGGATGATGCCCTCGCCACTAACCAAGCCGGATGCTATGCACCGCTGCGTCCAAGCGAAATCCGCTGAGGCAAATATCGTTTCAATGATCCTATCATGGCTTGTGCCCTTCCGCGAAGTGGAGCTTTCGCCGACGATAACGGCGAATTCGTTCGTGAAGTGTGGTGTTGCTTCGGCAGACCAGTGAGCTGAACGGCCCACAGCGTTTCCGAAAGCGAGTAATAATTGTACCAACAATGCGACCGAATCTGCTTCCGTGTGTGGCTCGATTCTCTGAATGATTTCGCCGGCCAGGCCGTGATATGCTTCCGACTTCACCGGTGCGGGCCAAGGATGCCCGTTGTAAGGTGGAAGGTCAGCCTGGGTTGATACCTCAAGCGGCTTGGCTGGCAGTGTAACCGCGCCGGAAGTAACTGCCTTCGTCTCGTAAGGGTTTGCAACGATGCTCATGGCATGATCCTCCAGGTATCGGACGGGAAGAATATCTCCCCGATCATTTGGTGGGTGAACTCCCACAAATCGCTGACATTGCCGCCGCCCATGAGAGGGTAAGGCCCGAAATCGAACACATCCACATGGACTGCACCCGCTGCCAACAGTTGAGCCTGCCACTTGATGGCTCCGCGCAGGCCCGCTCCGTCCACATGAGGGAAGAGTCGCACCTTCTTACCGGAGAAGTATGGAAGGGCATCAGGATGGATTTGAGGTGACGCGGACAACATGACGACCGGCGCGCAACGCGGGTCTCGCTTGGCACGATCACTTTCTTGCTCAAAGAGCGCGACGTGATGGGCCGTGAGGAAATCGGGCATCCCTTCCACCAGGGCGATGCAAGGAAACTCACGCGCTTCCAAGACACCGAGCGGCCATGACTTTTGACTGCCCTTGACAGCGTGGCTTTTCCTTTCGTTGAGACTGGTCCCGAGCACAGCAGGAAACGGTTTGCCGTCTGTTCGCCGCAGCTCCAGCACGCGGCCGCTTTGGTCGGTGACACCGTAGCATTCCGACCCGTGCCACTGGCCGAACACAAGCAAGCCGCGCTCGCAAGCCCACTCCAGGCCGATGCGATTGTAGGGACGCGCTTCTGCAAGATGTTTGATCTGCTCTGCGGTGCCGGGGCCGAAGCCGCTCCGGTCTGGCAATGGACGAGCGGCAGGATCTGCCGCTGATGATGGTGATGATTGGCGAAAAGACGGGATACCCCCGCCTTCACCCAAGAGGTGGCCGCGCGGCTTGGAGTGATTGGCCCTGTCCGCGTCTGCGAGTTTGTGGCGCAGCTCCGCCTCGGTCCACTGTGGTTGGCACCGCTGGTTCCATTTTGTGAATAGAGGGAATGATTCAGCCTCGGACAATCCGAAGCCGTGGACGAGGAGGGAGGCCGCTCTGAACGTCGCGGCATGGCCTCCTTGGCCGGATATTGCTCCAGGCACCTTGTTGAAATAGGCTTCCGCGCGATCGATTGGTAAGTTCTTCATGGCTGGTAGTGGTTTCGCCCTTGTCCTGCAAGCGACCGGTGGAAAGTGTCCGAGTAGCTCAGTCGGTTCTCGCCCCGCGTCACACTTGCTGACCGGGGCATTTTAGTTTTCCAGGGCAATGATGTCTGTGAGCCGATAGCGGAGTCGGCGCGAATTGAACCGCACGGGTTGAAGCCTTTGATCGCGGGCGATGGTGTGCTCACAGCACTGCCAGCGTGTAGCAAGTTGCCGACGGGTCAGCATTACTACTTCGTCCGCCGGGTTAACTTGCGGCTGTTGTCGTCCGCTATCCGACTTCTTATTCGTCTCCATATCTAATTTCCTCCTTAGCGCGAGTGGGCCGGAATTGGCCCAATCTCTACAACAAGTTCACTACGTGCTAGAATGCAGAGTAGCTCCCGCGATACTTTCCATATTTTCCGGAGCAACCAACTGGTGTGGGGGAGAAGTTAGCTTGCGCTCGAATGCGTCAAGATCCACCAGGTAGCGGGCGGAACCCTTATGAAATATGGCTAACGAACCGCTTTTTCGGCTCTACCAAAACGCAACTCCATCAAATGGCCTACCAGACCAATCCATTGATTGGCGCGATAGGACTGCGGAAAGTTGAAATCGTACGAAGTTCCTTCAGAACCTCAGTTTGAGGAGGGGGAGAGTCCCATAAAACCCTGAATGAACCGGAGAAAGTCAGGGTTCAGCAGGAGCCTCATCCCCTCCCCTGTGAGGGGTTTTGAATGAAGCTCCCGACACATAAGAATTCGCCTGCTCCTCGTACATGGGTGTATTCCTTATGTAAGGGGCTCTTTTTGCTTTACCGCGCAACTTTGGAAGGAACGGAAACACGTTTCCAAAGTCCTCCATCGCCTTCTGAAATTCTCGGTTGCATTCAGAGACGTTGTTGTACTTCGACTGATCGAGTCTTTTTTCACCCGCCTCGTCGCTCCATACGGCGGAAAGGAATTCCCTCATTTCCTCGAATGTAAGTTTCTTCCTCAACCTGAAGATGCCGAGCCTCTCAAGACTATTCCTGTAGGTCTCATTTTCGCTTGGGCCTTTGCGAACCGAATAACCGATATTTTTTGGAAATCCTGTCGGCATCCATTGCAACCATTCACCACCGTTTTTTAGGGAAGGTCGATTCTTATGCACCCAGTCTTTGAAAGATTTGACGATATCAGCGTCATCAAAAGTAGCCCAGTCAATCTCAACTGCAATTCGTTCGATGCCGGTCTCTGGGTGAATTCCGTCTCGCTTACTGCCGCGACTGATAAACCCCTCCGGTACTCGACCCGAATCAGCGCTCCCAAATGCGTCCCAGTACACTACGGCGTTATGCAGAAATTGCTCGCCAACTTGTCTTCGGTACTCCTTCGACAATTTTGCCCAGGGAGTTCTCTTGAAACTTACATTACCACCGCGAACCCACAGAAACATGGATTGAGGACTGGGAAAGGTTCGGAAAGTGCCAGCAACTGCCGCCCGATGACAGAAGTTCAGGTTCGCGGGAGCGTTTGGAATTGGCACTCCTTGATCCATGTAACCGACAAACTGCGGCGATTCTCTCAAATACTCGTAAAAGCAGCATGCGCCCAGCTCCTCAGGTTTTACTTGCGAGAAGTCCCAGTCGTCGAGGGTGAGTAAGTCTTTGGTTGCACTGGAAGGAGCGGGAGTGCTTGGCACCGATTTTGGCTTTGCAAGATGTTGGAGGCTTGGCTTTCTCGTTTGGATCGACTTCCGCTGTTTCATGGTTTGGGAATCTCCAATTGCGAGAATTGTCACGCGGGTGGTCAGCCAGAGTCGCTCACGCTACAGAGAGTCCATGAACTCCTCCAAACTCACTCCCGCTTGCCTGAGCAATGTTTGCAGCGTCTTCGGCAGGATCGGATCGTGATTTGGCACGGTGATATTCACGGACCCTTTGTTCAGCCGAATGTGGGAGCCCACCTGCCGGACCACAACGAACCCCAGCCGTTTCAAAGCGCGGACAGCCTCAGTGCCCGATACATCGCGCGGCAGCTTCACACCTGGGCCAGCACGGCATCGTTGACGAAGCGCAGGCGAATCTGGCCCGGCTGTTTCCCGCCCTCAAAGTGGCAGGCCACGGATTCGCGGACGTTATCCTCCAATTCGCGGAGGCTCCTGCCTTGGGTGGTGATACCACCTCGACCGCGTGGCGCATCCCAATGTGCCACAAACCAGCCACTCGTTTCGTCGCGCTCGACGGTGAAGGCAATTTCTTTCATCTCAATGCGTGTTAAATCACTCTGGCCGCCATTGCTCCACTTCCGTCCCGGACCGCCACCGCTGACTCGCAGGTGACGGATGGGAAGTTCTCCAGAAACTCATCCAGCGGATAATCGCTCTCCAGGTGCTCAAACAGGGTGGCTACGGGAACACGGGTGCCAAGAAACACCGGCTCGCCACCGAGAATTTCCGGGTCGGACACGATACGATCGTGCAACTCAACACGGCTCGCTTGCTGGCTACTGTTCGTTTTCATTCTGACGAGTCACATCATGCTCCAATGGGCGCGGATTGCCAAGCGGCAAGGCGAGCTTGGTTCTCTGCTTGATGGTTACGGCTCCGAGCCTCGCCGCTCAGGCCACTGCGCTCCGTATCTCCACACCGCCGCCAGTCTCATCCGCTTTCGCCTGCAAGAGGCTCGCGACTTGGAAGACGACGGGCGTTTTCTGGTCGAGGTAATGGTCGCGAGTGATCGTGATATTCGCATGTCGGAGCGCAACGCTGGCCGCATAGATGCCTCCTTGCGCGCAAATCTGGCTGCCGAACTCTTTCCGCAAACTATGGAGTGCGTTGCGTGCAGTGATGCCTTTGCCTCGCAGCCAGACGATCAACTGCTTGAACAGCCGGTCGGCACGGTAATGATGATAACTGGTTGCTTTCGGCCTTGGCTCAATCGGTGACTCAATGACGAATTGCGATGCCTTCCCCGGCTTCGGCATGTAGCCTCGTAGAATTTCCAGCAGGCCAGGATCAACGGCCACGTCGGCCTCGGAATCTGCGGACTTCGTGCTGCCGTGCTCCGTGGTTTCAATGCGGATGATATTCCTGTCCCACTTGATCTGCGTCCATTGCAGTGTGTCGATTTCATCACGCCGCAATCCAGCTCCGAGAGCCAGAAGCGCGATCTTGAAAAGCTCCGGTCGCGGATGAAGCGGCTTACCTTCGCCTTGAAATCCTTCAGCCAGTTCCCGCCGTGCCTGCTGAAGCAGCAAGGCAGGATTGATCTCGGACTTGTAGCGATGCCTCCCGACTTCCGGCAATGCCACGCCGTCGAAGGGTAGCGGCGAAGGCAGGCGCACGGTGAGATGCTTCTTGATGTCATCGGAGAAGAGCGCCTTCGCCGAGAGTAGAAGGCTTCGGACGGTCGCATGAGCACGTTTGAGTTGAAGCGGATTCCTGCTGGCACTCTTGAATTGTCCCACTTTCCAATCGTTCACCTTCTCCGGTGTCAACCTTTCCAGACGCACTGCACGGACCTTGTCGAGCCATGCCCGATGGCCCCCATTCACGTAGTCGTGCTTGCGCTTCCCACCGTCGATATTGAACACGCCAGCCACGACTGAACGAAACTTGCGTCCGTAGATTTCAAAGGTGACAGGTTTCAACCCGCTGACAGCTTTCACTTGGTCCAGGAACTCGCCCACGGTGCAACCGTCCTTGGAGACTTCCATGTCCGGTTTGAATTTGGCGAGCGATTCGGACCAGCCTTTTGAAATCAGGTGGAGATAAATGTCCCGAGCTTTGACCGCCGCCGTTGCTTTGTTCGCCGTATCGAGGTTGAACCAGCTTTCCCTTCCCAGGTGGAAGAGGCGGACCTGCCAGGTCGGAATTTCCACCGTCTTTCCATCCAGTTGGTATGACCGCTTTTTCAGTTTCGAGGACCAGTAATCCTGATGCGTTTTTGGCAGACGCTTTATCTTCGCAAGACCGGACAGTGATTTTCTCTGTCCGGTTTCTGTCCGGTCTTGAGTGTTCTGAAGTGTCATAAACTGGTTTCTTCTGCGTTGCGGAATATCCTACAGTTGTTGGATATTAACCGCATATTCATTGAACACAAATGAATTCCTCAAAACAGTTCTGAATAGCCGACACAAGAACTGAAAATCCTTGTGTCGGCGGTTCAATTCCGCCCCCAGCCACCACTTCTTTTTAGCTCAACGATTCCCGGATCGAAACGAACAAGAAGTATTTCCCTCCGTTCCACTTCTGGGCCACTTGCTGACTTCTCGACTTGTTCGGGGTAATTGCGACGCCCCGATTATCACCAGCCGGGGCGATGGTTATCGTATTCGTAATGGCGAACTCAAAGACTTGTGGCAGGGGAAATCAGCATCCGTGATTTTCTCCGGTGCGTTGGACCACACTTCAACTTGGCTTTTCGTTCGTTATGAAACCGAGCTTGTCAGGTTCACAATGACAGTCCGTGTGCGTTCTTCTCCTGCCGTCAAAATGCAGGCTGAACATCGGCGTCGAACACTCCCGTCCGCACTTCTCCCCGCAATTTGACCTGCACCCACAGCCGATACTTCCCCGCCTTCGGAAACGCGTAGGGAAATGAGATCGTTTGCGCGCCGTCGCCTGGGTTCCGCGCGAGCCATGCAGATTGGCTGTCGGCCATGGAGGGCAGTTGACAGATCGGATCGCCTGTTACCGGAGCAACTTTCCTCGGAGCTTTTCCGTCGGCGCGAAGTTCAAAGAGTTGCTGGGACGCCATCGAGAAGGAACCGCTGGGGTGCAGATGCGTGAACACGGTGCCGTCATCGCGACACAGAATGAGATGGCCGCTCATTCCCATGTAGGGTTCCACCGGCACTGGAGCGCCCGAAGAATCGCGCACGAGGAATTGCAGGGTCATCTCGCGATTCTCCACGAGACCTTCGACCGGCAACCATTCGAGCGTGAAGCTGGAACGCAATGAGCTGAGGCGTTTGTTGCTTCCAGCGCTGGAAGGAGGAGTGACCACCCAGGCATCGTCCGGGTCGGGAGAAGCGCTCTTGGTGCTCATCGCCGTGTTCAACGCGAAAGCAGTTGCCAGGGTTTCTGTCAGTCCGGTTTCGTAGGTGACATCGGCATAGACGCGGTACTGGCCGGCGGGCAGTGGCGGCAACGGCGTGTCGAAGGTCCGCCAATCCTGCTTGCGCGGGTGCAGATGAGCGAAGGCGTCCAGGTCTGGTTCGCGTATGAGGAACAGGTGCATCAGTTTTCCGTGATCGGGGACCAGCGCGGCGTTTCGGCGGAAACGCTCATCAGTGACTTCCAGGCGGAGCTTCGTGGAAGTGGCGTCTGTTTCCAGGAGAGCCTTGCAGTCGAGCGGTTGGTAAAGGCGATTGTTCCGGTAATCTCCCGCTTCGCTGTCCCACCAACGCTTCCCGAACCATAGAAAGCCACCGGCGGCGACAACGGCGAGCAGCATTACGAAACGCGCGCCCCACCGGCGTCTCGAACTGGGTTGATCGCCCGCAGGCAGCACGCTTTCACGGATGGCGCTTCCCGCAATGCTGACGAAGAGGGCGAAGAGCAACAAGCCTAGCAGCGCAAGGACACTTCCAAGCAGACGGGGCATTTCGAGAACCCGTGTTGCAATGGCGTTCACGGGCACGATGACCTTGCCGGTGCCGGCATTGCCGCTGATGTCGATTTCGACGCTTTCCGCTCCACCGCGCATGAACCACAACTGTGCCGAATAAAGATTGGTTTCCCCGACGACAGGCAACGCTTCGTCAGGAGGCGGAGCCCCTTGGCGTCCTGTGTCCCAGCGGACTGGAAGCACAGTGACGCGTTGGACGCCGTTGGTCTGGACGCGAACGGAAATCTCCGCGAGCCCAGGAATCACTCCAGGCGGACGGATGACCACGCGAACAGGATAAGCTCCAGCAAGTCCCTCGTAGAAAACGTTTGGACTTCCGATGTGAGCTTCGACACGTGGCGCAAAGAGTGCGAAGGCGACAACGATGAGACGCAGGAGCGACGTTCCAAACCTCTGTTCACACCTTGCTCCAGGCGCCGGTCCCCGCAAAGGAAGCACTGTTCGCATGTCCTGGCGCGCCTTGATTTGTGGCGAATTCATCTCCGGATGTTTGCCATCCAGGAACCGAGCCACAATGCCAGGCGGCTGGAGATGAGCGCGCAAAGGAAGGTCCAGCCCAGAGCGCCGGTTGAGAACGGGACATTCCTCCGGGGATTCAATTCGCTCCAGAAGCGGCTGCGAAAAGCTCCCGGCGACTCAACATAGCCCCAGTGCCTGTCGCCTGCGAAGAACCAGTTGTGCGACGCCGGACTGAGCATGAATCCTGAGAAGTACCACTGACATGCCAGGAAGAGTGCGGTGAAAGCGGCGGCGGCAAGGACGACGAGGAGCCAGTCGCGAACCCAGCCACGATCATGGCCGATCCACATCCGCAAGAAATCGATGGCGAATGCGGGCGCGATGAGCAGAAGTGGAAAGGGCAGCGGAACGAAATGATCGACGGGGTTGTAAATGGGTCCGAGTTTCGGCTGGCCGGAAAACAATGGCAACACCCAGACCGCTCCCGCGACGATCAGCATGTAAATGAGAGCGATGAAGGTGGCGCTCCATCGAAACTTCGAGGCGCGGGCGATCCCGAGCAGATAAAACGGATACGTGGCGGCGGACATCTGGTAAAACCGCGCATTGTGCTGTTGGTTGGGGAAACTTTCCTCGATCAGAAAAGTTGCCGCCATCGCCAGGAGAATCCCGGCTCCAAAAACAAACAACCCTCTGCCAGGCGCCGACACGCCTGCCGGAGAATTGTTCTGTTCCCGCAACACAAGGAGCATCGCCCCCAGGACAATTGCCCACATGCCGAGGGCCAGGAGGCTGTGAGGCGGGCTGAGGATCTTCACGTCCAGGCCGTAGGCATCATGCCACCAGTTATCGAACGGCGCCGATGTCAGCATTGCGATCGAACCCCAGATGGAAACCCAAGCCCCGAGAGGTCCATGGAACTTCCACAGCGAAACTGTGGCGGCGCGATCCGCGGAAGTGCCGAAGAAGGTGGTCCGAATCACAAGCCAGCCAGCGGTGAGCCCGCCAAGCAAGCCACCGAGATAAATCGCCAGATGTGCCGGCGTCCAAAATGTGTCGCGCCCGATGGTTCTGTGCCACGAAATATCCCAGAGTACGCCTACGATGATGCTCACCGCTCCGGCGATCACAATGCGGCTGGTCCAGGACGTGCCGCTGCTTGCGGTGTGGCGCTCTTCAACAAATTGAGCGGCGGAGCTGGTGGCGGCTTCCATGACCCGAGCCTGCCTCACTTCTCCTCGGCCATCCGGTCCTTTGCCCAATCGATGTCGCGTTTGTCCGGCCCATCGAAGGCTTTCAGGACTCCCGCGTGGCGATCCTTGAAGGCCACGGTTGTCCATTCGGTGGAACGCATCTTTCCTGTCCAGCGCTTGATTTCGGAATGTCCATCGAGAAAGGCAAATCCACCCGCGCCATTGTGGAGTGTGGAGGGAAGATCACACCAGCCGTAGGGACCACCCCAGTCCCTGCCGACAACGATGAACCAGCCGTCATTGATCGAGTCCGGGTGTTCATCAAGAAGCACAAAAAGCCTGGTCGGACCTTTAACCTTGGCATCGGTGGTCTTCTGAAATGGCCGCCAGCGGTTGAAATTGGACGGATCCTGGTTCGCGTCTGGATAACCTGAGAAGGCGTTTATCGCGACACTGCGAACCCGCTCAGTCCAGCCCTTCTTGCGCTGGGCTGTGCTGACGAATTTGTCCGCCGGGCATTTGTAGATGTTTCTGCTGTTACCAAAATAAGCCGAGAGCTTGGACTGCTTGTCGCTGAGAAGCACCGTGACATTCGTGTTGTCCGGAGCCGCATTCCAATCCAGCCAGCTTGTGCCGATCCAGTCCTGGGCGTTGACGACACGGTCGCGGTTGTCTTCCGCGTACATGAGATACGCCAGCATCATCTGGCGGGTGTTGTTCATGCACTGGATGCCCGTGGCCTTCGACTTGGCCTTGCTCAAGGCCGGCAGAAGCATGCCCGCGAGGATCGCTATGATCGCGATCACTACCAGAAGTTCGATCAGGGTGAAACCGTGAAGCGAGCGGATTGAGGCGGAATGTTTAGCGCCGCGATGGGCGGTCAATTCCATTTCAGCCACGGAAAGACAGATGGGGGATTGATTTTGCATGCTCATAAGCGGTGACTCTTATCCCTTGCCACGGAGTGTCAATTGAAAACATGGGAGTGAGATATTGCGAGACAGCTCAAGCTGAATGCCGTTCAGTTTGGGGCGATTTCCGAGGCGTCGAGCGCGGCGTTGCTGACAGGCCCGTCCCAGCGTTTGTTGGTTGTCGGAATGGTTGTCCCGCTGAAAACGCCATAGAATTGGCCCCAGACAAGCTGGCTTGGTTTGGAGCCAGCCGAGTGGCCGTCCACATAGACTGTGTTCACCCGCTTGTTGTGCTTCTTCATCTGCGATTGAAATCTGAAATTCTGATTGCCCTTGGGAGCCGTCGCTCCGGGAAAGGAGCCACCAGCCCAGTATCCATCGAGCCAGGCTGCGTCCGCTTTTTCGTTTCCGATCCCGCCGCCAATTTCCTTCGGGTTATCCGTGCCGTTCACTTCGGTGACCGCCACCATGGAGGTGGGTCGTTCGACACTTGAGGCTTTGAAAGTGCGGGGTTGGCCACCGTCGCCTCCAAACACTCCGAGGTAATTAAATCCATAGGAAAGAAAGCCTGTGATGCTGGGATCAAATTCTCCAGGCTCGGTCTTATACGTGAGCCCGCGCCGTTTCTTGGGACACACCCAGATCTTCGGGGCACCGGTATAATTGGACAGTGCTCCGGCCGGAGTACGTTGCCATTCTCCCCCGCACGCCAGTCCGCGAGCGTTCTTGTAGGGGCCCACCATCCACCACTGGTTCGGAAAAGCGTCACGGTTGTCATCGGCGTACATGATGAATGCGAGGCCGATCTGCTTGGTGTTGCTCAGACAAGCGGCGGACATGCCCTTGTCCTTGGCCTTGCTCAACGCCGGCAGGAGCATGCCCGCAAGAATCGCAATGATCGCGATCACCACGAGCAACTCGATCAGAGTAAATCCACGTTCAGCAGGCGTCCGGGACGTATTCGCACGACAAGGCAGGGTCATAAGGTTCCGAAAATTAGAAAAAGAGCCTCGCATTGCAAAGCAATTTAACCTCTCTTGCCGGGCAACGACACATCGGCATCGATCCGCGAAAAACCATGTTCAATTTTCTCCCAGAATGAACTCGCATCCAAACCCCACCGGTCCTTTTCGCGATGGTTTGTCCGCGACCCTCTCCATACTCTGCGCATTCGTAATCTTTCCAGGCTTGTTACAGGGACAGTCCATTACGTCCACGCCCGACAACACACGGGCTCCTGCCAATCGCAGGGAATTGCGTTACTGGCTGGAGAATATGGTGTGGCACCACCGGTTCTCCATGGTCGAGATCCGGACGGCGACTGGCCTCCCGGAAACCGAGATCAACGCCGCGCTTCAGCGATGGAACATTTCGATGGCGACGAAACCCGCTCGCCGCCCAGGTGCTCCATTGCTGGTTCTGCCGTATCCTGGCGGCAGACATCCGCGTATCGGCTTTCTTGATGGCGCGGTCGATCCCCAGCGCGAGAGCAAGTTGAGCGTCTTCACGCCATGGGACGATTCCGCGTACGTGGTCATTGATGTTCCGGAGGCGATCTGGTCAAACCTTGGGCTCACTTATCTCGCGCACACCCACGTGCCAACCGTCTGGACAAAGCAGAATGTACAACTGCCACGCCTCGAATGGAACCGCCGCCGCGACGGTAGTTACGATCTGGAACGTCGCCTGCCGAACGGCATCACGTTTGGCACTCGCGTCCGCCCCGGAACCGACGGCGTCCGCATGGAGATGTGGCTCAAGAACGGCACGTCCGAAATGTTGCGCGACCTGCGGGTGCAGAATTGCGTCATGCTCAAAGGCACGCCCGGTTTTAACGCGCAGACCAACGCGAACAAGATCATATCGAAACCGTACGTTGCCTGCCGCTCCGACGATGGCCGCCGTTGGGTGATCACGGCATGGGAACCGTGCGATCGGCCATGGACCAATCCGCCCGTGCCCTGCCTCCATTCAGATCCCAAGTTTCCCGATTGCGCGCCCGGCGAAACCAGGCGGCTTCGCGGCTGGCATTCGTTCTATGAGGGCGAGGATATTCAGGCGGAATTCCGACGATTGGACGGCATCGACTGGCGGAGCGGGGCGGACTTGAGGAGCAGCAAGTAGTTTCGCCAATGCCGATCCGTTTACTAGCGAGCCATGCAGAGGCTGTGCCCGCGCCACTTCCGGGATTGGTCGGCCATCCCGCGGTCTCCTCAGTAATCTTTGTCGTCTCCGACTTCAGATCAAAGGCACCATCTCCAGATGTCTGAGACTACCGGTCAATGAAAGTTACCTTGGCCGGCTGGGCGTAATCCTCCCAAGCCTGGTCAATCTCGGCGCGATCAGCGAGTCCATCGAAGACGACAAAACGGTAGCGCGAGACGTAAGGCTTGCCCGGCGTGATTTCGAATTCACCGAGCTGCTGCGGAGCAAAACAGAAGAAGGGTTCGCCCGGATGGAGACGCATCGGTTGAGGAGCCCGGAAGTTCCCTGGATGGCCCAGGACCGCGATGCCTGTTCGCATGCCGTCCACCACTCCTCCGATGTGGCACCAGCGGCCACCAGTTTCATTGCCTTTGACACGGTTCGTTTCCCCTTCCGAAGTGAGGAAGGTGGTGTTGGCTTCGCCGTTCCAATCCCAATGCCCGCGAAAGCCCAGCCCTCCGTAATGATATTGAGGCAGCTTCAACGCGCTCGTGCCCGCGCATTGCTGCGACGAAATCAGGTCGAACACATGGCAAGGACGTCCGCCTGAAAGACGGCCTGGCTTGTAAACGCGCACCTCCCACTCTTCGTTCAAGGCTGCTTTTGGAGTCTCGCCTGTCAGGTCAATGAAGCGGTGCCGGGCGCGGAAACCTCCGTGAACCGATCCACTCCAATGCCTGTCCATCGCAACGAATTCGACCCGGCCCAGCCCATCGCCCATGTTCCAAAAGTCCGGATGGCGGCCTTCAAACTCGGTCTTGGTCCATGGAAACCAGATCCCATGATGGTGTTTGTGGTTGGAAGGATAATCATCAGTCACAGGCCGGCCAGCCGGGCTGAAGATGGGATGCAGGTAGCCGCCACGCTGATAAATCTGCGTGAGATCCGGACGGGGAAGCTCGCTGGGATCGGCTTGATACTCGAGGATTGAACGGTCGGCGGACTTGAGCTTCAGCTTCTTCCCTTCGCGGGTTGTTTGAATGCCGGCAACCGCTTGCGCCTCGGACGATGCCGGCAACAATTCCAGGCGGGCGGATTTTCCTGAACTCAGCTCCTCCAGAATAAACGCCGCCTCGCCATCCGCGCTGACTTGGATAGGAATGATTTTCCCATTGGCAGTCCGCAGGTATTGGATTCCTCCAAGTGTTGCGGGCAACGTCGCGGTGACAATGCTGGCGCGGCGAGAGACCGAACCCGCCTCCACGGTCAAACTCGCCGCGTTCATGCTGTGCAGGGGGGCGCTCAGAACCATGGCAGCGACAATGAATGCGAATGGGTTCCGGAGATTTGATGTGGGGCGCATGGGCTTCTGTTTGGTCTTTGCGAGACGGAGCGTCAAGGAGGATCAGGCCGCAGCGCAAAAACGAGGCGAGTGCAGGAGAGCAGTCCAACTCGCCAACAGTGCATCCACACGTTGTCGGTGAACTTGGCTGTCGGCCAGGAGCGCGGTTGTGTGCGCAGCACCAGCCGCAGCAGGTTTGGCGTGAGAGCGAGCCATCGATACTGCTGCGACTGGCTTTCAGCACAGTCGCGCTCCACCGACAATTTGCGGATGCACCGACTCGCAAGTTCATGGAGAGCTGTCGCGTGCATTCGCACGAGCATTGGTACCATGAACCTCTTTGGCTGTGGGGTGCGGGTTTGCTTCAGCTCAGAGTTTTGGAGGATGCAGAGCCTTCGGAGGGAAGGGAGGCAGATTTTCTCTGTATTCTCCAAATCTGAAGCTGGCAGTTCATGGGATGCCTCCATGTCCAAACATCGGATGTGCATCAAGGCCACGCTCTGGCCAGGCAGGGCGCTGCCTCTGTCGAGCCTGTTTGGTGGATTGGCGGCGGCTACGGTGCCGCGACCACGCGCAGGATGAGCGAAGTGTTCGAGTAGATGAGATCGAAGCGTTTTCCGTTGCCGATGTTTTGGCCGGTGACTTCGGGAAACTCCGTGCCGTTGCCGAGGCGGGAGAAGGTTGCGACGATGAACTCCTGGCCGATCTGGGGTGTGAATCCGTTGATGAGATTGATCTCGAGCCGGCCCTGCAAATCCACTCGACTGAACACGCGAACTTGATCGTGGCTGACGCCCGGTTCAGTCCCGGCGATATCCACGGTCAGCGTGCCATCGGAGCGGACATCCAGGTTGTTGTTGATGTCGAGGGTGCCGAGGGGCAAGCCAGGTTTGAGAGAGCCCCCCGCGAGAAGGACATCCCCTGTGATTGTCCCCGAGCCTGTGACGGTGCCCCCCAGGATTTCCAATTGGCCGGGATCGGTCCCGAAGCGGGCTTCGATGGATCCGCCACTCAGGCGCAATTCACCCTTGGTTTGGGTGATGACACTTTGATTGAAGCCCTCGGGAGGACGTCCGCCCGGCGGAGGAAAGGAGGAACTGAGAACTCCGGCCGAAACATCAACAAGGCCCGAGTTGATCAGGCGTTGGATCTGGTTTGTACCGGCGCCGTTCTGTTTGTACGTGCCTTCGATCGCCAGGCCGGGGATATCGCGGGCGAGGTTCGTCGTCCCAAGGGATGATTCGGCGTAGAAAGTCGCACCAGGTAGAACAACGCAATTCGTATTGAGCGCGATTGGGCCAGAGACCCAATGCACGTCGCGGGCGAATTCGACGCGATCATAGTCAGCCTGAAAATACTCGTCTTGTTCCACCCGGCCCGCCGAATGAAACACGTCCTCGAAGCGAACCGTGAACTGGCCGTTTCCTGCGACGCGAAATCTATTGCTGACGGTCATGGGCGATAATACTGGCACGACGCCCTGGCCTGTAATGTCGCCGCGGTGAACAGTCAGGTCATGAAGCAGGTGATCTCCGCTGGTCAGGAACGTCAGCCTGCCACCGCTGGCATTGTTCTCGTTCCTGCCGAGCGTGACGGGTCCGGCGAAATTGCCGAACAAGCCGCGAATGTTGACGGGGCCTGAGATGTGCCACGGGCCGGTGTTGCGGACTCCCCCACGAAATTCTGTCCCGCCGCCCTCGATGACGGTGGTCCCCTCAAACGAATACTCGCAGTCGAGAACTCCACCAAGACGGTTCGTGCCTGCGCCAACGAAACGGGCGGTGCGGCCGTGGTAGCCGCCTGGACCCTGAAAAGTCGCTCCGGACCGGATGTCGATCGTGCCAAGGTTTTCGAATTTGCCCGAGGTGACAGTCTGGGTGCGCAGCGTGCCTTCCTCGATCAGGAGGGTGCCTTCATTGTGGAAGTGATCCAGGAGGATATGAACGCCGCGTCCGAGTTTGCGAACGACGCCGCGATTGATGAATTGATTGTCTGACTCATTTTCCGCTTCGGGAGCGTACCAGGCAAAGATGTTACCCGTCTCATTGGTCCTGAGAACTTCGAGGGTTGATCCGCGCTCGATAATAAACCGGGAGCCGAGCCGCTTCGCGTAAGAATGCAGAGCGATTTGGTGGTTGCCGACCCGGCTGGGGATTCCGGGTGAGTCGATAATGAGGGTGTGGTCCGCCAGATAGAGGCTTTGGTTGATCTCGAGTCCGCCATGATACACAGAGCGTCCGCCGCGCAGGGTGGCGCCGCCTTCTCCCGGAATCATGCCGATCTTCACCCGCGCCCGGAAAACCGCCTCATCACCCAGTTCAAGGGTGGAGTTTTCAAAAAAGACCACGGGCTCGGCCGCGTCGATCTCATGGGCGAAGAGGTCCAAGCCGTTTCGACTCGTGAATGCAATCTCGGCCTGACCCGGCGGGTCGATACGGACAAAATCATTTGTTCGTGGAAGCCGGGCCAGGCTCCAATGATTGGTGTCGTCCCAATTCCCATCCCCTCCGACCCAGTGGATCGGTTCCCGGATGCCGAAGATCCAGTTGGTGGGACTGGCCAGGCGGTTGCCAAAGACATCGGTCAGGTTGGTGCCGGCGGCAACGCGATAATACCCGGCGGCAAACGGCTGATTGAGGTTGATGCGATAGGTATTGGATGAAAGGAGCGTCGTGGTAAAGGGCGCCGGCTGGTCGTCCGCGGTGCCGAACTGATCGTCCGCACCAGCCGCGGTTGCGTTGAAGCCGCCACCCAGTGTGCTTGCGAGGAGAGGTTCGTTAAAGCGCGCGGTCACCTCGAACACCGTTCCGGTAAGGCCGAGGGAACCTGCCGGGGGGGTGAACGAAGTGAGGCGCGGCGCTTTCAATTCGTTCGTCAAGCCGATGGTGAGGGTGTCGCTCCACGTGGAGTTTCCCGCCAGATCGAACGCGCGGGCGCGAACGGTGAAGCTGGTTTTCGGCGCGGCAAAGTCGGGCGCGCGCAGATCCGCCTCGAACGGATGCGAGCCATCGTCGAAGGCCAGGTTGCCATCGAGATGGAACTCGACGTTGCGAACCACGACATCGTCTTGAGCGAGCGCGGCGAGGCGAAACCAGCCCGCGGATTGTTCGATCGGCGGGTTGCTTAAAAACGTGTGGGAACGGAGCTGGACGCTGGGCGGGTTCGTGCCAAAATCAGGCTCACGATAATTGAACACCTCGAAAACCCCGGCGGCGGAATTTTCGCGGCCGCTCAAGAGCCGCCCGCGGTGGATGAAGACATCGTAGGTGGAAGTGGACGCGGCCAGGCTGGTAAGGAAGTTGGTTGCCGCCGTGGGCGATGTTTGGTCGTAAACCGAGGGCGCATTAACGCGGGTGATTGAGATCAGACGGTTCCCGCTGTCCTTGCTGATTCCGCGTGAGAGGACATTCCGCGGGCCGGGCCGGGCGACAATGACCGGAGTCTCAGGAGCGTTGATATCGATGACAAAGTAACCGTTGTCCGATCCGAGGTAGGTGTAACCCGGCTCCACGAAAAATCCGGATCCTCCCCAAGCCCTGTCCGAGACTTTTCCGATGGATTGCAGGCGATCTCCACCTTCAGAGAGCTTGAAAATCTCCAGGGTGGTTCCGACGGTGGCGATCAATTGATCTCCCAGAATCCGCATATCGCGGTAACGACCCTGGACTCCGGAGATCGTCGGAACCGGTTCGCCGGTTTCCAAATCAAATGCGAGCACACTCTGTTCATTGCATATGAAGACGCGTCCAAACGCGATCTCCCCAGCGACCGCCCTCACTCTTTGTGTCCATTTTTGGACCGGATTGGCGGGGTCGCTCAGGTCGAAGAGAGTGGCCGAACTATCCGTGCCCAGCAGCGCGTAGGGCCAGGTCAACGCCAGGGTGCTGGAGCCGAACGAGGCGGCGACGGAAGCACTGGACAGAATGACCGGTTGCAGAGGGTCTTCGATGTCGAGCACCGTCATCCTCGTATTCGCATCGATCAGCACGGCGATATTGTTTTCAGCACGGACTCGAGTGACGCGCGCCGGAAGCGGGGTGGAGGACAGAAGGCCCAGTTGCACGGTGAATCCATCCAGCGGGTTGGTGTCGGACCTCACTTCAGCGCCGTCGGATATACCGTCCCCGTCCGTGTCCGCCTTGACAGGGCTGGTGCCGATGATCACTTCCGCTTGATCCGCGAGGCCGTCCTGATCCGTGTCTGGTTTGGGACCTGAAGGTGAATTCAAGAGGGAGGCGATCAAGGGCGCGGAGGGAATCTCAGTAGTGTCACCCGCGACACTCGAACGAAAGACGGCAAGGCCGTAGCGGCCCGTCTTGGGATCAAGATAGGCGACAGAATAATAGGAGCTGGCCCGCAGGAAGATTCCTTCAAAGCGGCCTTCCGGGGAGAGTCTCCCTCTCTGCTCGAAGCCTGACTGGAGATCCTGGAGAGAATAGTAGAGCGCCCCCTCGGCAAACGAACGATCCACCAATGGAGCACCCGCCGCATGCAGGCGGACGGTCTGGCTGCTTTGGAGAATTGCTGAATTCGATTCAGAACCTTCACCTGGCGTGGACATGGATGAGAACTCGGCCATCGCCACCCGGAAGCCATCCAGCATGTCCGTCCAGCCCTGCGACTCAGCTTCCGCGAGCGCTGTCACCAGGATGTCAAACCCGGCGGTGACTTCCGCTCGCAACGCGAGATTCGTCTCGAGACTGCCCTGTCCAAATCCCTCGAGTCGATCCAGCAGCGCCGAAACTTCGTTGCCGGTGGCTCCGTTCGGGCGGGGCAGGGTCATGATGGTGGAACGTTCCTCGGAAGTCAGAGCACTCCCACCTGAGCTCGAACTCCTCAGCGCGTTTTGGACCGCGACCATGAAATTGTGATAGATCGTGAAGGCTTCCGGTGAATCCGCGGAGGCCCAGAGCCGGCTGCCCAGAATCCGTGCGAGCGAGTTGCTGGAGGCTTCGGAAACTCGCATTTGCAATTTCAGGGCAGCCATCGAGCGCTCCAGCCGGGGATCACCTCGCCCGTCTGTTGGGTTCGGCACTGAAGCGAGGCCGATGGGTGCGCCAGCGCAAGCCTGCACGACGCTTTCGAGGCAATCTCGATAATTAAAATACCCGTCGATCATTGATTTACCGCCCCAACCCAAGCTGAAAACACTGCCGACCACGGGAATGCAGCCCACCGCGTTTCCAATCGCGCCGTCTTGAGCGATGGAGCCGCACTCGCTTGAGAACTGCCCCACCTTGGTGCAGTCCCTTGCAACACGAACAGTGCTCAACATAGAGCCAAGGCCGCATCCGCCCACCCCTGCGGCAGTCAATACGCCGTCGAGAGCGAAATCTTGAATGGCATTGAGGCCGAGTTCCTGTTTTTGCTCGCAGGGCTTTTTTTTGCTTCTTCAGGCATGAAGCGGTAGTTTTTCATTGAGCGGGATAAAGATCCAATCCACCCAAATGGAAGAAGATGTCCGACTTGAAACGCTCTTTGTTCCGATAGCCAAAGGCTTTTTTGATCAGACCTTGGATTTTATTG
>SXGU01155541.1_pt1 | contig 21021 bp, 12 predicted proteins | sample 3174531 | NCBI WGS metagenome assembly SXGU01 (sample SAMN11356863, study PRJNA531348) | freshwater metagenome | isolation source: freshwater sample F1-140 | place: China: Fuxian Lake, Yuxi | collected 2017-12-25 | reverse complement strand
TGGTGCTCCGCCGGCACCGGGCTCTTCGCCCACGGATGCGTTTCGCCACGGGGCTCGTCGACCACCAGGCAGAGCCGCTGGCCTTCGCCATCCTCGAAATCCAGTGTCGCGCGGCCATCGCGGTCGGCAATTTTCGCCCGCGCGACTCCGAGCCCGGCCAAGCGTTGCTCCCACCAGGCGAGGCTCGCCCTGCTGTCCACCCGCAACCCCGTGCGCACGACGCTCTGGCTGCCGCGCCGCTCGCGTCCGACCGGCCAGTCAAAAAACGTGAGGTCGGTGCCCGGCGAAGCGAGCCCGTCGGCATAGAAAAGATGATACGCGGAGACGTCGTCCTGGTTGACGGTCTTCTTCACGAGCCGCAGCCCGAGGGTCCGGGTGTAGAAGGCATGGTTGCCGGGGGCGTCGGCGGTGACGGCGGTCAGGTGGTGAAAACCGGTGAGATGCATCCGGCGACGGTGCGCAGAATCGGTGTTTCGTCCAGTCGCCGCATCTCGATCATTGCGAAATCACGAACGCCGGCCCAGCTTTCCCGCCCAATCCGATGTCAATCTGCCTTCTTCCCATCCGCCTCACCCTCCTCCTTGCCGCGATGACTTCCCTCACCGCCAGTGCCGCTGAGCCGGCCAACCCGCTGCTCCAGCCGGGTCTCCCGCCCTTCCATTATCCGCCGTTCGATCAAATCAAGGACACCCACTTCGCGCCGGCCTTCGAACAGAGCATGGCGGCGGAACTCACCGAGGTCGAGGCGATCGCCGGCCGCAGCGAGCCACCCACCTTCGAAAACACGCTCGTCGCGCTCGAACGCGCCGGCCAGTCGTTCGCCCGCGTCAACCGCGTGTTTTCCAGTCTCTCCGGCGCGCACAGCAACGATGCGCTCCGCGCCATCGAGACCGCCATGGCGCCGAAACTCGCCGCGCAATCCGATGCCATCCGGCTCAACGGCCGGCTGTTTGCCCGCATCGATACCCTTCACCACCAGCGCGGACAACTCGGGCTCGACCCGGAATCGCAACGCCTGCTCGAACGGACGCACATCGATTTTGTCCGGGCCGGCGCCCGTCTCTCCGAGGCTGAGAAGACCCGCCTGAAAGCGATGAACGCGGAACTGGCCTCGCTCGAAACCACCTTCAAGCAGAACATCCAAAAGGAAACCAACGCGTCCGTCGTCATCGTCGAACGCCGCGCCGATCTCGCCGGCCTGCCGGCCAATGAAATCGCCACCGCGGAAGCCGCCGCCACCGCCGAGAAACAACCCGGCAAGTTCGCCCTGCGCCTCCTCAACACCAGCGGTCAGCCCGCGCTTTCGTCGCTCGAGAACCGCGCCCTGCGCGAGCGGATTCAGCGTGCCTCCGTCTCCCGCAGCGGCCGCGGCGGGGAATTTGACAACCGCGCCGTGGTCGCCCGCCTGGCCCGGCTGCGCGCCGATCGGGCCGCGCTCCTCGGCTACGCCAGCCATGCGGCCTATCAACTCGAAGTCCAAACCGCCGCCACCGTCGGGGCCGTCAATAAACTACTCGCCGAACTCGCCCCGCCCGCCGTCGCCAACGCCCGCCGCGAGGCCGCCGACATGCAGGCGATCATCGACCGGGAAAAGGGCGGCTTTCAGCTCGCCGCGTGGGATTGGGATTTTTACTCGGAGAAAGTTCGCCGCGAGCGCTACGCCTTCGACGGGGCGCAACTCAAACCCTACTTCGAACTCAATCGCGTGCTGATCGACGGCGTCTTCCACGCCGCCACCCTCCTCTACGGCGTGACCTTCAAGGAACGTCGCGACCTCCCCGTTTACGAGCCGTCCGTGCGAGCTTTCGAGGTCTTCGACGCCGACGGCTCTCCCCTCACGATCTTCCTCGCCGATCTCTTTGCGCGTCCGTCCAAGCGCGGCGGCGCCTGGATGAACACCTACACCGACCAGTCGCGGCTGCTCGGCACGAAACCGGTCATCGGCAACCATCTGAACATCCCGCAGCCGGCGGCCGGCGAACCCGCGCTGCTCACCTTCGATGAGGTCACCACGCTCTTCCATGAGTTTGGGCACGCGCTCCACGGCATGTTCTCCGCCGTGAATTACCCGCGCTTCAGTGGCACCCATGTCCCGCGCGATTTCGTCGAGTATCCATCGCAGGTAAACGAGATGTGGGCCACGTGGCCCGAGGTGCTGAAAAATTACGCGAAACACCACCAGACCGGCGCGCCCATGCCCGCCGCACTCCTCGCCAAGGTCGAAGCCGCGCGAAAATTCACCCAGGGCTTCGCCACCACCGAGTACCTCGCCGCCTCACTGCTCGATCAGGCCTGGCACCAGTTGAAGTCCGACCAGGTGCCTGCCGCCGACCGCGTGCTCGCCTTCGAGGCAGCCGCGCTGCAGCGGGCCGGCGTCGACTTCCAGCCAGTGCCGCCGCGCTACCGCAGCACCTATTTCGCCCATGTGTTTTCCAGCGGCTACTCGGCCGGCTACTACTCGTATCTCTGGAGCGAGGTGCTCGATGCCGACAGTGTCGAGTGGTTCAAGCAGCACGGCGGACTGACGCGCCAGAATGGTGATCATTTCCGCCGGACGCTGCTCTCCCGCGGCGGCAGTGCGGACGCGATGGAGCTTTTCCGCTCCTTCCGTGGCGCCGAACCCGACGTCAAGCCGCTGCTCAAGCGCCGCGGTCTGGATGGCGCGCGCGGCACCGACTGAGCCGGAACGATTCAGTCCGAGGTGGAGCCCGTTGTCCCCCACGGGCTGATTGAGAGCGTACGTCTCAGCACCCGAGGAGGACATCGGGTTCGCCCCGGCGCGTGAAGGCACCCGCCCTCCCGCCGCTGGGCGGAGCTCGGAATTCGCGATCGTGGATCGATGGAGCGTCGCTTTCCCCGGCGCCCATGGCATGGGCAAGTCGTCGGCGAGGAGAAAACCGCCGCTCCTTGGGACCTGCGGCGCTCATCGTCAACCCGCAGCTACCACTCCCGCCGCCGCCCGCCGGCTAATCTCGTTGACCACCCGAATCGCTCCCGCTGTCTTCCAGCCTCGTGCATACCCCGTACCTCGATTCAAAAAAACCATGAACCAAGCCCCACGTTGTGCGTCGCTGGCCTTGCTGCTGGCAGGAGTGTTTTCGATCACCGCCACCGCCCAGGAATGGACCCGCTTCCGCGGCCCCAACGGCACCGGCATCAGTGAGGCGAAAACCATCCCCGTCACCTGGACCGAGCAGGATTTTCGCTGGCGGGTGGCCGTCCCGGGCGAGAGCCACTCGCAACCCGTCATCTGGGGTCAGAAGATCTTTCTGACCAGCGCGCTGAACGCCGGCGAGGAGCGGACCCTGCTCTGTCTCCAAAAATCCGACGGAAAGATTCTTTGGGCGAAAACGTATCCGTTGCCGACTCATAAGCCCGGCAGCAAGAATTCCGGCTACGCGAACGGCTCGCCCGTCGTCGACCGGGACCGGGTGATCGCGTGCTTCGTCTCCAAGGAACACTTTTGGGTGCGGTCGTTTGATCATGCTGGCAACGAACTGTGGAGTCGCGATCTCGGCACGTTTACGTCGCAGCACGGCCACGGCGCGTCGCCGATGATCTACGAGAACACGGTGATCGTGACCAACGACCAGCGCGAGGTGAGCTTTATCATCGCCCTGGATCTCAAGACCGGCGGCACCGTCTGGCAGACACCCCGCAAGTCGACCAACAATGGCACCTCCTACGGGACGCCCATCATCCATCCGCGACCGGGCTCGACGCCGGAGCTGATCCTGACCGGCAAGGCGCACGGCATTTCCAGCCTCGATCCGCAGACGGGAAAATTCAACTGGGAAGCCCCCGTTTTCGACAAGCGCATGTGCGCCACCCCGATTATCGCGGGGGATCTCGTGATCGGGAGCTGCGGCCAGGGCGGCGGGGCGGGCAATTATCTCTCGGCGGTGAAACTCGGCGGCCAGGGTGACGTCGGAAAAACCCACGTCGCCTACACGATCCGCCGGGCGACCAACTACGTCCCCACTCCGCTCTACCTGAACGGGCGCGTCTACATCATCAGCGACACGGGGATTGCCACGGCTCTCGAGTCCGCGACCGGGCGCGAAATCTGGTCAGAGCGCCTGAAGGCGGAATTTTTCGGTTCCCCCGTGATGATCAACGGCCGGATTTATTGCGCTACGACCAAAGGGGAAATGCTCGTGCTGGCCTCCGGCGACCAGTTTGAGCTGCTCGCCCGCAATCCCCTCGGCGAAGGCAGCTACAGCACGCCCTGCGTGGACGACGGGCGGCTCTACGTGAAAACGCTCACCCACCTGGTCTGCCTCGGCGGAAAATGAAAACCGACCACACGACAGTTCTCGGATTAATGGCCCTGGCGCTGGCGCCCCTGCGCGCCGACGACTGGCCCATGCTCGGCGGCCGGCCGGATCGAAACATGGTCTCGAACGAAAAGGGGCTCCCCATCGATTGGGAGGGTGGCGGAAAGAAGCCGCCGAAGAACATCAAGTGGATGGGCGACCTCGGCACGGTGACCTACGGCAATCCGGTGGTCAGCGGCGGACGGGTGTTCATCGGCACCGACAATGATGACCCGGCCAGCAAGGAACGGCGCGGCGTGCTCAAATGTTTCTCGGAGAAGGATGGCGCGCTCCTCTGGAAAGTCACCCACGCCAAACTCGACAACGCCGGGGAGGACGACGGCTCGATCGGCATCTGCTCCACGCCCTGCGTGGCCGGCGACCGCGTCTACTATGTGAGCAACCGCGCCGAGCTCGTGTGTCGGGAGGTGCGGGACGGCCGCGAAGTGTGGAGCCTCGATCTGCGGAAGGAGTTCGGCGTATCGCCCAATCAGGCGTCCGCCTCGTCGCCGCTGGTGGCGGGTGAGCTCGTATTCGTTGTTACAGGACACGGCACGGATCACAAGGCGGGTCACGTGAAGAACGCGGCCGCCCCCAGTTTCATCGCGGTCGACCGGCAGACCGGCAAGATGGCGTGGCAGGACAGCTCACCCGGGGCCGGGATTCTTTCCGGGCAATGGGGGTCGCCCGCCTACGGGGTGGTCGACGGGCAGCCCCAGGTGGCTTTTCCCGGCGGCGACGGCTGGCTCTATGCCTTCGAGCCGACGAACGGCAAACTCCGGTGGAAGTTCAACTGCAAGGCGCACGAAAAGATTTCGGCGAAAGGCGAGCCCGAGACCCGCTTCAATCTCGTCGCCGCTCCGGTCTACGCCGGCCACCGCGTCTTCATCGCCATCGGCGAACCGGAGGCAAGCAGCGGCAGCGGCGCGCTGCGGTGCATCGACGCCCGGCTGCGCGGCGACGTGACGAAAAGCGCCGAACTCTGGCGATTGGGCGGCGAGGAATTCAACGACAGCATCTCGATGGTGGCGGTGCAGGACGGCTTGGTCTACGCCGCCGATGCACCCGGCTACCTGAGTTGCATCGACCTGGCCACCGGCAAGCGGATCTGGTTCCACGATCTCCAGTCCAACATCTGGGGCTCCCCGCTGGTGGCGGACGGCAAGGTGTATCTGCAGATCGGCGACGGAGACGTGGTGATTTTCCAAGCCGGGCGGGAGAAGAAACTCCTCAAGAAGAACGACGGCCTGGCGGACATGGCTCACGGCACGCCGGTGGCGGCGAACGGGGTCCTCTACCTCACGGGTCAGAAACGCCTCTACGCGATCGCGGCGCCGTAGCACGCGCGGGTCCAGCCACCACCGCTGTACGGTTCGAAATGTCGAACCGGTCCGCCGGAGATAATCGTTGGAATCGGCTGCCCGGCGACCGGCTTAGCCCTGGCCGGTGTGTCGGGAAAAATAATCCATCGCAATTCGTCCGGCACCTCGGGTAGGTTCCCGTTGCCCGCGAGGGCAGTCACTACGACTGTATTATAAACCAAGTCTTGGCCGAAGAAATCGTCCGGGAACAGAAAGATGCATATTATGCTCCGAGCTTCGCTCCGGGAGGATCAGGTATCGGCGGCGTAACCACGCCACCCGCCTGATTTCCCTTCACGGCGGGGCGGACCTGGTCCGCCCCGCCTTTTTCTTTCCCACCTGCCGCGGTCGCATCTCCGAGTTCCCGCCACGAGCAAGATTAGGGGTCCGCAGCGGGGCGCTGGCCCAGCGCCCACCGCCCAAATTCGCCCGCCCGCTGCTGGGCAACCCGCCTCCGGCAGACGAACTGCCTCTCCGGCAGACAGACCGCCGCTGGTTCTGCCCACCCCGCGTGACAACACTTCGGCGACGCACTGGCGCGCGACTCCACCGGGAGATTTTCTCGCGGGACCGCGATGGTTTGCTCATATTGCCTCCATGGCCAAACCTGTCTGCTTCTCTTGCAAGAAACCGATCGGAGTTCCAGAGTTCCTCTCCGGTCTTTGCGGCTATTCGCCCGACACCGCTCATTTCACGGCCCGCTGCCCACAATGCTCGGAGCACCTCGAGTTCCAGTGCAACGCGAGTTCATTGACGTTTGGCTGCACGTATTGGGCCGGCTCCATGCACTTTGAAGGCATGATCCCCACCGCCATTCGTGGCCTCAAAACATTCACCCCGCCAGATCCGCCGGCGATCCACTATGATGGAGTGACCTACCCGGTGAAACCAGATTGAGGCGTCCCGCGGAGGCGGGACACCGCGGCTCAAAGGACCGCCCACTGAGGTCGAGCGCGGCGGCGCTCTGCCACCTGACCCGCCTGGGAATTTAACGGCGCCGGCAAAGCCCGTACCTGGTTCGGATCTCATTACGACCCGTCTGCCTCAGTGGCCTCTTGGTCCAACTGCGTTTGTTGGGTTCAATGCTACGGCAGTTCGTAAATCTCAATCAGCGCCTCGCCCGTCGCGTTCCCGACCCCCGAGACCTGGGCGGTAAAGGTCCCCGCCGGCACCGTCACGACCATCGCCGCGTCCTTGCTCGTCGTCTCCGGCAGGTCGAACGCGCCCGCCGCCGCAAACGCCGCGCGCGCCGGCCCCGCACCCGCCTCGGCCCAATTATCGTTGGTCGCGAAGAGCGCACTGCGGCCGTTCGCCTCGCTCAGATAGAGTTCAAGTTTGGGATCGATCAGCGCTCCCGTTACCCCGAAGCCTCCCAACCGCGGGCCGACCCCCCGCACGAGCAATCGCTTCGGCACGTTGCCGCTGATCACGAAACCCACGATCAGGGTCTGGTCACCGGCTCCGGCGAAACTGCGGGCCGAAAGATTGGTCAGCCGCGCCACGCCGGTCGGCTGCGTGTCGTAGAGTTCCACCAACGCGATTCCCGTCCGCCCCGCCGTATCGGAAACATGCACCGTGCGCGCGCCATCGATTGGCGTGACCAGCGCGGCATCCCGGTCGTTCGCATTCGCATTCCCCAGACCAAATGCGCCCGCCGCGGCAAACGTGGCCCGCAGGGCCGTCGTCGCCGCCGCCCCGCCTGAACCCCAATCGTTGTTCGAAGCCAGAACCGAGTCGCGACCGTTCACCGTGCCGTATACATCAATGCGCGGATCGGCGATCGCCCCCGTCACCCCAAAGGCCGCCAGCGTCGGCCCAATCCCGCGGACCAGCACGTCCTTGCTCCCGCCCGCCACCGAGGCACCCACGATGAGGGCGCGGCCACCACCTTGCACCGTCCCGCGCACTGACAGATTCACGAGCCGGCCGGCCTGCGGCGCCGCCACGGTGAGCCGCGCCATCTGGCTTCGCACCGGGCCGTTGGCGTCCGTCACAATCACCTCGTAATCCGCCGCGTCGGCCGCGCCCGCCTGCGCAATCGCAAGCGTCGCGTTCGTCGCCCCTGTCATGAGCTGACCATTGCGCCGCCACTGATATCGCAGCGCACCGGAACCGGTCGCCTGCACGGCGAGCGCCGCCGGAGCTCCCGGGGCCACGGTCTGGCTCGCGGGGTGACCCGCGATGGCGATCGTCTCCGACACCTCGAGCGCAAACCCTTCCGCCGGCGTCCGCTTCATCGACTGCATGCGGGTGCTCAGCTGGGCCACAAAATAGTCCGCGTCCGCCTCCGAGCCTTCGGCGTTGCCCCAGTGGATCGGGATCGCGACGCGGCCCTTGAGATCGATCGCGGCGGCCACGGCGTCCTGCACACTCGTCATCGTGAAGGTCTGCCCAAGCGGCAGCATCACGACGTCGGCGGAAAACTGCTTCATCTCCGGAATGCGCTCCGTGTCGCCCGCCTGGTACACCCGCACGCCGCCGACGTTCACGACGTAGCCGACAAAGTTCATCACTCGCGGGTGATTGCCGAATTTGATGATATTGTACATCGGCACCGTCTCGACCTCGACGCCGCCCAAGGTAAACTTGGACCCCGGCGTGACGACCTGAACCGTGGAATTTGGAAAATTGGTCAGCAGGGCCGGCGCGCCGGGAGGAGACGACACGAACACGGTGCTCGCCTTGCGCACGCGGTTCAGGTCGGCGATCGACTGGTGATCGCCATGATTGTGGGTCAACAACACGAAGTCGGCGTCGGCCGGCGTCCCCGGGATGCTGGTCGGATCAATGTAGATGATCGGACCGCCGGTGACCTCGATCTTCACGGTGGCCTGAAACATGGCATGCACCCGGCCGACGACCCGGGCCGAGGCCGGAGCCAGGAAGAGCAGCGTAAGCGCGGCCAGGAGGCCCGCGCGGATCGTTAGGTGGAATTTTGTGGTCATGGGGAAAACAGGGAAATGTCGTGGGATCAGGCGGCCGGCCAGATGGGAGCGGGTCACTCCTTCCGGTGCTATTTGGCAGTTCAAGGGTGCATCGACCTGGCAATTAGTCCAACGCAACAACTGGATTCAGTCCTTCACCTCGAACATCACCGCCACGCTCTCCGTCGTGATCTTGCGATTCACCCGCTCGAACCCATCCACGTCAAACGCCTTGCCGATGTTGTTGCCCGCCAGATCCTCGATGGTCGTCGCGACCACGAGGCGATGCGGTCCGCGGCGCCATGGCTGCGCCGGCGCAAAACTCCACCGCCGTTCACCCTCGCCGAGCGCGGACTCGCCCTCCAGCGCAAATCCAGCATCGGCTCCGACCGTCACCTGGATCAACCGCAGCGCCAGCGCGTGATCCATCGGCTCGTCAAAGCGGACCACGAGTGCCGCGCGGGTGCCGGTCGCCGGCGCCGTGATCTGCCAGCGCTTCGGATCGGGCGGCGCACGATCGGCGGCCGCCACAAGAAATTTTTTCTCGAACGCACTCCGCAGCGGCCGGCCCGTGGCATCCTGGCACGCGACCGTAACGGTCAACGAGTAGTTCCGGCCGACCTCAAACACCGGTCCGATGTCCTCGAGCGGCTTCACGCCGCGTTTGATCCGTCCCGGGTCGATGAGCAGCGTGAGCCGCGTCATCGACGGGTCCCACAGCTCCTCGTCGAGTTCGAGAAACGGCAGCTCGGCGGGCACCCCCGCTCCATCGCGTATGCGGATGTGCCCGTAAACCCCACCGCGGCTCATCGGCGCAGAGAAATGCACGTAGAATTTCAGCTGGTTCTCCGGCAGCACCTCCCCGCTCGGGTAAACCTGCTGCACCACGGTAGTCGGCTCCGTCGTGTCGGCCGGCAGCTCGAAATACGACACCTCTGGCACGACGTCTTCCGTCGGTCGAAATTCCGCCCGGTAACGCACCCCACGCATCAGCGGGAACCGCGGTGTGAATCGCAGACGATCACCCGCCAGGTTCCACGTCCCGACCATCGGCGGCAGGTCTTTGCCCACCGCACCTTGTTCCGCGTAGACCGCGAAAACCCGGGCCCAGGCCGCGTCCCCAGACTCGAGTCCCGCGAACGCTTGGAGCTGTACCGCCGCCACGCCGACCACCTCGACGGCGGGCGGGCGGGCGTCGGCTTCCCAACGAATCGTCGCCGACGGCGCGGCGACCGCGGCCAAACCCGCGAAGCACGCGATCAGCACGCCGGAAAAACGCCGGCGGGGCGCGCGGGGAGAATACCCCGAGACGATTCTTGCGCTGCGCTGGGTCGTTTTTTTGGTCACAGGCAGCTCTCCGCGGCGGCGCGGCAACCAGCCTCCCGCCGGCAAGCCAATCTCGAACCCCACTCCTTTGCCCAGAGGACAACGAAGCAAACAAAGGCAGCGCCTTCCGGCCCGGAGGGGGATCGGCCTCCAGCCCGGAGGGAGACGAAGACCTTTCGTTCCCTTGGTTTCCTGCTGTGCAAATTCCGGGGCTTGGAGGTGCATGTAAGAAAACAGCGTATTCCGGGAAACTGGGCGGTCCATCTCCGAGCCTGCGCCCGGAAACAGCGCCTGCACTTCAATCCAGACGGCGGAGATTTCACCACGGAGGCACGAAGGGCCCGTCAGTACCGCCAAACTTGTCAGCGCCGTCTTGTCTGGAAAATCTTCCTACCATATGAATCTTCCCACCCCCATTCCGACCAACCATGGGGTGGGAAAATTAGCCGCGACCAAGCCGCCTCTTCGGGCCGACTTGTCGGGGTTAGATCGCAGGATTATTTCCGGAGAAGCGATCAACCGGGTTCCGGACATCGCAAAACCGCCCGGCGGTCTTGTCGTCACGGCAGCGCGAGCGTCTCGAGGTTGAGCGCGTTGTCGGCGCCCGTGCGCACCACAACCGCATGGCGGCCATCGAGCCGGTCCAGCTGCGCGACCCCGGCCCAGTCGATCTTCTCAAACGCGAGCCCTTTGGTGCCGGAGACCTTTTCGGTGATGGACGCTGCCCCGGTGATTTGTCCCGTGGCAACCTTGATCACCCCGTGGCGGCTGTTCGCCATCAGCAGATAGTCTTTTCCGTCCTTCTGGTACACGATCATGTCGAGCGGCCGGTTGCCGTTGCCGAACTCGGCGATGGTCTTGCCGCGGATCTTCGCGCCCGGCTTCAGCTCGCTCATCGCAAACTGCACCAACGGCGTACAGGTGTACGCGGCGAGCACGTGAGCCTCACTGCCGATCCTGTACGAAACGAGGGTCCGCACCGGCGCGCGCGTTTCAAAAGCGCCGTGCGCCCCGTGATAAATCTCCACCGCCGTGCCGCGATCCACCGTCGTGAAGGGAAACGGAATCGCCCGCAGGGTGGAGGAAAATTCCTCATTTGAAAGGCCGGCGACGAGCAGCCGTCCGTCGGCATACGCCAGGTCGGTGATCGCCTCGAGCCGGCGGTTGCCACCCTTCTTGCCGGGAGCAGGGGCGGCGTCGGGCGCGGGATTGGGCAGATCAACCCGGGAAAATTTCACCTTGTCGAGCGACACGAGCTCGGGCCGGCCATCGGCCTTCACGCGCACGAGCAGTGGCGCCGCATCCGGGCCCTTGCCCCGCGCCACCGCGAGATACGCGTGCCGCGAGATTGGGTTCACCGCGAGGTCCTCGATCACGATCTGGTCGGCCGAGGTGCCGGCGAGCGCGGCGATCTTTTGATTAATCGCCTCAATCTTGATCAGGCCGGAACCCGTGGTGGCTTTGGATTCGCCCAGGTAGATCGCCGTGATCGCGGCGGCCTTGGTGTCGGCGACGAACAGGACGCCTTCGGGACCGAAGGCGAGCTGGCTGATCGCCTGGAACTCTGGCTTGCCTTCTTTCATGCCGTTGGTGGGGCCAGCGCGAACGCCGGATGCCACGAGGGCGAAAACTGTCATGCTGACCGCAAGGCGGGATATGGGATTCTTCATGGGAATTAGGACTAGCTGGCGGGGATGATACGCACCGGGCAGGACGCGCACGGGGAAACAAAGATGCGCGGGCAGCTTCCGCACTCGCACCAAGGAGTCAAGAACCCGGTCTTGCCGCACTCGTCACCGCCCACCAACGTCCCCCGATTCACCATGAAGACACCCCGACTCCTCCTCTGCCTCGCGACGGCGGCACTCACCCACGGCCTGCGCGCCCAAACTGCGGCCGGCTATTACCGTTTCCCGGCGGTTCATGGTGACACGATCGTGTTCGCCGCGGAAGGCGACCTGTGGCGCGTCGCGGCCGCCGGCGGCACTGCCCAGCGGCTCACGTCGCACCCCGGGCAGGAAACGTATCCGGCGATCTCGCCCGACGGAAAGCTGATCGCGTTCTCCGCGCAATACGAGGGGACCAACGAGGTCCAGGTGATGCCCCTCACCGGCGGTCTGCCGAAGCGGCTCACGTTCGAGGGCGAGAGCGCCACCGTACGCGGTTGGGCGACGGGCGGCCGCGTGCTCTACAGCACAGCCGCCTACTCCACCCTGCCGAACCGCCAGCTCGCCACCGTCGATCCGATCACGCTCGAACGCCAGATCCTGCCGCTGGCGCAGGCCGACGAAGGGGCCTTTGACGAGGCGGGCACGCTCTACTTTACGCGCCTCTCCGCCCAAAGCAGCCACGCCAAACGCTACACCGGCGGCACCGCGCAAAATCTCTGGCGCTTCGCCCCCGGCGCCCCCGAGGCCACCCCGCTCACCGCCAGCTACGCCGGCACCAGCAAGTCGCCCATGTGGTGGCAGGGCCGCCTCTACTTTGCCAGCGACCGCGACGGCACCATGAACCTCTGGTCGATGAAACCCGACGGCGCCGACCTGCGCCAGCACACGAGCCACGCCGATTTCGGCGTCAAGTTTCCGGCGCTGCAGGGCGGGCGCATCGTCTATCAAAACGGCGCCGATCTCTGGCTCTTCACTATCGCCAACAACCGCACCACCTCGATCCCGATCACGCTCGTGTCCGACTTCGACCAAACCCGCGAAAAATGGATCGACAAGCCGCTCGACTACCTCACCGGAGTGACGCTTTCCCCCAACGGCGACCGCGTGGCGCTCACCGTGCGCGGCCAGGTGTTTGTCGCACCGGTCGGTCCGGGGCGGCTGGTGGAGGCGTCGCGTCAAAACGGCGTGCGCTACCGGCAGGCGTCGTTTCTTCCCGACGGCAAGTCGCTCCTCGCGCTGTCCGACGAATCCGGCGAGGTGGAGTTCTGGAAGCTCCCCGCCAACGGCATCGGGCCGCGTGAGCAGTTGACGAAGGGCGCCGAGACCTTGCGCATGACCGGCGTGGCCTCGCCCGATGGCAAATGGATCGCCTACACGGAACGCGACCAGGAACTCTGGGTGCACGAAATCGCCACCGGCCAGGCCCGCAAGGTCGCCGCGTCGCCCGCGACCGACTTCGATGCGCCCGACCTCGCGTGGTCCCCCGACAGCCAGTGGCTCGCCTATGTCATGGCCGCCGTCCGGGGCGGCCTCACCCGTATCCACTTCTACAGTATTATGGACGACCGCAGCACCGCGGTCACCAGCGACCGCGCCGGCAGTTCCCACCCGGCGTGGAGCCCCGACGGCAAGTGGTTTTATTTCATCTCGGAGCGCAACCTTGCGTCGACCGTCTTCTCACCCTGGGGCAACCGCCAGCCGGAACCGCATTTTGACAAGGTGGACCGCATCTATCAGCTCGCGCTGGCCGCCCAACGCCGTTCGCCGTTCGATCCCGTCGACGAGTTGCACCCGGCCGAGGCCGACAAGACCGCCGCCAAAGCGACCAAGCCGGAACCCAAGAAGGAAGAAACCAAACCCGACGCCGCAGCCGACCCCAAGACCGTCGCGACCGCGCCGGACACTCCGGAAAAATCAGACAAGAAACCCGACGCCGCCAAAGACCCCAAGCCCGCGGTCGTCGTCACCGTCGATTTCACCGGCATTGAATCCCGGCAATGGGAAGTCCCCGTGCCTCCCGGCAATCTCAGCCGGCTGAACGTCACCGACAAACATCTGTTTTTCACGGACCGCGCCGGCACCAAGACCCGCCTGGTCGCGGTGGAGATCAAAAACAAGGACGTCGAAACGAGCACCGTCATGGACGAAATCAATTCGTATCAACTTTCTCAGGATCGGAAGAAACTGGCGGTGCGCAAAGCCGACGCGATCTACGTGTTCGACGCCGGCACCAAGGCGCCCGACAAGCTCGACAAGGCCCGCGTCGGTCTCGGGGGGCTGAAGTTCTCCTACGCGCCGCGCGAGTCCTGGCGGCAGATTTTCACCGACTCCTGGCGGCTGCACCGCGATTACTTTTACGACAAAAACATGCACGGGGTGGACTGGAAGGCCAACCTCGCCAAGCACCTGCCGCTCGTCGACCGGGTGACGGACCGCGCCGAGCTCAATGATCTGATCGCGTATATGATGAGCGAGCTCTCCGCGCTGCACACCGCGGTGCGCGGCGGCGACCTGCGGGAAAGCCCCGACGACATCGTCCTCGCTTCGCTGGGGGCACACCTCGAAAGGGATCCGGCGGCCGGGGGCTGGCGCATCGCGCGATTCTACCGCGCCGATCCCGATTACCCCAAGGGACTCGGGCCCCTGCGCAGGCCGGGCATGGGAGTAAGGGAAGGTGACGTGATTGAGTCGATCAACGGCGTCGCCACGCTCGACACCCCGCACCCCGGCGCCCTGCTCCGGCAAAAATCCGGGCGCCAGATCCTGCTCCGGCTCAAGCCGGCCGACGGTAAACCCGCGTATGACCTCGTGGTCACTCCGATCGCTTCCTCCGCTGCGCAGGATCTCCGCTACGACGACTGGGAGCTCTCCCGCCGGGAAGATGTGGAAATCGCCGGCGACCGGAAGATCGGCTACGTCCACCTGCGGGCAATGGGAACGTCCGACATCGCCCAGTGGGCCCGCGACTACTACCCGGTATTCGATCGCGAGGGCCTGATTCTCGATCTGCGGCACAATCGCGGCGGCAACATCGACAGCTGGATTTTGAACCGGCTGATGCGCAAGGCCTGGATGTTCTGGGCACCCCGCGACGGTGAACCGTACTGGAACATGCACGGCGCGTTTCGCGGACACCTCGTGGTCTTGATCAACGAATGGACCGCTTCAGATGGCGAGGCCGCCGCCAATGGCGTCCGCCGCCTCGGTCTCGGCACTTTGATCGGCACGCGGACCTGGGGAGGCGGTGTCTGGTTGCGCAGCGCCAACGGACTCGTGGACAAGGGCATCGCCTCGGCCGCCGAGTTCGGCACCTACAGCCCGGAAGGCCAATGGGTCGTCGAAGGGCCCGGCATCTCGCCCGACATCGTCGTCGACAATCTGCCGCACGCCACGTTCAAAGGCCAAGACGCGCAGCTCGAGGCCGCGATCAAACTTCTGCGGGAAAAAATCGCCGCCGACCCGCGACCGGTGCCGCGGCCGCCGGCCTATCCGATCAAGGCGCTGCCACTGCCGCCGCCGAAACGGTAGCTCTGCGCTTGGCCCCCAATCGTGCTGCAACAAATCCGCCGGTCGCTCCGCCGGAGCGGCGGTTTTCCAACCGCCGAGGTACGATCGGCGAACCGGCCGTGAGCGGTTGGAAACCGCCCCTCCTGCGCTCCTTCCTCTGCGCACCGCATTTGTCAGCGTCAGGTTCCGCTCCCGTCTCGCAGCCGACAATCTCCTCCGAACAACTCCTCCCGTGACTGGTTTCGCCCGTACCGCCGCCATCCTCGCCGCCATGACGCTCGGCGCCCTGCTGCCGCAGGCGCACGTGTTCGCGTGGGCCATCCGCTGGCTGGTGATGGCGATGTTGTTTCTGGTCTTCCTGCAGACCCGGCTGTCGCGGTCCGCGTTGCACCGCCAGCATTTCTTCCTCTTCGCCGCCAACCTCGCGCTCGGTTTCGCCGGCTGGGGCGTCGGCGGACTGTTGGGCGGTCGCGACATTGCCCTCGCCGCCTTCTTCTGCGGCATCACTCCCACCGCCATCGCCGCACCGGTGATCATCAGTTTTCTGCGCGGCCGCGTGGACTTCGTGGCCGCGGCGTTTCTGCTGACCAATGTCGGGATCGCCGCGCTGATGCCGTTGATGCTCCCCCTCGTTCTCGGCCGCCCCACCCCCGAGGCCTTCGCCCAGGTCTCGGGCAGCGTCGGGCTCGTGGTCTTCGTGCCGATGAGCGCCGCCTACCTCGTCCGCGCCCTGCACCCGCGGGCCGCCGAATGGCCGGGCCGGCTGCGCAACGTCTCCTTCGGCCTGTGGGTGACTTCGATTTTTTTCATCACGGCCAACGCCTCCGACTTCATCCGCCACCACGCTGACACTCCGCTCCGCCTCCTGCTCCAGATCGCCGGCGCTTCGCTGCTCATGTGCATCGCGAGTTTTGCCTTCGGCCGGGTGATCGGTGGCCGCGAGTTTCCGCGCGAGGCGAGCCAGGCCCTCGGCCAGAAGAACACCACCTTCACGATCTACCTCGCCCTCACCTACGCGAGTCCGCTCGTCGCACTCGGCCCGACATTCTATGTCGTCTGGCATAATCTGTGGAACTCCTGGCAGCTCCACCGCGCGGCGCGAGCCGCCGCTCATCCACCAAACGCCCAAAGGTGACCGCCCGTGCGGATGATCAGCTTGCCTCCCGCGATGGCCGGCGTGCTGCGCACGCTTTCGCTGAGCAGGTTCTTCGCGACCAAGTCGATTTTCTCGCCGGCGCGCAACACACCCACCGTCCCCGTCTCGTTCACGACGTAGATCAACCCGTTCGCCGCGATCGGCGACGCCACATACTGCCCGCCCAGCCCGATGGGCTGACGGTCGAGCACCCGCTCGCCGGTCGCCGGCCGGAACACACTCAGCCGGCCGCCATCCGCCAGGATATAAACGAGCCCGCGATAAAATAACGGCGAGGTCATCTCATTGAGACCTTTCGTCGTCTCCCACACAACATGGCTGTCCGTCGCATTTTCGCGCGCACCCGGGCGGACCGCGACAAACCGATCTGAATTTTTTCGATCGTTCATCGACGCCCCCATGGCCTCCCATTCCTCCTTCGTCGCCACGCCGTCCTTGTTGGCGTCCACATACACTTTCAAGAGAGTGCGAATCGGAAAGGAATTGCCCGCCGTCTCGATCGACACGTCCTTGCGAATCTGCCACACTTCGGTCGTGGGCACCTCCGTGAGCGACAAGGCCCCGTCCTTGTTCGCGTCGTGGGCGGCAATCAACCGGTCCCAATTGAGTTCCGGCGGCGGCGGCTCGCTGGGATCGCCCCCGCTCGTCGAACCGCCAAACAACATTCCGTCGCCCGCCACCGGCGTCGCGATCGCCGCCATGCCCCAGCCCTGGACCCACCACTTGGACTCACCCGTCGCCGGATCGTATGCCATGAGCGAGCCCCGGCCCTGCACCATGAGCTCCTCCTTGCCGTCGTGCCGCCACAACATCGGGGTCGCGTGCCCGTCACGCGCCAGCGCCCGCGGCGAGTCCCACACCGTCTTGCCCGTGGCCGGATCGAGCGCGAGCAGATGCGAGTCCGCCGTGCCGCCATCGCGTTGCACGATCAATTTGCCCCCGACGATCACCGGTGAACTCGCCGAACCATATTGGGTGCGCAACGTCGGCAGCGGCCGGCGCCAGACTTCCTTGCCGTTGAAATCGTAGGCGAGAACGCCAAAGGAATTGAAGTACGCAAACACCAGCCGGCCGTCGGTGCACGGGGTCGACGCCGCGGGCGAACTGAAGGGATGGGTGGCTTCGAGCTTCTCTGCCGGGGCGATCTGCCGCCAAAGCTCGCGCCCGCTCGTGGCATCGTAGGCGAGCGTCAGCAGTTTTTTATCGTCAACCCCGGTGAGAAAAATCCGGTCGCCCCAGACCACCGGCGAGGACACACCAGCCGGTGCCGGCGACTTCCAGCGGAGGTTCTGGTCGGGGCCAAATGACACGGGCGGCGCGCCGGTCTCGGAAATGCCCGCGCCGTTGGGCCCGCGAAACTGGGACCAGTGTTCCGCGGCAAACGCGGCACAGGTAAGGACGGATAACGCAAGACCGGACAAAGCAAGAGACATTTTCACGGGTGAAGTGGGCTGGAATTCACACCGGACGTGGTTGTCCGGTGGCGAACCGCAAACAATCGTACCGCCCGAAGACAAGCAATCACTTCCTGCCGGGCAGCGCCTTCACCTCACCCCAATCCGACCAACGCCAACGATTCAATGAAGGGTGCAGCCCGTTGTCCCCAACGGGCTGAGTTGAGAGCGTACGGCTCAAAACCCGATGAGGACATCGGGTTCCGGAATTTCCCGGCGTGTCGACGGCGGTGAGCGAAGCCGTGTAGGCGAGGTCGGAACCGAGGTCGAAGAAATCGAAATCGTGCATGAACTCGCTCGTGATCACGCTGACCGAAAACGGCAGGTCCTTGATCAACGTGGCCACGCGGGTGCCGGTGACACTCTCGGACGCGCGGTAGCCGTCGAGCGCCCGCTCGGAAACCGTGAACTCGGACAATTGGACCGTCTCGTCGTTCGGGACGGTTCCCGCGCGCGGCGCAGGGATCGTCTGAGCCCACAACCCGACGCCGCCGACGGCTGCCGACGCGATCGAGGCGAGCGTGAATTTACGCCGGAGGGTTTTCATCCTGACAGTGATTCGAGATTTTGGAGGCAGCCCGGAGTCCAGCGACGGAGTTTGGGAAGCTGGTCTCCTGTTTTCCGGCCTTCTTGGCATCGTATTTCGCGAAGATTTCGGTCTTCGGCAACTCGGCGGCCAAAGCGCCGGGAAGCGCGACCAAACCGAGCACGGCAACGCACAACGCCGACCGGAGCAGTTTCTTCACAGGATTAGTTTGAGTGTTCAAATGAGGAATAGCGCGGGTCGCGGAATTTCGGATATTCTCCTCCAAACCGCGCGCGATGCGGACGCGGCGCCTCCTCCGTTTTTCAACCGACTAAGCCAGCGCGGCGCACCACTCGTGGTCCACGCGTTTGAGGAGGCTGAGGTGTTCGGCGCCGGTGGCGATGAAATCACCGTGATTCTGGACTGCGACGATCACGCCGAATTTCTTCCCGTGCTCGGCGCACTCGCGGCAGGCGTCGGCCATCCACGCCTCGACTTTTTCACGCGGGGCGCCGGCGGAGGCCTGTTGCCAGGTCTTGAACGGAGCCTGGGAGTCGGCGAACGCGCGGATGGTGGGGGCGCCGAGCTTCGCGGCGACCTCGATCCACGTCTTGAGGCCCGCACAGATTCACTCGCCGAGGCCGAGTCGTCGGTGACTCTGAACGCGAGCGAGTGGATGTTGCTCACCCCTCGTAGCTGCACTCGCCAGCAAGTGGAAAGCGGTACGCCACTGCAAACCACTCGCTCACGCTCGCAGCCACGAAGCGGGCGTGACCTATGCGGCCATTTTTCCCGGCTGTTTGCAGGCATGCCTCACCACTGGTCTGCCTCCTTCTTCGAATAGTCTCTTGGTCCCCGGTTGCTGGGTTCCTTGGTCCCCTGGTCCTGGGTGCCGCCTCCCCCGTGTTTCACGCCTTGCCGCCGGGCATGCCATTCGGCTTAACCACACCATGCACCTCCCCTCGCGTCTCCTCCTCCTCGCGTGCCTCAGCCTGCCGCTCGCCGCCCAGCCGGCGTCGAAATCAGCCGATGTGTCGAAGCTCGACCCGGCGATGGGCGTCAACAAGACCGCCGCGGCGAATCTCGACTGGCACGATGTCACCGCCTGGGGCGTCGAGGGTCGCGCGTGGCCGGAGCAGGCGCGCCTGCGGTGGTTCGACCGTTTTCCCGCGGCGGCGCAAAAAACCGTGACGCCCGCCGTGTGGAGCCTCAGCCGCGACAGCGCCGGGATGATGGTGCGATTCAAGACCGACGCCTCCTTGATCCACGTTCACTACAAGCTCCTGAAGGAAAAGCTCGGCCTGCCGCATATGCCCGCGACGGGGGTCAGCGGAGTCGATCTCTACGCGCGCGACGCCGCCGGCAAGTGGCGCTGGGTGCAGGTGACCAAGCCGGACCAGCAGGAGGTGCGCGCGGAGATCATCAAGGACCTCGCTCCCGGCTACAGAGAATACGCCGCGTACCTGCCGCTCTACAACGGCGTTGAGTCGCTCGAGATTGGTGTGCCGAAGGGCGCGAAGTTCGAGGGCCTCGCCCCGCGCGCCAATCCCATTGTTTACTACGGCACCTCCATCACGCACGGCGCCTGCGCCTCGCGGCCCGGCATGGTGCACGCCGCGATCCTGGGCCGTCGGTTTGACATGCCCGTCGTGAATCTCGGCTTCTCCGGCAACGGCCGCATGGACGCGGCGGTCGGCGATTTTCTGACTCAGATCGACGCCGCCGTCTACGTCATCGACTGCCTGCCCAACATGACTCCCGCCGTTGTGCGCGAGAAATGTGTGCCACTCGTAAAACAGCTTCGTGCGGTCAGGCCCGACACCCCGATTATTCTCGTCGAGGACCGCCGCTTTTCCAACGACTGGATAACGCCCGCGAAGGCGAAGTTTCACGATGAAAACCACGCAGCCCTCCGCGAGGCGTTCGCCGCGCTGCAAAAAGCAGGCGTGAAAAATCTCCACTACATCCCCGGCGACGCCCTCTACGGCACCGACACCGAGGGCGCGACCGACGCCTCCCACGCGAGCGATCTCGGTTTCATGCGCCAGGCCGACGTGATGGAGCCATATCTGCGCACAGCCCTGAAGCGGTGAACATCGCCGGCCGTCCCACGCGCACAATCTGGCCCACCGCTGACGGCACCGGCGTCGAGATCATCGACCAGACCCGCCTGCCGCACGCCTTCATCACCGCGCGCCTCACCACGCTCGACGACACCGCCCACGCGATCCGCGCGATGCTCGTCCGCGGTGCGCCGCTCATCGGCGCCACCGCCGCGTGGGGGCTGTGGCTCGCGCTCCGCGCCGATGCTTCCGACGCCGGCCTCGCACACGCGCACGCCGCTCTCCTCGCCACGCGGCCCACTGCGGTGAATCTCCGTTGGGCGCTCGACCGTGGCCGCGCTCACCTCCGGCCACTCGCCCCACCCGCCCGGGCGGCCGCCGCCCGACAGCTCGCGATCGAAATTTGCGACGAGGATGTTGCGCTGAATCGCGGCATCGCTGCCGCCGGGCTGCCGCTCATCTGCGCCGTTGCCGAGCGCGAACCGTCCGGCGCGCACATCACTCTCCTCACCCCTTGCAACGCCGGCCGGCTCGCCACGGTCGATGTGGGTACCGCCACTGCGCCGATCTACGCCGCGCACGACGCTGGCATTCCAGTCCACGTATGGGTCGATGAAACCCGTCCGCGCAACCAAGGAGCGAGCCTCACGGCGTGGGAGTTGCTCAACCATGGCGTGCCACACACCGTCATCGCCGACAACGCCGGCGGCCATCTCAT
>SXGU01219197.1_pt1 | contig 21036 bp, 27 predicted proteins | sample 3174531 | NCBI WGS metagenome assembly SXGU01 (sample SAMN11356863, study PRJNA531348) | freshwater metagenome | isolation source: freshwater sample F1-140 | place: China: Fuxian Lake, Yuxi | collected 2017-12-25 | reverse complement strand
CAGGTAAAGTTAATCCACCACCTGCAACTGCAACACCACCAATAATTCCTGCTTGACCGGCAATACCAACATCATTTACTGCAGCAACTGGACCAATATTGCCAATTGCAGCAATAGGACAATCACCAATAACAGTTTTAACACCAGCAGCTCCAGCAGCTCCAGCAGTTGCACCTGAAGCATTACCTCCATTTGAACCACCTTTTGCTGTTAGTAAATGATTATTAACAGATATATTAGGTATAAGCGAAATATATGAAACTGCAGCACCACCAACACCAGGACCAGGTAATGATAAAAATAAACAATCAGGTAATAAATGAATTGGAACTGTTAAGGAACATTGACTTCCAGAACCTCCACCACCTCCACCTGCAGCAGTTGAGTTGGCACCGATTGCACCCGTTCCACCATTACCACCACAGCCAACAAGAATGATATGAGCCATCGTTTTACCACGAGGTTTATTCCATACTTGCCAACCTACACCTGTAGCAGCTTGAGTTCCAAAGAATACTTGTTTATCTACCATTGAACCTTGTGGAGTATGAAATACATCTAACATGGTTTATACTCCAGTTGCAAGAATATCAGGTTTAGAAGTTGCTGCAATCAAACCTAAACTAATGAGAGCATTAATAGCATCAATTGTTGGTTGATATTCAACATTAACTTCAGAGGCAGCATTTAAAAGTTCTAAGAAATCTTCAACATATGGGTTTGTTTTTGCTGCTTCGCGAATTGCAATTCTTTCTTCTTGAGTAAATCTTTGTAAGAATTGGAGTTTAGTAATAATCGGTTGTCTTGTAGAAATAATAAGAGCATCTGCAGGTAATGGTTCCATCCAATCTAATCTTACATTCAACCAATTTCTTGATTGATAACCATTAGTTTGAACATATTCAATTACATTTCCAGAAATATCAGTATAAGTAAAAGAACCATCTTCATTTAAAACTTCAAATACTATTTCAGGTTTATCATCAAAATGAACTGAAAAATAATCTTTAGCCATTAATAGTCTCCAGCGATTGGAGTTACTACCCATCCTGCGGCAACTGTAGTTCCTAAACCAACATATATTCTAAAACCTGCAGGAATAGCAAAGTTAAGTGGATAATCTAAATCTATAGTAGAAGTTGTAGCAATTGCAGTTGTAGCAGGTAGTGCAATCTCACCGTAAAATGAGTTGTTAGCTGCAGTTGTATTAACTGAGCCATTGTTGATATAGACACGAGCAACTGAAGCAGTATTAGTTCCCGCAGCTTTAAATCTTAATCGTTGAATATAAGAACCATTAGTTGCATCTGCAGTAAAAACAAGTTGATTATTCGCACTAATACCAGTATAATCATTTGCTGCAGTTGTAAGTGTTGGAGCCATCCCAGTTGTTCCATTAGAAGTAGTATTACCTCTTCTTGAATAAATTGGGTCTGCATTAGGTGAAGCCATTATCTTCTCTCCTTATAAAAAGGCATTGCCTGTAATTGTTGCAAGTAATTGCCCTTGTGTGTAAATTTCATTCATTCTGTCTGCTGGAATAGTAACAAATACATCTTTTGTTCCAGCACTAAAATTAACTGCTAAATTACTATTAGAACTTTCAAATACTTTATCTCGAACAAGAGTAGTAGAAGCTGAAAGATATCCTCTTCCAACTTCCCATTCTGTTCCAGTCTGTCCAACAATAGCATAATAGAAACTATCACCATTGACAGCATATCTGGAGCTAAACGAAACGAATTGAGTTTGAGCTCCAAGAAGAGTAATATCACCAGTTCCAGTTGTAGTAGTAGTTTCTTTTACCCTATCGTAAAACTTAATCATATCTTAGGTAATTTGAGTTTTGAAAGTATAGCTAATACTATCAGCAGTTGTCACGTTAATAGCATCAAATGTTGCTGACACGAACATATTACCAACAGTAGTAGCATCAAATAATCCAGCTTCAACAATTGCTCGTGAAGCACCGGGAGTATAAGTTCCAGTGACTTGAACAGTGTCATTAGTCTGAGTAGTTGTGACAGTTGAAATAGTTCCAGTGACACGACTATCAACTTCAGTTGTGAGTGCAGTATCAGCTGCAGCAGCTGTATGAGTTCCAGTTCCGGAACCGATATATCTTGGTGGAAGTGCGGTTGTTCCAGCAATTTGTTTTGCTGCTTGTCCTTTTCCGTTGTTGGTTAAAACTACGACAGTGGGCATTTTTAGACCTCTTTGTTAATGTTAATTGAATATGTTCTATTTATCGAACTAATTTTTTCATTCGTTTTCTCAAGAAATGCACCTAATTTATTCAATTTAGTTTCATAAAGAGGCTCAGTTCGACATTCTTTTGTTTCATTAGGTTTTCCAACATTGCGAGTAACCACAATATCAACTTCCCCAACTTTGGTTTTTGAAACACAAAATAATCCATTGTTAAGATTAAAAAATTTGAATAACATTATCTTGTAATCTCTCGTTTGATTGTAAATGTTCCTCTTGCTACAAGCAACACAGTTGAAAGTGATTGATGAGCAAGTTCTATATCATAATACCATTCTGCTTCCTCCCCACTAAAAATTAAAGTAGAAGTGTCAGTTGGAATTAGAGTAAGTGTTGCAGTTCCTGCTGCATTGTTTTTTACAAACTTTGGCGAAGCACCTGTTGAAAGAGCAGAAAGTTTTACAACTGCACTATCAAAAGAAGTTCTTACTTGCATTCTTACATCATAATTTGTTAAATCTAAAATAATGTAAGGGTTTGTAGTTGCATTCCATTCAAGTAACGGGTCAGTAAGAACTTTAACTGTAAATTCTTCTACATAAGTTTTACCTTGATAAACCGTAATTGGATGGTCATCAGTATTTGTGATTGTTGTTGCCATTTTTTATCCTTTACGAAATTGCATTTGCTATTACTTCTGAACCATTTCCAATACAATCAAATGTAATTGTAGCTCCTGTTGAACTTCTTACTTTTTTACATTCAACGTAAATGCGATATGTCTTGTTTAAAAGTAAATTACCAACTGCTCCATATCTATAATTAAAGTTATTAGTAACTATCGGAACTGAAGTTCTTACTGTATCATTTCCGAGTGCAAATAACATATGATAGGTTTTAGTTTCCCCACTTACATCTGCTCCATCAGTTTGATTATAAAGTCTAAATCTTACGTAGCAATCAGTTGTTTCAAGAGCACCTGCACCTGTTACTGCACTAAATGAAGCATATTGCGAAATCCAACCGTTGATATTACCAGAACCACTTGAAGGTGTTGTAAAATTAATATACCCTTGAGATGTCCAAGTATTCCAACTTGAAGGGTCAGAAGATGATAAACTACTACCTGAACTTGTTGAAGCACTACTAACTGATGTTGTTGGTGATAATGAAACATTTGGAACGTTAAGTGCTACACCACCTGTTGAACTTGTAGGTTCCCAAGCTCCATTACTATATCCGAATTCATTGATAGACCTAATCCAAAAATACCCAGTAGCGCCACTATCATCTTGCCAGAAGTAGGTGTTTGCAGACTTTACAGTAGTGACTAATGTTGCTGTACTTCTGTCATTAGTAGAAGCAAACCATATTTCAGTTCCCCAGCCATTATCAAAAGTAGCATCCCACTCAAGGTTTGCACCACCAAGAGTGTTATACACAGCAAGAGTAGTAAGAGTAGGTGCAACTTTTGCAGTTATGTTATATGCTGTCATTTACTTTTTACGCAAATGTAAAAATACCTGAGGCAGACCATTCAATCGATAAAGTTCCAGCTACATTACCATAATCAGCACCAAAATCAATTAGTCCAATTAAAGGAGATGTTGCCGCTACACCTGTATCTTTATAAATGACTGCATAGCGAGCATTGTTAAAACCAGAAGCACTAACTGTCCAAGAAACGTCATTACCATCTACAGTTGTAGTGCCTGTACTTTCAGTTACCGCAATAGAACCGATAGTTGCACCACCTGCAGTATAGTTAGTTCCAGAAACTTGAGTTGATGTAATATCAGAAAGATATTCAAGTGATAATGTTGAAGCATTACCAGTATTAGTGTAAAGAATTACTTTTATCGTATTCGTATCAAAATCAACTGGAGCAACTCCATTGAACTGATTTTTTAAGAACTTTTGATATTTTGATTGTGTTGCCATTTAAACCTCTTTTGTTCGAAAGTCGAAGAAGCATTTAGAGCCATCAGCTCGTCCTGCATATGTTATTAAAATTCCATTTGATAAATTTTGTTGAGCAAGTTCATACTTATCAACATAACACTTTAGTTGCCCAAGTGTCATTGTATTCTTATCAGCAGAATTAAGTGTAAGTGTTGGATAACATGGGTCATCTATCCAACCAGCATGGATGTCATTTGAATTTTTAACTTGTTCATTGTTAAAAGTTCCACCAAATGAAAATGGTTCTACGGAAATGGTATTTGTCATATTTCTCTCCAGAAATTAAATTACAGTGATTGTAGGACTATTTATCGACATTGAAAATGCAAGTGGGGTCGATATAACTTCATCTCTTTCAGCATTTACAATTGCAGTTTCAAAGCTCATTGAATAGACATAACTGTCAGATAAATTAATAGTCAAATCAATTGGTTCGTATATTGTAATAACTGGTAAATGAAATGTCATTTCTCCTGATATTACTTCATTACTAATAATATGTCCAGCATTGATAAGTGCAGTTTCAAAGTTCATTGAATAATCTGAAGTATCAATAGTAATATCCCTTGAAGCATTTACAACTGCAGCTGGGAATGTCATTGCATAATTCAAACTTGAAGTAATTGGAACTTGTCTTCGAGCATTTACTTGAGCAGCTTGAAAGTTCATTGAATAACTTGAAGTATCAATATCAAATGTCTTTGTTGCTCTAAATGTAATAGGATTGAATGACCAAGAATAATTACTTGTCATTACACCTTGATTGTCGGAAACTTGAAATTCAAATTGAAGAGGTTTGTAAGTAATACTTGATGGAATAATATCAACTTTAAAATATCCAACCATACTTGACGTAACATTAAAAGTTCCATCAGTGATTGTAGCAAAATAATTATCAGCAGGGTTAAATTCTTCTTTTTGAGTTGGTTTTATTGCTACATTTGTAGGGTTTGGAATTGTAATTGAAAAACCATCAACTGTTCCGGCTTTCAAAAATAAATTTGGCGGAGTAGGAATGACAGTTTTTAATGTGGGGGTTGAACCAACCATATAATAGAAATTCCCATCATATTCTCCTTCAATATAATACGTAGGAATGTCAGGATATGTTGTTAAATCAATATTCTTGAATACACCGAGAATTTGACCAGTTGAATTATCATAATAAGTTATATCTGTCATTTTATTTCCAATATGGTATTGCTATATGAGTAGTATTTTCATTTTCAAGTTGAAAATTTACTGTATTTGTTCCATTTATAGATGAACCTGGGTTATTAGTCGTAACAACAGTATGTCTCTTCCCATATTCAGTTACCATTCTATATAATACACCTGCTTGTGGAATAACAGACATATTAATGTTTAATTGAACTGCAGGGGTTTGTGATGTATCATTTACAAACGCTGACAGAAGTTTTTGGTCACTTTTAAATGAAGTGGCATCATAAACACCCCAAGTTGCTCCTCCATCAGAACTTTGTTCTAAAGTGTGCTTACATACAGACCATGCTGCTGCAGCAGCAGCAGAATTTCCTGATAATTTTACAAGTTGGACATTTGTCATATTTGATAAACCAGAAAACATAAACAATACTTTATATGGAATGTCAGTTGATGGACATTGCCATAAAGTAGTCATCAATATTGTATTGTTTGTATAATCATTTGTGGCTTTTGCTACGACAACTTGAGCAGGTTTAGTCTGACTAACAATATCAGTAACTGCTCTATCAGCAATTTTAATTCTACCAACTGATAAATTACCAATTTGAGCAGAACCAATTGAAGCACTTTCAATAAAAGTACTCATATTAGAACTATTAATACTTCCTACACCATTCATACCACCAGTAGTTTGCCATTCTGATGGAGTTACTTGATTTTTGCGACATCTTGCAAACATTGCTCTTGAATAAAAACCATAACTATCACCTTGACCTGCATCAGTAGCATATTTGTAAATTATCACACGAGCCCAAACAGAATTTGTTGGTGCTTCAGCAGCACAGAACAATCTAACTGTATCTTGAAAAGAAGCATTAAAAGAAGCATTATTATGATTTAGTGGAGATGACATTGCACTAATAACTGTATCTCTTGCCGCATTCAAAAATTGAACTTGTAAAAATGTTCTGCATCTATGCGCTCCAGAATAAACACTTGCCTCATACCATTTACCAGGTTCAATTTGTACATCTTGATATATCCAACTATGGTGGTCAGTTCCAACTTGAGATGCACCGTGCCACATTACTCCAGTAGTATCATACGCACCCCAAACTTGATTTTGCCAAACTTGACACCAATAATCAGTTCCAGAATATGAATTACCATAATTCCAATTTTTAGGAGGATATGGTTTAATATCAGCACTTGAAGCAACTGTAGTTGAAGCAAAGTTTGCATTTGCAAGTAAATTACCACCTGCACTTCCTGCGCCTTGAACTTCACCAGTCGTAGATAAAATTACATCACCGACATTATTTCGTAATGTAAAATTACCGCCATTAATTTCTAAACCTGCTGCTTTATCAAGTTTCCACCCAGCACTTCCTGCTACATAATTAGTAGATTGAATGGTTTGACCAATCTTTGCATTATCAATAACACCATTTTGAATATGTGCATTAGTAATAATTGAATTTGCAATTTGAGCAGTTCCAGTAATAATTGCTTCATTAGTTCTTAATTGAGCAGCACCAACTGTAGCAGCAAGAATTGTAGAACCATCAATAATTGGTTTGCCATTACCAACTTGTAAATCAGAACCACCTCTATAGATTGCAATAATGTTACGACCAGCAACATTTGCAATATCAAAGTTAGTTGTAACTGATAAAACATTCTGTCCTGCTTGATAATAGATGTATCCCCATCCACCAGACACCCAACTTCCAGCATTGATTGCATAAGTGGTAGAAACATCATTTACAACAACATTTGCATATCCACTTGTCCAACTAACAGTATTAGTAGCAGGTGTAGGAGTAAATGTTAAACCTACATATGAATAATTATATCCCTTTTGTGACATTGTTGTTGATGTAACAGAAGCAGAATAATTTAAACCGTCTTGTCCAAATGTATCATAAGCAGCAACTTTATAATAATAAGTTGTTCCTGGCGAAGCAGGTAACATTACTGCACTATCAGGTCCTGCATAAATTTGAGTACTTGATGATGGAGTAAATGTTGAAGTTGTGCTTCTGTGAATTTGATAACCTCGATGGTCATCTTCAGGTGGTGTTGTAAAGTTAAAACTTACAATATCAGAACCAGAAATAATACTTACTGATTGTTGTCCAGGTGCAAGATTATTGAATACATTTGTTGTAGCAGTACTCGGTTTGCCTCGTGTATCAACACAATATACTCTAATTTGAACACTTCTTTTTGGAGTTCCAAAATCAGCTTTATTCATTGCATAAGTATAAACAAATTCTTTTGTATATACTTCATAAGTATTTTTTAATGTAGCTCCATCACTTGTCCAAAGTTCAACTCTATAATTCATTAATGTAGGACTTGTAGAACTAACCGTATTAGGATCAGTCCAAGTAATAACTAAATCTTGTGAATTGAAAGTTGTTCCAGTTGTTCCCTTTACTACAACACTTGTAGGAGCAAGTAAAGTTCCTTCTAAAGCTGGAGCTGCTGGAGCATCTGGTTGATTTGAACTTCCATAAACATATTCAACTTTATATTCAGGTGAAACAACACCTGCAGCATTGACTGCATATATCCAAAATTGATAATATCCTGGAGCAACATCTTCTATTTTAAAGTTTGGTGTTAATACATTGTTAAACTCATACATTTGTCCATTTTCATGGGTATATTTTAAAATGTAAGTATAAGCATTAGTTGTATCACCAGGTTGCCAATCAATTTGTAAATTATTCCAAGTTGAATTAGTAATAGCTTCAGTAACACCAACAATTTTAATAACAGCACTTTTAGGAATAGCACTTTCAGCTTGATTAATATCAGAAAACTGTTTTGCTGGAATTGTTAAACCACCTTCAACTCGTGACCATTTATTTTCATCATAAAATGTAGCTTGAACTTCAATTATCATTCTTTCCGCACCAGAATAATATGTCAGCCTATCAATTCTGAATGGTCTTACAGCAGCATTGCTTGTTGATATTACAAATGGTTGTCCTGCAAGTGGTAAAGATGAAAATGCAGCGCTTGTTGTTAAAGTTGAAAAATCTCCACTTGCTTGATTAATGTTTTTAGTTTCAATTGTACCATCTGATAATACACAAGTAATAGTTGATGTTCCAGCAGGTAATGTAATAACTCTATCAGTTGTAATTGAACTTGTAGAATTAACTACTGATAATCGACCACCTTGTTGTCTTAAGGCATAATCATTATCAAGAATTCCAATGACTTGCCCTGGTTGTAGATATGCATCAGCAAGACCAACTCTAAACACTACAGTTTCAGTTGTTACAAGTTCGCTTTCAAGTAACCATTTACCTGAACGCATTGCTTGACCTTCAGATGTACATCCAAGAATAGCAATTTCTGTTGAATTATACCCATACTTATTCATATAAGTACTTCCGGCTTCAACAGTAGTAATTCGTTGTTTGTATCTGTCAGCAGGGTCATTATAAGTAACATTTACAACAGTATGTCTTTCTTGTAATGAATTTCCTGTATATTCAAATACACCTTCAATAACATTTGAATTATTGAAAATAGAAGTCATTGTAGTTGGTCTATCTTGAATACAAGTAATCAAACCACCAATGTCTAAAATAGCAGAATGGAATGTAGCAGCTACAATTTGAATTAATTGCCAGTCATTTTCCCAAGTTTGAAGAACTCCATTGAACTGAAATCTTGGTTCTGATTTTGTAGAAGAAGTATCAGTATCATAGTAAGTAACAGTTCCATCATTATAAACGCCTGCATTGTAAAATGAATACAAATCTATTCTTGATTGTGGTATTCCCATACCATATCTTTCATTAGTCAGAATATCATAAACAATCCAAGCAGGGTTATTACTGAATACTCGACCTGCAGTCAAACCTCCATTCCAAGTTCCAGAATAAGTTCTTGCTGTTGGGTTATAATTGTTCGGAACAACAATCTTCATCCAATCACCAAGTACTGACACTCTTGGAGTTTTACCACCAGTTGATTGTGCATCAGCAGTAATACCAACTAAAGCAGTATTATTATAACTTAACTTTTTATATTGAATTTCATTGATTAATGACCAAGAAGCAGTTGATTGAAATTTACTTGAAGGGTCATTTCTTGTTAAACGAGTTACACGAACACCCCAAACATTTGTTGAGCCATTTCCATTTGGGTTTGCCACTTCAAATGTAACTGGATAAGGAGACATTGCTTTACCAGAAACAGTTACTTTACCGTTCTTACCATTATTCCAAGGAACCCATCCTGCACCAGAATGTAATCGTGTTTCAATTAAATGCGAAACAGAATATCCAACCATGTCACCTTCTTCAGTTACTTGAACTAAAGTATTAATGTTCAATGTAATACCAACAGCATCAACCACTGAACTTGTTACATCTCTTACAGTAGGAATACCTTGTTTTAAATCAACACCAACTGTTACAACACTTTCGACATTTGAAAAGCCAGGAATATGTGTTTGAGAACTTTCACCTGCTCTCCATTCCCATTTCGCACCTGTATAATTTCCAATTCCCGTATCATCAAAATATACTTTATCAACAGACGCAATTGGTCCTTCACAAATAGCACCAAGAATAGTAACAGTTTGTGTGGCTTTTAATGTATTTGGATATTCAACTGGAGTATGTCCACCACCTCCTCCTTTACCAGCACCAACTATGTTTTGGTCTTCAATACCTTCAACGATAATTTCATTATCAAAATTCATTATGATTTTTTCCTTGTGTGTAATCCGGCTGAGATGACTGTTAAACCTAAACGTGTTCTTCCATAAGCAAGCGGAATTGGGTTACCTGCTTCTGTTACATTAGGAGGAGTATTGTATAAAAATGATGGACCTTCGCCACCTGAAGCAGCACTTGGGTTACTTACACGTGGCATTGAAGGTTTGAATGCTTGTTGCAATCCGTACATTGCACCTGCTACAACAATTGAACTTACTAAACCAGAGCCAGCAATTGAAGCTACTAAACCAGCACCAATACTACCAGCAGTAACACCACCCGCACCTAAACCGGCTGCTGTACCTGCTGCAGCCGCTGCGAATGAACCACCACCAACTGCAGCACTAACACCAGCTCCAATAGCAGTAGCAGCACCAGCAATAGCACCACCGACAGCGGCTGCAGCTGCAGCAGCCATTTGAGCTGCTGCAATTATAAATGGGATAACAAAGAATGCACCTTCAATTCTTGGATGGAATGTAATATAATCATATTCATTCAACAGACCTTCATTGAACATTTCTTGGTCTAAGTATTGTTCTTCGTCTTCTTTATGTTTTTTTACAATGATAACCCATTCAGATTGTTCAAAGTAATCTTTTTCAAATTCAGGATAATTATGAAATAATCCCTTTAGAACTTGTGGCATAGTGTCAGCATATAACATCAATGGTTCATACTTTTCAGCATAAGCACCACCAAAATCTATATATTTCTTTCTCATTTATTATTCCTTGGTTTATCTTTATGACGTGCATAACCTTGAATGTACGATTTCCATTTTGAAATAGGTAATGAACTACTTGGATGGTTCATAATATGATGAAGTATTTTATAGTCTTCAACAAATACACCTAAGTGATTACCATCCTGTTTTCCCATTCCCATAATAATAATATCACCAACTTCAAGTTCATATTCATCAATTTTATAAAACCCTGCTTCTTCAAGATATTGAGTATAAAATGGAGTTGTAACTCCACCTTTTCCATCATTCCACCAATCAAATTCTGGTGCATGTTCCATCAATTGAATTCCATAATTCTGATAATAATAATCAGCAACTAAAGTGTAACAATCATTGATGTAAAATATAAAGGGACGTCCATAAAGAGGAGTGTTTTTATCTCGTGGATAGCAAATTGGTTCCATTACAAATTCGCCATCAGTTGCAACAATATAAAATGGAATTCCTAATGACTTTTGTGATTTTACATCTAAATGACTTGGTGTTCTGCTATCAAGTTCTGTGGCAGGTCCATAATCAACATTCTTTTGACGAGTATGGGAATGAACTAAACCTGTAATTTTATAAACTCTATCAAGTTTTCTATATTCAAGAATGTCTATTTCAAATCGATGAGTGCTGCTACTTGCAAGGTTTTGGAGTTGAATAAACCCCATCTTTTCTGTAAGCACTCCAACCATTTCATGCGGGAATGAAGCAAGTGTTGCTTTTTCAATTTTTTCTAAGTCGCTATCTGATATTGTCATTACATTCGTGCGTTTGCTAAACCAGGGAAATCACGTTTCAAAAATAATCTTCTTGGTAATCTTCTATCAGCTCTATTTAGTTCTGAAGTCAGCATCCATTTTATTGAATGCTTGTTCTGATGTTCTTTTCTTTCAACTAACCATATATCTTTTGGTAAGAATTCAATTCCTGAAGGAGTTGAACCGGTCCCAAGATATTTTTCAGTAGTTCGCCATCTTGTTAGTTTTGCTCCAACTATATCACCTAAAGTAATAACAGCAGGTAGCATAACTCCAGATATATTTGAAATTGATAATGAAGGTTTTGCAGGAGCTTCAGAACCTGAATATGATAAATTTTCTATCATAATCGGCATTGGTTGCCATGTTTGATTATTGAATGTGACTGCAACATAATTTCTACCAATTTGAGGGGAAAATCGATAAACTGAACCACCTAATACCGTGCAATCAAGTTCGAATAAATCAATAATTGCTTCAGTTGCTTGCTGTCTTACATCAGTTTTAATTGCCATATACTATATATCTCCTTAGATATCGAACACTTGTTGAACTGTAGCTTGATAGGTAAAGATATTGCCAGAACTAACAACCATATCAAGTGATTTTATTCTATACTTTTTAGAAGTATTCAAAGGGCTTGGTAGTGGAGGTGTCCATGTAACATAATCCACTCCGTATCTTGTAGTTTGCCACAAGGTTTCTAAAGTATTTGCATCAGTTGAACTTAAATTTTCCCATACTACTGTCCATTGTTCAGCAACATTATTAATTCCGTCTGGAGATAATTGTTCATATCCATCTCCATATGAAGAAGATAATACTTTTGGAGCTCTCTTCATTGTAGATTGCTGACTAATTTTAGTTGTAAGTGGCATTGTTGAATTTGCCATACTTAAATTCTCCTTGTTTGATTAAGACTGTTACCAGGTCGGTGCATATCTTGCACTTCCATTTGTATCATTTGTTTGATTTCTTTTTTGATTGCTTGACCAATTTCCATTCCTTGTTGCTGACCACTTTGTTTTCCATTGCTTTGTACAACAACACTAATATTCCCAACATTTACGTTATTTCCTCCAGAAGAACCACCACCCAATTGACTTTTAATTTCAACTGGAATACTACCATTTTTTAAAGGTATAATAGCTTCAGGCCCGGCTTCACCCACTAAAGCATTTCGTCCAGATTGTCCTTTTCCTCTAATTGTAGGAGTATTAATTATGCCACCATCTGCGTGAGGTTCAGCATCACCTATTAATCCTCCAATCATAGTATTTCCAGCTGCTTTTCCAGCACCTCTATAAATGGAACTTGCTAATCCAGTTCCTGTTGTAGAACCACCTGCCATACCAGCTATACTTTGAATTGCTATTAATAATAAGTATTCAAGTATCATTTCTTCAATCTTTTTGATAATATCTTGAACCATTTCTCCCATAGTTTTCTTACTATCAGAAGCCATTTCGACTAAAGAATGAGCAACTGAATTACTGAAATCTAAAATACTGTCAGTTAGTTTAGAATATGTTTTATCGTAATTATCAATCAAATCTGAATTTGCTTTATCATTTAAAGCATTTTCTCTATCTTTTGCAAGCTGTTTTATTCTTAGTTTTTCTTGTTCTGTTCTTCCAACAATATTAATATCTTCTTGGGCTTGTCTTCTTACTTCAGCGATATCATATTGCAATTGCCTCTTAATAACTTGAGAGCTTCTTGAATGATAACTATTTTTAATGTCAAATGTTTGTTTTTCGTATTTTTCAACAGAAGCTTTAAACTCTTTTTGGTGTTTTTCTGTTTCATATTGTCTTGCATTTTCAGCTTTACGATGAACTAAAGTAACAACTTCTTGATAATCTTTTTCAAGTTTTGCTCTATCTTCAGCATTAACTTTTGCATTATCAAATCTTACTTTTAAAATTCTTAATTCTTGTTGTTCAACTAAATTAATTTTGTCTATTTCATTTTTAGTAGAGTTAATAATTAATTGTTCTTTTTGTCTATAAAAATCTTCTTGAAGTCTTAAAAACTCCTGTTGTTCCCTTTTTGCTTCCTGAGTTGCTTTATCAACTCCTCCTCCTGAATGACTACCTGATGATTTTCCGAAGTTTTTAGAATTAGAACCACTATATTGCCCAAGAACATCTTTATGTTCCGCATCTCTGGCTTTCTTCGCTTCATCATATTGTTTTCTTTTTTCTTCTGATTGTTTTCTTAATTCTACGGTAACAGCCTTTTCACCTTCATGTTGAGCCAGAATAGCTGTTCCTGATGCAACTCTTGCTTGTTCAATGCGATTAAGTTCTGCATTCATTACTTCATTAATTGCTTTTTTCTTCTGGTCTATTTCAATAGTATTTTCTTGAGTAAGAACACCAAAAAAACCACCACGAGCATCCATTCTATCCTTTGCAGCTTTCTTAATTACTTCAATTTTATCAAATGCACTTGCAATTTCTACTGTTGCAGCTCTAACCATAGTTGTAACATTATTGAAGAAATTACTACCAAGGGCTTCACCCATTGCTGTTCCGGTTGCACCTGCAGCATAAACCCACCCAGCCCATTCTGAATTCAAATATGCGGTAAGAATGCTAATTGAGTTCTCAATATCTTTTTCCACAGCACCAACTGACACTGACCATTCTCTAATTGCAAGTTCAAATTGTCCAGACTGAACGTAGGCAGTCATACTTTCAAGAGCTGCATTACCTTTTATAACTTGCTCAGTAATTGCATCCCCAAAGCCAGATTGTGATAAGCTTAATTTAAATTTATCAAAATTGTCAGAAAGATTTGATAATTGCCCATCAAGGGTTTTATTCATTCTTTCCATTCCACCTGAAAACTTACTTGTTAATTCAAAAAGTGCTCCCTGAACTTCATCAGCATTCGCTTTAACAGTTTTTGATATTCCACCTAATGTAAATGTAACTTCATCTCCAGATTTTTTAGCAGTAATACCAAGATTTTTAAGACGTTCATTATCACCACGAGTAGCGTCATCAACTGCCATAGCAACAGTTTTAAATGATTGTCCTACCGCAGCAGCCCAATCACCCCATCGGGTCATCATTTCTGTTGAAGTTTTTAATCCCATATTTGACATTAATATGAAACTTTCAGAAACTTGTTTTAAATCATAAGGTGTTTTTGCAGCAAAATCTTGAATAGCAGTAAATGCTTCTGAGGCCTTTTCAGCACTTCCAGTAACAGTAATTAAAGCTGAATTAATTTTATCAAATTCTCGTTGAGTTGAAACTAAATCTCTTGAAAAATCAGCAAGAGTTTTAATGGCGGCTGCAAAACCTACCATGTTTAAACTTAATTGAATTGATGAAGCTACTTGTGCCATTCTTTTATCCTGTAGTATCTGTTGTTAATTGATTTCGCGAATTTACAATTTTTAAAACTAATCTCCTATCAAATCCAAAAATAATCTTTGCGATTAAAGGAGTATAGGATAATTTAAAAATTCTAAAATAGCTTTCAAATTCTGACAAAGACAAATTGTTATCGAGATTACTTTTGAAACTTTCAATGTCCCAAAATAATTCTAATAACCAATTTAATTCTTTAGGTGGAGGTTTTATTGAAGAAAGAGGTGTAATTCCGCCACGAGCTTCAATTAATTTATAATGTTCGTTTAATGTTTTACCATCAGGTCCAGGAATAGACAGGGCAATATAATCTTCTATATATTGCCCTGTCTGATTAATTTCTATAAAAAAAAATTACTTTCTTCCTTTATAAATGCATCTATTTGTCTGGCAATCCAGTCATTTTCTGGATCAGTGATTAATTCAAGTGCTTCTTCTTTTGAATATGGAGTTGTTAATGCACCATTATCTAACCACCCTGTAATCATACTTGCAAGAAGTTCAGGTGTTTCTTTTTTAATTTGAGCAACCCAAGTCTGGTCATTTCTAACTTCGCTTGTCATTTGCCACTCAAAGATTTTATTTTGAAAATCCACCCATTGACGGCTATTTCTTCCAATAACATATAATTCAAGCGGACCTTTTGTTCCATCGGGTAATTCAAATTCCGTTAATGGGACTTCTTCTTCAACTTCAAATTCAATTAATTCACCTTTATCATTAGTGTATGTCTTTTTTAACATATTTCCAGTTTTGGTAGTTAAAAATGGATGATGAATCCTTAATACTCCAATTTGTGGTTTTAACGACTTTATATTAATTGCCATAATTTATATCTCTCCAAGTTTTAAAATTAAGCTCTTGTTATTACTAATGATGAATTATCGGTTGTATTATAATGAGCTCTAAAAGGTAATGTTACTAACAATGTTCCAGCATTTGGTATAGTTTGAGTAGCAGCGGTAAATTTTACTTTAGACATCAAGAATGTATATGACTTAGGAACAGTATCAGCAAGTTTAATTTCTAATACATGATATGAATTACCAATAAAGTAATTATATTCAGTTACTGATTGGAATAAAAAAGTCATTGAACCTGAAACTTCAACATCTCCATAAGTAATACTATTAGCAGCAGGGTTATTAACAACATAATTGTAGTTTGCTGTATTTTTAACATCAAGTGTCCAAGCAGTTACATTTGTTGCAGCAACAGTATTCAATTTAACCCAGTTTCCTGTATTAACATTTGTAATTAACGTTGGAGTAGATGGAAATGTAGCATTAGTTGTTACTAAACCAGTAATTGCTGTAGTAGCAAGTGCATCTTGGTCTAATCCTGAAAATGAAAACTTAATACCGATTGGGTCATTTGAAGCAGCAGAACTTGAAATACTAAAAGAATGACAAGTCATACCTTTTGTTCTAAAGTATTGTGATGTTCCTCCATCAGTAGTAATTTTCTTTTCAATTGTAAATGTTTTAGGAGTAATTCCTGAAGTAGGGAATTTTAATACATTTGACGTCCAAGCAGCACCAAAAACACTTTCATAAAATGGGTCAAAACCTTGATGACCTGTTGGAGTAGCTCCAAGTGCAAATACATCAGTATCAATTTCACCATTAATTGAAATATTACCTTGTTGAGTATCGACTGCTTGTCTATGTGAGACAATTAAATTATCTTTGATATCACCACGAACATAGTTCAAAGTGTTTGCTTTTACTGGAATGTAGTAAATTGAAGGAGTTGCAGGAGTTGTTCCTGCTGTTACTTCAGTAATATATCCAATCTGAGTTTGTGAGCCTAAAGCTGTTGCCATTATTTGTTCCTCTTAAAAATGAACTAAGTGTTGTGACTATTTATTGTTTCTAATATGTCATCAACTTCTAAGAGTGTTGATGACATCATTCCAACTGGTCTTTGATGAGCCGTTCCCATTTCAACATATCCAGCATATTCAACATCATTAATAACTGAATTCCCTTCAACTTTCCAACCGTCTTTTAAACGACCTGAAAGTACAGGGGTTTTAAGTTTCATTCTCTTTTCAAGTTCAGTTATAAGTTCATCGTTAATTCTTTGAAAATCTTCTTCAAAAAAGTCTGCAAGTTGATTAAACGGAACTTGTTGCATCTTTGTTTAGTTCATCAATTAATTGTTTTTCAGTTTCTATGAATTGTTTAATTTGTTGTAATTGTTCAACAGAACAAAACCAATAACTATCAGTTTCTAAAGTATCAATGAATACACCAAAAGAACGTTCGCCGTCTGAAACAATGTATTTGTTGTCTTTTTGATTAATTTGTAAATCGTTAATAATCATTAGTAATCCTATAAAGGTAATCTTGTTTCAAAGTATTCCCATTCAACCATAACTATCGTTTTAAAATAACCTGGTACAGCAATACTTCCTGAAGTAGTTTGAGATGGTATCATATAGCTATTTATGATATGAACTCCACTTAAATTAGTTCCAATTGTAAATTTTTCAATAATAGTATCGCTCATTAGAAAAGTATCATTGTAATTAGTATCTTCAGGATAAAAAACATCAATTTGGTATAAACCTTGTTTTTTATTATAACCTAACGGACCTAATGTTTCAATAGTTGTTCTTGATGGGATTAAAGTACTTCTTGTCCATTCTTTAATTGTTTTACTTCCGGCTTTACGAGTATTTTCAATTTGTAAAGTAGGTAAATTGACAACTGTTTGAAGTTGAGTATCAAGAAGTGTATGAATTGTCTGATAACTCATGCAACCACCATTTCAATTCTATAAGCAATTGCTTTATTGTTTGGTTGATATGTAATTACATTAACAATGCTATATTCAGTTTTATTAATTGTAACAGTTCCACCAACCTCAGGAGCCGTTTTAATATAAGAAACATAAAGAATATAAGTTCCAATAGTAACATTACTTCCTTGGTCAGTTAATTCTTTTTGTTCAATCTTTCCAAAAACACCATAAGTTGAAACATTTGAAGTTCCGGCACCATTAGTAATTTTAACCGGTTGCCCGTACTTTTGAATGTTCTTTTGAACTTGATTAGTTATAAATTCAAAACTATACATTATAAATGCATTGAAATTGTTTTAGTTTTTGAAACTAAAATTGGTTTTAAAAATAATTCAATTTTATGATAACCTGTAAAAGTTTCTGTTTGAACTGAATTTCTATACTTATCAGTAAATTCCAAAGTATCAATAATAACTGTTTTTTCAGATAATGAACCGTCATTATTAAATGATGGAATAATATCATCTCCGTTTAAATGCATTAATGCAATTTCACAAACAGCATTCTTTAAAACTTGTGGAATACTTGCTGAATGTAAGTTGCCATAAGTATCAACAAATGGAAATCTCGGAAATAATAATTCAGTTCCATTTTGATAAATTTTTAAACTTTGATATCTATCACCATATAATAAATCGACAGCTTGAGTTGCAAGAATGAGTGCAGTTTCTTTTAAACTATCTTCACCTGCCCAATCTGTATGGTCATAAAGTAAATGATAAGCATCTGCATCAACAAGTGACACATAAGAGTTACTATTACTAATGCCGGTGCCTGTTTCTACTATCATTCGGTTACCTTAACTTTATCTTTGAATATCCAAATTGCAGTATCATCTAAATTAACAATTTGACCTTTTTTCAAGTCGTATGATATATTATTAACCATACCTTTTATATCTTGTAAAACTTCGCATTCCCAAATACTAATTGATTTTTCTTGTAATCCTGGTTTATCAGGGTCGTTATCAATTGTTGGATATACGATTTTTGAAATTCGTTTTGCCATATTGAAATTATCCTCTTTTGATTGGTTTATATGAAGAAGGATAACTTGTGGTTAATCCCATATCAGTTCCTCTTCCATTATTACCAAAATTAAAACTCCATTGTGCCGAAAGTATCTTTTCAGTTCTACCACCACATTTATTACAAACTGGTTGTTTAGACTGATAAAACCTTTCTTCAATATGTCCGCATTCGGTGCATTTGAGGTCATTTATCACTATATCTCTCCAAATTATAATGAGAAAATTATAGTGGGTATATTTCAACCCACCATAATCCGATTTTTACTTCAATTATGCAGCGTTACCAGGTCCAACAGAAGAAGCTGACATTCCGAGCCACAAAGCATCTTGGTCGATAATACCGTATTTGAAAACACCTTTCCAATATACGTTCAAGAAGCGGTTCATTTTATCAGTTTGAGTGAAACCGATTGAAACGTCTTGAGAAACAGCTTTACCGAATGCATTTGCACCGAAGAAATAACTGTTGTATAAATCAACTGTACCAGCACCAGTTTGGTCAGCATATGTAGCAGCATTGTTACGAACTACACGGAAACCAGCGAATGAACCAACTTCATTAGGAAGAATGGTTTCGGGAGTTGCATACTTATTCACATCAATCCAAGAACCAGCTGAAGTATCAGCACGTAAGTCATGGATAACGTCATCGTGAGCAACTACGACATAATCACCATTGATTTTTTGAACGTTTGCACGAGCCAACTTGTTGTAGAAGTAGTTGAAGAATGTGCGTGAAGCAACTTGTCCAGATGTTACAGAACCAGCTGCAGTTCCACCAATGATATAAGCATTAGAAGAAGCATCAAGAGCTGCAATAGCAAGAGCATTTTGAGTTTCACCAGCATTAATACCTACAACTTGAGCAGAAGCCAAATCAACTTTACCACCAGATTGTAATGAAGATAATGCAGTAGTAGTTACAACATTACCATATTCAACAGGAGTTAAAAGAATTTGAGTATCTGACATTGCAGCTGAAGTAACTTCTTCTCTTTCATTCAAAGGAGTAGTTGCAGCAGCAAGACGAGCATATTTCGTCATGTCGATAGATTTTGCACCAATGTCCCAACGAACTTGAGCAAGTGCATCCATAACGTTTTCTTGACCATTTGCAATCAAGAATGATTGTTCAAATGCAAGAACGGCAGAGTTGTCTAATTGAGCGGTGCCGGTAAGGTTAGTAGTAATATCAGCCATTTGATTATTTTCCTATAAATTTATTTTAAACTTTACCGTATTTCTTTAACACGGCCATAATTTCTACTTGAGTTTTTGCTTTCTTCATTTCAATTTCGAATGAAGCAGTTGCTTCATCTCCAGAAGCTTTAGTAGGTGGTGGAGTTTCATCCTTTCCTAACCCGAATAATTCAGGAGCTTCTTTTTGAATACTTGCAATTTGTTTTGCAATAGATTTATCATTTACTGAACCATCTTCATTGAATTCAATTGCACTTTTATCAAGCAGTTTTTTAACAGTGTTTAAGTTTTTTGCACCAGAATTTTTAACAAGTTCTGATATAACACTGTCAGTTTTTAAACTTTTTAAACTGTTGTCCAATTCTTGAACTCGAGCTTTTTCTGCTTCATATAACTCTTTAAATTTCCCTTGTTCGGTAAGAGCCTTTTCATTTTCTTCTTTATATGATTTCTCATACTTACGAAGAGTTTTAATAAGTTCTCGATTGCGTTCAAGTTCCGCTTTAATTTCCGCTAAATTATCAGTGCTTGTAGAAACTTCTGTTTCTTTAGTGCTCGTTTCATTAGTTTCGTTGTTATTTGTAGCATTATTGTCTTCTGACATTTTATTTCCTTAGGCGCCTGCCTGTTGATTAATTTGTGTATTATTAACTTCTGTTAATGTAATATCACTTCTATTTATAGATTTAATTTCTTCATATTTTTGTTGAGCTTCTTCTTTAGTATAACCCTGTTTAATGATTAAGTAATCAACAACAGTAGCTCTATTTCCAGCAATTCTTAAATTCCAGACTTCTTCGTCTTGTTTATCATCAACTGGTAAAGAAGGATTATCAAATTCAATAAACAATGTAGTATCATAAGGGAATACAATTCTATTATACTGTGTATTCAAAACTATTCGAACAACATCATATAATTTTGCAAAACCATAAGACATCATTTTTGCACGTTGTTGTCTTAGTTCAGTATTTGGTAATTCTTCAACTATTAATTGAAAACCTGAATTAGCACTGCCTTGTACAGCAACATT